>Ga0182007_10001062_pt1 | contig 14986 bp, 14 predicted proteins | sample Sormic07211113_1_FD_123023 | JGI IMG/M metagenome (GOLD analysis project Ga0182007, IMG submission 123023) | Rhizosphere microbial communities from Sorghum bicolor, Mead, Nebraska, USA - 072115-113_1 MetaG | ecosystem: Host-associated > Plants > Roots > Rhizosphere | place: USA: Nebraska... | reverse complement strand
GATCGCGCGGGCCCATACGGCCTCGAAGGACTCGGCGCACAGCTTCGCTGCGGCAGGGTCCTCGGAGATTTCATGGCCGATCATGGCTCCGTCGCCGGAGAAGTGGCCCCACCGGATCACGTGGTCGTCGAAGAGCCAGAAGTCGTTGCCTGGCAGGGCGATGTCCGAGGCATGTCGGCGGGGCAACCAGCGCACCTGCTCGCCGGCGTACACGTTGACTCTGGTGGAGGCGTGTTCGTAGCGGATGTAGTCCGAGACGGGTTCGGACACGATCCGGGCTCGCCGTACCGCGACGCCGCGTGCCACGGCGCGGGAGACCAGGTCCACCCAGGGTGCCCAGTCTTCAGATCTCGGGTCGGTGTCGAGACGGCCGGTCTCCAGCCATGTCCGGAAGTCGTCAGCCTCTGCGGCCACCCCGTAGTGATCTCGCATCTCCAGGTGCACGGCGGAGCGTGTGCACTTGTCCATGAGTTCAGCGATCGTCGGAACGATCGAGGACATCGCACGCCTCCCTGATCATGTGCGCCATCCTCGCAGGGATACGGATGACGGCCTCGTCCGCCGGGATGCCGACAGCATGTCCTGGCACTTCGAACGCGGCGCACTCCGCTGCGAGTTGAGGGCTGGGCTTCCATCCCTGGAAGACGAGTTCCCTCTTCTCTTGGTCGACCCACACGGTCGGTGAGTCCCCGGTCTTGGTGTCTGGGTCGATCCCGATGAACCGTAACGGCATGACTGTCTCCATCCGCTCGATGTGCAGTTCTTTGCGACACGCTCCGGCAGATGGCGTAGCTGGTCAAGAGGCCGAAATCGCCAAGGTCACGGGTGGATTGGCATGGGTGCAAACATCTGCACATCGCTGGCGTTGGCGTTCATCGCGCTCCTGGCTTCAAGAGGCACGACGAGACCCGGCGACCATGCGAACGGCCCCGGGCGTGGCCGATTGGGCAGGGGTCGACATGGCGAACCGCACCACAGCAGCAGTCCCATCCGAAGGCACTGAGCGCCGGCAAGCCGATCGCCCTGACCTCACCGTCATGCGGGAGACCGTGCAGATTCTTCTGGACCCCGACGCCGTGGTGCTGCCACCAACCGCTGATGAACTTGAGACGCTGACACAGATGCTTCGGGGGCACCTCGAGCTGCTCATTCCGGAGGTCGAGCAGTCCGTCAGGTTGTTGAAGAAGGACAGCATTCCTCGGTACTGCGCGCTCGCGTGTGTCGGCGAGGCGCGGGGAAGGCTCCGTGCTGGGCCGAGCCGCAGATTCGGCGCTGAAGTCGGCTATGCCCGGCGTCTGGCGCGTGCCTTGAACGCTCTGTGCGATCACTACGAGAGCCTCGGCGCGCGTCCATGACCGCTTCTCTCGGCGATACTTCGATGCGCTCTGCCGAGTGCGCGGTGACTACCAAGAACGGCTACGGGGAACCGGCGTCTGCCGCCCACCCCCGGTGCGCCGTCGCGTGGCGACCTGCCTCAGTCCTGAGCGAGAACGGGTCGGCGCCGAAGCAGGTGTGGATGAGGCCAGGGACGGCCACCATGATGGACATGATGGACGCAGTCCTGAGCGATGTGCCCTGGCTGTGCCCTCTGACCTCCGGGTACGGCTGACTTCCCGGGTTAGGAAGTCGGTGTTCGTGGTGGCCCTCTCCTAGGCTGGGCACCGCAAGGCACCGCACGCGCGTTCCGGAGGGAGTTCGGCCATGTCCGGCTGGACCGTCAACGACATTCCCGGTCTGACCGGTCGTATCGCCGTCGTCACCGGCGCCAACAGCGGGATCGGGTACGTCACCGCCCGGGAGCTCGCCCGTAAGGGGGCGCGGGTGGTGCTCGCGTGTCGGAGCGAGGTGCGGGGGAACGCGGCGGTGAACCGGATCTTCGCCGAAGTCCCGGACGCGGTGGCCGAGTTCGCCCGACTGGATCTCGGCGACCTGGGTTCCGTGCGGGACTTCGCGGACCGTTTCCCGTACGACCATCTCGACCTGCTCGTCAACAACGCCGGGGTGATGGCGTTGCCGTACGGCACCACGGCGGACGGCAACGAGACCCAGTTCGGCGTCAACCACTTCGGCCACTTCGCCCTGACCGGCCTTCTGCTGCCGGTGCTCCTCGACACCCCCGGTGCCCGCGTGGTGACCGTCTCCAGCGGGATGCACGCGCTCGCCAACATCGACCTCACCGACCTCAACAGCGACCGCCGCTACCGCCGTTGGACCGCCTACGCCCGCTCCAAGACCGCCAACCTGCTCTTCACCCACGAGCTGTCCCGGAGGCTGGCGGCACATGGCGCGGACGTGGTCGCCGCCGCGGCGCACCCCGGCTACGCGGCCACCAACCTCCAGGGCGCCGCGCCTCGGATGGAGGGGCGCCGGCTCGCCGAGCGGGTGGTGGAGCTCGGCAACCGGGTCTTCGCGCAGCCGGCGGAGGCGGGGGCGCTGCCCGTCCTGTACGCGGCGACCGCGGCCGGCGTCCGGCCGGATTCGTTCACCGGACCGTCGCTCATGATGTGGCGCGGGGCGCCCGGGCCGTCGTGGCGGGCCCCGTGGACCCTCAACGACGAAGCGGGCGCGCTCCTTTGGAGTGCCTCCGAGCGGCTGACGGGGATTTCGTACGACGCCTTGAAGGGGTGAAGAAGCAGGCCAGTACCGCCAGGACTCGGGTGGCGGAGGCGAGTGCAGGTGCCGGAGCCGTCAGCGGGGAGAGAGCCCGCCGGCGGGCCGACGGCCGACGGCCGCCGACCCTTCATCGCCCCAGGCCGCGCCCCGAACGCCGCCATTGCTCCCGGCCGTCATCTCAGGCCGTCACCTGCTCCCGGCCGTCATCTCAGGCCGTCGGGCCCGCTGTCCACCACCAGGTCCGTGTCCACCACCCGGTCCGTGTCCACCATCCGGTCCGTGTCCACCACCAGGTCCGTGCCCACCACCGAGGACGCGTCGTCCGATGCCAGGTACCGCTAGGCCGCCCGCACCTCGTACGTCGCCACCCGCACCGTCTCGTCGTCCAGGCACTGTCCGCTCTCCAGGTCGAACCGCTGCTTGAGCAGGGGTGAGGCGACGAACGGGCGGCCCTGGTGGGTGCCGGTGAGACCGCGGGAGAGGACCGCCGCGCCGCAGAAGGGGTCGCGGTTGTCGATGGCGTACAGGGCGCCGCTCCGGTCGCGGAACAGGGCTGCCTGGCGGCCGTCGGGCAGGAGTGCCGCCACGCCTCGGCCGGGGAGCAGAAGGGCGAGGTCGCAGACCGTCAACCAGCCCTCCTCCAGCTGCAGTTGGACCTTGAGATCGGTTGTCTCGGGTGCCAGGGTCATCGCTGGGTGCTTCCTTCCAGGACGTCTTGGGCGGGGCGCATGCCGATGGACAGCAGCGGCAGGTCGGGCTTCATCTGGTCGCGTTCCGGTACGAAGCCGACGACCGGGTCGGGGGTGTCGGGGGCGTTCACGAAGGACGCGAACCGGGCGAGCTTGTCGGGGTTGTTGATGGTGGTCGCCCACTCGTCGGCGTAGTTCGCCACGTGTGCCGCCATCAGGGACTCCAGCTCCTCGCAGATGCCGAGGGAGTCCTCCACCACCACGTCCCGGACGTGGTCCAGGCCGCCGGGGATGCGCTCCAGCCAGGTGGAGGTGCGCTCCAGACGGTCCGCCGTGCGGATGTAGAACATCAGGAAGCGGTCGATCAGCCTGATCAGTTCGGCGTCGGTGAGGTCCTGGGCGAGGAGGTCCGCGTGGCGCGGGGTGGCGCCGCCGTTGCCGCCGACGTAGAGGTTCCAGCCGCCCGCGGTGGCGATGACGCCGAAGTCCTTCGACTGGGCCTCCGCACACTCGCGGGCGCAGCCCGACACCGCCGACTTGAGCTTGTGCGGGGAGCGCAGGCCCCGGTAGCGCAGCTCCAGGTCGATCGCCATGCGGACGGAGTCCTGGACGCCGTAGCGGCACCAGGTGGAGCCGACGCAGGACTTCACCGTGCGCAGCGCCTTGCCGTAGGCGTGTCCGGACTCGAAGCCGGCGTCCACCAACCGCATCCAGATCAGCGGGAGTTGTTCGACGCGGGCGCCGAACATGTCGATCCGCTGGCCGCCGGTGATCTTCGTGTAGAGGCCGAAGTCGCGGGCGATCTCACCGATCGTGATCAGGCCCTCGGGGGTGATCTCACCGCCGGGGATGCGCGGGACGACCGAGTACGAGCCGTTCTTCTGGAGGTTGGCGAGGAAGTGGTCGTTGCTGTCCTGGAGGGCCGCCTGCTCGCCGTCCAGGACGTAGCCGCTCGCGCCGATCGTCGGGGCGAGGGAGGCGATGATCGAGGCGACCGCCGGCTTGCAGATCTCGCAGCCGTCACCGCCCCGGGCGCCGTCGCGGCCGTAACGGTCGAGGAGGTCCTGGTAGGTGTTGATACGCAGGGCCAGGACGATCTCGTAGAGCTCCTCGCGGGTCTGCGCGAAGCAGCCGCACAGGCCCTTGTCGACCTCGACGCCGGACGCCTCCAGTTCGGCGGTGACCAGCTGGCCGAGCACCTTGACGCAACTGCCGCACGTCGTACCGGCCTTGGTGCACTTCTTCACCTCGGGCACGGTGGTGCAGCGGTGCTCGGTGACCGCCGCGCGGATCGTGCCCTTGCGGACGTTGTTGCAGGAGCAGATGATCGCGTCGTCCGGCAGCGCGGTCGGGCCGAGCTGGACCGACTCACCGGCACCGGCCGGCAGGACCAGCGACTCGGGCTCGACCGGCGGGACCGAACCGGTGAACGCCTTGAGCGTGCCGTAGGCCTCCGCGTCGCCGACGAGGATGCCGCCGAGCAGGGTGCCGTCGCGGCCGATGACCAGCTTCTTGTACAGACCGGCACGGGAGTCGGAGTAGACGACGTCCAGACAGTCCTCGGTGGTGCCGTGCGCGTCTCCGAAGGAGGCGACGTCGACTCCGAGCAGCTTCAGCTTGGTCGAGAGGTCGGCGCCCGTGAACGACGCCTCGTCGGCGGCGATCGTCGCCGCGGCCGTCTCCGCCTGCTCGTAACCGGGGGCCACCAGGCCGTACACCCGGCCGTCGGCGGCCAGCGCGCACTCGCCGATCGCGAAGACACGCGGGTCGGAGACCGTACGGCACTGCTCGTCGACGGTGATGCCACCGCGCTCACCGACGGACAGGCCGCAGTCCCGGGCGAGTTGGTCCCGCGGCCGCACACCGGCGCTGAACACCACCAGGTCCGTGGCCAGTTCGGAGCCGTCGGACAGCTTCATACCGGTCACGGCACCGGTCTCGTCGACCACGATCTCCTGCGTGCCGACGCCCGTGTGGACGCTCAGGCCCATCTCCTCGATGGTCCGCAGCAGGGCCGCGCCGCCGCCCTCGTCGACCTGGACCGGCATCAGGCGCGGCGCGAACTCCACGATGTGGGAGGTGAGTCCGAGGCCCTTGAGCGCGCCGGCCGCCTCCAGGCCCAGCAGACCGCCGCCGACCACCGCGCCGGTCGTCCGGGTCTTCGCGTACTCCTCGATCGCCAGCAGGTCCTCGATGGTGCGGTAGACGAAGCAGCCCAGCGCGTCCTTGTTGGGGACGGGCGGCACGAAGGGGAAGGAGCCGGTGGCGAGGACGAGGGTGTCGTAGGCGAAGACCCGGCCCGACCTGGCGGTGACCGTCCCCGCCTCGCGGTCCACGGTCTCGGCCGGGTCGCCGACATACAGCTCGATGCCGTGGTCGTCGATGAACTCCATGTCCGTCAGGGAGAGTTCCTCGGGTGTCTTGCCCGAGAAGTACGAGGTGAGCGCCACGCGGTCGTACGCGGGGCGCGGCTCCTCGCACAGCACGACCACGCGGTGCGTGGCGGTCAGGCCGCGCTCGGCGAGCGCTTCGAGGAAGCGCTGGCCGACCATGCCATGGCCGACGAGCACGATCGTGGGGGTGCCGGTGGACATCAGGAGCCTCCATCGTTGGTGAGCAGGTGGAGCAGGGGACCGCCGTCGGACGGGAGCGGCTCCGCTCCCTCCCAGGCGCGGGCGAGCGCGCCGACGGTGCCGAGTTCGCCGACGAGGACCCCGCCGACCAGACGGTCGTCACGGACGACGACCTTGCGGTAGGTACCGCGGGTGGCGTCCGCCAGCTGGACGACGTCGTCCCCGGGACGCGGCTCCGGCTCACCGAACGCGGCGAGGTCGAAGGGGGAGTCCGGCCCGGTGAGAGTGAGCCGGGTCAGTGAACGGGTGCCGGTGTAGCGGGCGTTCGCCCGACCGGCGAGCAACTCGGCCAGAGTATCGGCCTGTTCGAGCGCCGGGGCGGCGAGCCCGTAGACGGTGTCGTCGTGCTGCGCGCAGTCGCCGATCGCCCGTATGCGCGGGTCGGAGGTGCGCAGTTCGTCGTCCACGACGATCCCCTTGCGCACGTCGAGACCGGCGGTCCGGGCCAGGCCCACCCGGGGGTGGACCCCGCAGGCCAGCACCACCAGGTCCGCGTCGAGCGCGTACCCGTCGTGCATCTCGACCGAGCGGACCGCGCCGCCGACGCAGCGCACGTCGCTGACGCGGGTCTCGGTGTGGATCTCGACGCCGAGGTCCGCCAGATGCCGCCGCACCAGCTTCGAGGCGCTCGGGTCGAGCTGGCGCTCCATGAGCCGCTCGCCCTGCTGGGCCAGCACCACCTGCGCGCCGCGCTGGGCGAGCGCGCGGGCCGCGGAGACCCCGAGGAGCCCGCCGCCGACGACGACCGCCCGCGCCCCCGGCCGTACGGCCTCGGAGAGCCCCAGGCAGTCGTCCATCGTCCGGAACGCGTGCACCCCCTGGGGCAGCACATGATCGGCGGTGAACAGGCCGCGCAGGGGCGGGAGCACGGGGTTCGAGCCGGTGGCCAGGACCAGTGTGTCGTACGGGATCTCCGAGCCGTCCGCGAGGTGTACGGCTCGCACCTCGCGGTCGATGCCCGTGACCCGGCCGCGCGTCAGCCCCGCGGGCGCGGGCAGCGCGATCACCTCGGGGTGGTACCGCCCGGCCAGCACCTCGGCGAGCAGCACCCGGTTGTACGGGCGGTGCTCCTCCTCGCCGATCACCGTCACGGACGTCCCGAGCTCACCGAGCCGCCGGGCGAGACGGACGCCCGCGAGGCCGGCGCCGATCACCACCACACGCGTATTCGAGGTCATGTCCAGGAGCGTGCGATGCGGGTGTTACCCGGCAGCATCACCCCTGTTTCCCGCGAGGAACGCTGCCCTCTTCCGAAGCGCGAACGGGGTGTGAGGGTTCGGGGAACGCGCCGGGGGTGGGGTGTGAGATCGGCCGGGGCGGGTGACCGGGGTGGGGTGAACCGAACCCCCGGTCCCCGTGCAGACACCATCGTGTACGACCCTGCGGGCGGCCAGGCTGGTGACATCCGGTTTCACCAGTTCACACCGGCCCACACCGGCTCGCACCGGCTCCACTCGCAGGGGGAGAACACCATGGACACCGTCCGGAACATCCCGGTTCACGACTCCGTCGCCGTACGGCTGTGGCACATCGTCCGCGAGCCGTTCACCGCCGGCACCTGGCGCCGCTTCGCCTACGCGGTGATCGCCTTCCCGGTGACTGTGGCGTGCGTCCCACTGGCCCTGCTGGGGGCGCCGACGGGACGGTGGCAGCGGGGGCTGGTACGGCGGCTGCTGCTGGGCGCCGGGACCGCGCCGGAGGCGACCGGGGACGCCGACATGGCCGACGGACCGCGCGCCGGGCTGGTGCACGCCCTGGTCGCCACCCCGCTCAACCTGCTGACGGCCCTCGTCACCCTCTACGGCTGGCTGATCGTGCCGATGAACCTCGCCTGGCCCCTGCGCGCCGGCTCCGACTACTCCCAGGCGTGGGGCGGACCCACCTTCGCCGGCGCCTGGGCCTTCCACGCCATCCTCGGCGGCCTGGGCTTCCTGCTGCTGATGCCGTGGGTGGGACGGGCTCTGGCGGCCGTGCAGGTGCGGGTGGCGCGGCGCTGCCTGACCCCCCGGACTGTTCTACGTTGACCGTCGTGACACGCCTCCGGCTCCTCCTCGCCGCCACCGTCGGGCCCCGCGCCCTGGCCGCCCTGCTGTACGGGGTGATCGCCTTCCCGCTCGCGCTCGTGGGGTGCTTCCTGACGGTGGCGGGGCTCGCGTTCGGCGGGCTGCTCTCGGTCACCACGCTCGGGCTGTGGCTGGTGGCCGGGACCGTGCGGGGTGCGCTGGCGCTGGGTGCCGTGCAGCGGGGACTGGCCCGGAGCTTGCTCGGGGTGGAGATCGGGGAGCCGGTGCCGCCGCGCGGGAGCGGGGTGCTCGGGTGGCGGCGGGCGCTGCTGGGGGAGCGGGCCGGATGGCGGGCCGTGGCATGCGCCGTGCTCACCCCGTTCACCGCCGTGCTGCTGTACATCGCGGTGTTCGTCGGTTACGTCTACGGCGTCCTGCTCACCCTCCACCCGCTGCTCGGGTCCCTCGACTCCATGGAGTTCTTCGGCCAACAGGTCGACTCGGGGCCGTACGCGCTGCTCCCGTTCACCCTCGGACTGCTGCTCCTCGCCCTCGCCCCGCGGCTCCTGCGGCACGCGTTCACCCCGCACCGCGCCCTGCTGACCGCGCTGCTCGGCCCCAGCGCCGCCGACCGCCGTATCCGCACCCTGGAGGAGACCCGCGCCCAGGCCGTCGAGGACGCCGTCGCCACTCTCCGCCGTATCGAACGCGACCTGCACGACGGCACCCAGGCCCGGCTGGTCGGCGTCGCGATGCACCTCACCATGATCCGCGAGCTGATCGGCTCCGGCGCCGACGCGCCCCGGCTGCTCACCGTCGTCGACACCGCCCAGACCAACGCCACCCAGGCCATCGCCGACCTGCGCGCCCTGGTCAAGGGCATCCATCCCCCCGTACTCGACGAGGGCCTGCCCGCCGCCCTGACCACCCTGGCGGCCGACAGCGCCCTCCCCGTCACCCTCATCACCGACGTCCCCGCCCGCCCGACCCCCGCCGTCGAGTCCATCGCCTACTTCTGCACCGCCGAACTCCTCGCCAACGCGGCCAAGCACAGCGGGGCGTCGGCCGTCACCGTGGACCTGGACGCCCGCGACGGCCTCCTCCGTCTCCGTGTCACCGACGACGGCCGGGGCGGCGCGGTCGTCGGCGCCGGCTCCGGACTCACCGGTCTGCTCGCCCGGGTCCGTACCGTCGACGGCACGCTCACCTGCGACAGCCCGCCCGGAGGCCCTACGGTGGTCACCGTCGAACTGCCCCTGTGAGAGGGGCGGCCACCGGCCGGAACGGGAGTGCCATGCGCGTCGTCATCGCCGAGGACTCGGCCCTGCTCCGCGACGGGCTGGCCCAGCTCCTCCAGCTGCGGGACGTCGAGGTGGCGGCCGCCGTGGCGGACGCCGAGGCCCTCCTGGCCGCGGTCGCCGAACACGCCCCGGACGTGGCGGTGGTGGACATCCGTCTGCCGCCCACCCAGACCGACGAGGGCGTACGGGCCGCCCTGCGCCTGCGTGCCGAGCACCCCGGCACCGGGATCCTGCTCTTCTCCCAGTACGTCGAGACGGCCCACGCCACCCGGCTGCTCGCCGACCCCACGGGCTTCGGCTACCTCCTCAAGGAACGGGTCGCCGACATCGGCGAGTTCGTCGGCGCGCTGGAGCGGATCGCCGCCGGCGGCACCGCGCTCGACCCCGAGGTGGTCGCCCAGCTCTTCGGGGCGAGCCGCCGTACGAGCGCGCTGGACCGCCTGACGCCTCGTGAGCGCGAGGTCCTCGCCCTGATGGCCCAGGGCCGCACCAACCACGCGATCGCGACGGCGTTCACCGTCTCCGAGCGGGCGGTCGAGAAACACATCGCCAACATCTTCGCCAAGCTCGACCTGCCACCGTCGGAAGAGGGCCACCGACGGGTGCTGGCGGTGCTGCGATACCTGGAGAGCGCCCCGAGCGCCTGACGCTATCGTGACCCGGTGACAACCGAGGTGATCGTGCTCAACGGCGGCTCCAGCTCCGGCAAGTCGAGCCTGGTGCGGGCCCTGCAGGAGATGCTGCCCGGGCCGTGGCTGGCCTTCGCGATCGACGGGTTCGTCGAGCTGCTGCCCGCGTCGATGCGCGACGCGCTGGTCTCGGACGACGGCGACGTCCATGTGGGACCCGAGTTCCGCAGGCTGGAGGCGGCTTGGCGGGAGGGGGTCGCGGCGACCGTCCGGGCGGGCGCTCGCGTGCTGATCGACGACGTCTTCCTCGGCGGGCCGGACTCCCAGGAGCGATGGCGCAAGTCCCTGGCCGGTCTGGACGTGCTCTGGGTCGGCGTGCGCTGCGAGCCGGCCGTGGCGGCCGAGCGGGAGATCGTACGGGGCGACCGGCCGCGGGGCATGGCGCGCAAGCAGGCGGAAGCGGTCCACCGGGGCGTGGAGTACGACCTGGTGGTGGACACCACGCACACCGAGTCCCCGGAGTGCGCGCGGACCATCGCGGCGGCGGTCGCCCTCAGCGACGGCTCCCCGTGAGATGCGCGAAGACGACGACGTTCCCCTGGTAGCCGGTCGACCGTGAGTACCCGCCGCCGCAGGTGATGACCCGCAGCTCGGGCCGGTCCGCCGCGCCGTACACCTTCTGGTCCGGGAAGTGCCGGGCGTCGTACACCTCCACCGCGTCCACGCCGAACACGGCGACGCTGCCGTCGCGCCGGTCCACCTCGATGCGGCTGCCCTTCCTCAGGGCGCCGAGATCGTAGAAGACGGCGGGACCGTCGGCGTTGTCGACATGCCCGGCGACGACCGCCGTCCCGGTCTCTCCGGGCACGGTGCCGGCCTCGTACCAGCCGGCGAGGTTCTTCTTCGCCGCCGGCGGCACGTCGAGGCTGCCGGTGGAGGTGAGGGCGAGGCCCATGAGGGGGGCGTCCACACGGATCGAGGGGATGCGGATGCGGTCGGGCGGGGAGGGCGGCAGCGCGGGCGCCGAACGGGGGTCGGTGTGCGCGGCGGAGCGGGCCTGGGCGGCGGAGGGCTGCGGCGGGGCGTGGGTCTCGGCGCCGCTGCGCAGCAGCCACGCGCCGCTGCACAGGGCGGCCACCGTGACGGCGCCTATGACGGCATTGCTGACTCTGCGCACGCGAGCCTCCTAGGCATCCAGGGGCCGACGGGATCCCCGGACCTGGGGCGGACGGCGTCCCGGGGTCGACCCGGCCCCCCTCCGGGCCGCGAGGGGCGTCGGACCCGGAGGGGGAGGGACTTGCGGTACCGGCGGACGGACAGCGGAGGGTGTCCGTCAGATCCCGTCGCCTCTCGCCCGGCGATGCAGGAGCCAGGTACCGCCCGCGGCGGCGACGGCGAGAGCCGCCACGCCGGCCGCGGTCTGCACGGGATCGGGGCCCATCACGCCACCGACCCCCGTCTTCACACTTCCCCGGGGCTGCACCTGTCCGCGCGCCGCGGTCAGGGTCACCACCAGGTCGCCGGAGACCTCCCGGCCGCCCTCGGCGCAGGTCGCGTCGATCTCGTACGTCCCCTGCTGCGCGCTCGGCGGCACGCGGAACTGCCCGATGGCGTCGCCCGCGTGCGTGGTCGGCGCCAGCGTGAAGGCGCCCGCGCCCACCGCGCTCGCGTCGCCGGCCGCCGTACCGCCGTCGCCGCACGCCGAGGTGTTCACGGTGACCTGCCCGCCCGGCGCGACCGAGGACGGGTACACCTCCAGACTGCCGCCGTCCGACTCCGCGTACGCGGGCGCGGTCGACAACCCCGCGGCTGCGACGGCGAGCGCGCTACCGGCGAGCAGACGGGCGGTACGTCGCATCGGTGCTCCCTCGAGCTCTCACTGATGTCCCCTTGCCCCTCCGAGGAAAGTCGCAGCGAGCCGAGCCCGCTTCCTGAGGGAGCGTCAGAAATGCGGTGAACGGGTGTCGGAGGAGCGGGGAGGCGGACGGAATCCGAGGCGTTTTGGCAGGTCACCGGCGTGTGGCGGGGTCCGCCGCAAGAGAACCCGAAGGGCGCAGGGCACGGGGGTGAACGGGTGACCCCGGCCTTCGACCGGCCTTCGCCTCGTCACCGCACGGCCACGACCGCCCATGACACGACCGCCCCCGCGGACCGGCCCGTGTACGCCCGCCCCGCGATGCCGGGCAGCTCGTCGACTAGGGCGGGCGGCGGCACGGACCCGTCGGCGGCCGCGGGCGGGACCGGACAGGCCGCCTCCCCGGTGCTGTACCTCTGTGAACCCGGCGACTGGGGTGCGGGCCGGCCGGCTTGACCGCCGGCCGGCCCGACGCCCGTGAATCCCTCGCTCAGTTCACGTTCACCGCGCTCCAGGCCGCGGCCACCGCGTTGTACTCCGTACTGCCCGCCCCGTACAGGTCCTTGGCGGCGTTGAGCGTCGCCGTGCGTGCGCCCGCGTAGTTGGTCGACGAGGTCATGTAGACGGTCAGGGCCCGGTACCAGATCCGGCCCAGCTTCGCCCGTCCGATCCCGGTGACCGTGGAGCCGTTGTACGTGGGGGAGTTGTAGCTGACCCCGTTGACGGTCTTCGCGCCGCTTCCCTCCGCCAGCAGGTAGGCGAAGTGGTTGGCGACGCCCGACGAGTAGTGGACGTCCAGGTTGCCGACCGAGGAGCTCCAGTAGTCCGCGGAGTTGCCGTCCTTCGACGGCTTGTCCATGTAGCGGAGCGCGTCCCGCCCGAACCCGGAGCGGACGATCTTCTCGCCGATCAGGTAATCCCCGGGGTCCGAAGGGTTGTCGGCGTAGAACTCGACGAGGGTGCCGAGGATGTCGGAGGTCGCCTCGTTGAGCCCGCCGGACTCTCCCGAGTAGGTGAGGGCGGCGGTCTTGGAGGTCACGCCGTGCGTCATCTCGTGGCCCGCCACATCCAGCGACACCAGCGGTCCGAGGCTCGTCCCGTCCCCGTCGCCGTACGACATGCAGGAGCAACTGTCGTCCCAGAAGGCGTTGTTGTAGGCGTTGCCGTAGTGGACGCGGTTGTAGGAGCCCTTGCCGTCGTTGCCGATGCCGTTGCGGCCGAAGGTGTTCTTGTAGAAGTCCCAGGTGACGTCCGTGCCGTACTGGGCGTCCACCGCCACGGTCGAGCGGTCCGAAGTCGCCCCGGTACCCCAGTGGTTGTCGGTGTCGGTGAAGACCGTCGACGGGGCGCGGCTGATGCAGATGCTCGTCAGGATGCACAGGTCGGTCTTGTTGGCGGCGTCTCCCGTGTAAGCGCCGCCGCGCGTGGGGTCCTTGAGCTGGTACGTCGACCCGGACAGGGTCGTCTCCAGCGCGACCGTGCCGCTGTACAGGGACTTGCCGTCGCCGGTCGCCGTCTCGATGTCGTCCCACGCGTCGATCTGCCGGCCGGTCCTCGCGTCCGTGAGCACGGTCCGGGCGACCGGGTTGCCCAGGGTGTCCTGGGCCGTCGCCTGGGTGCGCCAGGCCAGCTTCGGGGTGCCGTGCAGGGCGTCGACGACCAACTCGGGCCTGGCCGTGAGCTTCCTCAGGGTCTCGCCGAGGTTCACCGCCCGCAGGGCGTTCGCCGCGAGGTCGGCGGCCTTGGGGGCCGAGACGGAGGGGACGATCGACGCGAGGGACATCTTCCCCGCCGTCGCCCGGTTCGCCGAGCGGTACGAGCCGTCCTTCGCCAGGTGGACCACGAAGTCACCGCCCAGCACCGGGAGTCGGCGGTAGGTGCGGTCGTAGCGGACATGCTGTGTGCCGTCGCCGTCGACGATCACGTCCCGGACCGATGTGCCCTCGGCCGAGGTGAGCCCGAGGCTCGCGGCGTGCGCGAGGAGGGCGGAGGCCGCGTTCCGGAGCGCGGAGGACCTGGAGGGTCGGTCGGCCGCCACGGCGGCGGGGGAGAGCGCGGACGCCAGCAGGGCGGTGGTGGTGGCGGCGACGCCGGTGGCGGCGGCGAGACGACGGGACCTTCGGGCGGTGCTCGGGTGCAGCCGTATCCGACTCATCGATCTCCTCGGTTGGGCGCGAGCGCGCGGGGGGAACGGGCCTGAGTGGTGACCAAGATTTAAGGGGGCATGACAGGCGGAGGTAAAGACCGCGGATGAGGAGGTGTGTGTGGAGAGAGAATCGTTTTTGTGAGTCCCCAGCTGCCCTTCTTCGTCTACGGCACCCTCCGCCCCGGCGAGCCCAACCACGACCTCTTCCTCCGCGGCCGCACCCGCACCGAGGAACCCGGGCGCCTGACCGGGGCCGTCCTCTACGACGGCCCCGGATACCCCTGGGCCGTGGAGGAGCCGGGCGGACTGGTCCACGGCGACCTCGTCACCGCCCTGCCCGAGCGGTACGAGGAGTTGCTCCTCGCCCTCGACCGGCTGGAGGAGTACGCCCCCGGGGACCCGCGCAACCTCTACGAACGCGTCGAGCGCGAAGTGATCCGCGCCGGGGACGGCACGGCCGGGGACGGCACGGCCGGGGACGGCACGCCCGGGGACGGCACACTCGGCGGCGGGGAAACGGCCGTACGCGCCTGGGTGTATGTCGCCGCCCCCGCCGTCGCCGCACGTCTGCGCGCCCGCGGGAAACCGATCGAGAGCGGCGACTGGCGGGTCAGGTGAGCAGCTCCAGGCGCACCGCGCACGTCTTGAACTCCGGCATCCGCGAAACGGGGTCGAGGGCCGGGTTGGTGAGGGTGTTGGCGCGGCCCTCGACCGGCCAGTGGAAGGGCATGAAGACCGTGTCCGGGCGGATCGAGGCGGTGATGCGGGCCGGCGCCACGGCCCGTCCCCGGCGGGAGACCACCGCCACCGGGTCGCCCTCCGCCGCCCCGAGCCGCGCGGCGAGACGCGGGTGCAGCTCCACGAACGGGCCCGGCGCCGCGGAGTTCAGCTCGTCCACCCGGCGGGTCTGGGCGCCGGACTGGTACTGGGCCACGACCCGGCCGGTCGTCAGCAGCACCGGGTACTCCTCGTCCGGTTCCTCGGCGGACGCCCGGTGCGAGACGGGGACGAAGCGTGCCCGGCCGTCGGGGGTGGCGAACCGGTGGAGGAAGAGACGGGGGGTGCCGGGGTGGGGGTCGGCGGGGGCGTCCTGGGGGCACGGCCAGAACACACCGTT
>Ga0182007_10001061_pt1 | contig 14989 bp, 11 predicted proteins | sample Sormic07211113_1_FD_123023 | JGI IMG/M metagenome (GOLD analysis project Ga0182007, IMG submission 123023) | Rhizosphere microbial communities from Sorghum bicolor, Mead, Nebraska, USA - 072115-113_1 MetaG | ecosystem: Host-associated > Plants > Roots > Rhizosphere | place: USA: Nebraska... | reverse complement strand
TCATCCAGGATGACGAGCTGTGCGAAGTGACACCTAAGTCGATCCGCCTGCGTAAGAAGATCCTGGACGAAGGCGAGCGTACCCGCGCTGCCAAGAAAGCCAAGAACTGAGTTAACTCAGGCTGAATGAAAACGCCCCCGGTCGAAAGGCCGGGGGCGTTTTTGTTTGTCTGGCTGTAGCAGCTGCCGAGCCTGCGAGGCTGCGTTCGACAGCTGCTACGGGGATCGAGGCGGTTTTAAAACTTTTCGAGGGTGCGGCTGGAGCTGCTGGTCTCGCGCACCACTTCTTTAGGCTTGTACGCGCAATACCCTGGCCGCGGTCCGATCTTCGGGTGGTTGCGGCAGGTGTCCGGGCGCTTATCATAAATAGTGCACAAACGGCTTTTACGATCCAGGTACAGGCAATCGTTGTTGCTCATGCGCTGGAGGGTGAAGATCTCGGACTTCTGGTTGTAGCGCTCGACAATCCCTTCCTTCTGCAAGCGCTTGGCGATGTTCTTGGGTGGATCGCCCAGTTCGAATTCGTCGACGATGCCGATACGGATCAGATCCTTGATCTTGACCTCGACCGGCAGCGTGCAGCAGCTGGACATGCACGAGCCGCACATTGGGGCAGAGTACTTGGCCCAGGTATCGAGGCGATCGATTTCCGCGGCGGCGATCAGGTTGGGCTTCATCATCGGTTGTTACCAGCGTGTGCATCAGGGCGCGCGATCATACCGGGACTGGTGGATTTTTGAACAACCTTTCGCCAGATTTTTTTTGCTTGTCGCAAAATAGTCCTGTGTCCGGCACGGCCCCTGCATTGTTTCTGGCCCACGACAACGTAATGTCGATCTATCTCGTACTAACAGGAAAAACTGCCGAACCAGAGTCTCTACGGTCTGTCAGACCGACTAGGCTCAGACAACTTCACGCTCGCTCGAGGTCTTATCGATGACTCAAGAACCACTTGTTCGCGAAGCAGAGGTGGCCGCATTCCGCGACGCCGTCTTGACCAAGCTCACTTACGCGGTGGGCAAAGACCCGGATCACGCCTTCGACCATGACTGGTTCGAAGCCATTGCCCTGGCGGCGCGTGATCACATGGTCGAGCACTGGATGGACCACACCCGGCAGATCTACCGCAAAGGCCAGAAACGCGTTTATTACCTTTCCCTTGAATTTCTTATCGGTCGCTTGCTCTACGACAGCCTGAGCAACCTCGGCTTGCTCGATGTAGCCCGCGAGGCCATGACCGAACTGGGGGTCGACATCGAACGCATCCGTCTGCTGGAGCCCGATGCGGCACTGGGCAACGGTGGCCTCGGACGTCTGGCGGCATGCTTTATGGAAAGCATGTCGACCCTCGGCATCGCCGGCCATGGTTATGGCATTCGTTACGAACACGGTTTGTTCCGCCAGGCCATCGTCGACGGCTGGCAGCAGGAGCAGACCGAACACTGGCTGGACTTCGGCAACCCGTGGGAGTTCGAACGACCAGAGGTGGCCTACCCGATCGGTTTCGGCGGCAGTGTCGAAACCGTGACCGATGAAGCCGGCAAGTCCAGGCAAGTCTGGTCTCCGTCGGAAACCGTGCGGGCCATCGCCTACGACACCCCGGTGGTCGGTTGGCGTGGTGCAAGCGTCAACACCCTGCGGCTGTGGCGCGCCCGGGCCATGGAAGAATTGCATCTGGAGCGCTTCAACGCGGGCGACCACTTGGGCGCGGTCGCGGAAGTGGCCTGGGCAGAAAGTATCTCCCGCGTGCTTTACCCGGCGGACAGCAACGAGGCCGGCCAGGAGTTGCGCCTGCGCCAGGAATATTTCTTCGTCTCCGCGTCCTTGCAGGACTTGTTGCGTCGCCATCGCAACATGCACACCTCGGTGCTGACCCTGGGCGATCACGCCGCCATTCAACTCAACGACACTCACCCTCGATCGCCGTGGCCGAACTGATGCGTCAGTTGGTCGACGTCTATGACGTGGCGTGGGATGCGGCGTGGCAGATCACGGTCGACACGCTGTCGTACACCAACCACACGCTGTTGCCGGAAGCGCTGGAAACCTGGCCGGTCAGTCTGATGGAACGGATGCTGCCCCGGCACATGCAGATCATTTACTTGATCAACGCCCAGCACATCGACTCGTTGCGAGCCAAAGGTGTTCACGATTTCGACGTGCTGCGTGCGATTTCGCTGATCGAGGAAGACAACGGTCGCCGCGTGCGCATGGGTAACCTGGCATTCCTGGGTTCCCACAGCGTCAATGGCGTGTCCGGCCTGCACACGCAGCTGATGCGCAGCACGGTGTTCTCCGAGCTGCACAAGCTTTACCCGGACCGGATCAACAACAAGACCAATGGCATTACCTTCCGCCGCTGGCTCTATCAGGCCAACCCCGAACTCACCTCCATGCTGGTCGACGCCCTCGGCCCGAATCTGCTGGACAACCCCGAGGAGCGCTTGCTCGCGCTGGAGCCGTTTGCCGAGAAGACTGCATTTCGCAAGCAGTTCGCCGAACAGCGGCTGCACAACAAGAAAGCCCTGGCGTACCTGATTCATGAGCGGCTGGGGATCGCGGTCAATCCGGCGGCGATGTTCGATGTGCAGGTCAAGCGGATCCACGAATACAAGCGTCAGTTGCTTAACCTGATGCACACCGTCGCGCTGTATCAGGCGATTCGTGCCGAGCCGGAAACCGACTGGGTGCCGCGGGTGAAAATCTTCGCCGGCAAGGCGGCGGCCAGTTATCACCAAGCCAAGCTGATCATCAAGCTGACCAACGACATTGCGCGGGTGGTCAACAACGACCCGACGGTGCGCGGCTTGCTCAAAGTGGTGTTCCTGCCCAACTACAACGTCAGCCTGGCCGAGAGCATCATTCCGGCGGCGGACTTGTCGGAGCAGATTTCCACTGCCGGCTTCGAAGCCTCGGGCACCAGTAACATGAAATTCGGCCTCAACGGCGCGCTGACCATCGGTACCCTGGACGGGGCCAACGTGGAAATGTGCGAGCGCATCGGTGCCGAGCACATGTTTATTTTTGGTCTCAGCGCCCAGCAAGTGGAAGCGCGCAAGCGTAACCATGAATTCAACGCCGCGCCGGACATCGCCGCCTCCCATCGGCTCAACGACGTGCTGCAAGCGATTCGCAGCGGGGTGTTCTCACCAGACGATCCGTCCCGTTATACCGCGCTGATCGATTCGCTGGTGGACTACGACCGCTTCCTGGTCTGCGCCGATTTCGACTCTTACTGGAACGCACAGATGCGGGTCGAAGCTCACTGGCACGACTCGAAAGAGTGGTGGCGCTCGGCGGTATTGAACACCGCGCGGATGGGCTGGTTCTCGTCCGACCGGACCATTCGCGAGTACGCAACGGATATCTGGAAAGCTTTGGAGTAATTTTTAGCAACAAATGTGCGCAAGGCCCAACGTCCGTTGGGCCTCATCGATATACTAAGCGCCAACTTGACCCCAGTGTGGGGGCGGCGCACCGCCGCTCCCACACTGGACTCCGGGTGTCTGCTCACTAGACTGAGCCAGAGGCTGTATCGCACGGATCAGCCCCGCCACGGGGCCGCTTAGGGATATCGACCATGCAATGGATGTTAATGCTGATTGGGCTGCTGCTGGGCTGGATTCTTGACGAGTCGTTCAGCGAGGCGCTGTTGGGCGCTTTGCTCGGGCTGGGTCTCGGCCAGGCCATGCGTATCGGCCGCTTGAGCACTCAAACGGCCGAGCAGCGACGTTTACTCGATCAGGCTCAGGTTGCGCTGAATGCGGTCGAGCAGCGACTGGCGTTGCTGGAAGTGTCGGGTGCCAAGGCACCTGAACCAGGCGAACCGGTTGTCAGCGAACCCGCTGAGTCGCCTGAAGTCATTCTTGAGCAAGCCCCTGTCGCACCCACGGAGCTGGTCTGGGAGCTACCCCCCGAATTCGAACCCATCACCGCGGCCGCTGCCGAAACCAGTCGTCCGTTGCCCGCCGATGTCTGGCAGCCCGAGCCGGTCGCCCGCGAACCGCAGCAACCGGCCGAGCCGCGCGGCCCGAACTTCATCGAGCGCGCCATCAGCGGCGCACGCAATTGGCTGTTCGGCGGCAATACCGTATTGCGGGTCGGCGTGATGCTGTTGTTCCTCGGCCTGGCTTTCCTGTTGCGTTATGCCACCGAAGGCATGGTGGTGCCGATCGAGTTGCGCTACGCCGGTGTCGCGGCGGCGGCCTTGGGCCTGCTCGCCCTGGGCTGGTGGCTGAGACTGCGCAACAGCAACTACGCGCTGATGCTGCAAGGCACCGGGATCGCGGTGTTGTACCTGACGGTATTTGCCGCGATGCGTCTGCATCCGTTGCTTGATCCCAAGGCAGCATTGGGCCTGTTGGTGGTGGTGACGGTGTTCTCGGCGATTCTCGCCATTACCCAAAATGCTTTGGGCCTGGCCGCCGCTGCCGCGTTGGGCGGTTTCGCCGCGCCGATCCTGACCTCCACCGGCGCCGGCAATCACGTCGCGCTGTTCAGCTATTTCGCCCTGCTCAACGCTGGCATCCTCGCCATCGCGTGGTTCAAGGCCTGGCGGCTGCTCAACCTGATCGGGTTTGTCGGCACCTTCGGCATCGGCTTTGCCTGGGGCCTGCGCTCCTATAGACCGGAGCTGCTGTGGAGTACCGAGCCGTTCCTGATTCTGTTCTTCCTGATGTACCTGGCCATCGGTTTGTTGTTCACCCGGCGCAAGTTGCTGGAAATGAGCGACGCGCCCGAGGACGACAGCCGTGAAGCGCTGCTGCGCTGGTCGGCGCACAAGGGCGATTACGTCGACGGCATGATGCTGTTCGCGCCACCGTTGGTGGGCTTCGGTCTGCAGTTCGCGCTGGTGGAGCACTTTGAATTTGCCGCGGCCTTCAGCGCCTTGGCCCTGGGCATGATTTACATGGGGCTGGCCCGGTTGCTGATGGGGGGCCGGGCACTGTTGCTGGCCGAAACCTGTCTGGCGCTGGGGGTGATCTTCGCCAGTCTGGCGATCCCTCTGGGGCTTGATGCGCGTTGGACTGCCGCAGCCTGGGCGGTGGAAGGCGCGGGGATTTTCTGGCTCGGCCTGCGTCAACGACGGCCGCTGGCGCGGGCCTTTGCCTTGCTGCTGCAATTGGGCTCGGCGTTGGCTTTTATCAGCGAATTGCGCAGCGGCGAGAGCAGCCTGCTCGACGGTGCGCCGCTGGGGGCGCTGATGCTCGGCGTGGCGCTGCTGTTCAGCTTCTACCAATTACGCAAAGCGTTGCCTGAACAGGCGTTGCCGTGGGAACGCCAGGGGTTGCCGGTGCTGGCCTGCCTGGGCCTGACGTTCCTCTATCTGCTGGCGCCGCTGTTTTTCTTCACTCACGGCACGGCGATCAGTTGGGCGCTGGCCGGGTTGGCGACGCTGTTCGTCGGCCTGCGCCTGCAATCGCGGGCGTTCCTGTTCAGTGCGTTCGCCGTGCAACTGCTCGGCGGTGCGTTGTTCCTGGTGCGGCTGCGAGGGGCGAGCGGAGACTCGGCTGCGGTATTCAGCGCCGGCTGGAGCGGTTTGCTCAGCGCATCCTTGATCGGGCTGGCACTGATCACCGGCATGTTGTTGGCGGCCCGGGACGAAATGGTGCGCAGTGACGTACGTTTGCTGCGTGGCTTGTCGGTGGTGCTATTGGCCGGTCTGGTGCTGATCAACCTGGCGGTGCTGTTCGTGTTGCCGTGGCAAACCGCGAGTGCGGTGTGGGCGGCCAGTGGTTTGTTCATCATCTGGCTGAGTCTGTACCTGAAGCAGCGTGTGAGTTTTGTCTTTGGTTTGCTGTTGCAGGTGATCGGCGGCGTAGCGTTCCTGTTCGCCGGGCCAGACCTGCTCGGGCCGCTGCTCAGCGAAGGGTTGCGACCGTTGGCGCATAGCGGGTTCTGGACACCGCTGGTGCTGGGACTGGCGGCATTTGTCGGGGCCTGGCGTTTGCAGCTAGGCAACCATGCTTCGGCTTTCGATGTGTTGAGCCTGCAGCGCTTGTCCGAAGTGTTGCTGGTGTGGGGCACGGGTTGGTGGGCACTGGCGTGGATCAGCGAAGTGCTGCGTTTTGCGCCTGTGAACCTGCAAGCGACGTTGCTGCTGGCGGTCGCGGCGGTGAGTGTGGCGCTGTGGGCGGTGCTGGCGCTGCGCCTGAAGTGGTCGTCGCTGGGTTTGCTCTGCACCTTGCTGATTCCCGCCGCCGGTCTGGTGTTGCTCGCGGCCTGGCATTCGCGTTATCACCCGGCCGCCAACTTCGGCTGGCTGGTTTGGGCCGCGGTGTTCGTCGTGCATTTCATCTCGTTGCAGCGTCTGGCGTCGATGCTGCCCGAAAAAGCCCAGAGCACCGCCCATGTACTCGGTTGCTGGCTATTGATCGGCGTGTTGGCCCTGGAGCTGCGTTATGGCTTGCTGCTGTTGTCGGAGCAGTACAACGCCTGGCGCTGGTTGGGCTGGGCGATTCTGCCGAGCCTGTATCTGGTGCTGATGGCCGCACCGCGCGCGTGGCCATGGCCAGTGTCGGCTTATCCCCGCGAGTACCGGGTCTATGCCGCCGCGCCGTTGGCGTTGTTGATGCTCGGCTGGTTCTGGCTGGCGAACATGGCCAGCGACGGCACCGCCGAGCCGTTGCCCTATGTGCCACTGATCAACCCGCTGGAGCTGGGCCTGTTGTTCGCCCTGTTCGGCGTTTATGTCTGGTCCCGCAACGCAGTCACGCAACTGGCGATCCGCAAGGATTACACCGATAACGCCACGCAGGTGATTGCCGGTGTTTCACTGTTCGCCTTCTTTACCGCGCTGGTGATGCGCGCGGCCCACCACTGGGGTGGCGTGCCGTTCGCGCTGGATCTGCTGCTTGAATCGATGCTGGTGCAGGCCGGCCTGTCCATCGTTTGGACCCTGATGGCCCTGAGTCTGATGATCGGTGGGCATCTGCGTCACCGCCGTGAAGTCTGGCTGATCGGCGCAGGGCTGATCGCGCTGGTGGTTGCCAAGCTGTTCTTCGTTGAATTGAGTAACCGCGGCGGGCTGGCGCGGATCGTGTCGTTTATCGGCGTTGGCGTGTTGCTGTTGGTGGTGGGCTATTTCGCCCCGCTGCCACCCAAGCGTGCCGAAGCCGTGCCGGGTGCTGAAAAACCGGCCCCTGAAACCGAAGGAGTGTCATCTTGAGTCAGAAGCTGAACCTGGGCTGGTGGGCTGCTGTTGTGCTGGGGGTGACACTGTCGGCTGGCGCGCAGGAAAAACCTGCGGACTTCGCCACGCAGGTGCCATTGTCTGTGAGCGGCGAGGGCCCGTGGTATCGCCTGGAATTGCCCTTGGGCGTGCAACTGAACGCGCGGCAAACCGATCTCAGCGATGTGCGTGTGTTCAACGCCGCCGGTGAGCCTCAGGCGTACGCTCTGGCCCGAGAGCCTGCGCAGACCCACGAAAACCGCACGCTGACCGACGTAAAGTGGTTCCCGTTGTACAACTCGGCGGATGCCAGCGAACGCACGCCGAGCGTACGGGTGCAATCGAACACCAACGGCACGTTGATCGAAGTGCAGCCGTCCAGCCAGTTGGAGGCGGGCGAAGAAGAGCTGCGCGGCTGGTTACTCGATGCCAGCGGCATCAAGGCGCCGTTGCAGCAATTAATCCTCGACTGGACCAGTGAACGCGACGGCTTCCAGCGTTTCAGCATCGAGGCCAGCAACGATTTGCAGCATTGGCAGTCGTGGGGTGAAGGGCAGGTGGCGCGTCTGACGTTTGCCGACGAACGGGTCGAGCAACATGAAGTCGGCCTGCCGGGGCAATCGGCGCGCTATCTGCGTTTGCTTTGGAATTCGCCTCAGTCGGCGCCAGTGCTGACCTCGGCGCAGCTGGAAAGCACCAACCCTCGCACCTTGCCGCTGCCGTTGGTCTGGTCGCAACCCTTGGCCGGCAGCAGCGTGAAGGCCGGTGAGTACATCTGGCAATTGCCGATGGGGTTGAACGTCCAGCGCTTGCAGGTCGAGCTGAATCAGCCCAACAGCCTGGCACCGGTAACGTTGTCGGGGCGCCGGGAGACCAGCCTGCCGTGGCAACCGCTGACCAACGGTTTGCTCTATCGCCTGACCCAGAATGGCCAGGATGTGGTGCAGAACGAATTGCAGTTGTCGGGCCAGACCGTGCAGCAATTGAAACTGACGGTGGATGAACGCGGCGGTGGCCTGGGTGCCGAAGCACCCACCGTGCGGTATGCCGTGCGCTCCACGCAATTGGTGTTCCTGGCGCGCGGTGCCGGGCCTTATACGCTGGCGCTGGGAAGTGCGACGGTGAAGGCTGCAAGCTTGCCATTGTCGACGCTGATTCCCGATTACAGCGCGGCGAAGCTGGCGACGCTGGGCAAGGCGACGGTGGACGGCGGGGCCGTGGTGACCCCGGTGGCGACAGCGCCAACTGTGCTGGGCACGAACTGGAAAAAGATCGGGTTGTGGGCGGTGTTGCTGCTCAGTGTGCTGTTTCTGGGAGGGATGGCGTTCAGTTTGCTGCGCAAGCCTGCTGCTAAATCCTGAGGATGGCTGGCGCTGCGCGCCAGATCGCGGGCAAGCCGCTCCTGCAGGGGCGAGGCTTGCCCGCGAAGACGTCCTTCCTGCCAGCAAAAATATCGAAACTGGCGCCCAATCGCGGCCCATTTCGAACTACGCTCAACCCCGCGCATGAACTCTATTGGGTGTATCACGTCTGATAGGAGGAAATGCGCCCCGACTCGCGTTAAACTGCGCGGGTTTTTAGCCCCCCATTCCTCCGGAGCCGTCCATGTCCCGCGTTACCCTGAGTCGCTATTTGATTGAGCAGACCCGCAGCAACAACACTCCTGCCGATCTGCGTTTCCTGATCGAAGTGGTGGCGCGTGCCTGTAAGGAAATCAGCCACGCCGTTTCCAAAGGCGCCCTGGGTGGTGTCCTGGGCAGCATGGGCACTGAAAACGTCCAAGGTGAAGTGCAGAAGAAGCTTGATGTGATGTCCAACGACATCCTGCTCGAAGCCAACGAATGGGGCGGTCACCTGGCCGGCATGGCATCCGAAGAAATGGACAATGCCTACCAGATCCCGGGCAAATACCCGAAAGGCGCGTACCTGCTGGTGTTCGACCCGCTGGACGGTTCGTCGAACATCGACATCAACGCGCCGGTCGGTACGATCTTCTCGGTGCTGCGTTGCCCGAACGAATACCTGACCCAGAACGAGCCTTTGAACGAAAAGGCCTTCCTGCAGCCAGGCACTCAGCAGGTTGCCGCCGGTTACGCGATTTACGGTCCACAGACCATGCTGGTGCTGACCCTGGGCAATGGCGTCAAAGGCTTCACCCTGGATCGTGAAATGGGCAGCTTCGTACTGACCCATGAAGACATCACGATTCCGGAGTCCACGCAGGAATTCGCGATCAACGCGTCCAACAAGCGTCACTGGGAAGCGCCGGTACAGCGTTACGTCGACGAATTGCTGGCTGGCGATGAAGGCCCGCTGAAGAAAAACTACAACATGCGTTGGGTCGCCGCGATGGTGGCCGACGTGCACCGCATCCTGACCCGCGGCGGTCTGTTCATGTACCCACGCGACAGCCGCGAGCCGTCGAAGCCGGGCAAACTGCGCCTGATGTACGAAGCCAACCCGATGTCGTTCCTGGTGGAGCAAGCGGGTGGCGCATCCACTGACGGCCACCAGCGCATCCTCGACATCCAGCCGGAAGGCCTGCACCAGCGTGTTGCGGTGTTCCTCGGTTCGAAAGAAGAAGTTGCCCGCGTCACGGCTTACCACAAGGAATAAAACATGACCGCGCCCTGGCAGCCGTTACTCGAATGGTGGTTTGGATCTTTCGAATCACCCAACGAAATAGCGGCTGACAAGGGCAAGTTATGGTTCGGCAAGCGTGACAGTCAGGACCTCGAAGCGCGGATGCGTTTCGGGGATCTGGTCGAGCAGGCACTGGCCGGCGGATTGACCGAATGGGCGCAACGCCCCGAAGGTTGGCTGGCCCTGGTGCTGTTGCTCGATCAATTGCCGCGAATGATCTTTCGCGACACACCCAAATCCTTTTCCGGCGACGTCAGGGCCCAGGCACTGGTGGCGCAAGGCATTGCCGCGGATTTCGATCGGCAACTGCGACCGATCCAGCGGGTTTTTATCTATCTGGTGTTCGAACACTGCGAAAACCTGGCGGTGCAGAACGAAGCGGTTTCGCGGTTTCTCGATCTGGTTGAACAGCAACCCGAGGCGGATCGGGCGGTGTTTGCCAGCAACCTGGATTACGCCGAACGGCATCAGAAGATCATTGCGCGATTTGGGCGGTTTCCCCATCGCAATGCGGTGTTGGGGCGTGAGTCTACGGCTGAGGAGCTGGAGTTTCTTTCGGGGCCAGGATCGCGCTTCTAGCTTTTCGTTGTTGCTGATGCCGGCATCGCGGGCAAGCCCGCGATGCGGCCGGTGAGAGCGCCTTAGATCCGGAAACTACCCACCAACTGCTTCAACCGCGCCGCTTGCTGCTCAAGATCGGCACACGCACGCAAAGTCGACTGCAAGTTCTCCACGCCTTCCTGGTTCAGCGTGTTGATCTCGGTGATGTCGACGTTGATCGATTCCACCACGGCGGTCTGTTCTTCAGTCGCGGTAGCCACCGACTGGTTCATCCCGTCGATTTCACCGATGCGCTGCGTCACGCTGCCCAGGCGTTCGCCAGCCTGGTTGGCGATGCCGACGCTGCTTTCGCTCTGGCGCTGGCTGTCGGTCATGGTGCTGACCGCTTCCCGGGCGCCAACTTGCAGCTCCTCGATCATCTTCTGCACTTGCTGCGCCGAATCCTGAGTGCGGTGGGCGAGGTTGCGTACTTCGTCGGCCACCACGGCAAAACCACGGCCGGCTTCACCGGCACGGGCAGCTTCGATGGCCGCGTTGAGGGCCAGCAGGTTGGTCTGTTGCGAGATGCTGGTGATCACTTCCAGAATCTGTCCGATGTTCACCGTGTTGCTGTTCAGGGTTTCGATGTTGCCGCACGAATCGCTGATTTTTGCCGAAAGCTGGTGCATCGCGGCGATGGTTTTATCCACTACCTGCTGACCCTCTTCGGCCAGGCTGCGTGCGTCGCTCGAATGTTGCGAGGCGAGGGCGGCGTTCTGGGCGATTTCCTGGGCGGCGGCACCGAGCTGGTTGATCGCTGCCGCGACGCTGCTGGTGCGCGAGGCCTGTTGATCGGAGTTGAACATTGACGAGTTCGAGGCCGCCACTACGCGCAGGGCAACTTCGTTGACCTGGCCGGTGGCCGAAGATACTTCGCGGATCGAGGTATGGATACGCTCGACGAAACGGTTGAACGAGGTGCCCAGAGCACCGAATTCGTCCTGGCCATGAATGGTCAGGCGTTTGGTCAGGTCGCCTTCGCCCTCGGCGATGTCATGCATGGCGCGGCCCATGATCAGCAGAGGCTGCATCAGCACGCGGATCAACATGCTCAGCAGCGCAATGATGATCACCACGGCGATGACCATGGCGATGATCGCCGAGGTGCGGAATTCGCTGAGCATCGAGAACGCGGTTTCCTGATCCAGAACCAGCGCCACGTACCAGTCCGCCGACGGCACACCGTTAACGTGGGTGAAGGAGATGAACTGGGTTTTACCGTCCAGTTCGACTTCTTTCAGGCCCGGGCTGACTTTCGGCGCGCCGTTGGGGTAGGCGTCGGCCAGGTTCTTGAGCACCAGTTTGCTGTCCGGGTGGATCAGAATCTTGCCGTCGGCGCTGACAATGAACGCATGGCCATGACCGCCGAAGTTCAGCGAGTTGATGATCGCGCTGACGCTGGACAGGTCGATATCCGCGCCGGCGACGCCAATCATCTGGCTCTGGTACTTCACCGGCGTGGCCACGGTGATCACCAGTTTGCCCGACGACGCCGCGATGTAGGGTTCGGTGACGATGGTCTGTTGCGCGTTGTTGGCTGCCTTGTACCAACCACGGGCGCGAGGGTCGTAGTCCGCGGCGCGGTTGCCGGCCGGGATCGAGAACATCACGCCATCGGTGCCGCCGAAGTAGCTCAGCTGGAAGTTGCTGGTATAGGCCGGCAGGTCGATGGCGCGTTTGAGATTGGCCGGGGCGCTGCCGTCCACGGCGATCTGCTGGGACAGCGATTGCAGCAATTGGATGCGGCTTTCCAGCCAGGTCTGGATGTTGCTGGTGGTCAGGCTGCCGAGTTCCTGCATCGAGGACTCGGTACTGCTGCGCAGGGTTTGACGCTGGCGGTAATCGTTGAACAGGATGAAACAGGCGAATGCAACGGCCACCACGAGAGCGGCTGCCAACAAGATCTTGTGGCTGAATTTCATGTTTCTGGTCATTAAATGATCTACCGCGCAGTGGCTGGTCAGCAAAGGGGCGTCAATTTGCCACAGTCGAGGGCTTGGCGCTGCTTTTATGTCGACTGGCCAGCGCCAAAGATTAGGCGGGTATTGACGAAAACCGACGAAATACCCAATGACCTGAGAAAGGGGCTGATTTATCGGTAAAAGGCTGACGAGTGGCCTAATAAATAGGCGGACGGTCGGGGAACCAGATTAGGGTTTTCTCTTCTAAGCTTCTGGTTGGCAACATGCCACCTCTCTTCCGCTCCAGGAGTTACACCATGTCGCTGCGTTCTATCGCCTTGCTCTCGTTCTGCGTGCTGTTGGCCGCGTGCAGCAAGATCAATCAGGAAAATTATTCGAAGCTGTCGACCGGCATGCCCAAGGCTCAGGTTGAAACCTTGCTGGGCAAACCCACCGATTGCTCGGGCGCACTCGGCATGTCCAGCTGCACCTGGGGCGACAAAAACAGCTTTATCAGCGTGCAGTATGCCGGTGACAAAGTGCTGATGTTTTCGGGCCAAGGCCTGAAGTAAACCGGGGCTTTTCGCCCACGGGAGAAAAAAATAATGAAGCGGTTCCTGATCGTTCTTTTTGCCGGCCTGGTATTGGCCGGCTGCGCCTCTTCTGGCGTAGATCCGTTGGCGCCCAAGACCGTCAATAGTGTCAACCTCAAGCGCTACCAGGGAACCTGGTACGAATTGGCGCGTCTGCCGGTGTATTTCCAGCGTAACTGTGCGCAATCCGAAGCCCATTACAGCCTCAAGCCTGACGGTGAGATGGCGGTGCTGAACCGCTGCCTGACTTCGCAATGGCAATGGGAAGAGGCCAAGGGCAGGGCTTATCCACAGGAAGTCGGCAAGGCCGACAAGCTGTGGGTTGAATTCGACACCTGGTTCTCGCGATTGATACCCGGTGTGTCGAAGGGAGAATACTGGGTGTTGTACGTCAGCGATGACTACAAGACCGCAATTGTCGGCGACCCGAGCCGCCATCATCTCTGGCTGCTGTCACGGACCCCGACGGTCAATGGCGTAGTGCGTGAAGAACTGCTGAGCAGGGCGCGTCAGCAGGGCTATGACACGACGCGACTGATCTGGCGTACGTCGGATGCCAAGATGGCCAAGACCTCGAACTAACGGTCACCGAAGAGCAAAAACTGTGGGAGCGAGCAGGCTCGCTCCCACAGTTTTTTTTTGCGTCAGCCCAAGAGATCGCGCAGGACTTGGGTGAATGCCCGGTTACTCTCTTCCTCGTCGGCATGCCGCCCATCGCGCACGACCCACTGGCCATTGACCAGCACATCCCGCACCTGGCGATCGCCACCGGCAAATAGCCAACGATTGAGAATCCCGTCGCCACTGGCCGTCGCCAGGTACGGATCGTTGCCGTCCAGCACCAACCAATCCGCGCGCTTGCCGACTTCCAGGGCGCCGATTGGCTGCCCCAACGCCTGGGCGCCGCCATCCAGCGCGGCGTCGTACAGCGTGCGGCCGACCATAGGCTGATTTGCGCCATACAACCGATTACGCCGCTGATCGCGCAGACGCTGGCCGTATTCCAGCCAGCGCAATTCTTCCACCACGCTCAACGATACATGGCTGTCGGAACCGATACCCATGCGCCCGCCCTGCGCCAGGAAGTCCACCGCCGGGAAAATCCCGTCGCCGAGGTTGGCTTCAGTGGTCAGGCACAGGCCGGCGATGGCGCGGCTCTTGGCCATGAGCGTGACTTCTTCCGGGTTGGCGTGGGTGGCGTGGACCAGGCACCAGCGTTGATCGACTTCGGTGTTTTCGTACAGCCATTGCAGCGGACGGCGACCGCTCCAGCCAAGGCAGTCGTCGACTTCCTTCTGCTGCTCGGCGATGTGAATGTGCACCGGGCACTGCTTGTCGCTGGCTGTCAGCACTTCGCTGATCTGCTGCGGTGTGACCGCGCGTAACGAGTGGAAACACAGGCCGAGCGACTGCGCCGGTTGCTGCGCCAGAATCGGCTGCAAACGCGACTGAAGCTTCAGGTAGTTTTCGGTGCTGTTGATAAAGCGGCGCTGGCCTTCGTTCGGGGTCTGTCCGCCAAAACCGGAATGGCTGTAGAGCACCGGCAGCAAGGTCAAACCGATACCGGCAGAGCTGGCGGCCTGGCTGATGCGCAGTGCCAGTTCGGCCGGGTCCGCATACGGCTGGCCATTATTGTCGTGATGGACGTAATGAAATTCAGCGACCGATGTGTAGCCGGCCTTGAGCATTTCGATGTACAGCTGTCGGGCGATAATGCCGAGTTGGTCCGGGCTGATTTTTCCGACGAGCCGATACATCAGATCGCGCCAGGTCCAGAAACTGTCATTCGGATTACCCGCCACTTCCGCCAGGCCGGCCATGGCCCGCTGGAAGGCGTGGGAGTGTAAATTCGGCATTCCCGGCAGCAGCGGACCGCTCAACCGTTCGGCGCCATCTGCGTGGGAATCGGCCTGGATATGGGTCAGCACGCCATCGGCGTTGACTTCAAGACGTACATTGTTGGCCCATCCACTAGGCAGCAGCGCGCGTTCGGCAAAGAAGGCGGACATGGTTCAGCACCCCATCGTGTGTTATTTGTATATACATATACAGACGTTTGCCTGCTCGGTAAACTCCGGCAAG
>Ga0182007_10001059_pt1 | contig 14995 bp, 17 predicted proteins | sample Sormic07211113_1_FD_123023 | JGI IMG/M metagenome (GOLD analysis project Ga0182007, IMG submission 123023) | Rhizosphere microbial communities from Sorghum bicolor, Mead, Nebraska, USA - 072115-113_1 MetaG | ecosystem: Host-associated > Plants > Roots > Rhizosphere | place: USA: Nebraska... | reverse complement strand
GTCTTTCATGACGTCGCGAATCGCGTTGGACAGCACTTGCACCTTGGCGGGCGCCATCGTGCTGGGCGCGAAGAAGGTGTTCCAGCCGTCGGCATCGATCTTCATGCCGGCTTCGCGGAAGGTCGGGACGTTGGGCGCGAAGCTCGCGCGCTTCTTGCCTGACGTGGCCAGGATGCGGATCTTGCCGGCCACGTGCTGCGGATAGAGCGAGTCGAGCGTGTCGATCGCGATCGGCAGGCTGCCGCCGCTCAGGTCGGCCGACAGCGGCGCCGAGCCGCCATAGCCCTTGATCTCCGGCTGCACGCTCAGCGCATCGCCCACCATCAGGCCGAAGAAGTGGGGCAGGCTGCCCGTGGCCGGCACGCCGAAGACCGCTTCTTCAGGGTGCGCCCAGAGCCGGCCCACGAGGAACATCGCGCGGTCGAGCTGGAGCTTGTTGCCGACCGCCAGCGCAAAGTCGTAGCTGCTGACTTGCGAGACGGGCACGAAGTCCTTGTCGGGATCGTAGCCCGCGTCCTTGAACACCAGCGGCGCGACCACCATCACGGCGGGGTTGCCGAGCATCAGCACGTTCTGCCCCGCGGGGGCGCGCTTCACTTCCCTGGCCGCGAGCCGGCCGCCCTCGCCCGGACGGTTTTCCACGCTCACCTGGATGCCGAGCTTCGGCGTCAGCCGCTCGGCGATCAGTCGCGCGATGCGGTCAGTGCTGCCGCCCGCGGCGTAGCCGACCACGAGCGTGAGCGGTCCGCCCTCGAGCGCGGCGGGCGCCTGGGCATGGACCAAGGGGGCGCAAGCGGCCAGGGCGACGCCCCACGCCATGAGCTTGCGCCTGGAAAGAAATACGGGCATCGGTTCTCCTGCGGGCAGTTGTCGTGAACGGGGGCACGCACGGCTTTCACGGCGAAAATCGCGTGCCCGGACTGTTTCCATTCGTTCAAATTTGTTACCGGTTTATACGCATACACAAACAGTTGATCTAATTCACTATCCGTCCGCCGAGGCGGGCGAACCACATTTCCTGCCCCTTCTCCCTTCCGTCATTCCTATGCAACAAGCTTTTCCCGATGCAGCAGCGTTGCGCTCGCCCCGCTCCCTGGACGATCTGCTGCTGTACCGGCTGTCGCGTGCCGTGCGCGCAGGCAGCGGCATGGCGACCCGCCTGGTCGAGGGGGGCTTCGGCATCACGCGCCGCGAGTGGGGCATGGTCGCCACGCTCGCGCAGGAGGGCGAGATGACCTCGTCGACGCTCGCCACACACCTGCACCTGGACCGGGTGCGCACCTCGCGCGGACTGCGCAGCCTGGTCGAGAAGAAGCTGGTGGAGCGGCGGCAGGACTCGCAGGACCGGCGCGAGGTGCATGTGCAGCTGAGCGCTTCGGGCCGGCAACTGTTCGACCGGTTGTTTCCGCGGATCGCAGAGCTGAACACGGAACTGCTGGAAGGCATCGAACCTGCGCACCTCGACATCTTCCTGCGGTGCCTGCGGCATCTGGAACAGCGTGGAGTGCAGTTGCTTGCACAAGGGGTGGTCGCGGAGAAGGCGGACCGCCGTTCGGGGGGGACGCGGCATCGGTGGCCGGAGCGCGGGAGCTGACGGCGCCCTTGCATGGCCGCAATCGCGAACTAGACTGAAGCATGAGGGCACCCGCGGTGCCGGGGGCCAAGGAGCGTGCCATGTACAAGCGTGTTCTTGTCCCGACCGACGGCTCCGCGCTCTCGGAGCAAGCGGTCAACACCGCCATCGAGCTGGCCTTGCTGACCAATGCGGAACTGGTGGGCGTCACCGTCGCGCACATCGAGCCCGTCGGCTACTTCGAAGGCTCGATGATGCTGAGCCAGCGGGACATCCAGGCCTCTCAGGCGCAGACGGACCAGGCCGCGCAGCACCTGGTCGACAGGGTCGCAGCCCTCGCGCTCGGCAAGGGGGTTCGCAACGCGCAGGCCATCGTCATGAAGTCGAACCAGGTCGCCGAGGCCATCATCGCGACCGCGAAGAACCAGCAGTGCGACCTGATCGTGATGGCCTCGCACGGGCGGCGCAGCCTGGCGCGCCTGCTGATGGGCAGCGAGACGCTGCATGTGCTGACGCACTCGCACGTTCCGGTGCTGGTGCTGCGATAGGCAGCTCGCCGCTGGCGGCGCCCGTTCAGGCCAGGCTCGGTTCGCCGCCTGCCTGGGGCTGCTGAGCCTCCTGATCCAGCCATTGCAATTCACTCAGGAGGTACGGCCTGGAAAGAGTCATTCCGTCCAGCCGGACGCGCACGGCCAGGCCATACACCTTGGTGATCGTTCCCGGCTTCCCCTGAAACTCCACCCGCGCCCCTCTTCGGACGGGGGCCCTGAACTGGGCGTAGATTTCCTTGATATTCATCGCAGGGATTCCTGTGAGCAGTTGGCCGGAGAACCGCGGTGATGGTTGTGTGGTCTGGTCATTTCGTAGGGGGCAAGCAGCCGGAGGCTGCATCGCGGATGCGTCATCCCGGATTGGGTTCCGCAGACGATGGGTCGCGGGGAGGACTCGAGCATGAATACGTTTGAGGCTGAGCCACCGGCTCCTCATGCTCGGCAGCGCATTCCGCGTGTCCGACCGCGCATTCACGCTCGCCATCGGCCATGACCGCGCTCGGCGCCATGCCGAAACGAGCTCGAAAACGCCTTGAGAAATGCGCAGCCGATACAAAGCCGCAGCGGGCGCAGATCTCGCCGATCGTGGCGCTGCCGCGCCGGGCTCCTCGCAACAGGCCATGGGCCCGCTCCAGCCTGTGCGCCATCAGCTCGGCGCCGAAAGTCATTCCGTCCTGGGCCATCCGCGCATGCAGGCTGCGCACCGAGATGCCCAGCTTCTCGGCGACGACCTGGGGATTCAGGGCGGGATCGGCATACATCTGTTCGACGACCTGCCGCACCTTGCGCCTGAAGAAGCTGCGCTCCCTGCGAACCGTCGTCAGCTCCCCTTCCCTTGCGCCAAGAAGAACAGCGTGCACGGCTCCAACGAGCAGGTCGGACAGCCTCTCGGATTCGGCCTTTTCGAACGCATGCGGCCACGCGCTGAGCATGCGCATCTGGCCGGCCAGAAGGTGGAGTGCGGCGTTTTGTGGCTGGGGGCGCGCAATCAGGCTTTCAACGGCACTCGCGTGAGGACCCAGCGCCGCAAAGGGTATGGCCAATGCGAGCATGCTGACCGACTGCCGATGGTCGAGCCGGTATTCACGCCTGCCGTCGATCAGGAATGGCTGCCCGGGCGCCGCCTGCATGCCTCGTTCGAGTTGCAGGACGTCGCATTTCCCCGAGGTATAGAGATCGATGAAGAGAAACGGCCGTTCGAGGCGTGCCAGGTCCGAGGCCGTGCACTCGACGTCATGCGGCGAGCAGACCTGCACATGGTTGAGCGCCAGCTCCTCGAAGCCGCGCGTCGTGAGCGTGGCTTCGAAATCGTCGGGCCACGGCACGTTCGGGGTCACCGGCGTCTTCGCCTTCTGGCCCGCCTCGCGCCAGAATTCCGCTCGGCGCTTCGGCTCGATGTGCAGCGTCGACCATCGGTTGAAAATCATCGCGCAGCAGGGCGATCGAGGTCCGCGATCTGTTTTCGATCCGGCATCGGAATCACGGCCATTGCAGGGTGTGCCCGATATTTACTCTTTCGCCCCGCCCTCCCTTCACTCGGTTTTCGGGCGAGAGAATAATCACAAAATCGATTTTTCCGCGATGGACTTGTCTATAAGCGCAGGAAAAATTGACTCCTGGCGCAGTTCACCCTCCAGCCCGGCTCGCCCATCGCGTAGCCAGCAGCGTCTCGATGTCGTGTACGCGGCGCCCTGCGGCGCAGGGTCGGCCTGCTTCACGATGCCCTCGGGCGATGTGCCAGTGACCACATGGAACCGGACCGGAATGCCATGGCGGAAAAAGGTCTCGGGATTGCCGATGTCGCCCGTCGGCCGCGAAAAGCGCGTGTCGAGCATCAGCACGCCGAGGAAGGCGCCGGCATTTTGGGTCCTGTCCGTGGGGCTGGCCATTCATTCATTCCACCGTGCTGCGGCGGTCGATCTTGCGGCTCAGCACGATGGAGGTGTGCGTCTGGTTGATGCCGTCGATCTGCCCCATCTGGTCGAGGAGCTTGTCGAGCTGTTCGGGAGTGCCGCAGCGCAGCAGGACCATGTAGTCGAACTGGCCGCTCACGGCCCATACCTCCTCCACCTCGGGCAGCCGCTCGAGCGCCTTGATGGTCGCGGGGGCGCCCTTCGCATTGACGCTGAGGCCGCAGAAGGCTCGCACCGCGGCCTGTTCGAGCCGCTGGCCAAGGCGCACGCCGTATCCCGAGACGATGCCCTCGCGCTCCAGCCGGGCAATGCGTGCGACCACGGTGGTCCGTGCGATCTTGAGCTTGCGCGCGAGGTTGGCGGCAGGCTCGCGGGCGTTGGCTTGGAGCAGCGTCAACAGATGGCGGTCCAGGTCGTCGAGTCGTAGGTCCATGGCGGCCCCTGCAGCGGAAATGAGTGGATTGTGACCCGCGCGAAGCGAATGCCCGGGCGCCGGTGTCCGGAGCATCACCATCGTCAACGCAGCGGTCGATGGACAGCGAGAAGCCGGAACAATTTCATGTCAAACTGGAATCAACGCGGGCCGTCATCTGCCACGCTTTATTAGAGAATGACGCCAGCGATCTTACGTTTTAGTCATCATGTTCAGACGCGAATTTCTTCCCCCCATGGGCCAGCTGCTGGCCTTCGAAAGCGCGGCGCGCCACGCCAGCATCTCGCGAGCCGCGCAGGAACTCCACCTGACGCAGAGCGCCATTTCGCGGCAGATCAAGCTGCTGGAAGAGCAACTGGGCACGGCGCTTTTTCATCGCGTACGGCAGCGCGTGGTGCTCACCGAAGCCGGCCGCGTGTATGCGGCCGAGCTTCGCGGCGGCCTGGACAGCGTGTCCAACGCCACCCAGCGCGTGGTGACCATGGGCGGGATGGGAGAGGTGCTCAACCTCGCGGTGCTCCCGACATTCGCAACGCGATGGCTGATCCCGCGCATGAAGCGTTTTGCCGCGCTGCATCCGGGCGTGACGGTCAACTTCGCAGCGCGGACCGAGCCCTTCGATTTCGCGCGCGAGCCCTTCGACGCGGCGATTCACTTCGGCGCCGATTTCTGGCCGGGCGCTTCTTGCGACTATCTGCTCGGGGAAAGCGTGGTCCCGGTGTGCAGCCCCGAGTTCAAGCGCCGCAGTGGCATCCACACGCGCGAGGACCTTGCGGGCCAGTGCCTTCTTCATCAGTCGTCGCGCCCCATGCAGTGGTCGGAGTGGTTCGAGCAGGTCAAGGTGAGCGCCGCGCATGCGATGCGCGGCCCGCGCTTCGAGCACTTCGCCATGCTCGCGCAAGCGGCGGCGAATGGCCCCGGCGTTGCGCTGGTGCCGAAGTTCCTCATCGAAGAAGAGCTGGCCTCCGACCGGCTGGTGGTGCTGTTCCGCGAGGCGCTGCTGACGCAGCGGGCCTACTACGTGGTGGTGCCGGAAGTCGCCGCCGAAAATCGCCTGGTGCTGGCGTTTCGCGATTGGCTGGTGGCCGAGGCGGCCGCGTCGCGGCCGTCGGGTGCCTCGTCGAAATCGACTCCGCCTGCGGCCGCCGGACGTTGAATCGCCTCGAGCAGCGGCTGGGCAAGCAGGATCACAAGGAGCACTCATTCGAGATCGAGATTGGAAGCGCCCAAGCTGACGAACCGCGTCGTCGAAACGACGAAGCGTTCAGCCCTTTCGCCGATCTGCTCTCTACCATCCGTCAAGACTCGCTTCTACAGTTCTTTTCACAGGGCAACGGTGCCCCGCAGGAGAAATGAAATGACGAAAGTGAAGATCGAAAATGTGCTGGTCCTGGGCGCCGGCAAGGTCGGCAGCACCGTGGCCGACATGATCGCGGAGTACCACCGCCTGCCCGTGACGCTGGCCGACGTGAGACCGGGCCGCAATGATGAAAACGACCCGCTGGTGCGGCGCATTGCGCTCGACGTCGAAAACAACGAAGACCTGCGCACCGCGCTGCGCGCGCACTCGGTGGTGATCAACTGCCTGCCGTTCTTCCTCGCGCAGCGCGTGGCCACCGAAGCGGCGGCATGCGGCGTCCACTACTTCGACCTCACCGAGGACGTGGCGGCAACGAAAGCCATCCGCGACATATCGAAGACGGCCACCTCGGTCCTCATGCCCCAGAGCGGCCTGGCGCCCGGCGTGATCGGCATGCTCGGCGGCTATCTTGCCAGCCGCTTCGACGAACTCTACGACCTGCGCCTGCGCGTGGGCGCCCTCACGCGCAATGCCACCAACAGCCTGCGCTACAACTTCACCTGGAGCATCGACGGCGTCATCAACGAGTACTGCAACCCGTGCGACGCCATCGTGAACGGCCAGCTGGTGTCGGTGCAGCCGATGGAAGGGCACGAGACCTTCACGCTCGACGCCGAGGCCTTCGAAGCCTTCAACACCTCCGGCGGCCTGGGCACGCTGTGCGAGACGCTCGCGGGCAAGGTGCGCAACCTCGACTACAAGACGATCCGCTATCCCGGCCATTGCGACGCGATGAATTTCCTGCTGCACGACCTGCGCCTGATCGAGCGCCGCGACCTGCTGCGCCAGGTGCTGGAGCATGCCGTTCCGCACAGCCGCGAAGACGTGGTGATCCTGTTCGCCTCGGCCTCGGGCCGTCGCGACGGCCGCTTCGAGCAGGAGACGCGCGTCGCGCGGGTGTTCGGAGCGCCGCTGCGCGGCAAGGACCGCACCGCCATCGAGCTGACCACCGCCGCCGGCGTCGTCGGCGTGTTCGAGCTGCTGCGGCAAGGCAAGCTTCCCGCGCTCGGCTTCGTCGGCCAGGAGCAGGTGCCGCTCGGGCAGTTCCTCGCCACCAAGGTCGGCCACTATTACCAGGGGCTCGGCGTGGCGTCTTCCGCACCTGCGCCCAGGCCCAAGGGCGAGCCCGCGCACGCCTGACCGCCTCTCTGGCCAACCGCGTGCTGCCGGTGTATTCCTGGCTCGCCAGCAAGGAGCTCGATCCGCTGGCGCCGAGGCCCGGACACGTCGCGTACCTGGCTTGGGGGTTGTCGCTTCGTACCGTTACTCGAACCGTATCTCGGCCACCGTAGGCGCATTCGGTTCCCTGGTGTTGGCGTTCGCGAGGGCGCCGTCCTTTTCGATCCTGAACCAGTAGCGGCACCCGGTTCGCGAAATCATCGTCACGCACATCGCACCATCGGGGTTGAGAAACCATTTGCCCGACGCTCGGCCGGGGCCGCTCCGGTTGGCGAAGTCCACGCGGCCGTCGGCGTAGAACTGCCAGCTCGAGACCATGCCGGTCGCGAGATTGTTTGAAACGATGGGTTTGCCGATCAAGGTGCTCTCGATCTCGGTCTTGCTCAGAAACACGCGATCATGAGTGGGCGCCGACTCATCGGAGATGGCGGGGACGGCAGCAATGCAAAGCAGCGTGCGGATGGCGTAACGTGTGAACATGACATGCCCTTCTGACGTCGCCGAAAACGTCATTCGGAGGGGGCAAGCTCGGCCAAAATGTTGGCCCGTCGCGCTGAGGTGCGCGCGGTGGCGAAGTTGTTCTTCGACAAGTCTGCTCAGTTGAATCATTTCCTCTAGTAGTGGTCGGCTGTCATCCAGCCAGGTTCGCTTGAACGCATGCGTGAATGCATCCATGTACGGTTGCATGCGGGAGCCGGCGCCCCTCGGTGCGTGCACCGCTCGATCAATGAACGTTCTCGTTTTGCCGCCAGCATTCCAGGAAGCCGGCACGCATCGCGATGCGTGCCATCGACTTCAATGGCGTTACAGGGCATTAACCAAAAAGTACCCTTGTCCGGTGCATCGGGTAAGACCCGTGCGCAGGAATATGGCTTGCTTTTTTCTGCTTTCCACGGCCTCTCGGGGCGGTTGTGGCCAGAAAGCGGATCGACAAAGGCGGTGTTCGATTTCAGCAATGACACAACGGTGCTCCGATTGCCCTTCGGTGAGTGACCGAAGAGCGGTCTGAGATGGCGGTCGGAGGCGACTTCGCAAGACGCCGGAGATCGCGGGAATGCACTGTGAAGGCAACTTCGATCCTGCTTGTATTTCGTTGTGTCGCATGTACTGCGCTTGTAGCACTCATGATCTGGCTGCCCTGGTCGGAGTCGAATATCTCAGCGACCTCCCGAGGCCGTGCAACGCAGCCGCCTGACGCTTTTCGCCAATCGCCGGGAGTACTGCTGCCATTGCCGCGAGGCACCCGTGGTGTGCCAAGATCGAGGCGCTGGGCCTGCAGGTGGCCGGCGGCAAGCCCGAAGCGTTCCAGAAGGTGGTACGGGCGGACGCCGCCATCTACGCGAAGATCATCAAGGACGCGAACATCCGCCTGGCGCCCTGAAGCTGCGCCACCGCTGCGCGCCAGTGCCGCGCACATGGCGCAGGGGCCTGGATCGACGGATTCCCGAAGGGCCTGGGGATGGGCCGCGCGTCGGCGCGCATCCTTGTCGCTGGAGCGTACTCGCTGGGTAGTCTGCCTTCGTGCAGAACCGCTTTCGGCAAGGCCGTTCAGCTCCTGCACGCGCGGTACCGGGCACTCGCCGCAGGCGGCCGGGGGTCGGCTTCCGCTGCAAAGCCGACCTCCGCTTCCCACACAAGCTGAGGATCAGTTCTGCGCTGGCGTCGCAGCGGAAACGGCTGCGCGCAACCCCAACTCATAACTGTCTACGCCGAAACCGCAGATCTGCCCCCGCACGATCTCTGCGAAGACCGAGTGGTGGCGGAACTTCTCCCGCGCATGGATGTTCGACATGTGCACCTCCACCACGGGCACCGTCAGAATGGCCAGCGCATCGCGGATTCCGTAGCTGTAGTGCGTCCATGCACCGGCATTGATGAGCACTGCGTCCACGCCCTCCGAGAAGGCGCGATGGATGCGCTCGCACATCTCGCCCTCGCTGTTGGTCTGAAAGCTCTCGATCCCGGCACCCAGCTCCTTGCCCAGAGCTTGCAGCCGCTGGTCGATTTCCTCGAGGGTTGTCGTGCCGTACTGCTTCGGATCGCGCTTGCCGAACATGTTGTGGTTGATGCCGTGAAGCATGAGGATCTTCATGATGCGTCTCCGAAATGAGCTGTCAGACCAAGGGAATGGTCATGCGGTCGATCACGGCGCGGGTGTCGGGGCGCACGCCGCGCCACCATGCGAAGGCTTCCGCGGCTTGCTCGACCAGCATGCCGACACCATCGGCCAGCCTTGGCACGCCGGCGTTTTGCGCCAAACGCAGGAAGGGAGTGAGCCCTTTGCCGTAGGCCAGTTCATACGCTAGGCGCGCGCCCTGCAGGGCCTCGACCGGCAAGGGCGGCAACTCGCCCCTGAGACTGGCCGAGGTGCCGTTGATGACGATGTCGAATTTTTCGCCCGAAAGATCACCGTAGGCGCATCCCTCGACCTTGCCGTGAGCCGCGAACTGCCTTGCAAGATCGTCCGCCTTGCCCTGCGTACGGTTTGCGAGCACCAGCACCGCAGGTTGCTGTTCGAGAAACGGAAGCAGTGCGCCACGGACCGCACCACCGGCGCCGAGCACCAACATGCGCGCCCCCTTGAGCGCGAAGCCAAGGTTGCGTTGGATGTCATTGGTGAGCCCCAGGCCATCGAAGTTGTCGGCCACGATGCGGTCACCCTCGAACTTGAGTGCATTGGTCGCGCCTGCAAGTTGCGCGCGTTCAAGCCTTTCCGTGGCCAAGGCAAAGGCCTGAAGCTTGAACGGCGCCGTCACGTTCATGCCGCGTCCGCCAGCGCTGCGAAATGCATGCAGATCGTCGGCGAAGTGATCGAGAGATCCTTCGATCGCGCTGTAGTCGATGTCCTGTCCGGTCGAGGCTGCAAAACTGCCGTGGATGTAGGGCGACTTCGTGTGCCCGATGGGGTTGCCGATGACGGCGTACTTGTCGGTCATCTCGAGAAGCTCCTTATGCGCTGTAAAGCACGCCGTCGGCCTGCATGTCTGCGATCTGTGCGGCGTCGAAACCCAGGCTGGCTGCGATTTCCGCGTTGTGCTCGCCCAACTCGGGCGCGACCTGCGTGATCGAGGTATCGCCGCCCGACATGCGGAAAGGCAGGTTCGGCAGGCGGATCTTTCCGAGCACCGGGTGGTCCTGCTCGACCACCATTCCGCGCGCCTGGATCTGTGGGTCGGCCAGCACTTCGTCGATGCGCTGGACCTTCGCGGCCGGCACGTCGATGCCGTCCAGCATCTTCAGAAGTGCCGCCACCGGTCTTGCCGATACCCAGGGCTTCACCACTTCGAGGATGCCGGTGCGCTGTGCGTTGCGACCCGCCGAGGTATGCAACATCGTGTCGGTGCCGAAGCCTGCCGGGCCACCTGTCTGTTCCACCAACGCAGCGAACCTCTTCCAGGCGTCGTCGACTTGCGCCGCGATGACGACGTCGCCGTCCTGCGCGCGGAACACGCCGTAGAGCGTCGAGTTGGGCATGTCGTGCCCTGTCTGCACCGGTACTTCCTTGCCTCCCGACAGCGTGTAGCACTGCACCGCGTATTCGTGCATCGACACCAACGTGTCGTACAGCGCCATGTCGATGTGCTGCCCGCGCCCGGACTTCACCCGACCGAGGAGGGCCGCATTGATGGCCGCCACCGCATGGATGCCGGTGTACATGTCGCCTAGCGAGATCCGCAGCAGAGGCGGCGCTTCACCGGGATTGCCGACCATCTGCATGATCCCGCTCTTGGCTTCGGCGATGAGGCCGAAACCGGCGCGGTGCGAGTCGGGGCCGGTATGTCCGTAGGCCGAAATCGAGCAGTAGACGAGGCCGGGGTTGGTCTCGGCCAGTTCGGCATACCCCAGGCCGAGCTTGTCGAGTGCTCCGGGCCGGTAGTTCTCGACGAACACGTCGGCACTGTCGACGAGCTTCTTCATCAGTGCGCGGCCGCGGGGATCCTTGGTGTTGACGCTCAACCCCTTCTTGCCCATGTTCTGCTGCAGGAAGTAGCCGCTGTGGTCACCGACGAACCAGGCATGCTGGCGGCCTGCGTCGCCCGACCCCGGGCGCTCGACCTTGATGACTTCCGCACCCAGTGCAGCGAGGCAGCGCCCCACATACGGACCGGCCAGGAAGTGGCTGTAGTCGATGACGCGCATGCCGGCCAGCGGCAGCGCTTGTTGCGATGACGCGCTCATGCCGGCCTCCTTGGCACCATCACCCGGTGCTCGCCTTTCTGCACCACCTCATCGCGCTGGTTGATCAGCTCGGACGGCAGCACGAGGATGCCCCAGCCCGGCTTGCTCTTCGATTCGCGCTTGGTGCCCACGTGGAACCTCACTCGCACCGTGTCGCCCAGCTTGATCGGGCCAACGAAGCTCCATTCCCAGCCCAGCGACATGCCGGGCATGAAGCGCATGTCGCTCCTGGTCTTCAACCCGTCGGCGATCGACAGGCCGAACAGGCCGTGTGCCACGCGGGTGCCAAACGGCGTCGTGCGGGCATAAGCCTCGTCTGTGTGCACGGGGGTGTGGTCGCCGCTGAGGTCGGCGTAAGCCATCACGCGCGCCTCCGTCACTTCGTAGGGCGGGCTGACGCAGGTGGCGCCGACGACGGCGTCGTCCCAATACTTGTCTTCGATGGTCAGTGATGTCATGGGTGTCTCTCCTGGATTGAAAGGTTCAGGCGCGTGGATCGATGGCAAGCGCGCGGGCCACGGTGCCTGCGCTGGCCTGGATGAATTCGACGGCCAGGCCATCCGGCAGGCGCAGCCAGTTGCGGCCTTGCGGCATCTCGGTGACGCCGAAGGCTTGTGCAGCGGCGAGTGCGGCCTCGAGGTCTTCGCACATCACGCCGATGTGGCCGAGGCGGCCCTCGGGTCCGGCGTAGTCAGGCTTGGCCATGAACTGCATGCCGCCGAGCGTCCAGTATTGGATGGGCTCCTCGACGGTGCCTTGCACCTCGCGCATCGTCATGCCGCAGACATCGTGAAAGAACCGGATGTGCCAATGGATGTCTGCCACCCAGATGGCGACATGTTCGACGTAAGCGCGCGGACGGGTCATTTCGCCTCCATACGGCGTTCGATGCCCTTGATGGCAGCGACCAGCGTCTGATTCACCGGGGTCGGCACGCCGTGTTTCAGGCCCGCGCGCACAACGGCGCCGTTGATGAAGTCGATCTCGGTGATGGAACCCTTCTCCAGGCTTTGCAGCATCGAGGTCTTGAACTCGTAAGGAAGCCCTTCGGCAGCCATCATCCAGGCGTCGCGCGGCGAGCCGATGGACAATTTCACGCCACCCGCTTCGGCGACAGCCATTGCTTCGCCCACTGCTGCAAGGGCCGCTGCCTCGATCTCCGGCACTGCGTAGAGGCTGCCGTACACCTGCCCCGTGATCGCACTCAATGCACCCGTGGAGACGTTGATGAGGAGCTTGTCCCAGATCACGCCCATGATGTTGTCGCTGACCTCGCACGGCAGCGCAGCGCGTTCGAATTCGGCGGCAATGGCCGCAGCCCGTGCACTGATGCGGCCATCGAGTTCGCCGATCACCGTGCGCTTGTTGCGTGTGCCCGCGATGATGTGGCCCGGCCCGAGGAACACGCCGCCGACATAGGTCTTGCCGGCCAGCACATGCTCCGCGCCGGCGACCTCCGCCAGGATGTCTTCATGCCCCATTCCGTTCTGCAGCGACATCACGGCGGTGTCCGGACCGACGACGGACAACGCGCCCTCGATGGCTGCACGCGTATGGAAGGACTTGACCAGCACGATCACCAGATCGGCCGGAGGCAAACCTTCGACGCTGGTGACGGCACGCACCTTCACCATGCGCTCGTTGTCGCCGTCCTTCATGCGCAGGCCATCGCGTCGGATGGCGTCGACGTGGGCCTGGAACGGATCGATGAGCGTCACATCGGAGCCACCCGCCGCGAGGGTGCCCCCGATGGCGCATCCGAGGGCGCCTGCGCCCAGAAAGTAGATCTTCATGCGTGTCTCCTGATGGAATGACACAACGATAGTTTTTTCAGGCCATGTCGCCAATGACATGGATGAAATGGTCTACATTCCGTTTTGAAATGGAAGCGAACGACTATCCGACGGATACGGGGACCGGCATGGTGAGCGTCAAGCTGCTGTGCCTGTTCGACCTCGTCTACAGCACACGCAGCGTGACGCGCGCGGGTGAGCAGATGGGGCAGAGCCAGCCGACCGTGAGCAATTGGCTCGGCCGCTTGAGAAAGCAACTCGGGGACGAACTCTTCGTGCGCACGGTCGACGGCATGCAGCCAACGCCGCGCGCGACGGAACTCATCGTTCCTGTACGCGAAGCCTTGGCGGCATTGCGTCGTGTCGCTGCGCCCGAGCCGGCCTTCGAGCCGGCCAGCGCCACGCGGCGCTTCCGCATCTGCATGACCGATGCGAGCCACATCACATTGCTGCCGCAACTGCTGGCGCACGTGCGCGCGGCTGCGCCGGGCATCGTCCTGGAGGCCGCACGCATCGACGAGCAGACCGGGCCGGCGTTGCAATCGGGCCAAGCCGACCTGGCCATCGGCCTTGTGCCTTGGCTCGAGTCAGGTTTCTTCCAACAGGTGCTCTATCCGCAGGACTGGGTGTGCCTGGTCAACGCCAAGCATCCGCGTGTGAACGGCAAGCGCATGGGCTTGCGCGAATACCGGGCCGAAGCGCACGTCGGCATCTCCGGTGGAACTGGCGTTCAGTTGCTGGAAGCCGCGCTGCAGCGTCACCGCGTGGTGCGACGCATCCTGCTGGAACTCCCGGGATTTCTCGGTCTGGCCGCGATCGTGTCGACCACCGACTTGATCGCCACGGTGCCGCGACAGATCGGCGAGACGCTGGCACGGACAACCGGCCTTTCGGTGTTCGATTGCCCCGTGCCCGTGCCGCCTTTCACAGTCAAGCAGCACTGGCACGCCCGATACAACCAGGATCCGGCAAACCGCTGGCTGCGAGGCCTGTGCGAGCACCTGTTCGCGCGAAATTTGCGAAAGGCTCGGTGAAGACCGTGCGCGCCTGGTGGCAACGAGTACCCGCTTACTTTGCAAACGACTGGCCTGCGCGAATGCTCCGATTGAAATTTAGTGTTGACGAAGCCGGCCCAGATACAGAGGCATACGCAAACCGGGCTCCAGACGCTCCGCGCGCCGAACAATCTTCCCATCAGTCCGGAAGGCGCATGCGGATCCGGCTGACCACCATTCCGGTGCTCATCAATCACTTCGGATTCAAGGAAATTTCAAATGACCGATTCCTCTCAGTTGCCCCGTCGCTCTTTCCTGGCCAAGGCGGCGCTCGGCGTAGCTGCCGTCCAGCTGACTTCGATCGTGCCCGCCTTCGCCCAATCTGCCGGCACAGGCGCCGTCAGACGCCTCGAGCCGCTCAAGAGCATCGACGCCGGCAGCCTCAGCATCGGATATTTCGAAGCAGGTCCGGCCAACGGCGCGCCTGTGATTCTTCTGCACGGCTGGCCCTACGACATCCACATGTTCGTCGACGTCGCACCACAGCTGGCCGCCGCGGGCTTCCGCGTGATCGTGCCGTACCTGCGCGGCTATGGCACCACCCGCTTCCTGTCGGCCGACACCCCGCGCAACGGCCAGCAGTCGGTCGTCGCCGTCGACATCATCGCGCTGATGGATGCGCTGAAGATCCAGGCCGCCACCGTCGCCGGCTGCGACTGGGGCGCGCGCACGGCCTGCATCATGGCCGCGCTGTGGCCGGAGCGCGTGAAGGCGCTGGTGTCGGTCAGCGGCTACCTGATCGGCAGCCAGGAGGCCGGCAAGATCCCGCTGCCGCCGCAGGCCGAGTTGCAGTGGTGGTACCAGTACTACTTCGCGACCGAGCGCGGCCGCGCGGGCTACGAGCAGAACCGCCACGACTTCGCCAAGCTTATCTGGCAGCTTGCATCGCCGAAGTGGAACTTCGATGCAGCCACCTTCGAGCGCAGTGCCGTGGCCTTCGAGAACCCCGACCACGTGGC
>Ga0182007_10001058_pt1 | contig 15039 bp, 14 predicted proteins | sample Sormic07211113_1_FD_123023 | JGI IMG/M metagenome (GOLD analysis project Ga0182007, IMG submission 123023) | Rhizosphere microbial communities from Sorghum bicolor, Mead, Nebraska, USA - 072115-113_1 MetaG | ecosystem: Host-associated > Plants > Roots > Rhizosphere | place: USA: Nebraska... | reverse complement strand
GCCCCTGGAAAGCCTGCGCCATCGGCAGAACAGCCTCAAGGACGAAGTCGAACGCCTGCGCCGGGAACAGGCCACCGGGCTGGATCACCGCGAACGCATCACCCTGCTCGAAGGTGAATCGACCAGCAATGTGCAAGCCATCCGCGAGCTGGAAACCCGCTGGGGCGAAGAGCGTGAAGCGGTGCGCGAACTGCTCGACACTCGGCGCGAATTGCTCACCCTGAGCGAACGCGCCGACAGCGAAAACCCCGACACCGAGATCGATAACCGCATCGATCACCTGGCCGCCGAACTGCTGCGCCTGGAAGCCGGCCTCGATGCCATTCGCCAGGACGATCCGCTGGTGCCGGAACAGGTGGACAGCAAGACCGTCGCCGCGGTGATCGCCGGCTGGACCGGCATTCCGGTGGGCAAGATGCTCGCCGACGAAGCCCATGCCGTGCGCACCCTCGGCCAGCGCATGGGCCAGCGGGTCATGGGCCAGGGCACCGCGTTGAACACCATCGCCCAGCGCCTGCAAGCCTACCGCGCCGGCCTCACCGACCCGCAGAAACCGGTCGGTGTGTTCCTGCTGGTGGGCCCCACTGGCGTGGGCAAGACCGAAACCGCCTATGCCCTGGCCGACGCTTTGTATGGTGGCGAACGCAACCTGATCAGCATCAACCTCTCGGAATATCAGGAAGCCCACACCGTCAGCCAGCTCAAGGGCGCCCCGCCCGGCTATGTCGGCTATGGCAGCGGTGGCGTACTCACCGAAGCGGTACGGCGCAAACCCTATTCGGTGGTATTGCTGGATGAAATCGAAAAGGCCCACCCGGACGTGCTCGAAGCGTTCTACAACGTCTTCGACAAAGGCCTGATGGAAGATGGCACCGGCCTGGTAGTGGACTTCAAGAACACGGTGATGCTCGCCACCAGCAACGTCGGCGCCGAATTGCTGCTGGATACGCCCGCCGCGCAACTGGGCACCGATGCCTTCAACGAAGCCCTGCACAAGGTCCTGCTGCAAGCGTTTCGCCCGGCGTTCCTGGCGCGCATGACGGTGGTGGCATATCGGCCGCTGGATGAGGCGACGCTGGAAGGGATTGTGTTGGCGAAGTTGGAGAAATTGCGCGGACGCTACAAGGCCGCGACCGGTAAACAATTCGAGTTCGATGCCGGGATCGTCAAGGCGGTACTGGCCAAGTGCAGCGCGGCGGGCGCCAGGGATGTCGAGAATGTGCTGATGACGCAGGTGACGGGGAAGTTGGCGGAATGGGTGCTGGAATAACGCCTTTGCCATTTCCCATATGGAATGACCAAAGAAAAGGAACTCGCTATGGCGCTGCCTGAAGACTGGAATGGAGTGGACTGGAGGCAGACGCTGGTCTCCCTTCCCGTGGTCACGAACGGAATAAAAACAATCGTGATCAACCGAAACAGAGCGCCCCATGCCCATAAAGGTTATTACATGTTCGCGACCACCTACAATCAAGCTGACCCCATGAGCAGCAACGTGCTGGGTGCAATACCGGGCGAGCCAATTGTCCTTTATATTGCGTCGGACGTTGGCGAAGGTGGCTCACTGGTATCCCAATTTGTTTTCATGCATGAAGTCGGACATCTTCGATTGGGGCATATCGCCGGTTTGGCGCCGACCGATACCGTAAATAACCCAGGCGCCGCGATACCCGCGCAATATCGTAATGAAATCGATGCTGACGTGTACTCGCTCAATCACTGGATCGCTCAGAAAACCGAGCATGGCCTGAGAGTGATACTGGCGGCCATCAATTACCTTAATCGCTTGAACTCCACAGGTGACGCAACGCACCCGGCTTCCAATCAAAGAGCCCAATTCCTGGAACAGATTCTCAACTCGAAGACCTGTGCAATTGTGCTGCTCAATGACAATTCCATCAGCGAAACCTTCGCCAGAGCCGCGCTTACCGATTTTGCAAGAAGAGCCAATGGTTGGACGTTGAATATCGAAACCGCACTGACCAACGCAAACAATCTGGGGCGCACCGCAGTGACGCCCACAATCACCATAAGCGACGCCAAACAAATGATGAGTTATATCGAAGCAAATCCGGTCGTCTACAAAGGGTTGAAATTCGAAGTCATACCTACCTGAATTCAAGACTGCGGATGCGCAAGATCATGAACCTCTTATGCAACTGAGATCTCTATGCCTCGCGCCACCGACAGCAACACCACGCTATCACTCACCGCCAGCTCGCTGTCGGCGCTGTACCCTGACTCGCTGTCCGGCGAAGAACGCCTCAACGCCCTGGGCTCGCACGTCCTCAATGGCGTCAACGACGGCACCTCGCTGGACCTCACCACGGCAGTCGCCAGCCATGTGACTACCACGCTGCACAAAGACGCCTTGCTGCGTCCGCTGGATTGGCTGGTGGCAGAAATCCGCCAACTCCCCGCCGACGCCACCGCCGAGCGCTACCAACTATTGCTCCGTCCCTGGCTCTGGTGGCTGAGCCTTGCCAGCAACAATCGCGTGTTCCAGAACCTGGCCACCTCGGACATCGTCACCACGATTTTCAAGGCCCATGGTTTCACTGATTTCCAGCTCAAGCTCACCGGCAGCTACACCCCGCGCGAGTACTGCGTGCAATACGGCGAAACCGATCTGGCCTTCGTTTCACGTTTGATGGAGGAAGACGGGATCTTCTGGTTCTTCAGTCATGAGAACGGCAAACATACCCTGGTTCTGGCCGACAGCAACGACGCCTTCGCGCCCATCCCCAACGGGCCGACGGTGAATTATCTCGGGCAGAAACTGGGTGAGCGGGAACTGCACGGCATCCGCAGCGGGCAAGTGTGCCTGCAAGCGGTGAGCGGGGTTTACCAGGCCACCGATTACGAATTCACTACGCCGACGACATCGCTGTTCAGCCAGGCCGAAGCCGTGGCTGGGCCGAGCTCGATGTACGAACATCCGGGCGGCTATACCGCCAAGGCCCAGGGCGATGCCCTGACCAAGTTGCGGGTGGACGGTCTGCGCAGCCAGGAGAAACGTTTTGTCGGCGAAAGCGACTGCCGTTGGCTGGTGCCGGGGTATTGGTTCACCCTCGCCGGTCACGAAGACACAACGTTGAATATCGATTGGGTGGTGACCTCGGTCAGCCACGAAGCCAGCCACGACAGCTATCGCAATCGCTTCGAAGCGATCCCCAAGGCCACGGTTTATCGACCGGCCCGCATCACGCCGAAACCACGCATGCACACCCAGACCGCGCTGGTGGTGGGCAAGGCCGGCGAAGAGATCTGGACCGATGAATACGGCCGGATCAAGTTGCAGTTCCCCTGGGACCGCACCGGCAAGAACGACGAAACCTCGTCCTGCTGGGTCCGTGTGGTCTTGCCCTGGAGCGGCAAGGGCTTTGGCATGCAGTTCGTACCGCGCATCGGCCAGGAGGTCATCGTCACGTTCATCGACGGCGATCCCGACCGTCCGCTGGTGACCGGTTGCGTCTACAACGGCGACAACGCCCTGCCCTACGCGTTGCCGGCGAACCAGACCCAGTCCGGGATCAAGACCAATTCGTCCAAGGGTGGCGGCGGTTTCAACGAGTTGCGTTTCGAAGACAAGAAGGACGCCGAGGAGGTGTTTCTCCAGGCCCAGAAAGACTTCAACATCAACGTACTCAACGACACCACCGCCACGGTCGGCCATGACGAAACCCTCACGGTGCAGAACGCCCGCACCCGCACGGTCAAGGACGGCGACGAGACCATCACCCTGGAAAAAGGCAAACGTAGCGTGACCCTCCAGACCGGCAGCGACAGCCTCGACGTGAAAGACACCCGCACCGTCACCGTAGGCTCGGACCAGAACCACAGCACCGGCGGCAACTACACGCACAAGGTCACCGGCAACTACGACCTGACGGTGGACGGCAACCTGACCATCAAGGTCAGCGGCACCCTGACCCTGCAAAGCGGAGGCAGTTTCGCGATCAAGAGCGGCGCCGACCTGGCGGCCCAGGCCAGCACCTCCATCAGCCAGAAGGCTGGCACGGCCCTGAGCAACCAGGCCGGCACGTCGTTGGAAAACAAGGCCGGCACCACCCTGACCAACGACGCCGGCATCAGCCTGGTGAACAAGGCCGCCGCCGAACAGACCGTGGATGGCGGTGGCATGCTGACGATCAAGGGCGGTTTGGTGAAGGTCAACTGACAGGAGCGCTCCAATGGCCTCGAAAAAACTCGACGTGGAGCGTGGCGACAGCCAACTGAGCGGGCAACTGGTCGACGGCCGGCTCGACGGCCCGCTACAGATTGAAGAGGCCCGGCGCCCGCAGGCAAAACTCAACTACAACCAAGGTGAACTGCACGGCAGCAGCACCCTGTATCACCCCAATGGAAGGGTCTCGGCGGTACTGCCGTTCGTGAAAGGGAAATTGCAGGGTGTAGCGAGTTTTTACGCCGCCGAAGGCGGGTTGCAGCGCCAGGCCACGTATCGCAATGGGCTACTGCACGGTGAGGCCAACAACTATTTCCCCGACGGACAACTGGCCGAAGCCGAGTTCTATCGCGACGGTGTGCGCGACGGCCGCTATCGGCGCCTGCACCCCAACGGCAACCCGGCGGTCGAGGCCCGCTACCTCAACGGCCAACTGCTGGAACCGGCCCACGCCTACGCTGAAGATGGTCGACCACTGGATGCCGAGGGCAAACCGATCTCTCGGGTGCGCTGGTGGTTCAGGCGTTGGAATGATCCAGCGCAGGCCTGAACATACCGCTCTCACAAGGGATTTGGGGTCAGCACACAATTTGTGTCCACTGAAGATCCAGTGTGGGAGCGGGCTTGCTCGCGAAAGCGGTGGGTCAGTTGCAGTGATGTTGAATGTACCGACCTCTTCGCGAGCAAGCCCGCTCCCACAGGAGATCTTCAGTGGGCATAGTCTTGCAATCGACTCGAGACGGTGTGGGATCTGCAACCATCAGGGAATGAGCATCTGCACCTGCCCCGGCACGACGATCTTGATCACCCCGGCCCAGGTGCACATCAGGGTACTGTTGGCGTCGATGGCCGGCATGTTACCGAGCAACAATGTGGGCGCGCCGCCAGGGATCCATGGGGTCGCGGTGGCGGGAATGCACGGCATGGGGGTCAGTACACCCAGTGCCGCAGCGGTCGCGGCAGCCACGGTCGGGTTGGCCAGGCTCTGGCACATGCCGAACGTGGTGATGTTCACCAGCGGGATGTGATCCATGATGTTCGCCGCTGGCATCCCGCCGGTCAGCAGGCGATTGACCGGCAGCACATTGAGCACCGCCGGGGCGACGCCGAAGCTGCATTGCAAGGTTGCGGTGCCACAGACTTGCGGGCATCCCATCGCGATTGCTCCTTTGAAAGCTGCAGGCATCACAACCATAGCTCGCCCATGGCCGTCGTGCATCAGGCCCGCTGATTATCCTGCAACACGCTAACCTATAAGACCCTGGCGTGCTTGTGACGCCTCCCACGCGCCATTAGATTAGCCAATGATCGATGGCCTCCAAAATAAGCAGAAGGGATAAGCATGGCGCTTACTCACCAGTCCACCCGTATCCGCACCGGCGAAGAGCTCGATGCCAGCCTGATCGATCCCTACCTCAAGGCCCATATCCCGGGCCTGAGCGGCACGCCCACGATCAGCCAGTTTCCGGGCGGTGCGTCGAACCTGACCTACCTGCTGGAATACCCCGGCCAGGAGTTCGTGCTGCGACGCCCACCCTTTGGCCACAAAGCCAAGTCCGCCCATGACATGGGCCGCGAATACCGCATTCTCAACCAGCTCAAAGACGGCTTCCCGTATTGCCCCAAAGCCTACGTGCATTGCACCGACGAGTCGGTGATCGGCGCCGAGTTCTACGTGATGGAGCGCGTCAACGGCATCATCCTGCGCTCCGACCTCCCAGCCGAACTGGGCCTGGACGCAACCAAGACCGAGGCACTCTGCAAGAGTTTTATCGACAAGTTCGTCGAGCTGCACCAGGTCGACTACAGCGCCTGTGGGCTGGGCGACCTGGGTAAACCCGAAGGCTATGTGGCGCGCCAGATCCGTGGCTGGAGCGACCGCTACGAAAAAGCCCTGACCCCCGACGCGCCAAGCTGGGAAACCGTACGCACCTGGCTCAATGACAAGATGCCGGCCGACCACCCGACCTCAAGCATCGTGCACAACGACTACCGCTTCGATAACGTGATTCTTGACCCGCACAACCCGATGCAGATCATCGGCGTGCTGGACTGGGAGCTGACCACCCTCGGCGACCCGCTCATGGACCTGGGCAACACCCTCGCCTACTGGATCGAAGCGGCCGACCCAGCGCCGGTGCAACTTATGCGTCGCCAGCCGAGCAACGCGCCCGGCATGCTCACCCGCCGTCAATTCGTCGACTATTACGCCGAGCGCGCGGGCATCCAGATCGACAACTTCGATTTCTATTACACCTACGGCCTGTTCCGCCTGGCCGGCATCGTGCAGCAGATCTACTACCGCTTCTTCCATGGCCAGACCCAGGACAAACGCTTTGCGCAGTTCATTCACATGAACAAGCTGCTGGAGCAGATGAGCCTGAACGTCATCAGCAAATCGTCCCTTTAAGGAACCGCTATGTCCAAGACCCACCTGTTCGACCTCGACGGCAAAATCGCTTTTGTTTCCGGTGCCAGCCGTGGCATCGGCGAGGCCATCGCCAAGTTGCTGGCCCAGCAAGGCGCCCACGTGATCGTGTCCAGTCGCAAGCTGGAAGGCTGCCAGCACGTGGCTGATGCGATCATCGCCGACGGTGGCAAGGCCACTGCGGTGGCCTGCCATATCGGTGAAATGGAGCAGATTACCCAGGTATTTGCCGGCATCCGCGAGCAGTTCGGCCGCCTGGATATCCTGGTCAACAACGCAGCGACCAACCCGCAGTTCTGCAACGTGCTGGACACCGACCTCGGTGCATTCCAGAAGACCGTTGACGTGAATATCCGTGGCTACTTTTTCATGTCCGTGGAAGCCGGCAAGCTGATGCGCGAGAACGGTGGCGGCAGCATCATCAACGTCGCGTCGATCAACGGAATCTCCCCGGGCGTGTTCCAGGGCATCTACTCGGTGACCAAGGCTGCCGTGATCAACATGACGAAGGTGTTCGCCAAGGAATGCGCGGCATTCGGCATTCGCTGCAACGCCCTGCTGCCGGGCCTGACTGACACCAAGTTCGCCTCGGCGCTGGTGAAGAACGATGCGATCCTGAAAATGGCCCTGGCGCAGATCCCGCTCAAGCGCGTGGCCGACCTGAGCGAGATGGCCGGCGCGGTGCTGTTCCTGGCCAGCGATGCATCGAGCTACACCACCGGCGTGTCACTGAATGTGGACGGTGGCTTCCTGTCCTGATCAGGCATTTGGCGGCGGCTGCCGAAAACTCACTGCCAGGCGGTTCCAGCCACTGATGCTGGACACCGCCATGGTCAGGTCCACCAGTTCCTGCTCGCTGAACTCCAACCGCACGGCGGCGAACAGTTCATCCGATACCGTCGAGGTCGGCAACGTCGCGACTGTTTCACTCCAAGCCAACGCGGCCTTTTCCCGTGCCGTGAAGAACGGCGAATCACGCCATACGCACACCGCGAACAAGCGCCGCTCGGTCTCGCCGCGCTGACGTGCCGCCATCGAGTGCATATCCGTACAGAAACCACAGTGGTTGAGCTGCGAGACCCGGATCTTGATCAGCTCCAGCAAGTGCTTTTCGATGGACAAGCCGAAGGTCGTCGCCTCCAGCATGAGCATGCCTTTGAGCGCTTGCGGCGAAGCGGTGTAGTAATCCAGGCGGGGTTCCATGGCGATGGTTCTCTGTCAGTGGGTGCAATCACAATCCAGCCTAGAGCCCACACGACATAAGCCCTATAGCCAATCAGACGGTTTATGCAGAGACCATTTTGCACCTGCGGCATGCGCGCGTACTCTTGGCCCGAGTGAATGCACGGGGTAAGACATGGAATTGCACGTTGTCATTAACGGTCGCAAGGATCTGGCCGAACAGTTGTATCAACAGTTGCGTGAAGCCATCGGCTCCGGGCGCCTGGCCGCCGGTGCGCAGTTGCCGCCCAGCCGCTTGCTCGCCCAACAGCTGGGGGTGTCGCGCAAGACCGTGTCGGACACCTACGCCACCCTGACCTACGAAGGATTACTGATCGGCAAGACCGGCCGTGGCACCTTCGTCAATGCCCGAGCGCCACAGACTGAACGCCAGCAAGGCGCCACCGACCTGGCCTGCGCCGCCAACCTCGCGAAGTGGCAGTCATTGCCCTCCCCGATGCGTCACCCCACCCGTGACAGCACGCTGCGTTACGAATTTATCGGCGGTGCCACCAGCCGCAACCAGTTCCCCCAGGATGAATGGCGTCGCTGTACCCAGGACGCCTTACGGCGCATCGCCCAGAACAGCGGTTTCTACAGCCAGCCCGAAGGCTTGCCGGCGCTGCGCAGCGCCATCGCCGGACACATCGCGTTCTCCCGCGGGGTCAACTGCCGTGACAGCGACATCGTGGTCACGAACGGTGCACAGCAGGCGCTGGACCTGATCGCCCGCGTGGTGCTGGAACCGGGCAGCCTCGTTGCCATGGAAGACCCCGGCTACAGCCCCGCACGCCAGATGTTCATGGCGATGGGCGCCAGCGTCGTCAGCGTGCCGGTGGATGAACAGGGCATTCGTGTCGACCGAATTCCCGACGGCACACGGCTGATCTACGTGACGCCCTCCCACCAATTCCCCCTCGGCATGCCGATGAGCCCAGCGCGCCGTGAAGCCTTGCTGGCACGAGCGTTCGAGCTGGGTGCGATCATTATCGAAGACGACTACGACAGCGAATTTCGCTACGAGGGGCGGCCCACCGACTCCCTGCAAAGCCTGGACACCCGTGGCGTGGTGGCCTACGTCGGCACCTTCTCGAAAACCTTGCTGCCGGAGTTGCGCCTGGGTTACGCGGTGCTGCCGCCGGCCATTTACGGCGCGGTCCTCAAGGCCAAGCAATTGACCGATCAGCACAGCTCGACGCTGCCGCAATGGGCCTTGGCCAAATTCATCAGTGAAGGCTACTTGCTCAAGCATATCCGCCGCTGCCACACGGTTTACGCCGGGCGCCGTGAACGCATCCTGCAACGCTTGGCGGGCGACTTGTCGCCCTGGTTCGAGGCGGTGCCTACTGTGGCCGGGTTCCACATGGCGGCGTTGTGCAAGGTGCCGGTGAACATCCCGTTGCTGATGGAACTGGCACGCCGGGTAGAAGTGGGCGTGTACCCCCTGGACGTGTTCTTCCACGATGCGCCCGTACGTCCTGGCCTGATCATCGGTTTCGGCGCCATCGAGACCCTGGACATCGACCCGGCGCTGGATAAGGTACGCGACATACTGCTGCAGATTGGCTAGTGGATTTTCCTCCGGATTGGTCATTGGTCCCCCAGGCACGGCGGCGTAGGGTGAAGAGGTCTCGAATGACTCGGAAACCTCACCATGAAACGATTGCTCGCTGCCTCGCTGATGCTCGCCTCGCTTTGCGCCTTTGCCCACGAACCGGTTTACAACCAGGAGTCGATCAAGGTGCTTCAAACCCATGCCTTGACCAATGTGCCCGGCAAGAAAACCATTATGCTCACCGTCGATTACGCCCCAGGCCAGGCCACCATGCCCCACAGCCACACCGGCACTGCCGTGGCTTATGTGCTGGAAGGCGCGATCACTTCGCGGGTGAATGATGAGAAAGCGAGAACCTACCAGGTCGGCGAATCGTTCTACGAACCTGCGGGTTCGCGACACTTTGAGTCGAGCAATGCCAGCCAGACAAAACCGGCCAGATTGCTGGTGGTGATGGTGCTGGATGACAACGCTGAAGTGCTGACGCCGCTCCAGCAGTAAGCCTCAAGGTCGCTGGAACTGCCGGCGCAGGTCTTCGATCCGTGGCCGGCACACACAGCCTTCCAGGTGATCATTGACCATGCCCATCGCCTGCATCAACGCATACATCGTGGTCGGGCCCACATACGTCCAACCGCGCTTCTTCAAGGCCTTCGACAAACGCACCGAAGCCGGTGAAGTGGGGTTGCCCGTCCAATAAGCCATGTCCACCACGGTCGGGCGCTCATCTTCACCGGGCTCAAACGCCCACAACCAGCGCGCCAGGGAACCGGTCTCATCCACCAGCTCACAGGCCCTGCGTGCGTTGTTGATGGTGGAAACGATTTTGGCCCGATTGCGCACAATGCCCGGGTCCTGCATAAGCCGCGCAATATCCGCCTCTCCATAGTGCGCCACACGGCGAAAATCAAAACCCTCGAACGCCACGCGGAACTGCTCACGCTTACGCAGGATGGTGATCCACGCCATGCCAGCCTGAAAGCCCTCCAGGCAGATCTTCTCGTACAGCTGAATATCATCCGCCACCGGCACGCCCCACTCCTGGTCGTGATAACGCGGGTATTCCGGCGCGGCCATGCGCCAGGTGCAGTGGGTCTGCCCGGTGTCGTCAGTGGTCAGTCCTGGTGTGTCCATCCATCACCTCACGTGCCGAGCGGTGGATGATAAGCGAAAAAATTTCCACCGCGCCAACCGCTCAAGCCTCGACCTTACCGACCAACTGGTCAGACCGGGACCTGTCAACCGCCAAATAATTGCTTGTGATTTCAAAAATACCGGGCGTAGACTGGCCCCGCACTGGACTTACCGGTAAGACCACAACAATTAAGCCCTGGAACCACCAGGGCACCGAATAGAGATCCCTCCCATGCTCAGATGGTGCTCGCGTTCGATTTTCCTGCAAGTCGTGATTGGCCTGATGCTCGGCATAATCTGCGGCCTGACCCTTCCCGAATTCTCCTCGCAACTCAAACCCCTGGGTGACGGTTTTATCAAGCTGATCAAGATGCTGATCGGCCTGATCGTGTTCTGCGTGGTGGTCAGCGGCATTTCCGGCGCCGGCGACCTGAAGAAAGTCGGGCGCATCGGCCTCAAGTCCGTGATCTACTTTGAAATCCTCACCACCGTCGCTCTGGTGATCGGCCTGGTGATGGCCTTCAGCACCGGTATCGGCACCGGCGCCAATATCCATCTGGAACAACTGTCGTCGGCCGGCTTGAATGAACTGGCAGACAAGGGTCAGCACATCCGTGGCACCAGCCAGTTCCTCATGGAACTGATCCCCAACTCGGTGATCGGCGCCTTTGCCGAAAACAACGTGCTGCAAGTGCTGCTGTTCTCGGTGCTGTTCGGCAGTGCGTTGAACCTGGTCGGCGAAGCAGCCTCGGGCATCTCGCGACTGATCAACGAACTGAGCCACATCATCTTTCGCATCATGGGCATGATTGTGCGCCTGGCGCCAATCGGTGTGTTCGGCGCAATCGCCTTCACCACCAGCACCTACGGGCTGGACTCCCTGCAACACCTGGGCAGTTTGGTGGGCCTGTTCTACTTGACGTGCTTTGCCTTCGTCGGGCTGATCCTCGGTCTGGTGATGCGCCTGTCGGGGCTGCGCATGTTGCCGCTGCTCAAGTACCTGCGTGAAGAACTGCTGATTGTGATGGGCACCGCCTCCTCCGACGCCGTGCTGCCACAGATCATGCGTAAACTCGAACACCTGGGCATCGGCAGTTCTACCGTGGGCCTGGTGATTCCGACGGGGTACTCGTTCAACCTCGACGGCTTTTCCATCTACCTGACCCTGGCCATCGTGTTTATCGCCAATGCCACCGGCACACCGCTATCGATGACGGATCTGCTGACCATTCTGCTGGTGTCGTTGATCACCTCCAAAGGCGCCCACGGGATTCCCGGCTCGGCGCTGGTGATCCTGGCGGCGACCCTCACGGCGATCCCTGCGATCCCGGTGGTGGGCCTGGTGCTGGTGCTGGCGGTGGATTGGTTCATGGGCATCGGTCGCGCGTTGACTAACTTGATCGGCAACTGCGTCGCCACCGTCGCCATCGCCCGCTGGGAAAAAGACATCGATATCCAGCGCGCTAACAAGGTGCTGGACGGCCAGCAAGGCTATGCCTTCCAGGCCAAGAAGCCGGTCGTGCCGGCGCATCAGGAGTTTTGATCCATTTCATGAGCGACACAGGCCAAGATGTGGGAGCGGGCTTGCTCGCGAATGCGGTAGTTCAGCCTGCAAATGGGGTGACTGACACACTGCTTTCGCGAGCAAGCCCGCTCCCACATTTTAACCGTCGTCAATTTGACAACCCTGTTCGCAACATCAAGGAGGTAACGGCGTGATCAGCACCTCAACCGTCGTCAATTCAGTCGTAGAAAAACTCCGCGCCGCGCTGGCCCGCGGGCAGTGGCGTCGCGGCGAAATGCTGCCCGGCCAACGCGAACTGGCCGAACAAATGGGTATCAGCCGCCCCAGCCTGCGTGAGGCGGTGATCGTGCTGGAAACGCTCGGCCTGGTGCGCTCCATGCCCGGCAAGGGCGTGGTGGTATTGGAGACCAATATCAGCGAACCGCACGCCAGCGACGCGGTGGCCGACGCCAGCCTGGAAGACATCCTGCAACTGCGCTACACCCTCGAGCCCTTCATTGTCGGCCTGGTGGCCCAGTCCATCAGCAGCAAAGAGGTGGGCCAACTGCGCCTGACCTTGATGGACATGCGCGAGGCCCTCGACGCCGGCGACGCAGAGGCCGGAATGAACGCCTACATCGGTTTTCACGAAGAGCTGTTTGCCCTCACTTCCAACCCGATCTTCCAGAACGTGGTGCAACAGACCAGCAACGCACTCAAGCAAAGCGCCCAGGTGCTGCGCAACTCGCCAGAGCACCTGGCCGAACGCCTGCAGGAAAATGAAGCCGTTGTGCGCGCCATCCGCAACAAGAACAGCGCCCTGGCCAGCGCCGAAATGCGTCGCCACATCCTTCAGGAAGGCCTGCGCATGGGCATTCGCTTGAACATCCCGGACGACCATCTGGGCAGCTGACTTTTTGGAGACAGGCCATGACCGCTCGCGCCTTGCACTACGACCCTATCCTCCCAACCCTGCGTCTGGTCGCCGGTAAAAAGCCTTCGGTGGACGACATCTATCCGCGCTTGTTCGACGCCATCCTGGAACAGCGTATCGCCCCGGCCAGCCGCTTTACCGAAGAAGGCCTGGGCGAGATCTTTGGCGTGAGCCGCAGTGTGATTCGCCGCGTCCTGGCAAAGCTTTCCCATCAGCAAGTGATCCTCCTGCGCCCCAACCAGCGCGCCCAGGTGGCAGCGCCGGACACGCAGCAGGCGCGGCAGATTCTGGAAGCGCGGCGACTGACAGAAATCACCGTGGTGCAATTGGCCTGTGCGCAAGCAACACCCCTACAGATCCGCCAGTTGCGCGAGCTGATCGCACGGGAACGCGAGTACATTGAGCGTGATCAGCGTGGACCGGCGATTCGGTTATCCGGGGAATTCCATCTGCAACTGGCGGCCGTGGCGGGCAATGCACCGCTGGCACAGTTTCTCAACAGCCTGGTGCCACTGACCTCGTTGATCATTGCGCAATTTGAAGCCAAAGCCTGCACGTATTGCGCGTGGCAGGAGCATGCGGCGATTGTGGATGCGGTGGAGCGGCGCGACTCACCCACCGCGGTGACGCTGATGACCCAACACCTGGATCACCTGGAAGCCAAATTGCTGAGCCAGGCTGTGCCATAAAGCCCACCCTGACTGACTACGAATACAGCGGTGATCTCCGAAATCGCCGACAGCCCGGAGGGTCATGGCACTGCACAATTGTATTCATCCCTACAGCCTTGAACTCGGATGAATAGCGTTATGCAAGCCCTCACTTTCGCACTGGTCACCGCCCTCTTCATTCCGCAGTTCAATGCCTATGTATGGGCGGGCGACGCGTTAACGGCCGGGACTTACATCATCACCCCGGCAGCCCCCGTCTGGCTGCTTGAACAACCCTACGCCAATAGCCCGATGCTAACCGCCCGCACTTTCGGTGGCAGCGCTTACGGCGACTATCACGTCAAGGCCAGCCTTGAGATCAGTTGCTCCCCGCAAAGCCCGACGGCCAGCGTTGCACTGCAGATCACACCGGCCTCGCTGGGCTTTGACGCGGCGCCATTCGAAGGTCCAGACGCCAGCGCAAATGGGCCATTGCGCATCACCACGGCAACACGCACCGCCATCGATCACCCGGTAAACGGTGTCTGGACCTACGGCGGGGCGTTCCAGATCGGAACGGTATTTGCGCTCAGTACTGCCGTTGCGCCTGACGAATTAGCCTACTGGGCCAGCGATGCCTCACGCGGTCAAACACTAAAACTCTCAATAGCGCCTGCCAACGAAGGCGACAAGCCGCTGACCGCGACCTTCTTATTACCAGCCAATAACAACGGCTTGAAAAGAGTCATCCAGCCTTGCCTGGGTCATGCCAGTTTTTAAGTCAAAAAAAAGCCCCGTATCTCAAGATACGGGGCTTTCTGTCTTGCAGTTAAATCAAACCGCTTGCAACGCCGACTGGCCGCTCAACGCCAGGTCCAGCAACTCACGGTTGGCCACCGCGTACATGGCGTAGTCCGTACCCACAGCGGCACGAATCTCAACCATCATCGCCACCCAACGATCGGCCATGTCCTTGTGCTGCTCAAGCCACAGGGCCACGCGGGCTTCCATGTCTTGCGGCGCATCGGCCATTTGCAGGACGGAGATAGTGATCGCGCGCTGCTGCCAGTCCACGTCGTCGCGGAAGGCCTCGCGGGCCTGGGCTTGCCAGTTGTTGGCCACCGGCAGATCACTGATCTGCTGCAGGTACCATGGCAGGTCCAGTGCGCTGCCGACGGCAAAGTAGGCCTTGGCCACTTCGGCGGCGTCATGCCCGGTTACGTCAGCGGCTTCGATGATCGGCAGCAAGGTGTACAGGTGCGTGGTGCCTGCAACCATGCGCGCCAGCAATTCCGGCACGCCGGCTTCGGTGTACGCCTGGTAGCGGGTCTGCCAGCCTTCGCGGGTCGGGCCTTCCAGCAGTTCGTCGAGCTTGAGGCCCAGCGCTGCCAGATGTGGACCGAAGTGCGCGACGTCACGGGCAGCAT
>Ga0182007_10001055_pt1 | contig 15055 bp, 12 predicted proteins | sample Sormic07211113_1_FD_123023 | JGI IMG/M metagenome (GOLD analysis project Ga0182007, IMG submission 123023) | Rhizosphere microbial communities from Sorghum bicolor, Mead, Nebraska, USA - 072115-113_1 MetaG | ecosystem: Host-associated > Plants > Roots > Rhizosphere | place: USA: Nebraska... | reverse complement strand
TCAGGCTTCGAATGCCTCTTGACCAGTATGGTATCTGAAGAATGCTTAGATTTGAAAACGTGACGAAACATCACGCAGGCAAAAGTGCGCCTGCAGTAAGTGGTTTGAACCTCCTTGTCGAAGAAGGCGAGTTGTGTGTATTCGTTGGTCCAAGTGGTTGTGGAAAATCCACCATTCTTCGGATGATTAACAGGCTTGACACACTGGACAGTGGGCGGATCAGTATTAATGGTGTGGATACGCAAGAGACAGATATCGTGACTCTTCGCCGCCATGTCGGATTCATGATGCAAAAAGCCGCGCTTTTTCCGCACAAAACTGTAGAAGAAAACATTAGCGCTGTTCCTCGGTTGCTCAAGTGGGACAAGAGACGAATTGCTGCTCGAGTCGCCGAGCTTATGACCCTTGTTGACTTGCCGACAGAGCTATTGACGCGTTACCCGAATCAGCTTTCGGGTGGGCAACAAAGCCGAGTCGCTTTGGCTCGGGCACTGGCGTCGGATCCTCCCATTATTCTGATGGATGAACCGTTTGGGGCTCTTGATCCACTAACGAGAGAACGTCTGCAGGATGAGCTCATCTCACTTCACAAACGGCTGCGCAAGACCATCATCCTAGTCACACATGACATGGAAGAAGCGATCAAGCTAGGTCAAAGAATTGCAGTGTTTGAAGATCAGGGCAAGCTGGTCCAGTTCGATTCGCCCGAAAACATCCTGGCCCGTCCCGAGAATGGCTTCGTACGTCAGTTTGTGGGCAACGATCCATCGCTTAGGCGATTGGCGTTGATGAAAGTCTCAGAGCTCAACACGCTCGAGGATATTCAGGGGATGGAAATCGCCTCGCTGGCCAACTCAAACCTCTATGGCCATGGTGAGACAGCATTCAAACTGGTAATCAACAACAATCGCGAGCCCGTTCGTTGGATCAGCGAAACGGAAGCGACGCCCCCTAAACTGACTCTGGTTTGCGGAACGAATTCTTTGCAAACCGCATTACTTGAAATCCTGAATTCGCCGTCTGGAGTCGCTGTACAGGTCGACGATCACGGCAGGTTCAAACGCTGTATTTCCATGGCCGAACTGCACGCCGCGCTGCAGCAAAATCGCAAGGACTGCGCTCAATGATTGATAGCGCATGGGTCTGCGAGAACGGCTGGCAAATTCTGATGTTGCTCGTGGACCATTTTCAGCTGGTGGGTTTATCTCTATTCATCGGAGCAGTGGCCACTGCCCTGATGGTTCTGATGGTCTTATGGCAGCCATCCCTTTCCCGCCCTCTGACCTACATAAGTGGCGTGTTGTTTACCATCCCATCGCTTGCGCTATTCATCTTTTTGATGCCGCTGACCGGGCTTTCCAAAACAACTTCGATCATCGGGCTCAGCGCTTATTCGCTGCTGATCATTTTACAGAACGCGTTAGCAGGGTTCGACAACACTCCAGCTGAGATTTTGGAAGAAGCTCGAGCGATGGGCTATACGCGTTTTCAACGATTCGTTTCAGTTGAATTGCCCTTGGCCATGCCTACCATTGTTGCTGGCCTTCGAACGACCGCCGTCACGTTAATAGGCATGGTCACCGTCACCGCCGTCATAGGTCAGGGAGGTCTTGGACAGTTGTTTGTCACTGGCCTGACGCTGGATTTTTCCACTCCCGTCATCGTCAGTTTGATTCTGACCGTTGCCGTTGCGCTGTTTTTTGATTTCGCATTCTACATCGCTGAAAAATATCTTTTCCCGTGGGAGCGCTAATGGACGCCGTTGATGAGGTGTTGGCGTGGTTCGGGAATCCCGTCAATTGGCTGGGTGCTGACGGGATACTCATTCGTTTAACCGAACACTTTTATTTTGTGGGACTTAGCTTTGCTCTCGCGGTGTCGGTGGCGTTCCCACTTGGAGTGCTGATTGCCAATCAAAAATCGGCGGCACAAATCGCGATGGCAGTGTTTAACGTCGGGCGTGCATTGCCCGCATTGGGCGTGATCATTCTAGCGATCATGGTCGTTGGCTACGATTCCAGCACAGTCATCTTGGCGCTCACTTTGACGAGCATCCCTCCTATCTTGACGAACACCATCGTGGGTATCGCCCAGGTCGATTCCGCATTAACAAACGCTGCTGCTGCCATGGGTATGCAACGCTGCCAAACATTTTTGCAGCTAGAGCTGCCGATGGCCTTCCCCACAATCTTCGCGGGATTTCGTACCGCCCTAGTTCAACTGGTCGCCACTGCAACCATCGCCGCCTATGCAGGCTTTGGAGGATTGGGCCGTTTTTTGATTGACGGCCTCGGCCGTAACGACACAACACAAATTATTGCAGGCGCGGTAGTGGTTTCGACCGTTGCCATCAGCTGCGAGTGGTTAAGTTCCCGAGTCGAGCAAATCATCAGCAGACGGCTAAGGCCTGGGGAAAACCTCAAACAACTGGCTTGATCGTCGCCCTGGCATCAGTACACCCCATTCATCATCATGGAGCTGGAAATGGTCACTCAAAATAGTGCGTATCTTAGACGTTGGACGCGTACTGCTCTCCCCTTCATGCTGGGTCTCAGCACACTCTTTATGGATGTGGTGGCCAACGCCGCCTCTATAACTGTCGGCGGCGCAAACTTCTCTGAACAGTCTGTCCTTGCGAACATCTATGCGTCGGCGCTTCGTAAAGAAGGCATCGACGCGAGCACTCGCTTGAATCTGGGTAATCGACAGATCATTTCCAAAGCTCTGGAAAATAGCGACGTGGATGTGGTTCCTGAATACATTGGTGCGCTACTTAGCTTCTACGACAGCAAGAGTGCGTTCACGGACCAGAAAGTCATCCTTGATGCGTTGAAGAAGGCGCTGCCAAAGGATCTCGATCTGCTCGATTCATCGTCTGCGGGCTCAATAACGGCGTGGGCCGTTACAAAAAAGACCGCAGAAAAATACAGTCTGTCGACTTTGTCTGACCTCGCGAAAGTGTCCGATCAACTCGTGCTAGGCGGCCCGCCTGAAGTCGCCACCTCCGCCTTGGGTGCCCCAGGGTTGAAGGCGGTTTACGGAATCAACTTCAAGTCGATCAAATCCCTTGATGTAGGTGGGCCTCTTTCTCGACTTGCCTTGAACTCTGGCACCGTTGACGTAACCACTGTCGTATCCACGCAAGGCGTATTGGCGAAAGAAGGATGGGTGGTGCTCAAGGATGATAAGCACCAACAGCCCCTACAAAACATCACTCCGCTGATTCGAAAAGCGGCGGCCACTCCGGATGTCACTCGGGTGCTTAATAAGGTATCCGCTGCGTTAAATGACGATGAGTTGAAAGAGCTGAATCGTCTGGTCGAAATCGAACACAAGGATCCAGCAAAAGTAGCAGACCAATGGGTGGCAGAGCATGTACCTGCTTTCTCAGGCTAGACCCTTGTGCTCCCCGAATCGGCCAACAGTAAAAGCCAACAGGAGACCGTGATGTCGCGAAACAATATGTCACTCAGCCTTTTTTTCTTTAATCCTCAAGGGGACTATCGATTCTCATGGCGCCACCCCGACGCTCCCGAACAGGAGATCTTCGGACTGCCTTTTTACGTCAAGCTTGTCCAGCAGGCAGAGGCGGCGAAATTCGATGCCGTGTTTATTGCTGACCATGTAGCGGTCTGGGACGCGGCGACCAGCGGTTTGAAGCACTACGCTAATGCGCGTCTGGAGCCGCTAACCCTCATCTCCGCATTGTCTGCCGTCACCCAATCCATCGGGCTGATGGCTACAGCATCCACGTCCTACAATGAACCCTACAATCTGGCGCGTTATTTTGCTTCCCTGGACCATCTGAGCAACGGGCGTGTTGCCTGGAATATTGTTACATCCTGGCTGGAAGAAGAAGCTGCAAATTACAGTGCAATGGGCATGGCAAAGCACAGTGATCGTTATGCCCGTGCTACAGAGTTCATCACGGTGACCAAGCGGCTCTGGGACTCGTGGGAAGATGATGCCTTGCTTTTTGACAAGGCCACCGGTGCTTTTGCAGCCCCTGAAAAAATACACACGTTGAACCATGTCGGAGAGGAATTCAGTGTTCGCGGACCACTGAACGTTCCCCGCTCTCCTCAAGGCTATCCAGTTCTTGCTCAAGCAGGGTCCTCCGAGGCCGGGAAAAATCTCGCCGCAGCCCACGCCGATTTCCATTTTTGCTTGCTCAAAACCGTGGAAGAAGGACTCGCATACAGAGCTGACTTCAACCGACGGCTAGCCTCTAAGGGCCGTCTTCCCTCCGACCTTAAAATCATCGCCGGAGTGCTGCCCGTCGTACTCGTTGATGAAACCGAAGCCGATCGTCGCCAAGCATTGGTCGACAACCTGATCATTGATGAGTTGGCAATTGATCTCGTGTCGAGTTACACCCGAATTGATCTGAGCGGACTATCGCCAGATGAACCATTGCCGCCGCTGCCTGATAGCGTCGATTTTGATGGTATTCGAACTGAACTTGAGTTGATCAGGCAATACGACTCGACACTCACCATTCGAGAGCTCGGGCGTCGCCTGGTCAACAGCTCGAACACATGGCTAGTAATTGGGACCGCCGAACATGTCGCCGCACAACTGTCGGAGCTTTACGAAGCTGGTGCCGTCGACGGCTACAACCTGATGTTCCCACTCCTGCCAAACGACTTCGATCGATTTACAGAGAGCGTAGTGCCTCTGTTGCAAGCACGCGGTGTATTTCGTAAGGAGTACGAACCAGGGACGCTCAGAGATCGATTGGGGCTGAAAAGGCCGCCGAACAGTTTCCTGAATCAGGCCGCTGATTAGAGAGATTTCGGTCACGATTTAAAAACGACTCCTCAAGATGCAACAGCTCAAACCACTGGAGGGCCCCATCAAGCATGAATTACGAGAGCACTGGCTTACCCGATCTGTTGGTACCAGGACTGACGGTTGTTTTCTGCGGATTGAATCCAGGCCTGGAATCGGCGCTTGAGCAGAAGCCTTTCTTCAATCGTAGCAATCGATTCTGGCGAACATTGTTTCTATCGGGATTTACCACAGTAGAGATCGATCCCGAGGACCACGTTCGTATTTTGCAGTTTGGTTGCGGCATGACTACGGCAGTGCAAAGAGCGACATCGTCGGCTCGAGACGTAAGCGTTGATGAATACCGCAGCGCAGCGCGGGCTTTGGAAGCCAAAATTTTGCAGTGCAGCCCCAAATACATCGCATTTCTAGGCAAATCGGCTTATGCGGCAATCACGGAACAGCGCAACGTCGCGTGGGGTCTTCAGCCTGACTCTTTTGGTGGCGCTCAAGTCTGGGTGCTGCCCAACCCAAGCGGCCGAAACCGGTCTTTTACACTGAGCCGTCTGGTAGAGGCCTATAAATTGCTTCGTCTTGCTGCGCTAGAAAATTAGCGCTTATAGCTGAGCCCCAGCTAAACGAAGGCATACATATCATTTAGACATTTCGAACATCCGAGGTGGCCACTACCTGGTTGACGCCATATCCGGTCTGACCATCAGATGTTGCAATCAATTTTTCAACGGCCAAAGCGAGATCTGCGTGCAACGCTTGTCGTCCATCTCGGAAGTAGCGCATCACCGCGCCTGCCACAACATCTGCGACCTGCAAACCAATACTCTCATGCGACTGGGCAAAGGCGAACGCCGCCGTCTCTTTGAACAAAAAATTGGAATGTAGGGTGTAGGGTCGCTCGCCATTTTCGTCGATTTCCTCTGCAGCCAGCTTGCTCGACTGTAAGATCGCATCCAACTCCAGCTGCTGATCATGGGCGATGTGGATCCCTTGAAGCCCTTGTCCGAAATAAAGGTTCAGCCGTGCGTAAATGTTGGTGAAGGACGTTAGCTTGGGAAGCATCCAAACGCGCTTGCTTGGTTCGCTGAGATCTGGAGGTGGTAAAAACTGAAGATAGGCAGTCGTATCCATTGTCTTAAGCGCCAATAGCTCAGAGCGGGCTCCCGTTACCGTCATGCACAAACCCTGGGCCATATCTCGACTGCTCGGGTTGCCAAGGAGGTTTTTGCCCAGATCCTCAAGCAGATCGAAAGACCGCATGACCAGCGTTTCTGAAGGATTGAGACACGCCTCTATAAAGGTATCTAGAATTTCATTGGTGACCACCTCATTTAAAAAATCCGACAAGGCGTTTCTGAGGAAAGCCAACGGTGGTCCCTCCGCGCCCCCCATGCACGGCGCCAGCAGATGAAAGCCTACGATATGCACACAAATAAAATATCGCTTATCCACGATCTCGACGAAAATCGGAGTCGCAATGGACTGGAGGTAATCGATTACCTGAGCGACAAAAATGGGCTTGCTGTTGAGCGATTTTGATTTCAACTCACCAGATGGAATTCTGTGCTGCTCACGCAATTCCGAGATCCGAGTCGCCACAGCACCTTCGTCACTCAAACCTATCGCCGCCAGCGAGAAAAAAGGTTGGCCTTTGAAATCGAACCTTTCGCCGCTGTTGGCTACGCCTGCGCTGTGACCACTTTCATCCAAATAAAACGTCATGGACATAAGCATCTTTCCTCATATGTGCAAACCGGCTGCAAGCTACAGAATGCCCCACCCACGCAATCCAAGAAGCACTGTGTAGAAGAAGTCCATTCTCAAGCTGTTACTCGACCATTTCCTCGATATTTTTTTTCGGAAGCTTCGCCTGTACCTCGCTAGAAAGCGTCGCCAAATGTTTTTTTGCCACGTCCAAAATCTGAAGCGAAAACCCTGGTTCGTCGATTATTCGTGACATGGTGACAGCCCCAATCATTGACGACAGAGTGAAGGTTGCATTGTCTCTCGCCGTGCCCCCTCCATCTGGGTGAATCCTTGTGGCGATTACGTCGATTAGGTCTTGAAATCCCTGTGAGACCGCCCGACGCGTGTCCATGTCGGCACGCGCCAACTCACTACCAATCGCAACCAGAGGACATCCACCAGGACATTCTTCGTGGTATTCATCTGATAAGAAATTTTCCAAGTGCTTTAAAAAAGCCTCGTTCCCTCCTCCGATCGCAGCCTCTGCAGAGTCGACAATCGCATTCATGCTCGCTGTACATGCTTCAGCGACCAGCTCCTCCTTGGATGAAAAATGCCTGTAAAACCCTCCATGCGTTAGCCCAACCCTGGCCATGATCTCTGAAACCTTGGTGCCATGAATGCCGTTGCACCTAAAGGCCTCTGCTGCGACCTCGACTATTCGTTTGCGCGTTTTGGCCGTCTCTGATTTTGACTTCTTCATTCACTTCATCCTCCTGGCCTCGAGTCGCGGCTGATCGCTTCGGCGTAATCCGCGTAGGAGGTCTGTATCAACGAATTAGATGATGACTATTTCCTAAATTAACTATAGTGTCAATCAATCATCTATATGATGTCCCCACGGTCCGACCAAAGGAGCATCAGACGACGAGAGCGAAAAAATCTGTGGCGAGGTTGCTTGACAGTTTAGATGATCGGACTTAACTTAAAGCTGTATAGTGTCAACGGATCATCTAAACCGGGCTGGTGGCATCCGAGCCGGGAAAACCCAGAAACCGTGTCGACGCATAGGACAGAGTGATTTTGATGTCCAGCGGGGCCGACACCTCCATGAAGCATAAGAGAGGCACACCATGAAAACTGATATCTCCCGGCCCGACAGCAGCGTGACAGGTGGCCGCATATTTAAATTAAACGGAAAATTTTGGGGTATCTCCGCTGCGGCAGCAGTGGCCCTGAGTGCAGTGGGCGCAATGGTGTTCAATAGCCAAGCCCCTACTGCAGCAGTCGCACCAATCATTCCGTCGGTTGGTGTTGCGAATCCCCTGCAACAGAACATTGCACCTCGGCTGGGTTTCCTGGGCCAATTTTCGGCTGTAAACAAAGTTGAATTGCGCGCACAGGTCGGTGGCACACTCACCGAGATTCACTTCAAAGACGGGGACATCGTTCGTAAAGGTGACCTGCTTTTCGTAATCGATCCGATTCCGTATGAAATCAAACTCGCTCAAGCTACTGCGCAGTTGGCGAGCGCGAATGCCCGGTTCGACTTGGCGATTCGTGAGCTCGATCGCGCCGAAACCTTAAGGCGTAACGATGCTGGTAGCGTACAAAATGTGGATCAGCGTGCAGCTGAAAAACGAGCTGCACAGGCAGCGGTGGACGAAGCAAAGGCCTTGGTTCGTGACGCTAAGTTCGATCTTGATCATTGTCGCATCACCGCACCGTTTACCGGACGCATCGGTACTCATCAGGTGTCAGTAGGCAATCTGGTGGGAGGTAGCCGCGCAGCAACAAGCCCAACCACCCTTTTGACGACTTTGGTCTCCATGGATCCGATGTATTTGGACTTTGACATGAGTGAGTCTGACTACATGGCGTTCATGCGTGGACGTGCAGATCAAAAGAGCCTTGTGGGTGGAAACATCGACATCTCATTGGCCGATGAAAAGACCTACAAACGCCGAGGCACACTCGACTTTGTCGACAACGCATTGGACCGCTCGAGCGGAACCATTCATGCACGCGCCACCGTCGCTAACCCAGACATGCTGCTGACCCCAGGTGGGTTTGCACGGGTACGCATGGATTACTCGACCGCGAGCCCAGCGTTGCTCGTGCCGGATGCTTCAGTGCTGCCCGACCAATCAAGTCACATCGTTCTGACTGTCGGCTCGGACAACAAAGTAGCACCAAAGATCGTGGAAGTTGGTGATGTTCGTGGTGGGTTACGGGTTATCCGTTCAGGTCTTGCTCCGACTGATCGCGTCATCATTGATGGCATCCCGATTGCGGCGCCAGGCTCTACCGTTGACCCACAGAACAAACCCCTAAAATTTGTTTCCGACCAAGGCTAAGACGGATAAGGATGACTGATCATGAAACTCGCACATTTTTTCATTGATCATCCGCGCTTTGCCGCGGTGATTAACATATTCGTCATGCTATTTGGTTTAGCTGCTATGTCGCAGTTACCGGTAGCGCAATACCCGGACATTGTTCCTCCAACGGTGCAGGTTACAACGGTTTATCCAGGTGCCTCTGCTGAAACTGTGTCCAAGACAGTTGCGACGCCGCTTGAGCAAGCGATCAACGGCGTAGAAAATATGGAGTACATCAGTAGCCAATCGACCGGAAATGGTCAGTTGACGATTACTGTGATCTTCAAAATTGGTTCGGATCCAAATCTGGCATTGATGCTCACGAGAAATCGCGTACAAGATGCGCTTTCGCGGCTGCCTCAAGAAGTTCAATTGCAAGGTGTACAGGTCAAGAAGACCATTCAGGCACTCCTGCTCGGCGTTCATATGTATTCGCCGGACGGCTCTCGTAGTGCTGAGTACCTGTCGAACTACACCATTCGTATCCGGGATGAGATTGCACGACTTCCAGGCGTTGCTGATTTTTGGATATTGGGTGATCGCCAGTATGCAATGCGTATTTGGGTAGACCCTGATAAAGCGGCTTCTTATAACATCAGTGCAAGTGAAGTCCTTGCTGCATTGCGTGCTCAAAATGCGCAAGTGTCGGCAGGTGTGCTCAATCAACCGCCTGTATCCACCGATGCCGCTTATCAGATCAACGTAGAAGCGCTGGGAAGATTGACTACACCTGAACAATTCAACAACATTATTGTTAAATCCGATAGTAACGGACGCGTCACTCGAATTCGTGATATCGGACGCGTCGAGCTGGGTTCAATGGATTACGGTTCGATTGCATACGCGGACAGACATATCTCTGCACCATTTTGGGTTATCGCGACGCCTGGTGCAAACGTAGTTGATGTCGAGCACGCTGTTTGGAATAAAATGGAAGAACTCAAGAAGAGCTTTCCAGTCGGCGTGGATTATATGAATATCTACGACCCGACTACCTTTGTGAGCCAATCCGTTAACAAAGTAATTACCACCATCTTTGAAGCAATTGCTTTGGTGGTAATCGTGGTCTTTCTTTTCCTGCAAAGCTGGAGAGCAACGATCATTCCTGTTGTGGCCATTCCAATCTCGTTGATAGGTACGTTTACGATCCTGGCTCTTTTCGGGGCATCAATTAATAACCTATCATTATTTGGACTCGTACTCGCCGTTGGTATTGTGGTCGACGACGCAATCGTTGTAATTGAAAACGTCGAGAGAAACATGGCTATGGGTATGTCTCCTCGTGAGGCTGCGCATCGCACCATGGACGAAGTTTCTGGGGCATTGATTGCTATCGCACTGACGTTGTGTGCTGTGTTTGTGCCCGCGGCATTCATATCTGGAATTATGGGGCTGTTCTTCAAACAATTTGCCATCACGATTGCCGCCTCCACTGTGATTTCAGCATTCGTGTCTCTGACCTTGAGTCCAGCCCTTTGTGCAGTATTCTTGAGGCCGCATACACCAGGGGAAGAGCATGGGCCACGCGGTGTAAGTCGAGTATTGAAAGCCATATTTGGCCGTTTTAATACCGGTTTCGAATGGCTGTCTTCCCATTATGGAAAAATGACCAGTCGTATTATTAGAGGTGGTGCGATTGTTGCGGTCGTCTATTTGGGACTGATGGGGATTACCGGCGTTCAGATGTCACGGATGAGCACCGCCTTCATTCCTGACCAGGACATCGGTTACCTAGCAATCATCGTGATGCTGCCACCGGGCTCCAGTTTGGCTCGTACTGATGAGGTTGTTCGTCAAGTTAACGAAATCGCGTTGACTACACCCGGTGTGGATCATACTTCCGCTACGAGTGGATTTGACGTAGCTACTTCGACCACCGCACCAAACGTGGGGACAGTTTTCACCGCCTTACCCTCGCAATACGGTAGAAGCTCGCCCGGTTCTGATGCACCTACAATGGTTAAGAAGTTGCGTGAGCGCTTGGCTGGTATCAAAGATGCCTATGTAATGGTGATCCAACCACCAGCCGTGCAGGGATTGGGCGCGGCGGGCGGCTTCAAATTAATGCTCAAGGACAATAATGGTCTTGGTCCACAGGCGTTGGCGAAGGCGACAAATGATCTGGTCGCCGCGGCGAATAAGGATCCAGCTTTTGCGGGCAACTTTACCCTCTACAACGCGGGCTCACCTTCGGTTTACACAGACATTGATCGACTGAAGGCCGAAAAAGTTGGGCTGACTCCTACAGACGTTTTCTCGACACTCCAGTTGTACCTTGGGTCGCAATATGTGAATGACTTCAACTACCTGGGGCGCACTTATCAAGTGGTTGTCCAAGGCGACGAAGACTATAGAAAAACCAAAGGCGACATCGCACAGCTGAAAGTACGGAATACGTCCGGGGACATGGTTCCAATCGGTACCGTGGCGTCCTTCGAAGACAGCACCGCGCCTTATCGTGTACCTCGTTACAACTTGTTCCCAGCGTCTGAAATTTTGGGCGCCGCAGCACCAGGTGTTGCTTCGGGTACAGCAATGAAGCGCATGGAAGAGTTGGCTACGCAAGTATTGCCGACAGGTATCAGCTTGGAATGGACGGACCTTGCATACCAGCAAAAGAAAGCCGGGACACCCACGCTTCTGATTTTCGGTGCCTCTGCGTTGTTTGTTTTCCTTGTACTCGCCGCTCAGTACGAAAGCTGGAGGCTCCCACTGGCCATCGTTCTGATTGTACCGATGTGTTTGCTTGCGGCCGCTATTGGTCTTGATCTGCGCGATTTGCCAATCGACATCCTGGCTCAAATTGGATTCGTCGTGTTGGTTGGATTGGCGGCCAAAAACGCAATCTTGATTGTGGAGTTCGCCAAACAACGGCAAGACGATCATGGAGCATCGGCCGAAGACGCAGCAGTCGCTGCAGCCCGCACTCGCCTACGTCCGATCCTGATGACTTCTATTGCATTCATTGCAGGCGTAGCACCGTTGGTATTCTCGACTGGTGCAGGATCGGAAATGCGTCAATCTCTTGGGACAACGGTGTTCTTTGGGATGATCGGCGTAACGATTTTCGGCCTTCTGTTCACCCCTGCTTTCTACACAATTATCCGCAAAATCAGCAACAGGAGGTCAGCATGAAACAAGTTAATGCAAAGGTTCTGAAAACTGCTTTTAGCAGCCTGGCAATCGCGATCATGTTGGCCGGCTGTGCTGTAGGTCCTGACTATGTCGCACCTAACGCGGAACTGGCACCACTGCACAATGTGGCTAAGGCCGAAAGCAACCAAAAATCGGTGCCTTCGATCGACCGCTGGTGGACAGGCTTCAGTGATCCCGTGCTGGTCACTATCGTTCAGAGAGCGCTTGATCAGAACCTCGACCTCGCAGCAGCCATGGCCAGAGTTAGCCAAGCTCGCGCTGCTGCATCGGGCGCGGGAGCCGAGCTCTTGCCGACAGTGGACTTGGGCGCGTCTGCAACAGCGCAACGTCAGAGTCTTCGTGGACCGACTGGCACCATTGCTGGTGACAGTCCAGGTTTCAAGAGAAACGTCCACGACACCACGATTGGACCCGCAGCAAGCTGGGAAATAGACCTCTTTGGAGGACTTCGTCGTGGCGCTGATGCTGCACAAAATGATGCGCAGGCCGTTGAGGCAGAGCAAATCGGTACTCGTGTGATCGTGGCAGCCGATGCAGCTGACGCATACTTCCAGGTACGCGGCTACCAAGCACGTCTCGCCATCGCACAGCAGCAGATTGAAACCGATGAACATCTGCTGAAATTAGTGCAAAACCGTTATGAAGCGGGGGCTTCGCAAGGTCTGGAGGTGGCACAAGCTGATGCGTTGTTGAAGTCAGCCAGAGCAACTGTGCCTCCACTTCGCATCGCCCTTGAACGTCAATTGAATCGACTAGACGTGTTAATGGGCGAGCAACCGGGAACCTATGCCAAGAAACTGGAACGGGTCACCGAAATTCCGAGCGTGCCAGCAGTTCCCGGAGATGTGCAGCCCAGCGATGTGCTTCGTCGTCGTCCGGACATCATTGCGGCTGAACGTCGACTGGCCGCCTCGAATGAGCGTATTGGCGCCGCCATTTCTGACTATTACCCGAAGGTTTCTCTGTCTGGCGCATTAGGATTCGACACCATGAGTGGCAGCCTCTTTAGCTCGAAATCATTCACTGCTGTAGGTGGAGCCGGGTTGCGCTGGAGATTGTTTGATTTTGGCAAAGTTGATGCAGAAGTTGCTCAGGCCCGCGGTGCAAATGCCGAAGCATTGGCACTGTATCGCCAATCGGTTCTGAGAGCAGCCGAAGACGTCGAAAACTCTTTCATGCAACTTAGTCAGACCGTGATTCATGTTGTTCAGATTCAGGAACAAGTAAAGGCGCTTGAGAAGTCTCGTGACCTGTCTGAGCAGGCTTATCGTGCGGGTTCTATCACCCTGACCGATGTGTTGGATGCAGACCGGCAATTGCTGACTGCTCGTGATGAGCTTGATGCTAATCGTGCAGATGCGGCGCGATCAGCCGTGGGGGTGTTCCGCTCATTAGGTGGCGGTTGGGACACAGGGGCTCCCCTCGCTATACAGGATAACCAAGCTGCTAATTACCAGCAGGACAAGCTGTAAAGCAACTCAATTTTTTAATGAAACTATTGAACGGCTTGCTTTCGGGCAGCCGGGAGAACGAACATGAAAAACACCGTCACTGAATTTCGCAAACTGCACACTCATAACACCCCGCTTCTTTTACCTAACGCATGGGATGCGGGGAGCGCTCGGGTATTCGAAAGTTCGGGAGCACTAGCAATCGCTACGACCAGCGCAGGAGTGGCGTGGGCTCTCGGTTATCGTGACGGCCGACATCTACCCTTCGAAGAGGTTTTAGGCGTTGTGTCACGTATGGTTCGCGTCTTGAAGATTCCTCTCTCGTTCGACATCGAGCACGGTTACTCCGACAGTCCAAAAACGGTAGCCGATAACGTGATGCGTCTTGTTGACTTGGGCGTGGTGGGTATCAACATTGAAGATGGCACAGACGATGCCTCCTTGTTGGCGGCCAAAATAGACGCAATCCGTTCCGCCCTTTCTAGGGCCAATGCCGACCTGTTTGTGAATGTACGCACCGACGTAATTCTGGCCGGTCTCGTTCAGCCCTCAAAACAGATCGAAGAATCAATCATGCGGGGTAAGTTGTATGCAAGAGCGGGCGCCGATGGATTATTCCTGCCAGGCGTTCATCAACCCGATGAGATTCAAGCAGTTGTGAGCGAAGTCAGTCTACCGCTGAATGTCATGGCTCTTCCGGGGCTCGTTAATGCCAATGAGCTTGGAAAACTTGGGGTTCGTCGACTCAGTGCGGGGTCAAGCGTTTCCCAAATGTTATGGGGTAAAGCCGAGCAAATCGCGCAAACCTTTCTGCAAAATGGCGATTCGGATCCACTGTATGAGGAATCAATGTCATATTCGCACCTCCAGGGCCTCTTCCTCAAACCTTAAACGAAGGTATGGAAAACGATCAGTTAAGGAAGCGTAGCATTCTGATCTGATCGTTTCTCCAAACATGCATATAAGCAACATTAACAGGAAAGCAATATATGCGCCCTGATAATATTTTGATCTCGACGCTTACCAAAACGAATCCAGTTTTATCACCTGAAGAGATTGCATCTCTGCATCCACGACTTTTTCATATTACCCATCCGCAAGCATTACCCAGCATTTGCAAACATGGACTGCTTTCAACCAGCCAGTTACTCGAGCTATTTGATGTACCGTCGGAAGATCGTCGGCTGCTGGAAACCATGCGCAGACCTATAAACATAGAGATTGAACATCCTGTATACGGTAAAGCAATCTTAACGGATAACACGCCGCTTATAGAATCAGCTTTAAGTCAATGTTTGGATGATGGATTGCATCCGGTCGATTGGATGCAACTACTTAATCGAAGAGTATTTTTTTGGGTCGATGAAAAAAATATGACAACGCATCTTCGCGCCAGCATTCATCGTGGAGAAAAACGAGTTGTTATGGTATTTGATACGCTCAGCGTTGCACGGGCGAACTTCAAAAAAATCGAGTTAGCTGCCATCAATACTGGTTCGACCGTGCGAAGACCTGCGCGACGTGGGCTGTCCACGTTTTCACCCGCACATCTTTACAGTTATCGAGACTGGCAGAAATTACGTGGAGGCAGAGATC
>Ga0182007_10001053_pt1 | contig 15119 bp, 14 predicted proteins | sample Sormic07211113_1_FD_123023 | JGI IMG/M metagenome (GOLD analysis project Ga0182007, IMG submission 123023) | Rhizosphere microbial communities from Sorghum bicolor, Mead, Nebraska, USA - 072115-113_1 MetaG | ecosystem: Host-associated > Plants > Roots > Rhizosphere | place: USA: Nebraska... | reverse complement strand
CGCACCGAAAGGGAAATGCCCTGCGGATGACAGTACTTCGAGCGCGTGATCTAGCGCCACAATATCGGATTCGAGGACGGCGATTCTCATGTAAGCGAATGGGCAGGTAGGTTCGCCCAGCGTAGCGAAGACAGGTGTTAATGAGGGACCAGTCGGCTGATTGACGGGTAACGCCCATCAGGATGAATGCGCGTCGCGCGGGCAAGTCTACATGAATGCGATTTTTGAAATTGTTAAGTAATTTCAAATTTGGACAAGAGGATGCGCTATGCAGTGGAGCGGCAATTAACCCGATGGAAGTCATTTAAGCGCCGCATGCCGGGCGGTTCACCATTAGCCGGCATACCTTAAACGGAAAGAAAGGTCATTTCGAATCAGTTGATTTGCGCCTGCTTGCGCGGTATTCAATGGGCGTTACGCCGAGATGTTTGCGCAGAACCTTGGAGAGACGGCCGCCGCTACTGATTCCACAACGCCGCGCGACCTTGTCGACTGGTAGATCCGTTTCGGCGAGTAAATGGCAGCATCTGGATAAGCGCACCAACAGGAGATAGTCCGAAGGTGTCTTGCCCATTTCCAGTTTGAAGCGCCGCAAGAAGTTCCGTTCGCTCATCGAGGCTACCTGGGCGACCTCTTCCATTGCAATCGGACGGTAGGCGTTCATTTCCAACCAGCGCGCCGATGCCCGGATCTGGTCACTGACAATGATCGAGGTATCTTTGCGCACTATTGCGAGCGACTGGTCCTCGAGCCGCTGCTCGAGTCGCTGGGCGATTTGACGCGCGGCTTCAACGCCGAGATCATTCCCAATTAGTGAGAGCGCGGCTTGGAGTGGGTCGCTGTCGCCTGGGTGGAAACCTGCGGCTTGGAGTAGTAAGCGTCCGCCGTCAATGGGGAATATTCGCTGGCTATGAGCTTGGATTTGCTGCAGCCAGGCGATAAGGCGATTATCGCGTAGCGCATCTTGTACACCCACGCCACCGGCGACGAACAGTGCATGAAAATCGCCTGCATGAACAGGTGAATCGACGCTGTCGGTCCATACGAAGACCGATGAGGAACTGGCGATCTTGCCACCTGCAACGGAAAGCAGAGAGACATCGAAGCGGATTCCGTCGGCTCCATCAGCCTTGACGCGCGCATTCGCACAATGAAATGCTTCCAATATCAAGGCCGCTTCCGGTAACGAAAAGCCGTTAAATAGCGTAAGTCCAACACGCCTAACGGTGTGTTCGTCAGTCAAGCCGCGAGGCTGCGTCGCATAGCGACGATAGTCTCTCGAATAGTTTTTCATCAAACTGTCCATCGAAGACTAGTCTATTTTTCGAACTGTTTTTATTCGTTTTTGCGTTTGATCGATCCTACACACATCACGCCAAACGCCGGTTTGCGCGGCTTGATATGCCAACACTTTGGCGGAGATGGGAAAGCTTGGAACGAGAATGCCAAATTGGCTAGCGGCGACCATATAAAATGATTGACGCACCCGGCAAAGACTTTCCGAAGAGTTCAAGCCGCGCTGCTCCCCCAGGGCTGATTGCCCAGCGCCGCCGTTTCTGTTCCGGTCAGCGACATGAGAGCACCGTTGATGAGAGATACCGTTAGAACGTTCGGCAGAGTCAGTTCTTCAGCCGCAATCGCCGTCGCATAATCACGTGCTGCTTCGGCGTTCCCAACAGCCACCGCGGCACGGAATGCCTCGATCTGGGCACTGAGCCTGTTGACCCCGTCGATATGTGGAAGATTCGCCTCGATGAGATCGAGCGCTTCCTGAAATTTGCCTCGGCTGCGCAATGCGGCCGACTCCTGGATGATTTCATCCCCCGTCATAGCTTATTCTCCTCCTGCCAACCCCGTTTTCGATTATTTCCCGCCCGTGAGCGCGGTTTGACACTGGCTCTCGCTTCACCCCTCACTGGATCCATGCCATTCATGACCGGCCAGAAACACGCGTTTTCAACGTACAAGCACTCATCGCGACTAATGAGCGATGAAAGTATGAGGCAGCGTCAGCGGGATTAGACTCAGGATGGCAGATATCAACCACCCTTTGACGTTAAAGGGCACGATATATTGTGAATACTCCGCATATACGCGGGGATACGTTGACGGGGAGATCTAACCCACTACCCGTCCGGAATATTTAACGTGGGAAGCGCTCGCCGAAATAAGCTTGCGTGTTGGGATGAACCGTTGCATCGGCCATAATATTTTCCTCCGAGGCCCAACGGTATGCCGTGTGCTGCGAGTCGGGCAGGCTCGCCAGTTCAATGGTGCCGCGCAGCTTGTACCCGAGTACGACGTAATGAGTCGAGATGCCACGTCGACCACTGAAATTGTCGTCATACAGGTGTTCGTAAACCCCAAGAAGATCGGCGTCACCACGTCTGAAATCGGTCCGGCCTAGTTCTTCGCTTGCGATCCGGCAAAAGGCGTCATCAAGGCGTTCGTTCTTCCGGATGCGACCGCCAGGGACAAACCAGAAACCTTGGGCGGGTTTGTTGACGCGGCAGCCGAGAAGATAACCCCCCGCCTGGTTCTCAATGACAAGGTCAATGGCTACCAGTGGCGTTGCATCGATGACGTTCAAGAATCTATGGATTGGAAGCATGGTAATTCTGGAGGCAGTGATCGAAGAGAGCGATGTGCGCGTGAGAACCCATCACAGTTCGCGTGCAGAAAATATATTCACCGATACGCCGTACGCATCGCGGGAAGTGTAAGTTGCAAGGCAAGTATCCTGCCCGACAATTTTGGGACCTTATCCGCCGTCTTCCATTCAGCATAATTTCTCGATGGAGCGCTACGCCCTCAGGCGAAAGGGCGTCTAGCTAGCGAAGCAGATTCGCTTCCCTTTGCGTCCACCCACCTCGCCGTACCGGCCAAACCTTGACGGAAAGCGAAATTATCTTGTCGCATTGCGCCATATATTCCGCAAGCAGGAATCCTTCAGTGAAGATGCAAGCTCATCGGGCTGCTACGCGCTGCCGTGCCGATCGGGCAAGCATTGGCATGCCGGTCCAGAGACTATTCTCACTTTCCAAGCACTTAAATCCATGAAAGTCACTATCGTTGGAACGGGTTATGTCGGCCTTGTCACCGGAGCATGCCTCGCGGAATTGGGCAACGATGTGCTGTGTCTTGATGTTGATGCAGGCAAGATCGACCAACTAAATGGTGGCGGTGTACCCATCTACGAACCCGGTCTCTCGGAAGTAATCGCCCGCAATCGGGATGCCGGGCGCCTGACATTTTCGACAGACGTCGCAAAAGCAGTTGCGCACGGCGATATCCAGTTCATCGCAGTCGGAACCCCACCCGATGAGGACGGTTCGGCGGATCTACAGTACGTGCTTGCTGCCGCGCGCAGCATTGGCCAGCACATGAACACATTCAAGGTCATTGTCGATAAGTCGACGGTGCCGGTGGGTACGGCGGACAAGGTGCGCGGCGTAATCTCGACGGAGTTGGCTACACGCGGCAGCGATACGTCATTCGCCGTGGTTTCAAACCCAGAGTTCTTGAAAGAGGGCGCTGCGGTGGAAGACTTCATGCGACCTGACCGTATCGTCCTGGGTTACGACTCCGACGTCGCGGGGCTGCGCGCGAAGAGCCTGATGGAACAGCTTTACGCGCCGTTCAACCGCAATCATCAACGCACTGTGTGCATGGACGTGCGATCGGCCGAGTTCACCAAGTACGCGGCTAATGCAATGCTCGCTACGCGGATTTCCTTCATCAATGAGCTCGCCAACCTTGCGGATCGCGTCGGCGCGGATATCGAATATGTCCGGCGCGGCATCGGTTCTGATCCACGCATTGGTTACAGCTTTCTGTACGCCGGCTGCGGATACGGTGGTTCCTGCTTTCCCAAGGACGTCCAGGCGCTAATGCATACCGCCAACGAAAATGGCATGGAGCTCAATATCCTCGCTTCCGTGGAGTACGTGAACACCTTGCAAAAAACGGTGCTGTTCGACAAGATCAAGCGCCATTTCGGCAACGCACTTGATGGCAAGCATTTTGCGATTTGGGGCCTTGCTTTCAAGCCAAACACCGACGATATGCGAGCAGCGGCCAGCCGGCAACTGATTGCCGCGCTGATTGACGGTGGCGCGTCAGTCAGTGTGTACGACCCTGTTGCGCTAGACGAAGGTCGGCGTAGCCTCGCTGCAGACCTCGGTCCCGACAAGTACGAACGCATCAGCTTTGCGAAAGAACGCGACGCGGCGCTCCGAAGCGCAGACGCGCTAGTGATCCTGACCGAATGGAAGGAGTTCCGAAGCCCTGACTTCGAGCAGATGAAAGAAGCGCTCAACGACACCGTTGTATTCGACGGACGCAATCTGTACGACCCGACCGTTATGAGGGATAGCGGCTGGACGTACTACACGATAGGCCGCGATGCGGCCCACTCTACTTCACGGTGACCGTGGTCACGATCCCCCTCGGCATAGCGCCGAATCCGTTTCTGTTACTCGCGAGCACCGCGCGGGCCTGCGCGACGTGTCGCCTCGCATATGAACCGGCCCTCCATGAAAATATATCTGTTTGTAACGGTAGCGGCGGCCGTGACGGCGATCGCCTGTACATCGGCGTATGCACAAGGTGGGCCAAATTCGATGCGAGCTCAATATCCAGGCGGCAGTCAGCAACGCGGTTCAGAGTCCGCTCCAGATTCGTCTTTGAGTCCCTTGCTGGGCCCGCCCCCTGACTATGGGCAGAGCTATGTATCGGGCATGGATACCTCGAGTCCAAACGGAAGTCGAGTTTCGAGGCGCAACAGCCAAACGCGCAACGCAAAACCGTCGCAAAACGTTCGCGCGAGCTCCTTGTATGGCGGACCTCAGGACTATGGGGACAGCTATTCGGCGCATTTTGGGGACCAGCTTAGCGGAAAAGCCGGGGCGCAACAGGTGACCAGCTTCGCGCTCACGTCGATTGAAGGACTATCGTCGCTGGGGACCGCTGGCCGCGGTGCGCCTCCATCTGGGAAGTCGACAAGCCGGCGGGATGCTGGCAGGGAAAGAACCGGACACGCTGGTAACACCAACTTGTTCGCATCTCCTGTCGCAACGTCGGCGTCATCTTTCGTTAGGGGATCCGCTTCTACTGGCAGTACAGATACGGTAAAGACGCTTTATAAGTCGCCGTGGTAGTCTGCTAGCTTAGTTCAATCGGGCAGAGTCACTCTGCAATTCAACTTGATTTCCCATCTGATCTAGCTGCGGCACACGCTGTCCTAATCGACCAGACAGTACGTCTGGTCGTGTCGCGCGTCTTCCTTTGGGCACATGCGCTTCGGCAAGTGTCGATCGCTCGCGCGATGCGCCGACACGGCGTTGCTGACCGCGACAAGCACAAACACCAGCTTCAGCATGATGCATCTCAGGCGGCGACATTCGCCTGCTCTCACAGGCGTACTCACTTGCGCAGCGATGGTGCTCTAAGACCGCAACAGTTCGCCACCCTGCGCCCGGTTGATCCTTCGGGACGTCTCCGCATGCAGAACCCGCGAAGCACGTATCATGGCAACGCCCTTGCAGTGACCGGCGACTAGCAGACCCAAAGCGAGCCCGAATACCAGACCGGAGTAGCGAGGGCCCAATGGGTTACCCCCAATCGTGGTAGCAAACATGCCAAATATCACCATCAGATTTCGGCCCACGACGTGAAGGTAAAGCGTCTCGGGAATTTTACGTCGCCAGCGGCGGTACGACATAGCGCATCTATAGATCACATATAGTAACGAAGCCGGAAGAGCTAGGCCGAATAGAATGCCACCGGCAAAAAACTGATATACCCAAAAATTGTGACCCGCCGACCAGGAATTAATAGCCTCCAGATCTTCGCGCTTCGAAAACTCCAACAACTCAAAGATGTAGTCTTGTGCGTAGCCAAAGTGGTGACCATATCCCATTCCGGTGAGCAAAGACGTCGTGGTTGACGTCACCTGGTCATACTGATTCTGTACTTCAGCCAAGCGACTAATCGTCGTGGGGTCCTTGCCACTCTGTGTCCCTTGGGCGAAGAAAATCCGCTGGGACCAGTGATCAAGCACAGATGGAAAGATCCACGCTGCTCCTGCAGCAACAACGCCGCCAAGCGTTGCAGCGACGACGAACGTACGAAGCAGGGACTTCGCGAGATGCCCGACCGTCGGAGCCGCGAGCCATGTCGCGAAACAAAACAGCAAGATGGTGCCAACGAGCAAGCTTCGGGTTACGCTCAAAAGTTCGATAGTCAGGGTGGCTATTAGGAACGCCACGTTGACCTTGCCATGGGCGCGTCTCACGACAATGTCGTATAGCAATACGCCTTGAAATCCCAATAGGACCGGAGATACGATCCGATATCGAACCTCTTCAATCGAACCACCGGCCGCCAACCCATATCCGAAGCTTGCAACCATCGAGAGCGCCATGCCGACAAAGAGATATCGGTCGAACGCTTTCATTCTGCTCTCGCTCCACGGATGACAACCGGCGAGATAACCAACGAAAAACAAAACGAAGGCCAAGATAACCCGGAAATAGTCGCCAACGTCGTTTCCCTGAAGGAACTGAGGAACAACGCTCCCCACTATGGTTAACGTTAGCGCAGTCGTCATCAGCGACGGCAGCTGGACCTTATCCGAAAAACGAGGGCCAATCAGAGCCAATAAGAATCCGCAGATAAGCGAAGGGACAACAAGCGCAATCTGAAGTCCATGACTTTGACTGCCATCGGCTGCCTTATAATCGAAAGCCAACGGCAAAATCAATAGAATTATTAGCAAAGGCAGGTTCTTTCCGCGCATTTCTTCCTTCTCCAACTTAGTTTGTGCTTTCGCGATGCTGCGGACCAACTGCTCTTCGCTGAAATGCCCGCATCATGGGAGTGCCTCGTGTCTCGTCATGATCCAGCCAGCGGCTGCGTCGGCCTCTCGGCGCCAGGCGAAACGGATAACGATCTTGTCGTTCGTGGCGATATATTTCTTCGTATGTCCGCACCGAATAGTGAGCGTATTGTTGCCGTTTATAGCGCCGTAAAGCCGGACCTCGTAATAGAGTCCGTTGAACATCATATTCGCAACAGATGGCAGGTCAAGCGTGCGTGGTGATGTGAACGGAGTCTCGAACGACAGGATGTTCGGGTCGCCCAGCGCAACGACGTAACTGGCATCACCGAGATTCTTGGACAGGCGGTCCGTCTTGTATTGGTCAAGACTTAGCGTTTCACCGGTTGCAGTCGAGCGATTGTCGCAGATCTGCCAAGGGTTTCTGTCGAAAGCTACATCCCGGATCCGCATGTCACCCCTTGCCCCGCTTATTACGAAAACATTACCGCCGAACTCAGTTGCGCCTGCGACAAGGGTGCCGAGCTCAAACATCCCGGTAGGGCCACCACCAGCGCCGGTGGCGAAAAGGGTCAGCGCGCCCCTATCCGGGTGCAGCACCATTGCATTGCCACCGATGAAGAACTGCCCAATTTGGATGTGTGCGCTGGGCCCGATTCCAATCAAATTGACTGCTTTTCGATAGATCCCGTTCTCAAGTTTGATCGCACCGATGGAGCACATGCTTCCCGCCTGGATCGAGAAGAGTTGAGCGCCACGCTGGGCTGCTATGAACTCGATCGTATCGATCACCCAGTTGTATCCGCGTACATCATTGAAAACGGGGCCGACCATATTGTGGCAGTCTACAAAGAAGCGCCCCCACTTGTTGTTCGGCACGCCGTTGACGCATCCTTTCCACTGCATCGCTCCCGCACTAAGACCTCCCTCGAACACCAGTTCATCCCAGATGCCGCCCCATGGGCCTCCGATGCCGGATTTCACCTTCAATGCGTATGAACCGCGTGCGAATCGCAGCCGAGCGAGAGCGAACTCACACACCATTTGAGAGAAGACGATTGGGTTGGCATCTTCATTTGAAGACGGTTGGTTGTTCACGTAATCGAATTCGATGTTCGTTATACGCCAGGTGTGCAGTAGCGGTTTTGTACCGTCTGGACCGATATCGAAGATTGGAACGTTGTCTGCCGCCTGCAGAATGCGCGTGCCGCCCGCTACATCGCCGTCGATTGCCCATTCGTATCCCGCGGGGATCGTAATTGGTGCACTGATGCGATAGGTACCCGCGCCAAGCGTGCCACGTTTATGGTTAAGAACCAGGTGATTGATCCAAGCCTGAAGCGCGACAGTGTCGTCAGTCTCGTTGTCACCCCGGGCACCTCCGCGCGCGCGCGCGCTGAAATTCTCCTCCTGGAGCGTTTCGAGTTGTGTGCGAGGCACAGTGAAGCCCACTTCCGCGGCATGTGCGATCGGACGCCAATTGAGCGCTAGTCCCAGTCCAATTTGGCCTAATCGGGTCACAGCTACTCGGCGGGCCATTTTCATCCGGCTACCTGCTTTGTAAGCGTTTCGTGCATCATATATTTGCCGAACGTCCGAATACCAATGCTTGTATGCATGAGCATGGATACGGATCGTAGACGTACCGGTCCTACGCGCTTCGCGACGCCGCGGAGGCTGGCTCTGGTCGTTTTGAAACAATCCCGTATCGGATCCATTTGCGCAGTGGTTCTTCAAACTGATGGAATACCAAAATGCTTGCGCCTACTACAATCATCAATGCTACCCACCCCCTGTCCGGCGACAGACCGGCAATTTGCATCATGTGCGCAAGCGGTATATGAATTAAATAAAGCGAGAAGCTAGCTTCGCCGAGCATCACAAGCGCTCGCGCGTTGAGTAGGCCGAGCACCGGTCGCTCAAGAAGAGCCAATCCGGTTATCAGTGCAGCGAAGAACGGTGACTCAAGATAGTAGGCCGGCTTAACAGGCTGATACACGGCGAGAAGAGAAATTGCAACCAGGGATATAGATATCAACATTACGCCGAAGCCATGAGAGGCGTGCCCGATTGCTCGCGCTCGAATGAAGTACAGCCCAGACCCAACACCCATCACGAATTCTGAAAGGTGAGTGAGAGGAAATTGGGAAATCACAAATCCCTTTCGAGCTATTGGCATATAGTGGGCTACGAAGAGGATCCAGATTCCCTGTAGGATCCAGACCGCCGCACAAATCAATGCAACCTTGCCGAGGGATTTAGCTCCCAGCTTGCGAAGCAGCCAAGGGAAGATGGCATAAAAGAAGGCCTCACATGAAATGCTCCATGCCGGACCATTCCACGGTTGATTAATCGTCGCAAACGGAAACCACCCAGTTAGCAAAAAGAGCTGTGCGACCAGGCTTGCCAGAAGCGGCTCATAGGCGTGGCTCTTCAGAGAATACCAACCGAGCAGTAGTGCGTCATTGCCCGTTCTCAGTACATAAATCGAAACAGGCATCGCAATGAGCAGCGAAAGCAGCATCACCGGATAAATTCTGGCAAACCTGGCGACGTAAAAGCGAGATGCGCCGTCGACATTCAGAGATCCATGGTAGGTATATGTCAGAATGAAACCTGACAGCACAAAGAAGAGAGAGACGGCCGGCCGGCCGCCATCTACAAATGAAAGGAACGCGGTCGGCAGATTCAGTAGACCTAGTTGCGTGAAGTGAGACAGGGCCACAGTCAATGCTGCAAAAAATCGAATACTTGTCAACGCTGACAGCGCGCCGCCTCGTTGTATCGGTGTCCGCACGTGGAACACTCCTTTAGCTCGGCCCAGATCACCGCCTCCAGGAACAGCGGACATTGTTGCACCCCTGGGCCAGGGTATAACGAATAGCGTTAGGCTCGGAATCCATATCTACGCAACGCCACATGAGTGCCGTGATCCCAAACTGGAGAATACCCGTGCGACTTTGTCCAGATCCGTCGAAAGATTGACGGATTCCGACGATTGTGCGGGCGTTGCAGGGCTTGACGATCCGTCCGTACTGAATCCGTACACCTCTAGGCTCGCGCGCCCGTAGAAAAATGTATTTGCCCGCGGCGACTATCGCACGTCACCGCAGCCGAGCTATTCATGCAACGCCTCTGCCGTCAGGTCAGAACCGACCGCCGGTCCCCCCGATCACGCAACATCTGAAATTTTTCATCAAGCCGCTCCATAACAGCCCGCCGCGACAGTTCCGTTTCAGCGTACACACGCGCAGCAGCGCCTAGCCGAGTTCGCTGGCTCCTGTCGTCCGCCAGGCTCTCTATAGCAGCGGTAAGCGCCCCAACGTCCTCGGGTGGAACCGTCACACCTCGCGGCGAGACCACATCGAAGAGTTCCGTCCCTGCGCGAGCCATCGCTATGATGGAGCGGCCACTTGCGAGCATGCCCGTCAGCTTCGAAGGCATAACCAGGTCGGCCGCGTCAGCACGTTGGGGAAGAACATGTATGTCCGCCACATTGAGCAGATCGTTGAGATTCTCAACCGGCTGCAACGAGAGAAACGTGCAGTTCGCAAGGTGCCCGCATTGTTGGACGAGGCTTTCCTTGCATGGGCCGTCCCCGCAAAGCACAAAGTGAATATCGCGTCTATGCGCAAGCGCCGCAGCCGCCTGCGCCAATACCTCGATGCCTTGCTTGGCACCCATGTTCCCGGAATACAGAACCACGATCGAGTCGCCTGGAATGTTCAGCGCCTCCCGATATACGCTTGGACGCTTCAGCGGAAAGATGACGTTCACATCGACCCAATTCGGCAACGCAAACAATCGCGTGGAGTCCACACCCTTGCTGCGGCCATGCTCGATCATTTTCGCGGAAATGGTGGATATGACATCGAAGCGGCGCATCAACCAGCTTTCCGCACTCAGGGCGAATCTCCTTAACCGCCGACCTTTCAGCATCCCAAGTTCGAAGGCCGCATCGACTTCATAATCTTGTATATGAAGCCAGGTGCGCGCCTTGACCAGCTTGCCGAAAATCAATGCGGTCGGAATGTTCATCAGGCTTGGTGCAACGGCGATCACGATGTCTGGTCGCCAGCGCACCTGCCCGAACACCGTCGGCAAACTTGCGATGGCAAAACTCGCAAGATGCAGAATGCGCTTAAGCCCGCTGGGACGACGAGGAACCCAGACGGGTGCGCGCTGAACACGCACGGTCGTGTTTTGCTCCGTACGATATCGCCACGCCGAGTGGCCGGTACCAATACGCCACTCCGGGTAGTACGGCGGCGCACATACGACGCGCACCGCGTAACCGGCCTCGGCCAGCGACTCCGCCATTTCGGCGCTGTACTTCCCAATGCCGGTTAGCTCCGGTGCATAGTTAAGGCCATATATCAGAACCTTCATGGAAGGCTGTTGGTCAGCGGTGGCTGCACCGGGTCGTACGAGGGCGCGCTTCATACTTTTGACGCCTTTAGACGCTCCCGCACCTTCAACACAATGAAATATTCGTAGATGGACTGCAACACTGCGTAAACGAGGCCGGGCCTCCCATCCAGGAAGCCCCTTCGAAAACCATACAGCACGAAAAATTTAACCAGTGGACGGAGCGGTAACTTGTAAAACAGCCCCTTTTGATGATAGCGGCGTACTTGAAAGTCGTCGGCCAACAGTGCCTTTGACAGCAAGAACTTCTCACCCTTGCTTGCATTTATAAGGAATTGATCGGCCTCGAGTGAGCTATATGAATTATGCCGTGCAAGCCAGTGAGCGATGCCCTTGCTAAACGGGTGATGATCGAGAAACCCGTCGATCCTGCCGGTCTTTCCATTGACTACGGTGACTGGATTCACCATGCGTTCGTATCTGATGTATGCGGGCTTGAAAAGGCGAACGTAGTAAGGCGAGACTTGCACGTGTTTCAGCCAGCGCTCACTAAAGAAGTCTCGACGCTGCACTTCAAAAGCAACGCAGTCGGTGGGTGCAGAAATCATCTCACGGATCGATCGCGCCAAGCCTTCGGTAACGCGCTCGTCAGCATCGATGTAAAGAACCCAATCGTGCTTGAATTTGATGTTGGCCAGCCCCCAATTCTGGTGACTAGCCCAGTTATCAAATTCTCTCGACACTATCTTCGCGCCGAGCATCTTGGCAAGCTCGACCGTGCGGTCGGTACTGAGCGAATCGTAGACGTGGATGTCGTCGCACCATTCGATAACGCTCTCCAGGCAGCCTGGCAAGTCCTTCTCTTCGTTTTTTGTCAGAATGAGAACTGAGACGCCGTTCATTGCTTTTCTCCAGATCCAGTTCGAATGGATATCCTTTTCGCGGGCATGCCTGCATACACCGTCCAGCTTTCGCGGAGACTGCGGGTCACTACCGATCGCGCACCTACTACAGCACCGTCAGCGATCTCCGTGCCGGGGCAGACGAAGGCCTCAGCGCAAATCCACGCGTCATGTCCAATGGAAATAGGCTGTGCCGTTAGCTGAAACAGGGGATCGTTGAAATTATGGCTACCCGTGCAAAGGTGCGCGCCCTGTGAGATCACACAACGTTCTCCCAAGATAATTTTCTCCATGGAGTAAAGCGTGACGCCGTTGGCAACGCCCGCGAGAGCTCCAATCGAAAGGTTCCACGGAGCCCAGATCTTTACTCGCGGATAAATGTGGGCGCCCGCCCCCACTTGAGCGCCGAACGCCCTCAGAACAGTCCGACGCCACGCGTGACAAGCGCGAGGTGTAGGGAGAAAAAATAGAACGTATACGATCTCCCATATCGCGCGTGCCATTCGGTTCCTCAACGAGAACGAAGGGGCAACCTTGGAATCCACACCTTGCAGGATCATCGTCAGACCTCTTGCTGAGCATTCACAGGAGCGCAATATTCACCCGATGACGCGGATGCTTCGAGCATCTTCCTGTGAATGAATTCGTCCCTCAAGACCGCGAAGCGTCGTTTGATAAGACGCGCCGGAACCCCGCCAACCACCGTAAACGGCTCGACGTCTCGCGTCACAACCGCGCCCGATGCGACCACTGCTCCGTCACCAATGGTCGTTCCGCAGAGCACGGTCGCACCCGCGCCAATCCAGACGTCCTTGCCGATATTCGTGTGTCGAAATTCCGGCCTGCCGCTAAAAATGATGGGGACGCCAGGCTTGTCGAAAATGTGGTCGTTGCCGACAATCTGTACATCGGGCCCAAGCATCGAATAGCTGCCAACACGAACGCCCGGATTGATTCGGCAACCGGGGCCGACGTAGACATATTCGTCAGCATGAAAGTCTCGGCTGATGTCGCCATATCCCCCGAACAGCACCGTTGAATGCACGTCGTTGAGCCGAAGCATCTTCCGCCACATCAATCGTCTCGCGCTGCGCAACGCTGCTCTAAACAAGCGCGTCATACGCGTCTCCATGGAGGACTGCCATGTCGTTACCCTCCCCGGCCGGTCTACCATGAATCGCATCCGAAAGGATTTCGCATTGCCGATACGGGTTGTATATCTCGTCGATAATCTTGAAGCAGTTCTTTCGCGTCTGCCGTCGATCATGAAACACGTCTGGTACCGAGACCAGACACCTCGACAAATCAATCACGTCGCCGTACCGGAACAAGATTCCAGAGACACCCGGCGCGACCGCTTCCACCTCCGGCATCTGACGATCCATGTCAGAGTGGGTAATCACGGGCGTACCGAACATAAGAGAATGCATTGCGGTCAGTCCGATTTTTCCGGGCGATACCACAACATCGGAATCGAAAATGTAAGCCGCCACCACCGCCTCGTCATACAGTTCGCCAACGAAGTCAATGTCCAGCTTCAGTTCCGAGGCAAGCTCCTTGAGTTTCCTCTCCGCAGGTCCCCCTCCTATCAGCGTGAGCTTGAAGCGGCGCCCGGACGTCTCTTGCGCAAATGACATCGCGTTCATCAAGACCTCGTAAGCGCACTTGTCCGTCAATCTGGAAACGCCAAGAATGCGAGTTTCAGACGACTGCCGCGGCGCCTCAGGACGCGATAACAAATCACGGCGCGTGCGCAACTGGGACTGGTAATCCAGGCTGTTAAAACCTACATAGAGGTTCCCGGAGCGGAATCCAAACTTTTCGGCAATGCATTTTGCACGGTACCCGTACAGATACTGCGCATGTCCGAGGGAGAAGAACAGTCGCCGTATGTAGTTTTTCGCGGACGAATCAGCTGACAAAAATCCGTGCCCCCAAAACAGCACGCGCTTTCCAGCAACGCGGCCGATTGCCGCCGCCAGCCAAGTTGTAAAGAAATTGGGGTTGGCGAGCAACACCAAGACATCGAACTCGCTCGATAAGGATGCGCGTACCGCAGCCCACTGAAACGATATGTTCTTAACCATCTTGACTGGCGCCGGCCTGAAATCCCTGTTGGCTTCGAAGCGAAACGACGGTATGCCTTGATAGCGATCCATGGGGTCGCCGAAGAACGTCACGTCGAAATCGCTCTCGCAAATCGCATCGAGAACACCTTTTCGGTAGTGCGGGAAAAAGTGGTACACGATGGCGACACGGAGGCGCTTGCCCATGCCTCGCCCCTTGCTCGACAAGGGTATGTTCCGCGGCGAATCGGCGCTCTGGCGTCGCAGAGTGCGCATCAGGCTAACGATATTCACGCACGACCCTCCATCCGATGAAATTCCGCAATCCCATTTACAATGTTGCGCCCAAATTCTTGGGGGCTATGTTGGGCCGCGAATTCGCGCAATTGGGACGAACCCCTTAGGCTAAGCAGCACGGACTCTAATTTTTCCCAATCAAAGCGCGGGTTGGGCGGCGCCGAGAGCAAGAGGTCGTCCCATCGCAAGCCTAGTGAATGCTTCGCCCGATTGTGGTCGATAAGCCCATAGTTTGAGGTGATCACAGGCGCACCAACTTGAGCCGACTGAATCAAAACCCCGCTCATCCCACTAAAATTCTCGTAACACAGCCACATTGCATCGGCCGCCGCGAATACCCACCCTTCTTCCAGCTCCGAGCAGAACCTGTTCATTACGATCACCTGTGAACGGCGATCACCGGCCTCCGACAAGAACGTTTGGATCAGCTGCGCAGCACCGGCATCTTGTACACCGGCAAGCACGAGCCGGAAGTGCTGAGGCAGATCCGCCGCGGAAAACATACTCAGTAATCGTGCAAGACCTTTTCTCGGACTGAGAGAGCCATACGACGCCACAACAAAATGGCTTTCTTCCAAGCCTAATGCTCGCCGAGCCGTCTGCCGCTGTGCAGGTTTGCTGATGAACGACGCGTCCGGCACATATCTG
>Ga0182007_10001052_pt1 | contig 15120 bp, 16 predicted proteins | sample Sormic07211113_1_FD_123023 | JGI IMG/M metagenome (GOLD analysis project Ga0182007, IMG submission 123023) | Rhizosphere microbial communities from Sorghum bicolor, Mead, Nebraska, USA - 072115-113_1 MetaG | ecosystem: Host-associated > Plants > Roots > Rhizosphere | place: USA: Nebraska... | reverse complement strand
TCGACAACCCCTCGCGGTCGTCCCTGATTGCCAGGTTCCCGGCCGGGTAGCTCAGTTGGTAGAGCAGGGGATTGAAAATCCCCGTGTCGGCGGTTCGATTCCGTCCCCGGCCACCATGTTTATGGTGATATATCAAAGATTTAGCCCGATTTTCGATTTTTCGAGAAGTGGGCCTTTTCTTTTGCAGGTAACGTTACGATAACGGCCAGAGCACCCGCTTGGGGGCTTAAAGATGCTTGACGAGCAAATCCCCTGTTCGGCGAATCTATCCCCTGCTTGACGATGCAAATCCCCTGTTCTACGAAAGCTCGACGAATGGGGAGCACCCAAGCAAACACTCCGACACATGTCGATGCGCGCATTTAGACGGCCATTTCGTGGTTCCGTCAGAAAACCCTGACACCCTCCATCATCCTACCCTGATGGGCCACGGGCTACACCTTTGGCACGCTGTCCGCGTCTGGGAAGTCTGGGCGCCGTGGAGGCCTCCACATCAAGGATGACCGACGCACCAGATCACGCCACCTCTTCATGGGGGTGGCGTTTTCGTTTGGGGCTCCTGCTCATACTCGTTATATGCTCAGGGAGTTGGGGGACTAACTACCAGGAGCGCCGCCTTGATCCAAGGAATTCACGAACTATCCAAAGCTCAATTTGCGGATGCGCTGGGAAGAGTTACATCGCACTCCAAACCAATCGACAAGGTGACCCATCTCAAAGGTCGGGAAACACAAGTCAACACCGTCGAACAAGCGATCTACGCAGCGGGACGGCACGTTTTTATTTTTGGAGAGCGTGGCGTTGGAAAGACATCGCTCGCAAAAACAGCTGGTCGTGCTGTTGTGGAGGCCAATAATTTCAAACAGTTCGGTTGTGCCACGGACACGACGTTTGACGCCCTGATGAGGCAGGTCATTCAAGAATTCGCACCAAAGCAACTTGCAGCCGTCCAAAAGTCGAGGAGCTTAGGCATAGACAAGATCGTCAAGTTCGGCTCGAATCGTCAAGAGTCATATGTCGCACAGGATGAAATAAAAGTCTCATGGGCCGCGAATGTCTTGGCGTGCCTGGATGATGATGGACGCAACACCATCCGCGTGGTTGTCATTGATGAAGTGGATCGGCTTGCATCCGTCGAAACACGCCGAAACTTTGCAGAACTCGTCAAACTCTTGGGGGATCGAGGAGCCCTGATAACCTTTGTCTTCACAGGGGTCGGAACGGACTTAGAAGCCATTCTGGGTTCGCACCCCTCATCGTTTCGACAATTCACACAGGTGAAGTTGGAGCGCATTGAGTATCAGCCTGCACTCGATATCGTTGACGATGCTTTGTTGCGCTTCGGCTTGAGTTGGGAACTAGAACCAACACGCACCGCGCGTTTTCGCATTGCAAGCATCGCCAATGGATTTCCCTACTACGTGCATCTGCTGGTCGAAAAGCTCATGTATGCCGTTTACCATGACCGCGACGCCACGGAAATCACCTTAGAACATTTGCAACAGGCGGTCACAACAGCGGTGGTGGAAGCGCAAGTAGAAATTCGGAAGTCTTATGATCTTGCCACCCGTGGTCGGAGTGACACCTATAAGTTGGCTACGTGGGCCACAGCAGATTCATGGGATCTGGAACGCACAACAAGTCAGATTTTTAAGTCTTATAGCGCACTGTGCGACAAACTTGATGCGCCAAGTATTGTGCAAAAACAGCTTCTACAATTGCTTGCCGCGTTGAAGCGTCCGAAATACGGCCCCATCCTCTCCAAAGGATTTCGACAAGGTCAGTATCAATTTTCGGAGAACATCGTCCGTGGCTATGTGCGTTTGTGCGCGTCAGCCGAAGGCATTGAGCTACAAGACTTGTGTCCGAGTATGGCCACTCCCATCGCTCACGCTCATGCGAAACAAAGGCGCTACATCGACCCACGCCGCTTGGGCGGTGAGCCCTCAACATTGAGACGCTGACATCGTAACGTGCCGTTCCCGATGGGGGTATACGAGCATTGCGATGGAGGTCTGGGCGCAACAATGATGATCGGACACCTCACAAGTGCCCCTATCTCGGCCCCTGCGACGAACTTGTGGGAGCCTCTTTAGAGAGTTGTTTCAGCAAAGCAACTTAGACTCACTCATCCGGAGCCGCGCATGTTCAAAATCGAGGGACTCGAAAAATTAACTCGCCAGTTGAGTGAAGCCGAGAAGGCAATCGCATCAATAGACGGTGACTTGGGCTCGGTCAACTTCAACCCCAACGATCCAGAAAGCATTGAGCGAGCCATTATTGAGGTTGAGAACCTCGTGGACTCCAAGCTTCACGACTATGCGGACAACCCGCTTGTCACGCAATTGGCCGAACAGATGAAAGAGCAACTTAGGGAGACCATCATCGGCAAAGCTGCCGAAGCACGTATCGAGGGCAGCGAAGAGCCGTGATAGAGACCGACAGCCTATTCGGGCAAATCAATAACGCAGTTTTGGACCTTCAAGCTTCGGAACTCCAGTCTTTCGAGAGACCGCTAAAAAACTTAGCGCGACTACTCAATGACACCAGTCTTGAGGAGATCAATCATTCCATGGTAGAGGGTCTAGACCTCAAGACCTTCTTGGAAGAAAGTGAACAAACTGGAGGTAGTTTCGTGGGCAGCCAGACTTTGGCGTGGCCAGAAGATCAACGAGCCTATCTTGGACTTGCCTGGCAGCTACTCCAGGATCTCGGTAGCAACCCGGACAGAGCTCTCGACTTCGGCCATACCTTTTTCTACTCGGGCCGAAAGATCATTGCTGGCCTACACTCGATGGTGCGCCAACTCATCATCCCTTTTGTGCGCGACTACAAGAGCTATGTCATTGCATATATCAGGCCGAGGAGTCGATCTATGGTTGAGCGTTCAAACCGCATTTTCATAGTTCACGGCCACGACGGCGAGGCGCGGGAATCAGTCGCCCGGTTCATCGAACGTCTCGGCCTCGTGCCCGTCGTTCTACATGAGCAAGCCAACCGCGGCCGCACCATCATTGAAAAGGTTGAAGCAAATAGTGATGTCGGCTTTGCGATTGTGTTACTGACCCCGGACGACGAAGGCAAGATGAAGGACGCGGCCGCCCTCGAACCTCGGGCCCGTCAAAACGTGCTGCTTGAGTTGGGCTATTTCCTTGGGCGGCTTGGTCGAGAGCGCGTCTGTGCCCTAAAGAAAGGACTCGTTGAGATACCGAGTGATTTTGCTGGCGTCGTGTGGGAGCCGATGACTGACGGTCCAGGGTGGAAGCAGTCCATTGGCAAAGAACTAGAAGCCGCCGGTTATGCTATCGACTGGAACAAGGTAATGGTTTGAGCCAGGGGCATTTCCTCGTTCAATGCCTTACTTACCCGAGACGAAGCTTCGAATGCATCAATGAGCGCGGATGCCCGTGAGCATAATCCTTCCATCGCATTGCGGGCAACGCTCAATACCGGCCATCGATATGCCCCATTTGACTCACATTTCACGCAGTGAAAGAGTGGCACTTCCCCCGGCGTAGCTGTAATCAGATCATATGAGCGCCCGATTGTGGCTGGCGCAGCAACCGGCGGTTGGGCACGAAATGAGTGCGTAGTCGGGAGCACATTTGGCCTGCGCGACTTCTGTTCCGCAAACTCAGTTCGCGCACGTTCTTGGGCTTCAGCGTAATCCGGATGGTAGATCCATCGCTTCCCCAAAACGGTCTGAACCAGACACACTCGGAACCAACATGTGCCTTTGTAAGGATTGTTTGGTATGAAAGAACCCTGGCTTCCGAACCGCGCCGGTTTCAACACCGATCCGGGTGGTTACAGCATGTCCGCCTGGATGCGCTGGGCGTTCTTGCAGCAACACGCGGGGCTTCCTGTTGACCCACAAAAGCGACCCACCAGCGACGATCTGAAAGACCCGACGCTATGGCTGTCTCACTCCGTGGCACTCACGGAAGCAGCGGTGACGTTGCTGCGGATTGAACCGGCTTTCGAACACATGCCGCCAGAGATGCGCGGAGTGGGCGACACCCAGTATTGCGCCGTCGCGTTGATGCTGGTCGGTTACAGCCTCGAAGTCTGCTTGAAAGCCATGGTGCTCATGCAAAAAGGAACCGAGACCTATACCGGCACGGAAAAGGAATACCAACACCACAAGCTGGCCCAGTTGGCGACTTTCATTCCTGATCTGTCCGACCAAGATAAGGCCATCCTTGAACTGCTCACGCATTTTTCGACGTGGGCGGGTCGGTATCCAGATCCGGGCACAAAGCGTAACCACATGCATGAAGAGGTCTTCCAACTCTCGGAGAACAACAGGATCTCGGCGAAGGCCCTTTTCCTGCTGGCTGCGAAGGTCCAGGGCCACGTGCGCGAACTCATTGACTGATTGCCCACACTGTTAAGATCGGTGGACCCACGCAGAGGGAGAAAGACGGTGAAAACATGGATCGGGATGGGGCTGATCTGCCTGCTATTGCCCGTGCAAGTCATTGCTGCAAACACGCAAGCCGTCGTGTGCAAGCGCGGCCACCTGAATTTCAATTTCGGTCCTTACCCCGGCGAGGTGGGTGACCACACGATCACGTCGATCTGGCTGGATGGGGGCGAGAAGAACAAGATGTTCGGCCTGGGCCACGTCATGAAGGTCTCACCCAGTGGCGACCTCATGCTGCTCGTGGCCGAACCCAACAAAGAAAAACCCGGTCCGGGTTCGGTGATCATTTACACGGCTTCGTTGCACCAAGCGGTGTTGGTCACTGACTCCGATCCTGACGCTGAGACGTCAGTCGCGATCGCGGACTGCACCATCAAGGATTTGCCGCCTAAGGCCAAGCACTGACGCGCTTTCATCGGCAAATCTTGCGGGAGCATAGATGGGTAGGTGAGCCTTCTCATCCCGCAGTTACACCGGGACGCCTCACATCCGGCCACGTGCGCCCCACGTGCACGAACAGCGCCTTGGTCCTCTCCCGGATGGCGGCCTCGTCCCACACGTCGGCTGCTGGCTCGTGGAAGTAGCGTGTGAGATTCAATCGCGCGAATTTCAACAGCTCGGGACGCTTGTCGGACCATGCACTGTTTGATAAAGCCGGGTTGAGATACGGCGTGATTAAGGTGAGGTTGCCCAACGTGTTGAGCAGCACGTCACGCTCGGCCGCGGCCTGTTGCGCCTTCACCGGATCGGCCAGAATTTCAGGAGACAGTGACCAATGCTCCCGCCATTTCTGCGGGAGCACGTGTTCGATGGTCAGCCCATCCGGGAGTGCCAGCACTTCGGATTTATTGTGCTGGGCGGCGAATTCCAGGGCTTCGAGCACCAGACGGACTTTCGGCTGGGACAATCGCTTGTAGAGCGGCATGCCCCAAATGGCCGTCAGCAGTTCGTCGTTGTCGGGATAGCGGACGCTTTCGCCCGTACCCTTTGCCAACCATGTTGAGACAAACGCGGCGGACACATCGTGCGCCTTGTCCACGACCTTGATCAGGTCGATGAACAGGCGGTTGTAGTTCTTCGGGGTGAGGCCGCAGATCATCCGCCGCACGAGGAATGATTCGATGACGCCCAACAGCGCGTCGAACTCGGTTTGCCGATCCGGCATCAGCTCGCCATAGGCAAACAACAGGAAGGGATACACCGTCGTGGTGTCAATCGCTTCCAGGCGACGCAGGAACAACGCCAGACGTGGGTGGTCTCCTGGCGTGGTGAACTTCACGTAGATCTTGGCGTAGCGGTCCAGCTGCGCCATGTGTCCCGCGGAGGTTGTCGGCAGCGGGATCAGGGAGCCTTCCATCGGCTTGGCGTTCTGCACGAAGTCCTTGAACACGCTGAACAGGTGCGTGGACTTCACCTCGTCGCTGGTCATCAGCGCCAAGTAGTAGTTCAGGAAGATGTCGATGCGGTAACGGGTGATCCGGCCTTGCTTGATTTCCGCCCGCCACCAGTTGTCATCGAACCGGCGCCAATGTTGTTCATACAGTTTTTCAACGTCCTCGCCTTCCGATGTGGCGCGCCGGAACAGGAAGTTCTTGATCAGGTCCGCGGGGAGCAACGGCTCACCCAGAGCGTTCATCGTTTCGAAGATGACCTGGGTTTCGTCTTCCTTGTCTAGGTCGATCACCACCATTTGCAAACTGGCCTTCGCCACCACCCACAAGGCTTCCTGTCTGTCGCCGACACTGATGTCTAGGACGGGTTCGGATTCACTGACCACGTCCAACTTGCCAGCAAACCAGGTCACCAACTGAGAGGAGAAATATCGGTAAGCGCCAATGATATTGGAGCCGCGCAGATCCGGCGTGGCTTTGAGTTGTTCGTCCAGTTTTGCAACGGATCCGGCTTCATGCACCAGACGAAACGCCGGGCGATCACCGTTGGTTGGCCAGAGCTTGAACGCTTCCACCTCGTGGTCAATTTTGTTGCGTCGGTTGCTGACCAGATCCCCGAACCGCTCCACATACTTCTCGCTGTCGAGCGAGGCGGCGTGATCGCGGCAGGCGACCAGGAACAGTTGGAGGGTGGTGAAACGCTGTTGTCCGTCGATCACCTGCCGGCTTTCGACTGAACCGGTGGCGTTGCCCAGTTGTTCCAGGACAACCGCACCCAGAAAGTGAGGGTGGACACTGCCCCTGCGCAGCAGCTTGTTCAACAGTCCCTGGATGTCGTCCCAGAGCGGTTCCCAGTTCCGCCGCTCGTCCCAGACATACGGGCGCTGAAACAGAGGAATCTGGTATTGGATGGTCCGCTCGAAAATGCGTTCGAGATTGCGCGCTTTCGCTTCCATGCCCCGTCCCCTGTTGTGAAAACGGCGATCTTACCGCGGTCTACTGCTCGATGAGCACCATGTGGGCGCCTACGGCTTGACCGCCCCCGGCTGCTCCGGCCGCTTGACGGCCTCGAACCACTTGCTCCACTTCGTTCGATCCAGGTCTTCACCGTAGATGTTTGTTTCCTGCGAGGTGAACGGGTCCACTTCCAGCACGGTCAGAAGCACCAACCGGTAGATGAGCGATGCGGCGAAACTCAGGCGGTGAGCACCCACGCCGTCCGCCCAGTAGCAAAGCGACTCGGCTGAAACCTTGTTGCCGTGCAGAAAATCATTCCTGGTGTCGTAAACCCGCATGAGCAAGTGTTGAAACAGGTTCCCCTGCACTGTCGTGCCCTTGGCGTCCACCATGCCGAAAACCCTGTCGTGCGCGGGCCGTCCGGTCTTGATGGTGCCCAGTAGGCCCTTCAACTTCTTCTTTTCGCTGCCGTTGGCATTCACCAGGATTTCCATCGCGCTCACCCACAAGGCCAGGCGCGTGCCGTAGTCGTGCACAGTCCCCTCGCTGTCGTAAGGCATGCCCGCCGCGATGAAAGCCATTTCCAACGATCGGAACAGGCGGTCTTGCGCGTCGGTCTTTTCATCCGGCGCACCTTTTGTGAAGCATGCGATCCACTCGGATTCGAGCGCCTGATACAACACCTGGTCCACGTTCCTGACACCGAATTCCGAGAGCGGCGCCAGGTCCGGATTGGTCACTGGCCTGAACGTACTCGCATCGTCAATGCCGAGCTGCGAAGGTGTTTGTCCCCCGACCTGATCTTCGTTCTCCACATCGGTAAAGGCGTAGACGAATGGCCTGAAATAGTCGCTCCAATGGACAGGCAGCAGACCGAAGACACTGATCCCGCTCAACAGGTTCGCCCTGGTGATCGTGCTCACCGCCACGATGTTGCGGAAGGCGATTTCTGCGCCCTTGTCGAACCGAACTGTTTGCGTGTTAGCCGCCAGGAACCCCACCGGTGGCCGAAGGCCGCGCACGTCCCGAAAGCGCCGGGCCAGCTTGCGGTAGCCGACCGTGTGGGGCATGCCGCTGATTCGTTGAGAACTGGTCGGCACGAAGGCAATGTGTTCGTTCCCGATCACATCTCGAACCGGAAGGTCGGGGTAAAGGCGGAGCACTTCCATGGTCGTCTTTGTCATGCATCAGATCATACCGAGGTGCGGGCACCGGGACGCACCGCGTTGATTGCCAGTGTTAACGACATTCTGGAGCACATGGCCCGCGCCAAGGCCGAGAGAGCTTCACCAAGCACGTAAAACCGCAGTCATAATCCCCTTGAATTCAGGGGAGCAAGGGCATGCGACTGATCGAGACATGGATTGAACGGCATCCGATGCTGAGCAAGATCGGCAGGGCCGTCATCATCATGAGCGTTCTGTATGGCGGCATGTGGGCCTTTGCGACGTGGACGGCGAAGCAAGCCAAACCCAACACCCCCAGTGCACACATCTTTTGCGGTGTGCTTTCAACAAACCCCGACGGCTCATTCGACGCGGCGACCGGAGGCAAGGAATTCGAATTGTCTAAGGATCTCGCCTATCAGCAAGGCGGTGCGGAGGGCGTTGCGAAGGCCAAGGCGGAGGGCCAAGCGATCATGGCCGAATACTTAGAGCACATGAAGAAAGGCGACCTGGACGACCTGCGCCGGCACTACCATGACAAGTGCCTAGGCTACTGAGCTCGACGCTGGCAGCCCGGTCCCCAAGAAGCGTTCTACTTCAGAAGTTCCAGTCGATCCGATACCCGTTCGACCAGTCCCACGAGATTAGCATCCATGGGATCGCATGTCTGATCCACACGTCGCAGGTCGCCGCGCGGGTGACGAGGCACCCTGAGGCCATAGGTATCAGCGACGTAGACGCACCGCTTCCGTTTGCCGCGAATCGAGGCAAACGCCGGATCCTTCATCAACTCGTCGCCGAGCGCTTCGAGTGTTTCCTCATCGCGCAGGAGTTGCGCAACCTTTGCTTCCGCACGCCGGTCCTCCGCGCTCTCGCAAAAGCCCTGCAATGCTGCCAACAGGTCTTCATACGCCTGGGCAACAACACCGGTCGCCACGAAGCCGCCCTGATGGAGCACAGTGAGCTCGGCGTAGAAGTGATTAGGACAAGCGGCCTTGGCACGTTTCACAAGCAGCGCCTGTTGATTCTCGAACGCTCGAACCATCAACTCGGGATCCTCATCCTCCTCGCACACGTCTTCGATCATGGACTGTATGCGGGCCGCCACATCGCACTCGCCACGGTAGAGGAAGACTACCGGTTGGCCCGTTGCTTTGAGAAACGGGAGGTAGCCTTCGGTGGGCAAGATGATGGCGCTTGCGTGCTCCTGCACCAGGTCGGCGCACTCGACCACTGGGATGCCGGCCGCTTTCAAGGCCTGCGTTTCTTCGTCCACCCAGGCGTTGACGTCACCGTTGAAACGCTCGTAACCATCAAGGTCCATGAAAGCCTCCTAATTCCGGTTATAGCCGTGGGTGCGCGATAGCAGGATGCGTTTCCAATGCGTCTCGCGCTGGTCTATGTCCGACGCGTTGAGGTCGGCGATTTCCAGAATCGAGAACCGCAAATCGTTCTGGCGCTCCGGTGGCGCTTCGATGCCGAACTCCTTTTTCAGCGCCACGTTGTGCCCGTGCCCGGTGCGCGCATACGTGCACCAGCGGCCCCAGATGCCATCGGCACCATCCGCCTTGCCGACATACAACTTGCCGGTGGTGGTGTCAGTGATCAGGTAAATCCCTTTCACCGCCGACAACGCCGATCGCCAGGATTCGACGTTCTGCTGCACAAGGATGCGCAGTTCGCCCATGCTGACGTCCACCGACTTGAAGCCTGGGAACGCGCCGATCGACAGCCGCTCGGCCAGCACCTCCATCACCGTCAACTCCGCGACCAGGGTTTCCCCATTCGGCCGGGAGTGGCGTGCGGTGTAGGGACTGCGCAGGTAGAGCCGACCCACCCACTCATCCGCGGAGGGCAGTCGGTCCAGCTCATACCACCAATGCGCCGCTTCCTCCGGTGTCTTCTCGATCCACGTTTTGCCAGTGGGTCGGTAGAGCCCGGCGAACAGCCAGAGCGTTGGCTGGCGGGCCTGCACCAATCCCACGACATACTCACGGTTGAAGAAGTGATCGCCTTGCCACTGTTGCCAGCGCTCGAACTCCCCGCGAATGAATACGTCGATGGGATCTTCGATGCCATTGTTCCGCGCCAGGTGCACCTTCGCTTTCTCCGGCGTGCAGTCCGGTTCCCATATCTTGATCAAATCAAACAAGCGCATCCTGCGATCCTCAGCTCGGTTGACGGGCGGTGTGCACACGGTGGTGCGCCAAGTGACCCGGGTGCGGGTGCTGGGCCGGGTGTTCGGGCAACCTCAGCTTGCGGCCGCGGAGCGGCGTGTATTCGGAGCTATCGAGATCTGGGCCAAGTTGCACGAAGCCATCGCCATCGACCCAGAGCAACCCGCGATCGAACAAAGTGTGGATGTCGGAGCGCAGGAGCAGCCCGTTCGGCACCACGTTCGAGGCCGTGCCTCCGGCGGCATACGGCACGATGTGGGCGCCTTCGAGGATCGCCTGCACCGCGCAGCCCGTGATCGCGCATTTGGCGCCATAAGCGTCGAGCAGAGCCGACTTGAATTGCGGCTGGCCCTCGCGCATCGCGATCGCCCGCATCTCGAAACGGCGGGCTTCCGGCTCATTGCTGAAATCAGGCAGCGAATCGCCGTAAACCTCTGCTCGGGCCTCGGCCAGCGCTTGCTCGGCCGGGCCCAGGTTCAACTTCACCGCTTCCCACTTGCCCTCCGCCGAAGGCCTCAAGTCCCAGACCCCATGCTGGGACACGTCGTAGAGCTCGTAGGTCACCCCGGTGGTCTGATCGCCACGACGAAAAAGCACATCCTTGGGATGGCCGCGATCGGTGCGGTAGCTCTTGCGGCCGGAATCGAAGTGCGGCCGGTTCGGCTCGTTGACGGATAGCATGCCCGCGTTCTGGCGGACGTCCGGGTGCCGCACTTCCGGATGATGGGCTTCCAGCCAGGCGGTGATTTCCCGGATCGTGCTGGGCCTCCCCAGAGCTTGCACCGCTTCCAACACCTGCCAATACCGCGCGGTGAAGTCGAGCCGCGCGGCTGCCGCTTCACCGGAGCGTCCCAAGTCCGCGTCATCGGAGTAGGTCGCCGGATCACCGGTGGCGTGATCGAAAAACCAGTAGCGGACATCGCGGCCGCCACGCACCTGCACGCGAATCAAGGCGTCCTTGAGGTTGCTGGCGTCGAGCGAGAAATCCTTGCGGCCTGGATCGTTGTGGTGGCGGTTGGTGTCGTTGATCGTGAGTGCCGACAGCTTCGGCGACACGTCGGTCCACTTCTGGTCCGGATGGTGCGTTTCAAGCCAGCCGGTGATTTCCTTGACCGTGCACGGACGACCGATCGCCCGGATTGCTTCCAACACCAGGTCCTGCTTCGCCATCCCTGTTCCCCTGTTCGTTGAGCTTAAATTTTAATTGGTCGATGCGCCCGCGTCGCGCCCGCCGAAGCGTTCGACCTCGGGTTCCCGCCCGATCATTGCGCGTTTGATCCGTGCAATTTCCCTATCATGGAGCCTTTCCTCAACCATGGCGTGGGCACAGCTGAGGGCGCCGAGAGCACCCGCTTGCCAGGCGCCGTCGAATGGCTTCTTGTCCACCTTAATGAAAGTGGAGATGTGCGGAAAATAAAACCGGTAGACGTTCACACCATCCCACCTTTCCCGCATCGGCGACATGATCGTGCCAGCCGCAAGGCCAGGTGCGGTTCGCATCACCGCACGGTAGGAACTTGCTTCCGTGGGCTGATCGGAAAGCAGCAGCTTGCGAACGGATGCCTCGTGCTCAGCACCCAAGTCGACGTTTTCGAACATGGGATGTGGAGACAGGTGCGCCCGGAACAACGTGGTCAGCAGTCCTCGGTGCAACGTGGAGCTAGAGATTTCCGGGTAGACCTTGCATAGAACAGGTTCGTTCGCCGGACCGTAGGGTTGGCCTTGCTCCCAAGTCCGACAAAGGGCAAGCAATGCATCATCGCCTGCTTGGAAGCTGGCTTCACATGCGGAACAGACAATCGAGCTGTAAATGCCTGCCTGGGAACGCAGCACCCGCTTTTTGGCGTTCGAGGGGATGAGAACCATCGGCTCGGATGTGTCCTTGGGTCGACCCAGCATCATGATCGACTTAGGGATTACGTGGGATTTGACCAGCTTAGGCACGGATTCTCGGCAGAGGCCGCACTCGTTCTTCTGGCCAACGGTCGCGTCAATGTCCTTCACACCGTATCTCCTCCATTCGCGTCGCCCGGGCGTCCATTTTAAGGACGAGCAGTCTCACGAGCTGCGCCATGGCGGCCAGCTGCCTCGTGCCGCTCGGCGCGGTTACCCAGTATTGCTGGTGGTTCAAAACTGGCGTAGCGTAAACGCTGGCGCCCGCCAGAGCTTTGAACCACTCGAAACAGGCGAGACACGTTATAGACCGCTGCACACACTGAAATTTCCCTTCGTGCGCTGGTGATCAAGGGTTCAACGCTTGCGCTCAACCATAGGGCAAATTTCATGAAAGCCGAAATCAGTGCAGCCGCATTCGCGGCTTCCCAATCCGTTGCTTCCCGCGGCTTGACGGTGAAGCGTTCCCAACTCTCCGAAGTCATTGCTGCTCTTCTGGGCTACCGCACGTTCGCGGCGCTTTCGATCGAAGAGGGCGATACGACGTTGACCTATCACCTCGACGATGCGGAATTCCTGGTGCTCAATGAACCCCTGGGACTCACCCGGTGCCAGGAGCTGAATCTCTCCGACGACGTGGTGACGGATTGCTCCGATGCTTTTCGCGGGCAAGTGCTCGTGCCCGTGTTCAAGGGAGTGGCCGATTTTTTCGGCAACCACCTTCACGACGAGTTCGTCCAGACGCTGTATGACAGCGATGAAGCCAACGATGCGATGGCGGAGAGCAACGCGTCCTACCCGGATGGGCCCGACCTGGAAGAACCAGAAACCAGCGGAGACTTGTGGGCGGCCACGGCTGACTGGTGGATTTCGGTCGAAGGCTCGCTCACTGGTGAATACGATCCGGATGGTGACCGCATGTTCAATGGCAACGAGATCGGGGTCAGTGGAAAGATGACCTTTGACAAGGCGGGTCGCGCGGGCCTGATTTACGTCGGCACGGATACGGGCGGCGGCGTGGATGACAGTTGGCGCGACGACGACCGCGACGACGAAATGGATTTTAGGCTAGATCAGCAAGCGTGAGCGGACGAAGGGTGCGCCAGGACCGGCGCGCCCTTCTTTACCGTTGGTGGCGAACGGTGGCCTGACAGGAAACTAAGTGGCTTCGGGCTTATCTGATTTCGGTCCAGCGATCCTCAGAACATCATCGTGCCGGCCATGGATTGCACGTCCCAACATGCGCATTTCAGAAGGCGCCAACTGATCTGCGAGCAAAGCAACAGGATGCTCGTGTGTGCCAAGTTTCAATTTCTGGAACGGATCCGAAAACGGTTGGTTGTCTACTTTGATCACGGCGGTGACGTTCGGGAAGTAGAACCGGTAGGCGCTTACCCCGTCCCACTGCTCGGGGAACGGTGAAGCAATGACAGATCCGTGCAGGGTGGGGACCACCCTGAGCACGATGTCGAAATCCGAATGGTGAGTGAGCTCGTTTGAAAGCACCAGCTGACGCAGCTTCTCAGCAAACTCTGGAGTCAGCGTCACGTGCTTGAACAGGTCTTGGTCCGACAGGTGAGCCCGATACAAGGTGGTGAGCACCCCGCGATGCACAGCTGCATTTCCAAGGTTTGGATACGAGTAAGCCATTACCGGTTCGCCTGGTTCGCCGGGGAACGGACGACCCTGAGCATAGGTCCGGGAAAGCGCGATCAGGGCTTCATCGCCCGCATGAAAACTAGCTTCGCAACCGGCGCACACGATTTCGCTGTAGATGCCAGCGTGCGAACGGCCGACATGCTTGCCCTCATCCACGGGCATGAGCATCAATGGCTGGTGCGAGCCCTTTTCACCTCCAGCGAGCATCAGGGCTCGAGGAATGATGTGCGATTTCGAGAGCTTCTCGACCTCACGGAGACAGAGCCCGCACTTCATGCTTGAGCCCCACCCTGAGATGGCACCGGGCGAGTCTCCTGCGGATGCCGCAATGCCGCGGCCTTGAAGTCTGCGACTGGGGCTTGTAGCGGGAAGAATGTGTGCCCCCTCAGCTTTTCGATCGTCAACGATGAGTCAATCAACTCACCACCGATTGCTCGAACCACGGAATGCGCATACACGCAGACGGTGGGCCAGTTGGCCGGGCGCAAGATGAGAAACCCATGCACCACTTCGCCGCCATGCAATGCTGCATAGGCCGCTGCGTTGTCGTGGCACTTGGCTTCGGTTGAATCTGGAAAGGACACGGGCCGAAAGGGCGAGCCGGCACGCTCATTGGCCCAGCTCGTCACAGCGGCCGTCACGGCTTGTTGAAATTCGACATCCGTCACCGCTTGCTCCATCCCTTATTCGTTGAGCGCCCATTGTAGCGATCAGGTTGACTCATCCACTGAGACGGGCTCCAGCGCGCGTGCTCAATGGTGGGGAATGGAAGAGTCGGGGCCGAGTGCTGGCCGGGATGTCGATCACTGGCATCACTCCGCGCACGCGCACCATGACGTTGAGGTTCGGAGCACGAGCCGAGTCATCTATGACGTGACCGGCTTGCTTGAACCCATCGAGAACATCGAGATTGAAAACGAAGTGGCCTTAGCTGCGATGACTGAAGACAACCTCATCGATCAATACATCGCTCGACAGGGATAGACATACGTTGTTTGTCCGGAAAGGCAGCCATCCACTCAGAGAGCACCTAGAAACCCGGAGATGCTATCCCCTAGCCTGCGCGACTGGCCTGTTGATAGGCATCGGTGGCACCCAACATGTGGGGCCAAAAGCGCCAGGTCGAAACCCCGCTCGCCGCTCCGCATTTTTCGTCCCCTGCTCGACGAGCGTTCGACGGGCAAAATCGCGCCGCGCTAATAGGTAACGTCTTGGTAACGGCAAACCGTGCCTTTCTGTGCCACCTGGTGCCGCCAGGTGCCTAAGCAGCCCTTGTGCCAAGCCAATCACGTCGCGGTCTGACGCCATTCGTTTCGTCACTCGAACCGTTGAAAATCCCCGTGTCGGCGGTTCGATTCCGTCCCCGGCCACCATGTACAGCGACAAAAAAGCCCACTTTCTCAAGTGGGCTTTTTCGTGGGTTGCACCGGATCTGCACGTAATCTGCGCAG
>Ga0182007_10001050_pt1 | contig 15132 bp, 11 predicted proteins | sample Sormic07211113_1_FD_123023 | JGI IMG/M metagenome (GOLD analysis project Ga0182007, IMG submission 123023) | Rhizosphere microbial communities from Sorghum bicolor, Mead, Nebraska, USA - 072115-113_1 MetaG | ecosystem: Host-associated > Plants > Roots > Rhizosphere | place: USA: Nebraska... | reverse complement strand
GGGGATAAATCCCCTCGCCACAGGTTTGATCGATCCGCGCTAGCCGAGCAACCACTTCCCGTATGGCGAGGGAGGGCTATTGCCGTCGCAGCGCCCACCAAGGGGTGACCAGTTCAGTGGTTATCCGCCTCGCCAGGGCTTCGATCTCCCGGCTCTTGACCGAACGGTAGATGGCCATGGTCCGCCGCAATTGATCTTCAGTGAGCATCACCGGTTGACCTGCGGCCCAGTCCACATCCGCCACGGCTTCCAGTCTCACCCGCTGCCAGACTATGCCGTTGGGTAGAGTGACCGACTCCAGGGCACTGGGCAGGTCGGTGCCAGGTTGCCTCAGGTTATCCAACAGCACCTGGGGCCAATGGGATGGATCCACCGGTTCGCTGAAGGCATCCACCAGGCTGTCCTCCACCGTGTCCCAGGTCGCCAGGCCTTCGAGCCAATCGCGGGACATCAACCCCAGGTAGGGGCGCCAGGTCATTTCCCCTACGCGGGGCAGTTGGTCATTACTGTCGAAGGTGTCCTGGGCGTCGCTGAGCCAATTGATGAAGCCCTCCCGTGTCGTGGCCGCCCGGCGCTGCGATATCTCCGGATAAAGGCTGCTCAATACCCGGTTCCAATACTCGTACTGGCTGCCCAGGAACCGCGCGAAAGGCACGCCCTGCGGATCGAGGCGAGCACGTTGGACCGACTCGAACATCAAGAAGTGCACCTCCAGCTCAGCGACGTCTGGCGTATGCCGGTCCAGCACGCGCCCTTGCAGGCGCGTGCGCAGTTGCCCCAGTTGCTGGTCAAAGTCTGGAAGCTGAATCAAGAGGTCGGCATAGAGATTCGAGTATCCGGTGTAGTACTGCAGAATCCCTGCGGCCCGCTGACGATATCCCAGGGCCAGCCCGTTGGGCTCACTGGCATCGATGTCGCGTATGACGCCGGAAAACCAGTCAATGAAACGCCGCCCTCCGGCATCGTCCCGGGCCACTTCCAGGGTTTTCTTCAGATCGGGAAGGTTATCCAGCCAATCATCGGCCGTGTAGCGAAAAGCGTGACGGTCCAGTTCGCGAAGGGCGTTGATCTGGGCGCTGGGGAGTGGATTGTCTTCAATCCCTAACCCAAGGGTATTACTCTTTGGCATGCTGGCCAGCGCGGGAAGCAGGTCATCCTGGATGTTGGTGATGCGGTTGCCCTTGAGGTCGAGGAAGATCGGGTCGGATGAATGCCTGGATAGCAGCGTCAAGGCCATCGTCGGCACCCGATCCAATCCTGCGTAGGCCAATTCCAACTCTTCCAGGGCTGTGAGCTCCGTCAGGTTGGGTAAGTCACGGCAGTTGTTGCCACTCAGGCGCAGGTCTTTCAACGCCGTGGCGGTCCGCAGGAAGGCACTGCCCTCTTCATCCAGGCGCAGGCCGCAGCGCACCAGGTCCAGCGCTTCCAACCCGGGCAAGGCGGTGATGGCTTGCAACTGCTGGGCGGTGAAATGCAGGTTATCGGACCACACCAGTTCCCGTAGGGCGGGTAGCTCAGCCAGGCGGCCGATGGCTGCGACCATGTTGGCCTCGGCGCCAGGCTCCGCACCGCCAGTTATCTCGGAAAGGTGCAGGACCCGCAGCTTGGGGGCGCGATTGGTACCAATCAGGGGGGCAAATACATCCGCGTTCATGTTGAGTGGATTTTTACCCAATGCCAGCTCCAGCAGATTGCGAAACTCGCCCGCCGCCACGGGTACGACGGTAAAGTTATTACCGTGCAGGCGCAGCATTTCGATATTGGGAAACAGCCGCAGGAAGTCCGAGGGATCCTCACTCAAACCCATGTGAGACAACGTAAGGGTTTCGATATGGGTGAAACGTGCGTGGATCGTAGGGAGACTGCCGATGTCCCACCCCGACAGACGCAATGTCAACTCGCTGTCTTCCCTGCGCGGATCGGGTTCACGCCGCCAGGCGCGGCGGATTTCGTTCGCTACGCCGCGACGATTCGCCAGGATATCCTCTCGGCTATAGCGACCCTCCACCGGGTGATGAACGCCCTCATGGACTTCCCACTGGCGCAACCCTTCATCGAGCGTCGCCCATTCATTGCTCAGCCGGCTGACCAACTGGTTCAGGCTGAGGCCTTCACGCGCGGCCTGATCGGTCAGGCTGCGCTGAAGCCCCGCGAGGGCATCCCCGGCATAGTGAGGATATAGTCGCTCAAGACGTCCCTCCAGATTGTGGCGCCAGCCCTGCAACGGCAGTTTTCCACGCCCGCTGAGCGGATAACCCAAGCGTCCGTTCTGCCATTGCGGGCCTTGCGCGCCGCTGTCCAGGCGCTTGAGGAGCAGGAACGCACGCAGCCCTTGCCGATCGTCAAGGGCTTGCCCCAGCAGCGCCTTGCGAAGCCTGGCCGCCTCCCAAATGTTGAATCCCAGCGCCTTGCGAGCCTCGTCCGGCATTGCGTTCAACAGCGCCTCTTCCAGGCTCGACCCCACGCCCAGCTCGTTGCCCTGCTCGTCAAAGGCCTGGTACTGCCCGCCGTCCTGGCGAATGACTTTCAAAGGCCCCTCTTCCCCCACTTCCAACGGGCTGGCCAGTTCGCTCGACACCAGGCGCAGGCGCAACCGGCCGCGCAATGGGGCCATATTGCCCAGCAGGCCCATGACAACGCGGTCTCGATCGGCGCTGCTTTCTCCGCGCTCCAAAGCACGTAACGTACGTGTCAGGCGCAGCTCGGTCAGGGCTTCTACGCACTGTTTACCCAGGCTTCCCGTCACCCGGCCGGCACGCAGGCGCACCAGGTCCTCGCCTTGAGCCTGGCTGGCAAGCTCGTTGGCCATGGATTCCGGCAGCCCGGAGAAGGCCCGAGCCACGGGAACGGCCAACGGATCGAGCGTGGTGGACCGGGCCATGGTGGTAGTCATCTGGGTAACATTGCGTTCCAGGTGAGTCGCCCAATGGCCCGCCAACAGCCGACTGCTCTCCACCGGACGCAGGCCGAGGGGGCTTTGCCCCAACAGCGCACGTTGCTCGCTCACGCTCAGGCCTGCCAGGATGTGATTGGCCCAGCCATCCTGTGCCAGATCAGCCTGGTTCAGATTGAGAAAGCGCGTAGCCGCCGTGTCACCCGTAGAGTGAACCCGCACCCCATCGTGATAGCGCAGCGTCACAGCCTCGGGCCAACCCGGCAGATCCACGAGGGTCTGAGTGATTCGAACGTGCATGCTGCCTGGCGCTTCGCCGCCGCGCAGACGCCCAATGGTTTGCTGCACCCTTTGCCAATCCCGTGCTTCACCCAGGGCGTCGGCGAAGATGGCCGGCATCGGCTGCCCGTTCACTTGCAGGTAGCGCAGGTGCGCCTCGCTGACACCCACCTGTCGTTGCAGGGCAAGAATCGTAGGGTCGTCCAGTTCGGCTGGCGTCTCGACAAAGTTACGCAGCAGTTCCAGGTTGCCGCGCTGCAACGGATTGCGGTGTGCCCATTGCCAGCCGCGGGCACGGTTCCACTCCAGGAGCGGCGTCACGCCACGATGGTCGGCGGGGAGACGCAAGTCCACGGCGTCGGCGGTGCCCTGCACCTCGAAATAGCGGCCCTCGACCTGCACCCATGCCTCGTCCGTCGTGCGCCATACCCCCCAGGCGTCCTGCTCGGCCTCAATGGGTGGCAGGCGCCGCGCCTGGAAAGGCGTGACATCGCCATTCCACAAGCGTGTCGTACCGTCTCGCATCGGCATGGGTTCGACCGCCCCGCCGATGAACCCCAGATAGGCGCCTTGGGCGACTCCGAACAGGACGTTGAAGATGTGGTCGATGCCTTCTTGCGCGTGGCCTTCATTGAACGCCTGGATACCTTCGAAGAACTCATACACCAGGCGCACCCCACCCACCGCCGCCGCAGCCATCCCGACAGGTGCGCAGAACGGAATGAAGCTGACGGCGAGCATCAGGGAGCGCTCGGCGAGACTTTCCCAGTATTCGAGGCGAGCCAGCAGCGCCTGCCAATCCTGGTCCTTGGTGGAGACCATCAGTGCCGAGGCATTGACCAAGGTGTGGGTCCGCCATTCGTGATAGCGATCGTCCCAGTGATTTTCACGCACATCACCCAGGGTCCAGGGCACATGGGGCGCAGGCACCCGAATGCGCCGGGGGTTGCCGTCCTCGCCAAGCTCACCCTCTCGCCAGCCCACGATGCGGGCGTGGATTTCCTGGAAAATATTGAGGTTGTCCTTTATCTCCCACTCCAATTGATCATGCAGCGCGTCGCCGAGCCGGGCTTGCAGGCGTATCGGGAAATAGCGCATCAGGCTCTCGCGATAACGCCGTCTGCGCAGCCGTTCGATCAACTGCGCGGCCATGGCCTGCAAGCTGGGGAATTGCCTGATCGGTGCCACAATGTCATGGGGCATGTGCAAGACCACCGGACGAACGCCTTTGGCGTCCCCTTCCAATCCCCAGTACACCCTGACGCCAAACAATGGCACGGAGAGAATCTCCAGTGCCTTGACCTCACAGGCCAGGGATTTGACCGGGTAAGCGTTGAGTTGCACCCCGACATGGGCCAGCAACCGCTCACCGGTTTCATCCAGGCGCCCATCCAGCTTCGCCTCGTAGGCGTCATAGGCGAGCAGGCTGCGTGCGTACTTGATATAGGCGTCGGCGACAACCGGGACCTCGTTGCGGATCTGTGGCAGTCGTTGCTTGAGCAGGCGTTGATAGGCACCGCCTGCATCCAGTTCCCGGCACAGACGCGCGAAGCTGGCGGGGGTCGTGGGCAGCGCCGTGGTGTCTGACGGAGCCCCCCAGCGATAAAACTCTCCAGGCTTGCCCTTGATGAACAGCTCGCCATTCTTATCGAAAGTGCCGCCAATGGCGGCATCGGCGGGAGGATAATTGCGCATGGCCGCTTCGACCGCCGACAGCGAGGTGCCGAAGTGGTCGCGCTTGACCCTGGCCCGGCGTACCGCATCCGCAACGCCGCCGGTGCCATTCACCAGGCGCCAGGCCTGCATTTCCGGCCGCGCCTGCAGCAAGTCGCGCGTGAAAGTTTCCGGCGCCGGCAAGTCGATGAGTAGCGCGTTGAGCGCGTCGCTGTCGCGCTGCAATTGCTTGGTAAAGACCTTGAAACGCTCCTGATGGATCCGCGAGGCGCGTTTCAACCAAACGGGCAGCCGCGCCTGGATGAACTCGATATGGGTATCGAGATTGGACATGATGGACCTCCTTCCTTGGGGTCGTTTGATTTAAAGTTCGCCATGCTTTGGCGTGGCCGATGCTCCCTAAAACCGTCGTGGTTTGAAACCGTCAGACTGTTGCGAGGGGTTGCTGCCGCGCAGCACGCCATTGCGCTTTTATCCCCGCCTCACAACGCAGCCCGGCTACGCAGCAAATCAATGAACAAGCCCAACTCCCGGCTCACCGGTTCGCCCTTGCGCCGCAACATCCCGAACGGCGCCAATTGCACCTCCAGTTCCACCGGCAGCGCGACTACCAGCCCCATCTTCAGGTAATCGCGCAAAGCGGTTTCCGAGAGCACCATGATTGCGTCGGTCAGTTGAATCAGTTGCTGCATGGAATACACCGAACTGCATTCGATGATGTCCGCCGGTGTCGGCAGCGCCAGACGTTGTAGCGCCTGATCGAGGCCGATGCGCGCCGGGCTGGTTTCCGGCTGCAGGATCCACGGCCAGTCGCTGACCAGTTCGGCCAGGGCCAGTTTTTTACGCCGGGCCAACGGGTGTCCGGCATGGACCACCACCAGCAAGCGCTCGTTGCCCAGTTGTTCGAAATCGTAGTGTTCACTGTCGGTGGCTGCGTTGCGCCGGGCGATGGCCAGGTCGATGCGTCCTTGTTCCAGCAACTGGATCACCTGGTCGCTGGTGTCGCCCATGATGCGAATGCGCAATTGCGGGTTGAGGGTCTTGATGCGGGCGATGGAGTCCATTACCAGGTCTGGCGCGGCGCCCATGATGGTGCCGATGGACAGGTAACCGTAACCGCCCTGCTGACGGGCCAGCAGGTCCTCGGCGCAGCGGTCCAGGCCACTCAAGGCGGACTCGGCGAAGCGGATCAACTCCTGGCCCAACGCGGTCGGGCGCATGCCCCTTGGCAAGCGTTCAAACAGGTCGCAACCGAACATGTCCTCGATCTCGTGCAGCATCCGGGTCGCCGCCGGTTGCGACATGTTCAGGCTCTGGGAGGCGCGATGCAGGTTTTGGCTGGCGCTCAGGGCTACCAACATATGCAGGTGTTTGTAGCGCAGACGGTTGAACAGGCTGCGGGACAGCACGGGATTGGTCATCGATGAGCCTCGGATTATCGATACCTTGAAGGTATCGTTTGTTAGCGAGATTCGATTTGTAACGCATCAATCCCCCGCCGTACAGTCCAGCCCATAAGAACAAATACCTGCTAAAGGACTCCCGCGATGAAGACTCTTCCTGCGTCTGTGCTGGCCAAGATTTCCTGGCGCCTGCTGCCCTTCCTGCTGCTGATGTACATCATGGCCTTTCTCGACCGGGCCAACGTCGGCTTCGCCAAACAAGCCTTCCAGGCCGATACCGGTATCGGCGACGCTGCATTCGCATTTGGTGCCGGGGTGTTCTTCGCCGGTTACGCGCTGCTGGAAGTGCCCAGCAACCTGATCCTGCACCGCGTCGGTGCGCGGTTGTGGATGTGCCGGATCATGGTTACCTGGGGCCTGGTTTCAGCGGCCATGGTCTTTGCCCACAACGAAACCAGTTTCTACGTGCTGCGCTTCTTGCTGGGCGTGGCCGAAGCCGGATTCTTCCCCGGGGTCATTCTCTACCTCACCTACTGGTTCCCCTCGGCGGCCCGGGGCAAGGCCATGGGTTTCTTCTACTTTGGTGCGCCACTGGCGTTCATCTTCGGCAGTCCGTTGTCGGGCCTGCTGTTGGAACTGGACGGTTTCGCCGGTGTTCACGGCTGGCAATGGCTGTTCGCCGTGGAAGGCTTGATGGCTTCGGCGGTCGGCGTGTGGGCCTACTGGTATCTGGACAATCGTCCGGCCGATGCGAAATGGCTCTCGGCCGAAGAACGCCGCCAGGTCCAGGACCTGCTCGATGCAGAGGATCAACACAAACAGTCCCACGGCCGTAGCCTGCTCAGCGTGCTGTGCCAACCATCGGTACTGTACCTGTGCCTGATTTACCTGCTGATCCAGGCCAGTGTCTACGGCGTGGTGTTTTACCTGCCGACCCAGGTGGGCGGGTTGCTGGGCAGCAAGGTCGGGCTGATGGTCGGATTGGTTACGGCAATTCCGTGGGTCTGCGCCCTCTGTGCGGCGTATCTGATTCCCGGCTACAGCGACCGCACCGGCCAGCGCCGCCGTACCGCCGCGCTGACCCTGCTGATGGCGGCCGCCGGGATCGCCTGCTCGGTGAGCGTGTCCAGCCCATTGCTAGGCATCATTGCCCTGTGCTTCGCCGCCTCCGGATTCATCGCCGTACAACCGGTGTTCTGGACCTTTCCGTCCAGCTACCTGGCCGGTAGCGCCGCAGCGGCGGGCATCGCGTTGATCAACTCCTTCGGTGCCCTCGGCGGCTTCATTGCCCCGGTGCTGAAGAACTGGGCCGAAGGTGCCTTCCATTCCCCTGCCGCCGGCCTTTATCTGCTCGCCGGCACCACAGTCATCGCCGCGTTGCTGGTACTGGGCATCCACTCCCCCGGCCAACGCGCTTCGAACACACCGGCCACTGTTTAACTCAAGGAGCTGCACCATGGGTATCCCCACGATCAAACACGTCCGCGCTTTTGTCCTGCGAGGCGGCGGCGCGGATTATCACGACCAGGCCGACGGCCATTGGATCGACGACCACATCGCTACGCCCATGAGCAAGTACCCGGACTACCGCCAGAGCCGTCGCAGTTTCGGCATCAACGTACTCGGCACCCTGGTGGTGGAAATCGAAGCCAGCGATGGCACCGTCGGTTTTGCTGTGACCACCGGTGGCGAACCAGCGGCCTACATCGTTGAAAAGCACTTGGCACGATTCGTCGAAGGCGCGCGGGTCACCGACATCGAAAAGATCTGGGACCAGATGTACCAATCGACGCTGTACTACGGTCGCAAAGGCCTGGTGATCAACACGATTTCCGGCGTGGACCTGGCGCTCTGGGACTTGCTCGGCAAGATCCGCCAGGAGCCGGTGCACCAATTGCTCGGTGGCGCGGTGCGCGATGAGCTGCAGTTCTACGCCACCGGCGCCCGGCCGGACCTGGCACAGAAAATGGGTTTCATCGGCGGCAAGCTGCCTTTGCATCACGGCCCGGCCGAAGGTGAGGAAGGCCTGCGCAAGAACCTCGAGGCATTGGCGAGCATGCGCGAAAGGGTCGGCCCGGACTTCTGGCTAATGCTCGATTGCTGGATGAGCCTGGACCTCAATTACGCCACCCGGCTCGCGGTCGGTGCCCATGAGTACGGCTTGAAATGGATCGAAGAAGCGCTGCCGCCCGACGATTATTGGGGCTACGCGGCGCTGCGCAACAACGTACCCAAGGGCATGCTGGTGACCACTGGCGAGCATGAAGCGACCCGCTGGGGCTTTCGTATGCTGTTGGAAATGGGCTGCTGCGACATCATCCAGCCGGATGTCGGTTGGTGCGGTGGCCTCACCGAACTGGTGAAAATCTCCGCCCTGGCCGACGCCCATAACACCTTGGTGATCCCTCACGGCTCCTCGGTCTACAGCTATCACTTCGTCGCCACGCGGCATAACAGCCCATTTGCCGAGTTCCTGATGATGGCGCCCAAGGCGGACCAAGTGGTGCCGATGTTTCACCCGCAACTGCTGGGCGAACCGGTGCCAGTGCAAGGCCGCATGCGCCTGTCGGTTCTCGATCAACCTGGCTTTGGCGTGACGCTGAACCCGGAATGCCAACTGCACCGGCCTTATAACCGCTAAGGAGCCAGCCATGAACATGCCCCGCAACACCTTCAAGGCCGCGTTGACCTCAAAGGACACCCAGTACGGCATCTGGGCCGGTTTCGCCAGCGGTTACGCCGCTGAAATCGTCGCCAGCACCGGCTACGACTGGATGCTGATCGATGGCGAACACGCGCCCAACACCGTGCCCAGCGTGCTCAGCCAACTCCAGGCCGTGGCACCCTACGGCACCGCGCCAGTGGTGCGGGCGGTGACCGGCGATGCCAACCTGATCAAGCAACTATTGGACATCGGCGCCCAGACCCTGATGATTCCCATGGTCGAAACCGCCGAACAAGCCCAGGCCCTGGTGCGCGCCATGCGGTATCCGCCCCACGGCATTCGTGGCGTGGGCGGCGGCCTGACCCGCGCCACCCGCTGGGACGGCGTGGCGAACTACCTCAACACGGCCCATGAAGAACTGTGCCTGATCGTCCAGGTGGAATCGCGCACGGGCGTGGAAAACGTCGAAGCCATCGCTGCCGTCGAGGGCGTGGACGCGGTGTTCATCGGCCCGGCGGACCTGTCCATCGGCCTTGGCCATGCGGGCAATCCCGGTCATCCCGAGGTCCAGGAACGCATCCGACACGCCGTGAACGCCACCCTCGCGGCGGGCAAGGCCTGCGGCATCCTCGCGCCCAACGAAGAAGACGCCCGGCGCTACCAGGGTTGGGGCTGCCAGTTCATTGCCGTGGCCATCGACATCAGCCTGTTGCGCCAGAGCGCCCAGGCCACCCTCGCCCGCTATCGCCAATCCGCCACCGCCCCAGCACCCTCGCGCACTTATTGAAGGACACTGCCATGTCATCCGTTCCCGTGTTCCAGAACTTCATCAACGGCCAGTTCACCCACAGCGAGGCACACCTGGAGGTGTTCAATCCGGCCACCGGGGCGCTGCTGTCCCGGGTCCCGGCCTCAAGCGCTGCCGACGTCGATCAAGCCCTGGCCGCCGCCCGCGCCGCACAGAAAGACTGGTCGGCCAAACCGGCCATCGAACGCGCCGGGCACCTGCGGCGCATCGCCGCCAAATTGCGCGAGAACGTCGCCCACCTGGCGCGCACCATTACCCTGGAACAAGGCAAGATCAGCGCCCTGGCCGAGGTGGAGGTGAACTTCACCGCCGACTACCTCGACTACATGGCCGAATGGGCCCGGCGCATCGAAGGTGAAATCATCACCAGCGACCGTCCTGGGGAAAATATCTTCCTGTTCCGCAAGCCCTTGGGCGTGGTGGCGGGAATCCTGCCGTGGAACTTTCCGTTCTTTTTGATCGCTCGCAAGATGGCCCCGGCCCTGCTGACCGGCAACACCATCGTCATCAAGCCCAGCGAAGAAACCCCGAACAACTGCTTCGAATTCGCTCGATTAGTGGCCGAGACCGACCTGCCACCCGGCGTGTTCAATGTCGTGTGTGGCGACGGCCAGGTGGGCGCAGCCTTGAGCGGCCACAAAGGCGTGGACATGATCAGCTTCACCGGCAGTGTTGAGACCGGTTCACGGATCATGACGGCGGCAGCGGCGAACATTACCAAACTCAACCTGGAGCTGGGCGGCAAGGCGCCGGCCATTGTGCTGGCGGACGCCGATCTGGAGCTGGCGGTAAAAGCCATTCGCGACTCGCGGATCATCAACACCGGGCAAGTCTGCAACTGTGCCGAACGGGTCTACGTGCAGCGCGAGGTCGCCGATCAGTTCATCGAGCGCATCAGCGCGGCGATGTCCGCCACCCGCTACGGCGACCCGTTGGCCGAGCCAGACGTGGAAATGGGCCCGCTGATCAACCGCCAAGGCCTGGACAGCGTCGAGCGCAAGGTGCGAACAGCCCTCAGCCAGGGTGCCAGCCTGATCAGCGGCGGCAGCATGGCGGACCGCCCCAGCGGTTTCCACTTCCAGCCCACGGTACTGGCCGGCTGCAACGCTTCGATGGAGATCATGCGCGAGGAAATCTTTGGTCCGGTACTGCCGATCCAGATCATCGACGACCTGGACGAGGCCATAGCCCTGGCCAACGACTGCGACTACGGTCTGACCTCTTCGGTCTACACCCGGGACCTGAGCCGCGCCATGCACGCCATTCGTGGCCTGGACTTCGGCGAGACCTACGTGAACCGGGAAAACTTCGAAGCCATGCAAGGCTTTCACGCCGGGGTGCGCAAATCCGGGGTTGGCGGGGCCGATGGCAAGCATGGCTTGTATGAGTACACCCATACCCACGCGGTGTACTTGCAAAGCTGACCGGCGATAAACCGAGGCTTGGCCAAGCGCTTGCCCTTCGAGCGGGCGCTTCGCAGCCCAGCGGGGATAAATCCCCTCGCCACAACGTCCTGCTTATTCTCAGACCACCAAGGTCAACCACGCCGATACCAGCAGCATCACCGCCATGACCCGATTGAACCGCCCCATCGCCACAGCGGAACGGCAGAACCGCGCAGCGCCGCGGCCCAGGTAGGCCCAAACGGTCATGCATGGGATCGAAATGATGAAAAACGCCAAGGAAAGCCAGAGCACCCGCACGGTACGGTCGGCCTCGGCGCCGGCAAAAACGCTGACCACCGCCAACGCCATCATCCAGGTCTTGGGGTTCACCAACTGCAACCCGGCGGCGCCCGCCAAGCCCAGGCGCGGGCCTTCGACCGGCCGATCCGGGTCAATGGCCTGGGCCGGTGCGCTGAAAATCTGCCAGGCCATCCAGCTCAACCAGGCAATGCCCGCCCAGGAAAGCGCGGTCTGCACCGTAGCGTGGCGCGCCAGCACATCGCCCAATCCCGTGCCCACCAACAACACCAGCAAAGCCGCCGCGGCGCAGGCACCGAGGATGATCGGCACGGTGGTCGCCAGGCCGAAGCGCGAGCTGTGGCTCAGCACCAGGATATTGGTCGGACCCGGGGTAATGGAGGCGACAAAGGCGAACAAGGTAAACGGCAGTAACTGGTCCATGGAGCAACGTCTCGGTGGATGATCGATCGCTTGATCATCCCTACGAAGACGTGGTCAGTCTGGAACAATTGAGCAGCGCTTGCGGTAGTCCGCCGGGCTCAAACGATAGGCGCGCTGGAACCAGCGGCCCAAGTGGCTTTGGTCGGCAAAACCGAGCATGGCCGCCACCGCCACGGCGCTCTCGCCACAGGCCAGCAGACGCCGGGCGCGGGCCAGGCGCAACTGGATCAGATAAGCATGGGGCGCCAGGCCGAAAGCCGCCTTGAACGCCCGGGTCAGGCGGAACCGATCCACACCGGTGACCCGCGCCAGGTCATCCAGGCCGATGTCTTCGCTCAGATGACCATGCAGATAATCCCGGGCCTGTTGCGCCACCAATGGCAGGCGCGGGTCGGGGTTGATCCGCGTGCGCCAGTGCAAGTGTTGGGTCAGGTTGGCCAACAGGGTATCGAGGGCGGTCTGGCGCACGATACGGATCTCCTGCTCATGCAGGCTCTGGAAGGCCAAGGCCGTGGCATTCGCCAGCCGCGCGTCGTCAGTCAGGGTGGCGGCAAACCCCAACTCGGCATTGTCCGGCGCCACATCGAACAAGGAGCGCAACTCGCGCTCCAGCCAGTGGGGCTCCAGGTACAACGTGCGGTAGGTAAACCCTTGATCGTGAGGGGCATTGCCGTCGTGGAGCTCGCCGGGCTCAAGCAGGAACACTTTGCCCGGCGTGCTGTTGTGCTGCTGGCGACGGCAATGAAACTGCTGCACGCCCTGCTCGGTCACGCCCACCAGATAGGCGTCATGCCAATGGGGATCATAGGCATGCCCCTCGAAATGCGCGCGCACGGTCTCGATGCCGGACGTGGGGTCCTGCTTGAGATCGATCCAGTTGCGCGCGGTCATGCCCTGCCCCGTTCAGTGAATGTGCTCTTGGCAGATTAACTGCTGATGAGGAGCGTGTCTGGAAGATTTGTGCAAACCTTGGTGGAGACGGGCTTGCTCGAGAATCGTTCGGTTCTGTAAATACATTTGTTGACGGACCCACCGCCATCGCGAGCAGGCTCGCTCGGTCCCACCAAGAACCAGGCCGGCTGTCATGCCGCCTTCGCGACTCGACCGAAGCCTCAGGCATCCGGAGTAATCACCGCCTCCACCGCCAAACGAGCCAGTTCGGCATCCTGCTCGGCCTTGACGCCGGACACGCCGATAGCGCCGATGCACTGGCCGTCGTGGCGGATGGTCACGCCGCCTTCGAGCATGCCTTGCAGGTGCGGGGCGCTGAGGAAGGCGTAACGGCCGCCGTTGATCATGTCTTCGAAGACCTTGCTGTCGCGCCGGCCCATGGCGGCAGTACGCGCTTTTTCGGTGGCGATATAGGCCGATAACGGCGAGGCATCGTCCAGGCGCGATAGCCCGAGGGGATGACCACCGTCGTCCACCACACAGATCGACACCGCCCATTGACGCTCGTGCGCCAGCTTCCTGGCCGCCACCAGCAATTGCTCAACATCCTGCTCAGTGAGTACCGCCTTGGTTTTCATGGATCACTCCGTGTTGTGCCGCAACATGCCGGTAAGACAGCCCGCAAGCCAATGCCTGCGGGCCGAAAACACCCGAGGATTACTCGCCGTAGATATCGAAATTAAAGTACTTCTGGCGAATTCTGTCATAGATACCCTTGACGCGAATGGTCCCCAGCGCCTGATTGAAGCGACTCGCCAGGGCATCGTCTTCCGGGCCTTCGAACCGGCGATAGAAATGAACTTCAGCATGCTCCTGCCCATCCAGGGGCCGGTTTCCAGGCTGCAGGCCAGTTTTCTGAAGCACATGCAGCGGTTCGTCGAAGCGCAGGTGCCGGCGGCCTATCGGTTTTGATGCAATCATCGATTCAGCACCAATGGATCCACTATAAGAACCGATCATCCACAAAACCAGCAAAATTATTGACAAGCAAATTAGTTAAGAGAGTTAATGGATCCACAGATAAAAACAACATCCCGCCTGGAGATCCGTCATGTACCCCAAAAATGCCTGGTACGTTGCCTGCACCCCCGATGAAATCGCCGACAAACCCCTGGGTCGCCAGATCTGTGGTGAGAAGATGGTTTTTTACCGCGGGCACGAGGGCAAGGTCGCGGCCGTGGAAGATTTCTGCCCCCATCGCGGCGCCCCGCTCTCCCTGGGTTACGTCGACAACGGCAACCTGGTGTGCGGCTATCACGGCTTGGTGATGGGCTGCGACGGCAAGACCGTCGAGATGCCGGGGCAGCGGGTACGAGGATTCCCTTGCAACAAGACTTTTGCGGTCCAGGAGCGGCACGGATTCATCTGGGTCTGGCCCGGTGACCAGGCGTTGGCCGACCCGGCGCTGATCCATCATCTGGAATGGGCCGAAAGCGATGAATGGGCCTATGGCGGAGGCCTGTTCCACATCCAGTGCGACTATCGCTTGATGATCGACAACCTGATGGACCTGACCCACGAGACCTACGTCCATGCCTCAAGCATCGGCCAGAAGGAAATCGACGAGGCGCCGCCAGTGACCACGGTCGAAGGCGATGAAGTGGTTACCGCCCGGCACATGGAAAACATCATGGCCCCGCCGTTCTGGCGCATGGCCTTGCGCGGCAACAACCTGGCCGATGATGTGCCGGTGGACCGCTGGCAGATCTGCCGCTTCACCCCGCCCAGCCATGTATTGATCGAAGTAGGTGTCGCCCATGCCGGCAACGGCGGTTATCACGCCGCGCCGCAATTCAAGGCGTCGAGCATCGTGGTGGATTTCATCACGCCGGAAACCGAGACCTCGATCTGGTATTTCTGGGGCATGGCGCGGCATTTCCAACCGCAGGATGAAGCCCTTACCGCGTCCATTCGCGAAGGCCAAGGCAAGATTTTCAGCGAAGACCTGGAAATGCTCGAGCGCCAACAGCGCAACCTGCTGGATCATCCGCAACGCAATTTGCTCAAGCTCAACATCGATGCCGGCGGTGTGCAGTCCCGGCGAGTGCTGGAGCGCTGGATCGCACGGGAACGGGAAGCACAGGCCGGCTTGATCGCCAGCAGCCATCAACCGCAAGTGGCGGAGCAGCGGCCATGATCGAAGTCCAGGTCGCGGCGCGACACAACGAAGCCCTCGACATCTGCAGCTACGAGCTGACGCGTGTCGATGGCGAACCGTTGCCGGCCTTCACCGCCGGCGCCCATATCGACGTGCACTTGCCCAGCGGGCTGATTCGCCAGTACTCGCTGTGCAACCATCCCGAGGAACGGCATCGCTACCTCATCGGCGTGCT
>Ga0182007_10001041_pt1 | contig 15187 bp, 14 predicted proteins | sample Sormic07211113_1_FD_123023 | JGI IMG/M metagenome (GOLD analysis project Ga0182007, IMG submission 123023) | Rhizosphere microbial communities from Sorghum bicolor, Mead, Nebraska, USA - 072115-113_1 MetaG | ecosystem: Host-associated > Plants > Roots > Rhizosphere | place: USA: Nebraska... | reverse complement strand
CTGCCGGGTGAGCTGGAGGCCGAGCTCACCTTCCTCGGGGCACGGCGGTGGATGGGCTGGCAGTCGGGGCCGCTCGCGCTGCTGGACATCGGCGGCGGCTCGCTCGAAGTCGCCTTCGGGCGCGGCCGGTTACCCGACTTCGTGGCCTCGCTGCCCCTGGGGGCGGGACGGCTGACGCACGAGTTCTTCCCGGAGGACGACGCGCCGAAGTGGGACGAGGTGCGGGCACTGCGCCGCAAGGTCCGCCACCAGCTGCGGGACGCGGCGGCCCGGATCCGCTGGGAGGGGCCGCGCTCCGCGGTGGTCACCTCCCGCACCTTCCAGCAGCTGGGGCGGCTGTGCGGGGCGCTGCCCGGACGCCACGGGCCTTTCGTGGAGCGGCAGTTGCGCCGCGGGGACCTGGGTGTGGCCGTCGAACGGCTGGCCGCGCTGCCGCCCGCCGAACGCGCCCTGCTGCCCGGCATCTCCGCGCCGCGGGCCCGGCAGAGCCTGGCCGGAGCGGTGGTCGGGCACACCGCGATGAAGCTGACCGGGCTCAAGACCGTCACGGTCTGTCCCTGGGCGATCCGTGAGGGCGTGCTGCTGCGGCACATCGAGGACGGGGCGTCCTGGTGGGCGGAGGTCGACCGCCTCAACGAGACGGCGGCCCTGGCCTTGCCGGAGCAGGTGACGCCGCTCCGGATCGCCGCGGCCCCGAGCTGACGGTCGCAATCGCGCACAGACTCCCATCCGGAAAGTCAAGCGCTTCCCCCTTGATTCACCAGGTCGGGTGAACCCGCTCTTGCGGGCCGCGCTCCAGGGATGTTCGCCATCGCGTCGGGGTAACTACCGGGATCGAATGCGCCCCTTGCCGAGGTGGAGCGGCCATGACCCGGTTTGCGGAGGACGGCGACCATGCACCGCCCGCGGCGAACGCCCATGCCCGTACCCGGGCCGAGGGAGGGTTCACCGTGGTCGAGGCCCTGGGTGAGATAGACCTGGCGACCGCCGGGTTCCTCGCGGAGCACCTGGACGCGGCGACCACGGGCCCGCGGCCGGAGGTGCTGGTCGATCTGCGGTACGTGGACTTCTTCGACTGCTCCGGGCTGCGCGTGCTGTGCCGGGCCGAGGCAAGGGCCCGGGAGCGCGGCGGCCGGCTGCGGGTCGTCTCCGACCAGCCGCGTATCCGCCGACTGCTGATCGGCGCGGGCCTGTGGAAACGGTTCCCGCCCCTCTCCGGGATCCCCGGAGAGGGGCGGGAATGATCCCGAAGGTCGACGGGCGGCCCCACTCCGCCCGCCGACCCCCGGTACGAGACCGCCGGTGACCCCGCGAGAGGGGCCCGCACTCCCCAAATCCGCGGGCCGCTTCGGTTGCGCACGGGGTCCACGCGATCCCGGTCCATCAGAACGCGAGGACGCCGCTCCCGTAGGAGTCCTTCACGCACGCGTTGCCGAAGGTCCGCTCGTAGGAGACCCGCTTGCCCTGCCACACGCCGTCGACGGTGACGACGACCGGGTCGTACTCCTTGGTGCACCGGACGTCCGAGGCCGGCGCGAGCCCGTCGGGGCCGCCGGCTGCGCGCAGTTCGGCGCAGGCCTGCGCCGGGGCCGGGTGGGTGCCGGACGCCGTGGGGGCGCAGTTCAGGGTGACCGCGCGCTGCGGGGTCGCGACGGCGGCGCTCTCGCCGTGGCCGAGGGTGAGCACCAGGGCCGAGGGGGCGTAGAGCGAGGCGGGGGCGGCCACGGCGGTCCCGGCCAGGGGTGCGGCGGCGGCCGTGGCGGTCAGGGCGAGGGTGGCTGCCCAGCGTGCGGGGTTACGCATGGTGTGCATCCTTCCGCTGGATTCGAGGGTGTACCGGTCCGTTCATGGGTGGTGCCGAACCGGCGAGCGCGAGTCTGCCGAGTCCGCGGCGGAAACACACCTCGACCCCATGCGTTTCAGTAACCTTGCGTATTGAATCAGTGGCGTGAAGTCACGGAATTCGAATACCTGAACCCCGGAACTGAGCGGTTCTTGATCGCCTGAAGCAGCCAAATGGCTGATTCCCACCGCTTCGTTAATAGGCCTGAAACATTCCGATTGAGCTCTCGGCCGACTCCTCCGCACCCCCCTTGCGTTCATGGATCGGTCGAGTAATCGTCATTACATGATTACGACAGAGCAGCAGGAGAAGCTCCGCGGCTGGTTCACCGGCCGCATCCCCGACGAGCTCTTCGAGGAACTCGCCGAGATCACCGTCGACCGCGAGGAGATCACCGTCATCGGCCGCGTCCCCGCACCCCGGCTCGCCGAGGACGCCTCGGCCGCCGAGCGGGAGGCCGCGGTGCAGGGCCGGGTCCAGGAGTTCCGGGAGCGCACCCGGGAGACCAGGATCGAGGTGGCGCGCGAGGCCGAGCACCGGTTCCGCCGGAAGGTCTCCTGGGGAGTGGAGTGCGGCGGCGAGCGCGCCCTGTTCACCCATATCGCGGCGCCCGTGATGACCCGGTTGCGGCAGCCCGAACGGCAGGTCCTGGACACCCTGATCGCCGGCGGGGTCGCCCGCAGCCGCAGCGACGCCCTCGCCTGGTGCGTACGACTGGTCCAGCGGCACACCGACGACTGGCTCACCGAGCTGCGGGAGTCCCTGGAACACGTCCAGCGGGTGCGGGCCCAGGGGCCGGACGCGGAACCGGAGGACGCCCCCTCGGACGACGCCTGATGGAGGACTCGTACAGTCCCGGCACAGGCGATGGATAAACCGTCCTCTGGTGGAGGTCTCGCGCACGCCCGTAGGGTCGGCCGACCCCCGAGAGGACGGCCGGTCCGCCCCCGCACACCCCGCGCCGACCCTCTGACCCGGCCGCCGCGCAGGTCCACCCCCCTGGACGGACCTGATGACGGACCTGATGACGGACCTGCGATTACTCGCGAGTATCGTCGGGTGCAGCGCGTTCTCACCGACGAGAGGCGGGACCCTCCCCATGGCCAGGCACTGGGCGGACTTCCAGTACGAGATCTATCTCAACGGGATGAACGGCACCGTGCCACGGCTGCCGACCGATCTGACCCGCCTGGAGGAGTTGGCCGAACACCGGCTCGGCCCCGGCCCGGTCGGCTATGTGGCGGGCAGCGCGGGCAACGGCAGTACGGCCCGCGCCAACCGGGCCGCCCTGGAACGGCGCCGGATCGTGCCGCGCATGCTGCGGGACGTACACGAGCGGGACCTGTCGGTGGAGGTGCTCGGGCGCGCGCTGCCGGCCCCGCTCGCGCTGGCCCCGGTCGGTGTGCTGTCGATCATGCATCCGGACGCCGAGTCCGCCGCCGCCCGGGCCGCCGCCGCGCAGGGCGTGCCGTACGTCCTCTCCTCCGCCTCCAGCACCCCGATGGAGCAGGTCGCCGAGGCGATGGGCGACGCCGAGCGCTGGTTCCAGCTGTACTGGCCCAAGGACATCGAGGTGGCCCGCAGCTTCCTGAACCGCGCCGCGGCGGCCGGGTTCACGGCGCTGGTCGTCACGCTGGACACCCCGCTCCTGGCCTGGCGCCCCCGCGACCTCGACCAGGCCTACCTGCCCTTCCTGCACGGCGTGGGCACCGCCAACTACTTCTCCGACCCGGCCTTCCAGGCGGCCCTCGCCAAGCCGGTGCACGAGGACCCGAACGCGGCCGTGCTGCACTTCGTCGGCATGTTCGCGGATCCCGCCAAGACCTGGCCGGACCTGGCCTTCCTGCGGGAGAACTGGGACGGCCCGATCGTCCTCAAGGGCGTCCTGCACCCGGACGACGCCCGTCTCGCCGCCGACGCGGGCATCGACGGTGTGGTGGTCTCCAACCACGGCGGCCGCCAGGTGGCCGGTTCCGTCGCGGCGGCCGACGCGCTCCCCCGGGTGGCCGAGGCGGTCGGTGACCGGCTGACCGTCCTGTTCGACAGCGGCATCCGCACCGGCGACGACATCTTCAAGGCACTCGCTCTCGGCGCCCGCGCGGCGCTGGTCGGTCGGCCCTACGTGTACGGGCTCGGTCTGGACGGCCAGGCGGGCGTCGAGCACGTGATCCGTTGTCTGCTCGCCGAGTTGGACCTCACCCTCGCCCTATCCGGACACGCCACCCCTGCCACGGTCGGCCGCGCCGACCTCAGAGAGGAATCCGTATGACCAGCGCTCCCAGGAACGTCCTCGCCGTCATCGCCCCGCACGTGGGCGGCCGTTCGGCCGGCGCCGGACTCGCCGCGCTCCTGCCGAGCGAGACGAACGTCACCGTCGTGGAAGCGACCGGCGAGAATCCGGCCGCCCTTCGCGAAGCACACGTCCTCATCACGGCCCTCGCTCCGGTGACCGCCGAACACCTAGCCGCCGCACCGGAGTTGAGGCTGGTGCAGTGCGCGAGCCACGGCTTCGACCATGTCGACGTGGAGGCGGCGCGCGCCCGGGGTGTGCAGGTCGCCAACATCGGGGCCGGCGGGGCCGAGTCCCAGAACGTCGCCGAGCAGACCTTCGCCCTCATGCTCGCCCTGGCCAAGCGGCTGATCCCGGCCCACACCGCGCTCGTCGAGGCCGACTGGGCCCTGCCCCGCCTCCGGAGCTCTCTCACCGAACTGTCCGGCAAGACCCTCGGCATCGTGGGCCTCGGCACCATCGGCCGGGAAGTGGCACGGCGGGCGCTCGCGTTCGACATGACCGTCCTCTACGCCGGCCGCAACCGGCTCCCGGAGGAGACGGAGGTCCGCTACGGCGCCCGTCACGTCCCCCTGGACGACCTGCTGCGCACCGCGGACTACGTCTCCCTGCACGCACCTCTCACCGACGGCACCCGCCACCTCCTGAACGCCGAGCGCCTGGCCCTGCTCAAGCCGACGGCCTTCGTGATCAACACGGCCAGGGGCGCCCTCATCGACCAGGACGCCCTCGCGGACGCGCTGGAGAAGGGCACCCTGGCCGGAGCGGGCATCGACGTCTTCGACCCCGAACCGCCCACCGAGGCCCTGCGCCTGCTCCGGGCCCCGAACGTGGTCCTCTCCCCGCATGTCGGCGGAGTGACCCGGGAGACCCTGATCCGTATCGCCCTGGCAGCGGTCCAGAACACGGTCAGATTCCTGACGGGCGACCGTCCGGACGACATCGTGAACCAGACGTCCTAGGCCCCCCGCACCTCCGCCCGCTCCGTACCAGTGATCGACAACGACCCCGGGCTTGCGGACGCCACCGAATCCGCCGACCAACGCTGATCGGCGGAGCCGTCCCGTACCTTGACGACGATGTCGGCGTCCGTCCCCTCGGTCGTCGCGGCCAGAGCCAGCTGTTCGTCCCACCGAGGCAACAACTCCCCCTGCACGGTGAGGTCGTACCGCACGTCGTCGCGCCGCACCGCCTTGTCCCCCGCGCACTTCCCGAGGACGACGACCCCCGCGTCCATATGCGAGTCCAGACACAACTCGGGGTCCGCCGCACTGCGCAGCAGCCCGTCGGTCTCGTAGGTCCACTCCTGCGTCCCGGCGCCGGAACACACCGCCAGCTCCGTCCCGGCACCCTCCTTCGGCTCCCCCTTGATGTCGAGGCACAGGTCCGCTCCCGCGTTGCGCAGCCTCGACGTCCCGGGCCCGGCGGGGAGTTGGGCGGTGCCCTGTGTCGACGTGGGCCCCGGTGACGTATCGTCGGTCGCGCTCCTGGACGCGGTCGGATCGACCCCGTCGTCGTGGGACCACAGCCCGGCGACCAGGAACGTGGCGATCAGCCCGGCGGCGGCGACCCCCACCCCCGTCAGCACGGCCCGTGAGCTCCGTGGCAGTCCCGGGTTCCGGCGACCCGGCAGACCCGGCAGCGGAATGCGCGGCAGGATACGCGGCCGCCCTCCGCCGTGCCGGGCGGAACCGCGAACGCCCGGGGGCCGGCCCGTGTCCCCGGTCCGCCCCGGGCGCGACTCCAGATACCGGCGCGCGCCCCACCCCAGCACCGCCTCGGTGAGAAGCACCCCCAACCCGCCCTCGAAATGACTCAGTTGCTCAGCGGCGAAACGACAGTAGCGGCACTCGGTCAGATGTTGCTGCACATCGGGCAGCAGAGCGCCGCCCCGCCGAATCGGAACATCGAGGAGACGGTTGTAGAACCGGCAATCCTTCGTCGGCGCGAGTTCCCGATGGGCGTGTACACACCCCTCGCGGAATTTTTCACGCGCCTGTTCGAGCGCGGCCGACGCGGTGTCGGTATCCATGCCCAGCAGACCCGCGGGCACGGTTATCGGCTCCGCCTCCACCTCGGTGTGCCACAGCAGACACCGGGCAAGTCCCGGAAGAGCCTGGAATGAGCGGTCGGCGAGCTTGCGGTTTTCGGGCGTCATGGACTTCGCGGAACGCATACCGCGAGCGCCGGAGGGTTTCTTCAGCTCCGGCAGAACAGCGGATATCGGGTCCTCGGAAGACCAGAGCCGGACCGTGTCGCGCACGGCGACCAGGAACCGCGGACGCAGGGCGACGGCGGGTTCCCCGAGCGCCAGCCGGTCGAGTACCTGGTGGAACGCGGCCGAGGTCACCATGGCGGCGGCCTCGGCGGACGAGGAGAGACAGATGCCCGCGTAGTCGCGGGCCGGCTCCCAGTGCCGCGTCATCAGGAGCGCGACGGAATGGGAGACCTCGCTGTCGGTCCGGCCCCGGAGCCGGGCGGCGACGTTCTCGTCGGATTCTCCGGCAACCCCGCCGGCGGGCGGGTAAGGCGGACGAGGGGGGTGGGGGGTGGGCACTGAGCGGATTCCTTCCCAGGCGCAGAGGACACTCAGGAGTGACGACCGCCGAAAAGGCCCCCTGGTTGGTGCACACCTCTTTGACGGCGAGCGCGGGGATCGTGAATTCGGGTACGCCCATCCGCTCCGGCTCCCCCCGGACGGTCGAACGAGACCCGGCCATTCCCCCGCACGGCTGCTTCACCCTTGCACAACACACTGATGACCAACAAGGCACTTGAACAACATCTGCCTCTTTGAAACGGAGTCGGATACGCCCGCAACTCGGCTCAGCGGCTTGAGCTTTCGTCATTCCATGCGCCCCGTGTGAAACAGACGCACGCGCCGGAGCACCGCGCACGCTCCCGGCGCGCACCACCCCGTAGTGGACTGTGAACCGGCCCTTCTCGGAGGCCTCGCGCAGGACGGCGGCTCTCCTGCGCCGAACGGGCCGCCGACCTTGATCCTCCCGCCCTCGGTCGGCGGCCCCGGGGGCGGGTCGGCGTGCGGCGGTCCGGTCGGCGGACCTCGGATCTGCCCGGCGGACCTCAGATCTGCCAGGAACGCAGACGGTCGGCCGCGCCGTACACGTCGGCCTTGCCGGAGATCAGGTCGCGGGCGAGGTCGACGAGGGCGCCGTAGGGCGGGTCGATGCCGGCGCCGCTGACGAACATGTAGGCCACGGCGGTCGCGCAGGCGAAGCGGGCGTTGGCCGCGGGCAGGGGCTTGAGCAGCGCGAGGGTGTGCAGCAGGGCGGCGGCCCGCCAGGCGGGGTCGGAGTCCACGCCGAGGCGCGGCGGGTCGACGCGATGGCGGGCGACGGCGGCGACCAGCGCCGAGAAGTCGTTGACGGTGGGCTGGTCCGGCAGGACCTCTTCATGGCGCTGGAGCAGCCAGGGCACGTCGATATGGATGACGGGTGCCATCGGTCAGGCGACCCGCCCCTCGCTCGCGCCCGCTGGTTCGTCGTCGGGGAAGGCGGCCGCGAACTCGTCGGCGTGGGCGGCGAAGAAGCGGCGGAACGCCTCGGCGCCCTCCTGCAGGGCCCGGTGCCGGGCTATGTCGGCGGCGGCGGCCTCCCGCACGAGCGCCTTCATCGACGTACCGCGTTCCTTGGCGATCTGCCGCAGGTCCTCGAGTTCACGGTCGCTGAACTCCACATTCAGAGCAGGCATGCCCTCACGGTACCGCCGAGGTACTTACTCGTAAATACTCGCAGCTCAAAGCGGTTTTAAAGTGGTACCCGACCGGGTTCGCGGACGGTGAACTCCGTGTCCGATTCCCGCCGGTCCGCAGCCGCGCGGGACACCAGACTGGAGCCATGACCCACTACACGAGGACCGACAGCCCCCTGGGTGAACTGCTTCTGGTCGGCGAGGGGGACACCCTCGTCTCGCTGTCCCTGCCGGGGCAGCGCACCGCACCGGCCGTCCGCCCGGACTGGGTGCGCGACGACGAGGCGTTCACCGAGGTCGTCCGGCAGCTCTCGGCGTACTTCGCGGGCCGACTCACCCGTTTCGAACTGGATCTCGCGCCGCGGGGCACGCGGTTCCAGGAGCGGGTGTGGCGGGCGCTCGACGAGATCCCGTACGGCACCACCACGACGTACGGGGAACTCGCCGCGCGACTGGAGGTGCCGCGCGCGGAGATCCGGGCCGTGGGTGCCGCGATCGGGGCCAATCCCCTGCTGATCGTGCGCCCGTGCCACCGGGTGATCGGCGCCGACGGCTCGATGCGCGGTTACGCGGGCGGCGTCGAGCGCAAGGTGCGGCTGCTCACCCACGAGGGTGCGCTGCAGCAGATGCTGGTGTGAGGGGGACGTCATGACGCTCACCAGGGCTCGGGCGCGCGAACGCGTCGGCGCCACCGACTGGACGGCGCTGGCCGCGGAGCTGGACGTGCACGGCAGCGCGCCGACCGAGCGGCTGCTGCCCCCGGCCGAGTGCCGTGACCTGGCCGCGCTGTACGAGAAGCCGGAGCTGTTCCGGACCGCCGTCGACATGGCGCGGCACCGGTTCGGCTCGGGCCAGTACCGGTACTTCACCCACGATCTGCCGGCCCCGGTGGCCGCCCTGCGCGCCGCCCTCTATCCGCGGCTGCTGCCCGTCGCCCGGGACTGGGCGGCCCGGCTCGGCCGCCCGGCGCCCTGGCCGGACTTCCTGGAGGAGTGGCTGGAGCGCTGTCACGCTGCCGGGCAGGACCGCTCGGCCCAGATCCTGCTGCGCTACGCCGAGGGCGACTGGAACGCGCTGCACCGGGACGTCTTCGGCGAGATGGTCTTCCCGCTCCAGGTGGTGATCGGCCTCGACGAGTACGGCAGCGACTACACCGGCGGCGAGTTCCTGATGGTCGAGCAGCGGCCCAGGGCCCAGTCCCGGGGCACGGCGACCGCGCTCCGGCAGGGCCACGGGCTGGTGTTCACCACCCGCGACCGGCCGGTGCGCACCAAGCGCGGCTGGTCGGCCGGAGCGATGCGGCACGGTGTGAGCACCGTCCGCTCCGGCCACCGGCACGCGCTGGGCATCGTCTTCCACGACGCGTCGTAGCGCCGGTCGCGTGCCGGGCACGTGCCGGGCACGTGCCGCTCGCATGCCGGCCGTATGCCGGCCGTATGCCAGTCGTATGCCGGTCGAGCAGCGGTCAGCGCGGTTCCTTGGCGTAGGTGTACGGGGATGCCACGCCGACGCTGTGGTGGTCGGCCGCGTGCAGGGCGGCGTCGAGCCGTTCGCGTGGCCCGAGGCCCAGGTGGGCGGTGGCGTGCAGGGCGCCGAGGGCGAACTCCTCGCCGCAGCCGACGGCGGCGTACCGGTCGGCGGGTTCGGCCACCTGGTAGTCGCCGGCGATGACGAAGAGGCGGCCGCGTGTGCCGACCAGGAAGGTGCCGGCCGCTTCCTGCTCGGAGTCCTTGCGGGCGAAGCCGCCGTCCTTCAGGCAGGTGCGCACGGCGTCTATGAACTTGGTGGCCATGAACTTGTCGAGGTGGCCCTCGGGGTGCGGCGCGTTGAAGGCGTGGTGGAGGAGCTGGCCCATGCGGAAGGAGGTGGTGAAGCCGAAGACGTACGGACCGTTGGTGAAGACCTTGGGGTCTCGGCGAATGGTGAGCTGGTAGCCGGCGATGCCGGCGGAATCGCCGGCGAGGTGGACGCGCTTGTGATGGACCAGGCCGACGATGACGGTCAACTACCACCTCCGGGAGGTTGGTTGGAGCCTTCCTGTCTCATGGTGCGGTCACCGGGCCGCCGGCGCAACGGTGAGACCTGCGTCACAATTCAGCCCCGCCATGTCACATTCCACCGCCTCCCGCGGGTCCCAGTAGCGACCGCACGCGCCGAAGGACGGGGAGGACGAGTGAGCGCCACACAGACCACGGGCCGGGGTGAGCGGGTCGCCGACTGGCTCGACGGCCGACTCGGGATCCACACGCTCGGCCGCAAGTACCTGCGCAAGGTCTTCCCGGACCACTGGTCCTTCCTGCTGGGCGAGATCTGCCTGTACAGCTTTGTCGTCCTGGTCCTGACGGGTGTCTACCTCACCCTGTTCTTCCATCCGTCGATGAACGAGGTGACGTACCACGGCAGTTACGTCCCCCTCAACGGCGTCCGCATGTCCGAGGCGTACGCCTCCACCCTCCACATCAGCTTCGACGTCCGCGGCGGGCTGCTGATCCGGCAGCTGCACCACTGGGCGGCGCTGGTCTTCGTCGCCGGGATGCTCACGCACATGATGCGGCACTTCTTCACGGGCTCGTTCCGCAAGCCCCGTGAGATCAACTGGCTGTTCGGCTGGCTGCTGCTGTTCCTGGGCCTGTTCGAGGGGCTGTTCGGCTACTCGCTCCCCGACGACCTGCTGTCGGGCACGGGCCTGCGCTTCGTCAACGGCGCGCTGCTGTCGGTCCCGGTCGTCGGGACGTATCTCTCGATGTTCCTGTTCGGCGGCGAGTTCCCCGGCCACGACATAGTGGCCCGCTTCTACTCGCTGCACGTCCTGCTGATCCCCGGCGTCATGGCCGCGCTCGTCGTGGCCCACCTGATCCTGGTCGTGTACCACAAGCACACCCAGTTCGCGGGGCCCGGGCGGACCGAACGCAACGTCGTCGGCACCCCGGTCATGCCGGTGTACCTGGCGAAGGCGGGCGGCTTCTTCTTCCTGGTCTTCGGCACGCTCTCCGTCATCGCGGCCGTGGCGACCGTCAACCCCGTCTGGGTGTACGGCCCCTTCCGCCCCGACCAGGTGTCGACGGGCGCCCAGCCGGACTGGTACCTGGGATTCGCGGAGGGGCTGGTGCGGGTGATGCCGGGCTGGGAGATCGACCTCTGGGGTCACACCCTGGTGCTGGGCGTGCTGATACCGGTCGTGGTCTTCCCGCTGCTCCTGGTGTTCATCGGTGTCTACCCGTTCCTGGAGGCACGGGTGACCGGCGACCGGAGCGAACACCATCTCCTGGACCGCCCGCGCAACCGGCCGAACCGCACGGCGATCGGCGCGGCCTGGATCAGCCTCTATCTGATCCTGCTGGCGGGCGGCGGCAACGACATCGTCGCGACGCGCCTGCACCTGTCCGTCAACACCGTCACCTGGACGGTCCGAGTGGCCGTCCTCGTCCTGCCGACGGTCGTGTTCGTCCTCACCCGCCGTATCTGTCTCGGACTCCAACTCCGGGACCGGGAGCTGGTGTTGCACGGCCGGGAGACCGGCCTGGTCAAGCGGCTGCCGCACGGGGAGTACGTCGAGGTGCACCAACCGCTCGGCCAGGCCGAGTTGCACACGCTGACGGCACACCGGCGGCCCCCGGAACTCGTCGAGCACGAGCGCCGGTGACACACGGGGACGGCGCAACCGCGACGCCCGCTCGCGCTGTCTCCCCCGTCGACAACCGTTGGGGGAGGCACCGATGGCCATGGTCGGGCTGTTCTGGTTCACCGGGGAATGCGTGTACGTCGGAGCGGAGGCCGTCGGGGCCGCGCCGGGGGTGAGGCTGACCGAGGACGGCGTCGAGACCCTCGGCGTCGACCACGGCTCGTCCTGGGGCTGGGAGAAGGTGCGGTGCGTCGAGGCCGCCGACGTGGCCCTGCGCTCCACCGCACGGCGGCTGGCCTCGCTGGCCCTGGACTCGGTGGTCGTCCTGGTGAGCGGCGACGGCATCCTCCCGCCGGCCTTCACCGTGCGGGTGGAGACCGCCGACGGCACGGAGGAGGTGAGCGTCTTCTCCCCCGCCGTCGGCGGTATCTACACGCCGGTCGAGTACGGACTCTCCCGCGCCGTCCTGGAGCGCCTCACCGACGGCGGCCCGACCGTCGGTGAGCTGCTCCACTGGGGCCGCGAGCACGCGGCGGGCGGCACCCCGCGCCGTGCGGAGCGCGAGGCGCTGCTGCGCGAGTGGGCCCGCGCCTAGGCGCGTTCAGCGCTGGTCCGCCACGAACGACGCCATCCTGGCCAGGGCCGCGTTCCAGTTGATCGCGGTCTCGTTGGTCGACCAGGACTGGATGTCGTCGATGTAGCAGAACTGCCCGACGCAGCCCTGGAGTCTGCTCTGCGCGTAGGGGTCCTGGATCGACGAGTTCGGTCCGCCCGAGAGGGTTCCGTGGGGCGGGTTCGGCAGGGCGGGATCGAGTTCGTGGGCGTACCAACGGCTGTGCTGGTTGTGGGAGGCGACCTCGCCGTAGCCGGTGACGTAGGACATGTTCAGGGCGTTGCGGCCCAGGATGTAGTCCATGCCCTCGACCGCCCCGTCCCGGTACTTCGCGGCGCCCGTGATGTCGTACGCCGTCGCCAGCACGACCCCGTTGTTGAGGATCTGGGCGTTGGAGCCCCAGTCGTAGACGTTGCCGACGGGCGCGTAGGGCATCCCGTACGCCTGTGCGTCCAGGGTGGCCAGGTAGCGGTCGGCGCCCTTGACGACGGACTGGCGGATCTTGTCGCGGCCGGGGAGCCTGCTGGGCACGGTCGCGAGGTCGAGTCGGCCCGCGGCCGCCGTGCGGCCCCAGTCGAAGCCGAGGGGGCCGAAGATGTCGGCGGTGTTCACCGGGGAGTCGAGGACGTGGTCCGCGAACTGCTTCTCCCCCGTGGTGAGATACAGCTCGGCCGCCGCCCAGTAGAAGTCGTCGGTCGCGTCGGTGTCGTCGTAGGTGCCGCCCCCGGTGCCGTCGGCGGGAGAGGCGTACATCGTGGGATGGGCGAGCGCCGCGGACCAGGCCTTGCGGGCGGCCGTGAGGGCCCTGGCGGCGAAGGCGCGGTCGTAGGGGCGGTAGAGACGGGCCGCCTGGGCGGCCGTCGCGGCCAGGTTGAGGGTGGCCTGGGTGGACGGCGGGTGCAGTTCGCGCTTCTGCGGGTCGTCGCTCGGCAGCAGCGGCAGGCCCGTCCACTGCGCGTCATGGATCTTGTGATGGGCCATGCCGGCCAGTGGCTGCCCGTCCGGCACCTGCATCTTCAGCAGGAACTCCAGCTCCCAGCGGGCCTCGTCCAGGATGTCGGGCACCTTGTTGCCGCTCTCCGGGATGGCGAGAGTGCCGTCGCGCAGCTTCCCCGGCTCCCCTGTGCAGGCGAGGAGTTCGCGCTCGTAGGTGCTCAGCAGTTCCCAGGTGGCGATGCCGCCGTTGACGACGTACTTGCCGTGGTCCCCGGCGTCGTACCAGCCGCCGGTGACGTCGAGGGTGTAGTCGCAGACGCCGGGCTGGCAGGGGACCTTGGAATCGCCCTGGTTCGGGGCCACGTCGAGGTGACCGGCGGCGCGGCCGTAGCCGGGTCGCAGGTCGTCGCGGATCGCGATGCCGCTGCGCTGCGTGTAGTAGTACTTCAGCGAGTCCAGTCGCAGCTGCTCGTAGTCGCTCGTGCCGATGTCGAACGGGCGGCTGGTCTCCCCGTCGGCCACCAGGGTGAATCCCCTGCCCGGCCCGCGGTAGCCGGAGAAGTCGATGGTGTGCATGTTCTGCCCGGAGGAGGCGTCGACGCCGCGCGGCACGCTCCAGCCGTGGGCGACCGTCGTGCCGTCCGAACTCCTCAGCTGCCAGGGCAGCTTGGTGGTGGCCTCGGTGACCAGCGTCGCGCTCTTGGGACCGGCGGGCAGATAGGCGACCTGGTTGACGCGCACGCGCGGGCCGGTGTCGGGCTGGTACACCACGGGCGGTACCCCGCCCAGCAGCGAGGCGTCGTCCATGCAGAACTTCCAGGCCTCCGCGCTCCCGCCGGCCTGGAAGGCGACCTGGGCCTGGGTGGTGTCGACGGGCGAGGTGAAGGTGTACGAGTAGGTGTCGCCGGAGACACTGAGCTGCGGGCTGATCTCGAAGTAGGTGTCGTACGGCGAGACTTGGAGCCCCACGATCGCCCGCACCACATGGCTGCCGGGCGAACCGGACGCCTTGAAGCCGAAGCGGTAGGACTGACCCTTCACGAGGGTGACGTCGTTCTGGCCGACGGCGGCGTCCCAGCGGTTGGTGGTGCCGCCCGGGATGTCGGCGCAGAGCTGCCCGTCGGACAGGCCGGCGGTGACGTTCGTCGTCGTCCACCAGGGGGCGGTGGTGGTGTCGAAGGTGCCGTTCTTGAGCTGCTCGACCTCGTCGGCGGCGGCCGGTCCCGCGGGGAGCGCGGTGAGGCCCGCCGACACGAGGGCCAGCAGGGCGAGCAGGGTCGTTCTGCGTCGGTTCACGTCTGGGCTCCTCCAGGAGGTGGGGGCGCGTGACAGTGGCGCTTGCGATGGGAGCGCTCCCAGAAGCGGACGCAGCAATGCTGTTCGAGACATGACATTCCGTCAACGGTTCGCGCAGAAAGGGTCCCCGGCCGGCGATGGCGCCGGGCCGGGGACCCTCGATGCGATCGGGCGCGGACCGATCAGCCGTCGGAGTCCGACGACGGGATGTAGGCGCCCGGTACGTCGTTGGGCGCGTACACCTTCTTGTCGCCGGGGTACGGCTTGCTGAAGTCGTGGGTCTGGTACCAGGTGTACCGGTTCATCTGCTCGGGATCCGCGTAGTCCGGCACGGCGTGCGCGCCGGTCAGCCGCTGGTGGGAGGCCCAGGTCCGCCACTGCGCCGCGAGGTTGCGCTGCGCCTCGGGAACCGCGGTCGACGTCGGCGCGGCCGCTGCCTTCTTGTCCTGCGGCGCCGGGGTGTCCGAGCCGCAGGAGGGCTGCGGGCTCACACCGAGGGTCAGCGAGGTGCGGTTGGGCTGCGCCGTGAACGGCGTGCTGTCGGGCTTCAGGGAGAACGCGCCGTACATCGGGGTGGCCGCGCTGTCGAGCTGGTTCATCGGGTGGATCCCGAGGATCTGCTCGATGGTGCGGACCATCGTGATCTGGGAGTAGTAGTGGCTGTCGACGACGCCGTGTCTGGCGTACGGGCTGATGATCTGGACCGGGGCGCGGTGGCCGTCGATGTGGTCGAGACCGTTCTGGGAGTCGTCCTCGACGACGAAGATCGCCGAGTCCTTCCAGTACCTGCTGTGCGAGATCTCGTCGACCGTCCGGCCGACCGCGAGGTCGTTGTCCGCGACCTCGGCGGCCGCGTTCGCCGGGCCGCCGGTGTGG
>Ga0182007_10001038_pt1 | contig 15204 bp, 14 predicted proteins | sample Sormic07211113_1_FD_123023 | JGI IMG/M metagenome (GOLD analysis project Ga0182007, IMG submission 123023) | Rhizosphere microbial communities from Sorghum bicolor, Mead, Nebraska, USA - 072115-113_1 MetaG | ecosystem: Host-associated > Plants > Roots > Rhizosphere | place: USA: Nebraska... | reverse complement strand
GGCTTCAGCTACCCCACCACCAGCACCATGGCGTTCTTCCGCAGCGCCTACCCGGTCGCCTACATCCCGATCAAGGCCGCCCAGCGCGTCGGCAAAAGCCACATCAAGCCCCTGCGCGACGGCCTGCGCTTCCTGCTGATCATCTTCAAGATCGCCACGCTGTACTCGCCGTTGAAGTTGTTTGTGCCGGCGAGCGTGGTGTTCTTCCTGCTCGGCTGCGCGAACTACGCCTGGACCTTCATGCACGAAGGCCGTCTCACCAACATGAGCACGTTGCTGTGGAGCGCGGCGGTGATCGTGTTCCTGATCGGGCTGGTGTCCGAGCAAATCACGGCGCTGACGTATACGCGCTCAGGTCATTGATGGCTTCGATCCAAAAATGGGTGAGTTTCTTGGCGCGCACGCCGTTGCATCCGCAATGGTTGCTTGGCCGCAGGCGGATTCCTGTAGGTATAGCGAACGCATCCGGCGGGCTGTTGGACATCGGCGCAGCTGACCGCTGGATTGAGCCCCATCTTCCGGCGGGCGTGGACTATGTAGCTCTGGACTATCCTTCCACGGGACGTGATCTGTACGGCGCGCAGCCACATGTTTTTGCCGACGCAGCACGTCTCCCGTTCCCAAATAGGTGTTTCGACAGCGTAGTTTGCCTGGAAGTACTGGAGCATGTGCCGGACCCGACCACCGTAATGAAAGAGATTGAGCGCGTACTCAAGCCCGGTGGTCGTGCATGGATATCCATGCCGTTTCTCTATCCTTTGCATGACGCACCTTTCGACTTCCAGCGCTACACGGAATACGGTCTGCGACGTGATGTTCAACGAGCGGGGTTGGAAGTTGTCGGGTTGCGGAAGTCCGGCCATGCGATCCGAACCGCAGGCTTGCTGATGTGCCTGGCCATCGCTGGTGGCGTGCATGCCCAGCGTGGATGGATCAGGTTGGTGCTGTTGCCTGTTGCCCTGATTGCCGTGATCTTGATCAACATCGTTGCCTGGTTGTCGAGTATGGTTTTGCCAGATTGGAGTCACATGGCGATGGGGCATGAGCTTGAGGTATTCAAGTCTTGAGTGTTTCCGCCCTGGTTCTTGTCACTACTTCATTTCCGATTGCCAATGATGGGAGCGAGGCGGCGGGCTCCTTTGTCAGCGACCTTGCTGAACAGCTGGCAAGACACGTTCCTGTGCGTGTGGTCGCCCCTGGGCTTTCATCTGCGCGTGAGCCATGGGCGCCGAACATGGAAGTGTTTCGCTATGCGGCACCGGCCAAGCCGCTTTCAACGCTTAAACCTTGGCTTCCAGTGGATATAATCGAGATCGCCCGCGTATTGCGGGCGGGCATGGATGCTACTCGTTGTGCGATCAAGGCGGGGCCTACGGCGCATGTGTTTGCGTTGTGGGCGTTGCCGTCGGGCGAATGGGCCCGACGCGTGGCGCGTAAGCATGGCGTCGGCTATTCCGTTTGGATGCTTGGCAGCGATGTATGGTCGCTCGGCCGAGTACCGGTTCTGCGCGGGATGCTGGCGCGCGTCATACGGGAGGCGGCACACGCCTATGCCGATGGCTACCGATTAGCAGAGGATGCCCAGTGTATTGCCGGTGTCCCGGTCGCCTTTCTTCCCAGTACTCGTCGCGTTAACTTGCGCGACCCGCCGCCGCCACGTGCACAACCACCATATCGACTGTTGTTTCTCGGACGGTGGCATCCGAACAAGGGGATCGATCTGCTACTGGACGCGCTTGCCTTGTTGGGTGACGATGATTGGCGCCGCATCGAATGTGTGGAAATCCAGGGGGGCGGTCCGCTGGAACCGTTGGTGCGTGAGCGTGTCGCTGTGTTGTGTGGCGCAGGCCGTCTGGTCGAATTAGGGGGGTTCCTCGCCAAACAGGAAGCTGAGGTAGCGATCACGCGTGCTGACTGGGTGCTGATACCTTCGCGCATCGAGAGCATTCCGGTAGTGTTTTCCGACGCGATGAAACTGGGGCGACCGGTAATTGCGAATCCAGTGGGTGATCTGCCGCGTCTTCTCGAAGATCATGCTTGTGGCGAACTTGCCGAGGATGCATCTGCCGTGATGTTCTGTCGCGCCATCCAGAGAGCATTGGCGGTATCGCCGCGCTCACTAGATGTAGCTGTGCGCAGTCAGGCTACACATTTTGATCTGGCCAAAATTGCGGTAGATATCCATCACAAGGTGCTCGGTAATGGCTGAACAGGCACGCAGCGCAACCGATCCCCGCTGGGGTCAGGATGGCCGTGATCGCAAGGCAGAGGCCATTCTTGCCACCCTCAAAATGCATTGCCGGCGTGATCTGACGCGTGGCGTATGGCTTGATGTTGGCTGCGGCAGCGGCGGGGTCGCTGCTACGCTGGCGGCACACGTCGAGCAGGTGGTTGGCGTGGACCCAGAGCCGTGGGAGCGTTGGCAGACTCTATGCAGCGAGCGTTCCAATCTGGTATTTCATGCGGGATCTTATCGAGACCTTACAACCCTACTCACCCCTGAGTCGGTTGATGTCGTTATCTGCAATCAGGTCTATGAACACGTGGATGACCCTGCAGCTTTATTGCAAGCGATCCATCAGGTAATGAAGCCAGGCAGTATCTGCTATTTTGCGGGCCCAAACCTGCTATGGCCTATCGAGCCGCATGTTTTCTGGCCTTTCGTACATTGGTTACCACGAAGGTTCGCTCAACGCTGGATGCGGCGACTTGGCTCTCACCAGGCAAATGATCTCGACGCATGGTCCTGGTCATACTGGGGGTTGACGCGGTTGTTTCGTTGTGCAGGCTATCAATGTGTTGACGCAATCCATTTGCGTATGCGAGCGGATGCGGAAGCTGCGGGTGCGGCTAAGCTCTTGCGCATGGCTGTCTGCGTCCCGCGCGGTTTCGTTATGGCGCTGACACCGATTGCGCCCGGTTTTGTGTTCATATTGACCAAGGCTTCAGCGTGAACACGTTACCAACCTAGGTCGGTGTCCGGAAGGTTTCGCTGTTCATGGAGCCATGGTGCTTAGAAAGGTTGGGATGCACGTGAGTGGTGGTAACTCTGTTTAGGTATCGACCGTGATCGCTGCAAAAATTATTTGGAAAAGTTCGCCAGATGACGAATACCGTGATTGGTTGTCGCGTGCTGGCGCATTGTTTGCCGATCCGTTGTGGGCGGAGCCGATTGCTGCTGCTTTGGGGGCCCAGCCGCTTTATGGTTTTCATCCGGGTTGTGGCGAAGGTGTTGCGGTGCAGGTATTCCGGTATTGCGGGCTAGCAGTGGGCTATGCCGGGCTTCCGATTAGTCCGGCATGGCTCTCTGACGATGAATTTCGCAAGCAAACTGTTGTTCCGGGTGTGCATTTAACGCGGTTCAATCTGAGTTGCCTGCGGCCGGTGAATTGTGTGTCACGTGGAGAGCGTGCGAAAGAGCTCCCGGAAACGGTGATTCCCAGTTTGGGTCTGTGGCCAAAGCGAAATGCGCGCAAGTTGAAGAAAGATCGTGCGTTTGCGGTTCGTAGCAGGATAAGAGTTGCCAATTTGGACGTAAGTCACGCGGGGACTGTGGAGTCGTTGTATCGCGATACGGTTTCACGTCATCGGGGCAGTTTGCGCTACCAGGAGAACTATTTCCGCACGGTCATCGCGCTTTCGACGCAGACCCCACGGGTGTTGACGCGCGGAGCTTTCGACGAAGCAGGGCACCTCGCGGGGTTTGCCATGTTCGGACTCGACGGTTCGACGGCACACTACCTTCATGGAGGTGTGGCCGCCAACGCGCGGTCGCTCGGAGTCTCGGATCTGTTACTTGGTGATGCCATAGATCGGGTCATTGAGCTCGGTGCGGAATCGGCTACCTTCTTGCCATCACCGGAAAGACAGTCAGGATTGATCGCATTCAAACGCAAGTGGGGGGAGATGGATGGTTACTGGATGACTCTAGATCGATCAAATGGAATGCTGGGCGAAGCGGTGCATCTAAGTATGGGCCTGATAAGCAAGATGAGGGGCAACATATCGTCCCGTGTAGATCGCATTCCTGCGGTGGGGGCGAAGGTATGAGCCAGGTCGGTCGTGCGATGTGGATAATCGATCGTATCTCGGAACTCACAAGGGCTTATCGTCTGGGTATGCGGTTCCGAGGCGTGGCCATGGAGCCACAAGTCATCATCAAGACACCGTCACGCTTGCATTGCGGCAAGGAAGCGGTGGTGCAGCGAGGAGCGATACTTCATTGTGGAGGGCGGGCTTGGTCAAATGGACAAGGACATATAATTATCGGTAACGGAGTGGTCATTGGCCCATATTGCATACTTTATGGTGCGGGTGGAATTACGCTGGGCGATTATGTGCATCTTGGACCGGGAGTGCAGCTCATGAGTCAAGCCGGTGAGCACAGTCCATCAAGGTTGTCTGCGCGGCCGGACTACAGATTAGCGCCTATTCTTATTGGAAGCGGAAGCTGGATAGGTGCCGGTGCGGTTATTCTTGGTGGGGCAACGCTTGGTGCGTGCGTAACAGTTGCGCCGAACAGTGTCGTCTCTGGAATTGTGCCGGATTTTGCCGTTGTGGTCGGCAATCCTGGCCGGGTTGCTCTAATCAATCAGTCAATCTGAGATTGTATAAACACATGACTGTTCACTCCAATGATCTTATCGCCGAGCTGGTTGCACGGATTGTGACCTCAAATCCCATGCAGCGAACGATGCTGCACTCGTCGCTCTCAGACCTTCGTTCGGATGAGCGCGAACAACTGCTCAGGTACCTGGAGTATTGCGAAGACTCTGGTTTTGATATCGACCAGTTGGCGGGAGCCTATAACACAATTACATTGGATACCTTGCGCGAGCAGGTGTACTTTCAACGTAACGGGAAATATCGTTATTCGCGCTTCGATGAGGTAGCCGGAAACGTGTATCACAATCCATCGTATATGCAGAAATATATGTATGGATTGGCGATTACCGCCTACTTCTGGGCCAACCACAGAGAGATTTACCGCTATTTTGAGAGGGTTATTCCTCGGCATCGTAGTGGCCGGTATTTGGAGGTCGGTCCGGGGCATGGACTATTTTTTCTACGTGCGATGGCGCTGTCGCAATACGACAGTTATGAAGGTGTCGATATTAGTGATACGTCGCTCGAGATGACACGTACGCTTCTGTCCAGGCAAGAGCATCGTGGCAACAATCTCTGGACACTCCAACATGGCGATTTCCTTTCAGCAAGCGAGCTTGTTGGCCCGTATGATGCTGTTGTAATGGGGGAGGTTCTTGAACATGTTGAACGGCCGGACCTCTTCTTGACGAGGATCCGAAATTTGGTTCGTCCTGGTGGGTTCGTTTTTGTCACTACTGCTGTCAATGCGCCGGCAGTCGACCATATCTATCTGTTTCGAACGGTTGCCGAGGTTGAGCGCATGGCAACCACTTGTGGCCTCAATGTTGTCGATAAGCTCGTTACCGGTTACCCCGGTTGTTCGATCCATGAAACCGAGCGGCGGCGACTACCCATTAACCTTGCGTTGGTTCTTTCAGCATGATCCCCAGTCGCACATTGCGGCTTCATCATTTTGGCTTGGGTGCAAAAGACGAAGATGCGACCTGCAAGGTACTTCGGACGTTGGGGTATTCAGTGGTCCGTCGCATCCGTGACGAACTGCAAAGAACCGATCTGGTCTGGTGCACTCGGGCTGATGAGCCGCCGGTCGAGGTTGTTTTACCGATTGATGATGCAGGTCCGTTGAAAGCGGTGCTTGCCCAGCAGGGAACCAGTTTCTATCACCTGTGTTTCGAGTGTGATGGAACGTTGGAAGACACTTTGTCCCGCCTTCGCAAGCAGGGAACCCGCATTGTCACCGTGCGTGAACCGTTACCGGCGATATTGTTCGACGGTCGTCGGGTCAGTTTTCATATTGCGCAGGGTTTTGGCTTGATTGAATTGCTTGAGGGCGCTGAGGTGCCAGGCACGCCATGACTAACGAATCTGATGTAGAGGAATCCGGCGGTGCTCACCTTGTCTCCGTGCAGGTAATCCGTAATTTCACTGTCGAAGCCATCGCGCCATTTCTGACTCGCGCGCTCGTTGCCTCCGGATTTTCCCCGGAGCTTCGCTTTGGTGGTTTCGCTTCCGCGTATCAAGAAATTGCTGAAGGCGACATGCCTAGTACAGATCGCGGTGTGTGCATGACTGTTCTGGCACTTGGCCTTGAAGAGGCCGCTCCGGATTTCGGTCACGTGAACTGGCCGGCAGCCGATGTTTGCGAGCACATATTGATGCTCGTGCGCATGGCTGTAGCTACGTGGAGTTCGCCCCTGTGCATTAATACTGTGTTGGCTCCGCTGTTTCAACCATGGGGGCTGGCGCGCGGTAGCGAGCTCACGGAAGTCGAGAACTCTATCGTCGCGCTGAATTCCGAGTTGCGAACAATTGCGGCAGCAGCGCCGGGGCGTGTCATCCTTTGTGACTGGGAGCATTACGCACGTTTGCTGGGTGAGCAGGGTACCTACGACTATCGCTTCTGGTATAGCAGTCGTGCCCCTTTTGCGGCCCCGTTCCTGAAACTTTATGCGGAGGACATCGCGAAAGCGACGCGTGTACTCAGCGGGCGGATACGCAAGTGCTTAGTTCTGGATTGCGATAACACCCTGTGGGGCGGCATCGTCGGTGAAGACGGGCTTGATGGCATTCAACTTTCTACCGATACCGTTCCGGGTCGCTACTTTTACGAATTTCAACGAGCAGTGCTTGATCTTGCCGAGCGAGGCGTCATCCTGGCCCTATGCAGTAAGAACAACGAAGCAGATGTGATGGAAGTACTGAATAACCACACGGACTGCGTGATTCGACGCAATCATCTGGCAGGTTGGAGGATCAACTGGGCTCCTAAATGTGAATCGCTGGCGGAACTTGCGAACGAACTGAACATTGGTCTCGACAGCTTCGTGTTTGTCGACGACAACCCGGCCGAGTGCGAATTAGTGCGGCAGATGCTGCCGCAGGTGGCAGTAATTCAAGTCCCCGACCGTCGTGAACAACTGCCGAGTTTGTTGTTCCGTGACGATCTGTTTGGAACCTTGGTCGTCACGGATACAGATCGCACGCGTGCCGAGAGCTATCGCATCCAAAGGGAACGTCGTGAACTGCAGCGAACCGTGAAAAATCCCGAGGACTATCTCGAGTTACTCAGAACCCGGATTGTCTTGCGGCAGGCTGGGGAGCGTGATGTGGCGCGTGTGACTCAACTTCTTCAGCGAACCAACCAGTTCAATCTGACGACTCGCCGACACGACGAGTCGATGATACGTGAGTTGCTCGCGTCGCCAAGCACACTGCTGCTTGTCTGCGAGGTTTTCGACCGCTTTGGCTCGGTGGGGCTAACTGGCGTTTTGCTGGCGCTCCGCAAGGGAGACGTCGCCGAGATTGACTCGCTACTATTGAGTTGCAGAGTACTTGGTCGTGAGATCGAGTTCGCATTCGTCGCCGCAGCTGCCGACTGGCTACGGAGGGAATGGAAAACGGAGGCCATCGATGCGGAATTTATACCATCCGCAAAGAATATGCAGTGTGCCGATTTCTGGGAACGCTGTGGTTTTGTGCGTAGCGGCTCGCTCATCGATGGGGTAATTAGATTTCGTGCAGTCGATGTCACCGAGGTGATCAGTCGAAGTAGTCGATCATTCATTACTGTTGAGGCAGAGACATGACCAACAAGTTATTCACAGTCATAGCGGAGATACTGGAAGTCCCTTCTACTGCGATAACTGCTCAAACGAGTGCAGCTACTGAAAAACACTGGGACTCTTTACGTCATATGCAGATTATATTTGCGGTCGAGGACGCCTTTGGCGTTCATTTTCGCGATGAGGAAATTCCATTGTTGACCAGCGTCCAGGCAATTTCCAACGCGCTGGCGAGTTATGGAGCTAATCCGGTCTAGCAGGTGCTCAATCCGACGGTGTCACGCCCGGGTTGGCGCGCTGCATGAAGGCGCTATGGTCTGAACACGCGGCCGGTTGAGGACAAGAATGTGCCGATCGTGCGCAAGACCTTCAAGGATTACGCTCCTGGCTTTGTCCATGTCAACATCAAATACCTGCCGCATATGGCTGACGAATCCGACCGGCACTGCCTGTTCGTGCCATCGATCGCACCACACGCTAGGTCATTACACATCTGGCGCAGAAGGCACTGGTGGTCACCAGACGCCACCTCGGGCGATGCGCACGTGGCGAGAGCAAAAGCCGAAACTGTTCGTCAGGAAGCCGAAGAACCAAGCGGGACTAGACACCTAGGGAACATCTGGACAAGTCCGTCGGCAAGACGAGAAGGAACGCGATTCCGCTGTAATAGAGCTCTTTTCTAGGGGCTGCGTGAATTCATCACAGCACGTATCACCAGCGCAAGTCCGAAGCTCAACAGATCCACGGCCAATTGCCAGACGCGCACTAAAAGCATCACGGCGATTACAGCTCCGCGTGCAAAGCTATTCGGAAGAATAGCCCACAGAGCAAGTGTGGATGCCTCTCGAACGCCGATACCGGCAGGGACGGGGATGGCAATCAAGCCTGCTGTCCAGCCCAGGCACAGGAGTGCCAACATGGCGGGAACAGTGCTCAAGGAGGCTTGGCCGGATGCCAGTATGACCGTACTGGATGTCGCTGTGCACAGTACCAGCATGGCGAATGCGAATGCGACAGCGGAAGGCCAAGTAGGTGGGGTAACTGATTCTTCCGGGGCCGAAATTCGCAAGCGGGGGAACAGTTGCGCAATCATGTTAAGTACGATCGCCATCGTTTGCTGTCGGAGCGCGATTGCAAGGAGCACACAAGTCGCACAAACTACCAAGCCGGAGCCGATGAGTGGTAATGAAGGAATGCATGCCACTCCAATGCCGGTTAACAACAGCATGTTGATGGCGGCTAATTCGAGGTTCGCGAGCAGTACCGCACGCAGCGAACCACGACCCGATATTGCGGTTGCCTGCGACACCGCTGCCCAGATCCCACCAGGGAGGTATTTGCCCACCAAAGAGAACAGGTAAGCTTCAACGTGGACGGCCACCGGGTCGAGTATGCCGTGTTTACGGAGCAGGATTGAGAAGACGGTGCCTTGAAGGACATTCAGGGCTACGCCAAGTAGGACTGCTGCTACCGACCAACCTGGTTTAATCGTTGTAACAAGACGGGCAACGTCGGTACGTGCGGTCCATGCGAGCCACAGGACGACGCCCAAGCCAGTTGCAAGCAACGTAATGCGCAAGGCTTTTCGTGTACGAGCCCAATTCATTGTTATCAAAGTGCCCGTCGATTTTTGCTTAAGCGCAGACAAGCTGCCGAATGGCTTCCACGACTCGTTCCACATCCGCGTCGGTGAGCTTTGGTGACAGCGGCAGGCTGACCGTCTGGCGGCCAAGGCGCATAGCGTTCGGCCACTGTTCCGGCTTCCAGCCGTAACGCTGCTGGTAGTACGGATGTTCGGGCACCGACATGTAGTGCACGCCGGTGCCGATCCTGCGACTGTTCATGGCGTCGAGAAAGGCGTCGCGCGAAATACCGCAGAGCACCTCGTCGATCATGATCGTAAACAGGTGATAGGCATGTTTCGTGCCGGGTGCGGGCGCCGTCGGCAGACCGATCGGCAGATCAGCGAATGCCTCCATGTAGCGATTCCAGATGGCCTCGCGCCTTGTCCAGGTTTGCCCGACGCGCGCAAGTTGATGGATGCCGATCGCGGCCTGCAGATCCATCATGTTGTACTTGAAGCCAGCCTCGACCACTTGGTAATGCTTGTAGCCCTGATCGCCGAAGCGATGCCATGCGTCCTTGCTCATGCCATGTAGCGCCAGCACCTTGGCTCGTGCGATGTTCATCTCGTCGCGGCCGACGATCATGCCTCCCTCACCGGTGACCACGTTTTTGGTGGCATAGAAGCTGAAACAGCCGAAGTCGCCGAAAGTGCCGGCCTTGCGGCCGTGGTAAGTCGTCTCGATCGCATGCGCGCAATCTTCAATCACGATCAGGTCATGCTTCTTTGCCATCGCCATGATCGAGTCCATTTCGCATGGACGTCCGGCGAAATGCACCGGTAGGATCGCGCGCGTACGCGGCGTGATTGCCGCTTCGATAGACGTCGGATCGATGTTCTGGGTCAGCGGATCGACATCGGCCAGCACGGGTGAGAGGCCGGCGTGGATGATCGCGTTGACGCTTGCGCAGAAAGTCATCGGCGTGGTGATGACTTCCGAACCAGGCTCCAGTTGCGCCGCGACCATGCTGACATGCAGTGCGGCCGTGCACGAGTTCACCGCTGCAACCTGCATGGGTGCCAGTGCCTGATACGTTGCGAAATCGTGTTCGAACTGTGCGACGCGCGGCCCCGTACCCAGCCAGGCCGATTGCATGCAGGCTACGACTTCGTCGATCTCGGCCTGTTCGATCAGCGGCGAGCCGAAGATCAGGAAGGGCTCTTCATGGGTGTCTTGCGAACTCATTCTTGGGTTCCGTCATGGCGGCGATGGTCAGGCCACATGATCCGCGAATCATGTCACATGCGCAAAGAGCTTGAGACACGTTTTTTGAGTGCTTGTAGAGGGAGCATTTATGATTGGGCGAACAACGTTTTCAGTTCGGCAATGCTGCCATTCAGCCGTCCACCTATATTCAGCGCTTCAAGCTTTCGCAGTGCCTTCCGTGCATCGTCCTGGCACCCCAGCGCTATCAACATGCGAATCAGAGTGATCTGGTAAGCGGGTTCGTCCGGGCTGACTTCGATAGCTTCTTCGATCATGCGCTCACCGAGAGCGTGATCTTCCAACGTGTTCCACGCATAGTCACCGTAGGTGGCGAGTAAACGGGCACTAGGATTGGGGTGCGCGAGCGCGGCCATGAATGCCTGGGTCATGCGATTTTTCGGTAGGTCGCAACGGCGTTCGTGGGCGCATTGTGTCAATGCGCCAAGCGAGCTTTCGTCTTGCACACCGGGCTTACGCGCTTTCAACTTGGCGATCATGCTGTCCCACCATGCATCTTTCAGAGGCAGATGCATGCGCGAGTTCATGAAGATCAGTGCCTGTTCGGGAAGGATCGAAGCGTTGGGGAGTACGGCGGCCTTTTCCAGCGGAGCGTAGACCAGATGGGTAAATGGCGAGGTGGGGTCATACTTCGAGTAGATGATATAAGTGCGGCCCAGTTCGTACTGAGCCCGTGGTGACTGCGGGACACGTATGGCTAGGTCCTCGGCCAGTCGCAACGGATTGCCCCAGGCATAGGCTGTGAGCGCCGTCAGTACTGCCCAGCAGAGTAATAGTCCAGCTAATAGCACATGCCGGGGCAGGGCAAAGGAAGTATTTCGTGGCACGGCGAGCAGCGGCACGACCGCGAGCAGCAAGCCGAAGCTGGCGAAGTAGTTGCGGTGCTCGTAGACCAATTCCAGCGGCAAGATAGTGCCGGTGAGTAGCTGGCAGCCGAGAAACAAGGCGATGCCGAGTGCTGCCATCGGTCGGTTTTGGCGTAGCCACAGTGTCAGAGCGATCAGTGCGGTAAGAAGGACAATGCTGGCGAGCGTGCTCCACGGCGCCAACAACTCGGTCGATATCCGGAAATCATCGTGGTAGAACGACAACGCACTGGGAGTCGGCAGAAGTGTCCATGCCATGTAGTCGACGATGATGCGTGCTTCGCTGAGCAACCGCGTGCCCAAGGTGAAATCACGGGCGGCCCAGGTTTCCGGTTTCAACACGCCAGGTAACAACCAGGCCAAACCGACGATCATGGGCAGAACCAGTACCAGCAGGAACAGGCCGATGATGCGCGGATCACGTTGCGGGCGCGTCGTCGAGATTCCTCCGTTGACTAGAGCCTCCCGCGACCGGTGAAAGCAGAACAGCGTCCATTCGATCAGCAGCGCGTACAAGGGCAGCATCACCGCGGTTTCCTTGGCCAGTACGCCGATGGCTGCCGGTACGGTGATGCTGGCGGCGCACAGGATGAAGCCGGTCCAATTCGATCCACCCTTGCTGGTAGAGGAAGCGTTTGCGTGATGGAGCATGCGCCGGCGCCCTGCCATGTAGCCGAGCAGCCCCAGCAGCACAAACAGATTCGCCATGCTTTCCATGCGTTGCACCACGTACAGCACGGCGGTGAGGTTGATCGGCAGCAGCATCCAGCCAGCAGCAATCCATGTGGCCACTATGGAGGCGTGCGGATGCCTGTTGGAGGGATTGGATCGCAGCAACGCCAGCGCGAGCAAGTAGACCAGCCAGCCGTTCAGCAAATGGATCAGCAGGTTGGTCAGCTTCATCCAGTACGGATCGAGGCCCGTGGTGAGGTAGTTGATGGCGAAGCTCAGCGAGGCGAGCGGCCGCTTGAAATCGCTCGCTGGCGAGGAAAGCGCAGCGCCGACCAGCGACGGGATGCTGGCGTCCGGCGGCTGCACCCCCTTGTTGTCGACGATGTTGGGGTAGTCGTCGAACAGGAATCCACCGGAGAGTCCCGGCCAGTAGACAGCCAGGGTCATGGCGAAGGCGGCAAGCAGTGCCAGAAGATGCCACGACGAGCGGCGAAGGGAATCCATCAGTCTGGTGTACCCGGTTGGGATGAATGGCTGGGAGTATTCACGGAGCCGGTCTTTGCGTCGAGGGTGAGTTGGTTGCGCAGGTGATCCAGTTCTTGCTGCCAGTAGTGCTGGCGCCCGAGTACCCACGCATGCAGCCGCGGCATGCCGAAACCGGGTTTCATGACGTTCCCACTGACCGTTTCGTAATGGTCGAGCAGGTGCAGGCCGTGGGCGGGGTAGCCTGCGGCCCCCAGGGTTGCTGCGGCCTGCAGGGCCATGCCGGGGCGAACCTGCAGATCGAGCGCGTGGATGAAATCGGCCAATGCCGTATCAGGTTGCCCCCGTGCGAGTGCAATTCTGCCGCGCAGGTAGGTCAGATCCTGCTGCGGTCCGGCGGCGGAAAGTTTCGGGTTCTTCAGCCCGGTGTCAATCAGCCCCTGCAGGCCTTGTGTCGTCAGTCCTGGACACCCACCCGAAAGTGCCACGGGCAGGGTACGGTCGAACCAATGGGCGAACAGGGTGCCGGTGTTCGGTGTGCTCTGCATGGCGGTCCGGGCGGCGGCGAGATCGGTAGCCTGGATGCCGCCAGTCATGCAACGTGCTCCGATCAGGTTGAAAGCGAGCTGTACCTGATCCGGTTGGGTCGCGAGTAGCTTCTCCAGACGCAGGATGGCCGCTTCCGGGCGTCCAGCCTGCATCTCGATCTGTGCGGCATTGGTCTGGGCCCGCGCCGAATCAGGGTTGATTTTTGCCCACAGCGACGATTGGGTATGCACGTTGCCCCACAGTTCGGCGCGGGCGTGGGTCATCCATGCCAGGCCCAGCGGCAGCGCCAGCATCAAGGCGTATTTGAGCTGGCGCAGGTTCCTCGTATCGCCCAGCCAGAGGCCAAGCGGCCAGAACATCAGCAAGGCGGGCAGGTAGTTGCGATGTTCGAAATAGAGCTCCAGCGGTATCGAGGTGGACTCCAGCAACTGGCCGGCAAAGTAGAACAGTATGGCCAGCGCCAGCGCGGGGTATCGCCTACGCTGCCACCAGGCAAACCCGATCAGTCCAAGCACTGACAGCATAGTAGGCAAGGTGGTGATCGGCTGCCACCACGAGGTGGAGGCGACGTACTGGTCGTTGAACAGTCCGCTGGAAAACGGGCGCGGCAGCCACAGCAACTGCAGGTAATCCAGCAATACGCGTGGCTCGGTGAGCAGGCGTTGGCCGATGCTCCATGGGCGGATACCCACTGGGCCACCGGCAAGTACCCCGTTGAAGCCAACCCAGAACAGGTAGCCAAGGATAGTGACGGTGGGAATGACGCCGAATACAAACAGGGCGAAACGATGCGCCCGTTGTGGTCCGCCGTTGAGCATGGGATGCCGTGGCGCGAGCACGATGGCTTCAATCAGCAAGGCAAACACCGGCAGCAAGGCTCCGTTGGCCTTGGCCAGTACCCCAAACACGGTGAAACCTCCTAACCCCAGCACGCTCCAGGTCAGGCCTGGCGCGATTTTGCCCCGGGTCAGCAGGCCACGACCATGTAACCAGACCAGCAATCCGGCGATGGTGCAGGTAGCGGGCAGCATGGCTTCGCGCTGCACGATATACAGCGCCGTGGAAACCAGCAGGGGATGCAGCAACCAGAGAGCAGAGCCTAGCAAGGCTGCAAGTTGGCTTCGCCGATTGTCGTGCCCCAGCACGTTGCCCAAGCGGATCAACAGGGTGTAGAGCAGTGCGCCATTGATCAGGTGCAGGATCAAGTTGGTGCGCTTAAACGGGAACGGATCCGCCGGCCAGTCATGGGCATCGAGCAGGAAGGTCAGCAGCGTCAGTGGACGACCCGTGGGGTCGGCAGTACCGGAAGTGATATAGCGCCAGAACGCGGGCCAATTTTTGACTGGGCCGGTGTTTCCCAGTGCAGGCAAGTTGGCAAAATCATCGAACAGAAAGTTGCTATGGAGACCAGGCCAATAGATGGCCAGCGCAAGCAGCAGCACGCATAGGCATGCGAGCGGTGACAGGATTGTCCGGCATCTCGGCATCGCGAACTTCCAAAAAAGAAGGGCCGCGGATGCGGCCCTTCATACTATCCATTGTGTCGGAAATTAACGGCAGGAAGTGGGCAGATACTTCGCCTTCAGGGCGGCGCTTCCAGCCCGGCAGGTCCAGCTGACGCTGCCAGCAGTGGTTACTGGCGAAAGCACGAGCGTTGCGCCGATTGGAATCTGGGTGCTGGCTTTCGGGCCGCCGTAAGCTGCGGTAATGATTCCGGTAGCCGGGGCGACAGTTACCGACGTGACATAGTTACCGTTGATGCTGGCCGGTGTGGCCAAGCCCACCGATAGGTTACCGCCCGCGGTGTTCAGCCTGCCCGTGTTGGAATAAAACTCAGCCACGGCAGTCTTGGCGCCATCGGCGAGCACGGCGCCTTCCGACACCTGCGTGCGAACCAAGTAATCCTGATAGGCCGGGATGGCGATGGCGGCGAGGATCGCGATGATCGCAACCACGATCATCAGTTCGATCAGGGTAAAGCCTTTCTGCATCTTCTTCATGGTGGTTCCTCTGTTTTGGTTAGCTAACCGTGTGATGCCCCCTGAGCCCCAGTCCCGTATCCCCCTAGGCGGGATCGGACCCCATTCGCATGGTCGGAACGACCAGGAAGCTCGC
>Ga0182007_10001036_pt1 | contig 15214 bp, 15 predicted proteins | sample Sormic07211113_1_FD_123023 | JGI IMG/M metagenome (GOLD analysis project Ga0182007, IMG submission 123023) | Rhizosphere microbial communities from Sorghum bicolor, Mead, Nebraska, USA - 072115-113_1 MetaG | ecosystem: Host-associated > Plants > Roots > Rhizosphere | place: USA: Nebraska... | reverse complement strand
GGCGCGCCACCGATGCCATGCTTTTGCAACTCCATCAACACGCGGTTTTTCAACGCCAGCAATTGCTGCAGGCTAGACACCTGCGCGCGAGGCTGCGACGCGGATTGCACGGCTGACGTCACCGGGGCGGCCCCTGCGATGGCTGCTGATGCGCCTTCGGCAGCCTCGCTGGCAGACGGCTGGATCGAACCCGACCAGACATGCGCGCCGCCGGCGGCCGACGCCGCCGTCTGCGAACCTGCGAGCGGCGCCGACGAAGCGGCTCCGCTCACCGCCGCGCCGCCCGGCGTCGTGGGGCTTGCCTCGCTTGCCGCACTGCCCGTTCCCGAAACCGCGGGCGCCGCCGGCGCCGCAGCCGCATTGACCTGCGAAGCGCCGCTCGCCGCCCCGACCGCCACCGCTGCATTCGGCGCCGAAGCAGCCGCAGCCACGGGAGCCGAAGCGGCCGACGCCGCCGTGGTCGCCGACGCGCCAGAGCCCGCAGCCGCCGCAGAAGCCGCCAGCGCACCCGACGCATCCAGTGCCGGCACGGTCAACACCGCACCCACGCGCATCCGGCTCGGGTCATGACCCATGAAAGCGCCCGGATTCGCGTCGAACAACGCGCGCGTCGCGCGTGCGAGCGTCGCCCGGTCGCGAGACTGGGTGACGGCGATCGCGACGTCGTTCAACGACTGTCCGGGCTTCACCGTATATTGGCCGCCGGCCGCATAGGAAACTGAAGCGGCGTCCGGCGCGCTCGCCGCCTCGGCGGGCGCCGCGATTGCGCCGCTGACGCCACCACCAGTCAGCGCAAGCGCCAAAACGACGGCAGCCGCCAATCGACCCGTCAATCGGCCGGTAACTCGATGAATGAACATAGCCCGAAGGGAAGAGAGTCGAAGATTCATCGGGACTCCTGGCGCTTCAGCGCGCAGCCCTTTTTTGCGGTTGGAAGGAGACAAGATAATCGGAGCACACAATGAAAAAGCGCCGCGCAAGCGCGACGCTTCTTGAGTTTTCTACGCGTCGTGAGCGCGTAGTTTACTTTACTTGTCGAGCACAATGCGAAGCATACGACGCAATGGTTCGGCTGCGCCCCACAGCAACTGGTCACCGACCGTGAAGGCCGACAGGTATTCGCCGCCCATCGCCAGTTTGCGCACGCGGCCGACCGGCACGGTCAGCGTGCCCGTCACCACTGCGGGCGACAGATCGCGCATGGATGCTTCACGTTCGTTCGGCACGACCTTGACCCAGTCGTTGCCCGAGGCGAGGATGCTGTTCACTTCGTCCAGCGGCACATCCTTGTTCAGCTTGATGGTGAGCGCCTGCGAGTGGCAGCGCATCGCGCCGATCCGCACGCACAGGCCGTCTACGGGGATCGAGCCCGGCGTGCCCATGGCCGGCTTGCCGAGAATCTTGTTGGTTTCCGCGCCGCCCTTCCACTCTTCCTTCGACATGCCGTTGCCGAGATCCTTGTCGATCCACGGAATCAGCGAACCGGCGAGCGGCACGCCGAAGTTGTCGGTCGGCATGCGGTCGCTGTTCATCGCGCTCAGCACGCGACGGTCGATGTCGAGAATCGCCGACGACGGATCCGCCAGATCTTCCTTGGCCGCACCGTAGAGCGTGCCCATTTGCTGCAGCAGTTCGCGCATGTTCTGCGCGCCCGCGCCCGAAGCGGCCTGATACGTCATGGCCGTCATCCAGTCGACGAGGTTTTCGCGGAACAGGCCGCCCAGCGCCATCAGCATCAGGCTGACCGTGCAGTTGCCGCCGATGAAATTCTTCTGGCCCTTGACCAGTGCATTTTTGATTACGTCGAGATTGACCGGATCGAGAATGATGACCGCGTCATCCTTCATGCGCAGCGACGAAGCCGCGTCGATCCAGTAGCCATTCCAGCCCGCCGCACGCAGCTTGGGGAACACTTCGTTCGTGTAATCGCCGCCCTGACAGGAGATGATCGCTTCACACTTCTTCAGGTCTTCGATGCTTGTCGCATCTTTGAGCTTGGTCTCGTTTTTGGCGAACGACGGCGCGTTGCCGCCCGCATTGCTGGTGCTGAAAAACACCGGTTCGATCAAGTCGAAATCGCCTTCCTGCTGCATACGCTGCATCAGGACGCTGCCGACCATGCCGCGCCAACCTACGAGACCTACGTTCATGACTTCATACCCTTCGAGTGGAAACTTCCCCGCATCTTTGCCCGCAGTGACCGCGCGGGGAAGATGAGCGGGCACGACGGACGATCAGCGTTTCGTGATCGTTTTCGGGGTAATCGTTTTGGTAGTAATGGCGAGCTCAACCACACGGGCCGTTTTGCCGTGGGTTTGACCGTGAATGGTCGAAATCGAGGAGATTTGAGAGATCCGCGCCATCGCTACAATATACACGAAAACCGAAATTTGGCGACGCCAGTCGCCGCTATCGCCCGTATTGCGCGCGAATCCACCCATTTCGAGGTGGATTCACGCTTTAAAGGTTACTTTACAGCCCGTTTGACAATCCGACTATTGCTTCAGACCGGCGACATTGTTTACAGCGCGGCAACCACCGCATCGCCCATTGCCACTGTGCCGACCTGCTTGCAACCCGGCGTGAGAATATCGCCGGTGCGATACCCCTGTTCGAGCACCTTTTTCACCGCGGTTTCGATGCGGTCCGCCTGCTCCGCCTTGTTCAGCGAATAGCGCAGCATCATGGCGGCCGAGAGGATCGTCGCCAGCGGATTGGCCACGCCCTTGCCGGCGATGTCGGGCGCCGAACCGTGCGACGGTTCGTACAAGCCCTTGTTGTTCTTGTCCAGCGACGCCGACGGCAGCATGCCGATCGAGCCCGTGAGCATCGCCGCTTCGTCCGAAAGAATGTCGCCGAACATGTTGCCGGTGACGATCACGTCGAACGACTTGGGCGCCTTCACCAACTGCATCGCGGCATTGTCGACATACATATGCGACAACTCGACGTCGGCGTATTCCTTCGACACGTCGATCATCACGTCTTTCCAGAACTGCGACGTTTCGAGCACGTTGGCCTTGTCCACCGAGGTCAGCTTCCTGCCGCGCTTTTGCGCCGCCTGAAACGCGACGTGCGCGATGCGGCGCACTTCGGGCTCCGAATAGCGCATCGTGTCGAAGCCTTCCTTCGAGCCGGCAAAGAGACCATCCGGCGCTTCACGCACGCCGCGCGGCGCGCCGAAGTAGATGTCGCCGTTCAGTTCACGCACGATCAGGATATCCAGACCCGAAACGATCTCTTCCTTCAACGACGAAGCGCCGGTGAGTTGCGGATAGCAGATCGCCGGGCGGAAGTTCGCGAACAGTTGCAGATGCTTGCGCAGACCGAGAATCGCCTGTTCGGGACGCAGCGCGCGTTCAAGCTTGTCGTACTTCCAGTCGCCGACGGCGCCGAACAGAATCGCGTCGGCTTCCTTCGCCAGCGCCAGCGTTGAATCGGGCAGCGGGTGGCCCTTCGCTTCGTAGCCCGCGCCGCCGACCGGCGCTTCTTCGAGTTCGAACTTTTCGCCGAGTACGTTCAGGACCTTGACGGCCTCCTTGACGATTTCGGGGCCGATGCCGTCACCCGGCAACACTGCGATCTTCATGCGAATTCCTTGATGATTTTCTTGGGACGTTCAAGCGCGAATCAGCGAGCGGCGCTTTAACCGACAATGCGATGAGCCAGCCAAGGCTGCTTCGCAATACGCTCCGCTTCGAACTGGCGAATCTTGTCCGCGTGACGCAGCGTCAGGCCGATATCGTCGAAACCGTTCAGCAGGCAGTACTTGCGAAAGCCCGCGACTTCGAACGGATACTCCGCGCCGCCGTCCGAGGTGCGCACCACTTGCGCTTCCAGATCGATGGTCAGCTTGAAGCCGTTGAACGCGTACGTTTCGTTGAACAGGTGATCGACTTGCTGTTCGGTCAACACGATCGGCAACAGGCCGTTCTTGAAGCAGTTGTTGTAGAAGATATCGGCGAAGCTCGGCGCGATGATCGCGCGGAAACCGTATTGCTGCAGCGCCCACGGCGCATGTTCACGCGAGCTGCCGCAGCCGAAATTCTTGCGCGCCAACAACACGGACGCGCCTTGATAACGCGGCTGATTCAGCACGAAATCCGGATTCAGCGGGCGCTTCGAATTGTCCTGACCCGGCTCGCCGTGGTCGAGGTAGCGCCATTCGTCGAACGCGTTCGGCCCGAAACCGGTGCGCTTGATCGACTTCAGGAATTGCTTCGGAATGATCGCGTCCGTGTCGACGTTCTCACGATCGAGCGGCGCCACGACGCCGGTGTGTACGATGAATTTATCCATGACGCTTGCGCCTGTTTCAAGACCGGGCGATGCGCGTGGCGGCTGTCGAACCGCTCGGCGCATCGCCGGCAAAAATCAAAAACCGCTTATTTGTCAGCGTGGTTGCTGATCGAATTGCCGAGGTGCGACATGTCCTCGCCGAATCCGTGCACCGTGTTGCAGCCCGTCAGACCGAGCAGCAACCCGGCCAGCGTACCGAGCGCGAAGCGGCGCAGTAGAGTGATGCGATTCATGTTCTTCATGATGCGTTTTATCCAAGCTTGCGAATATCGACGAAATGCCCTTCAATGGCCGCGGCTGCGGCCATTGCGGGGCTCACGAGGTGGGTACGGCCACCGGCGCCCTGACGACCTTCGAAATTACGATTCGACGTGGACGCGCAACGCTCGCCCGGATCCAACCGGTCGGCGTTCATCGCGAGACACATCGAGCAACCCGGCTCGCGCCATTCGAAACCGGCGTCGGTAAAGACCTTGTCCAGCCCTTCCCGCTCCGCTTGCGCCTTCACCAGACCCGAGCCCGGCACGACCATGGCGAGGCGGATGTTCGGCGCAACGCGGCGACCGAGCTTCTTGACGACGTAAGCCGCGGCGCGAATGTCTTCAATGCGCGCGTTGGTGCACGACCCAATGAAGATTTTATCCGGCTTGATCGACTCGATCGGCGCATTCGGCTCGAGCGCCATGTATTTCAGCGCGCGCTCCATGGCGTCGCGCTTGACCGGGTCCTTCTCGCGTTCCGGGTCCGGCACGCGGCCGTCTACTGCCGTAACCATTTCCGGCGACGTGCCCCACGTGACTTGCGGCACGATTTCGGCAGCGTTCAGCTCGACCACGCGATCGAACTGCGCGCCTTCCTCCGACTTGAACTGCTTCCAGTACTCGACCGCGTGATCCCACTCGACGCCTTCCGGCGAGAACGGGCGGCCTTTCAAATATTCGATGGTGGTGTCGTCCACTGCGACCATGCCAGCGCGCGCGCCCGCCTCGATCGCCATGTTGCAGACCGTCATGCGGCCTTCCATGGACAACGCGCGAATCGTCGAACCGCCGAATTCGATCGCGTAGCCGGTGCCGCCCGCCGTGCCGATCTTGCCGATGATCGCGAGCACGATGTCTTTCGCGGTACAGCCGCGCGGCAACGTGCCTTCCACCTTGACCAGCATGTTCTTGCTCTTCTTCTGCAAGAGCGTTTGCGTGGCGAGCACATGCTCGACTTCCGAGGTGCCGATGCCATGCGCGAGCGCGCCGAACGCGCCGTGCGTGGACGTGTGCGAGTCGCCGCAGACGATCGTCATGCCCGGCAAGGTAGCGCCCTGCTCCGGCCCGATGATGTGCACGATGCCTTGGCGCAGGTCGTTCATCTTGAACTGCGTGATGCCGTAGGCGTCGCAGTTCGAATCGAGCGTGTCGACTTGCAGCCTGGAAACCGGATCGGCGATGCCGTGGCTGCGATCCGTGGTGGGGACGTTGTGGTCCGACACCGCCAGATTCGCGCTGATGCGCCACACCGGACGCTCAGCCAGCTTCAGGCCCTCGAACGCCTGTGGGCTGGTCACTTCGTGCAGCAGGTGACGGTCGATATAAAGAATCGTCGTACCGTCTTCTTCCGTGTGGACCACGTGTGTGTTCCACAATTTGTCGTAGAGAGTCTGTGCCATGGTATGCGGGGTAGTAGTGACTGCGGACTGACCGTGTCGGTCGATTATGCCATGCAGCGGCTCGCATTGTGCCCCACGCCATCGAAAAAACCGATAAAAAACAGTGAGTTGGGTGGTAGTGTCGATACCTGTATTGGCGTTACCCGGCAAGGGTGCGGGGTGGCGCCCCACGCGCCGCCCCCGTGCGTGCGAACGCTTAGCGCACGAGATCGAAGCCGAGTTGCGCACGTCCCAGCGGAGTCAGGTCGCTTTCTTCCGCGCGTCCGATGAAGTCGGTTTCGAAGTGATCGGCCGGAAAATCCGGCGGGCTCTCGCCGCGCAGGAAGCTCGGCAACTGGCGCTCGAGATACGCCTCGTTTTTCGCGCACCAGGGCGCGGACGAGATGTACATCACGTTGCTGTAGCCGTTGCCGCGGTGCGCGTCTTCCACGGAATGCACGACGTCGCTATGCCAGAACACGGCGTCTCCGGCCTGCATGTGCGGAATCGGCGTGACCGCTTCGAGCAGCAGGCTGTGCCACGCCGGTTGGATCGACAGCGCGCGGGCCGGTTGGGCGCCGCAGAGCTCGTCGTCGGGCACGTCGTCTTGCAGCGCGCGCAGGATCACGTAGGCCATCGCGTTGGCGATCGGGATCAATTGCAGCGTGCCGTCGCCGGGCCCTTGCGGCGTCAGCGCGGTCCAGCCCTGGAAGGTGCGGAACATCGAGCAGACCGCCGGGGAGGGAATCTCCTGCACGTCGGGACGGAATGCGGCGTCGAACGGATCGTACGCGCGCCAGTTGCCCGACAGCACGTGCCGATACACCTTGCGGAAATTCGGATCGAGCCAGCGCTCGACGGAGCCGCCATCCACGTGCGGCGACAAACCCAGCGATTCCGATCCGGGCGGCCGGCGACGAATCCGGTCGGCGTAGACCGGTATGCGCTCGGGATCGAAGTGCTGCCTGCCTTCGCTCTCCGACGTCCAGAGGCGGTTCAGGAACACGCGCGTGTTGGTGAGTTGCTGCGATTGACGCGCCAGCGTCTGCGGCCTCGACCAGTAGACGCCATAGATCTGCGGCTTGCTCGACGACAGGTTGCCGAAGTATTTGTCTTCGGCGCGGTGCGCGAGCTTGTCGTCGAGCTTGTTGCGCTGCACGTAGTCGGCGATTTCGTCGTTCCAGTCGCTTGCCTGCCGCGGATCGAACACGCGCCGCACGACGCATGCGCCCCGCGTTTTGATGCGGGCGATGGTGGCCTGGTCGACGTCGCCGGAAACGATCGCCGAATAGTCGAAAACGGGAATCGCGTCACGCCCTTGGTCGCGCTCGCGACGGATGGCGTCGACTTGCTGCCTGATCGCGCTATCGACTTCGTCGAACACCTGCCTGTGGTTCGGTAACGCCGTTTGCAGCGCGCGCTTCGTAGCGCGGATCGCGTCGGGAAGATTGTCGATCACGAGCGGCATGGCCTGTCTCCTTGCATCGGTTTTGTCGGGATGGGGTGCGTCCAGATTAGGCATCTTTGGCACCCAGCATGCATCTCATCCGGCCAATTCTCGATACAATCTGGACATTCGCCGCTTACCCCACGCGCGGCCAGGTTGCGTCCCGTGAAACCTCAGTACGAACGCGTCACCATCCCGGACGGCTGTTCGATTCGCGTCTACCACCGGCAGCTCGCGCAGATCCCGTTCGAATGGCATCACCATCCCGAGTACGAACTCACGCTGACGATGAATAGTCGCGGCCGTCGTTTCGTCGGCGATCACAGCGCTGATTACAGCGGCGACGATCTCGTGCTCGTGCCGCCGGATATGCCGCACACGTGGGCGTCGACGGAGCCTATCGATGCGCGCGAGCCGCAAGTGGCGGTTGTCATATGGTTCAGCGGCGACTGGGCGCGACGGGTGGCAGATTGTTGTCCAGAGTTTGCGTCGTTGCGTACGCTGCTGAGACGCGGCGCGCCAGGATTGCGGTTTGCGCCCGAAGCCGCGGCGCTCATGCGCGCGCAGTTGGGTGCGTTGCTGAATGAGTCGCCGCGTGTGCGGCTGGGTGCCGCGTTGGACTTCCTCGCCTGTCTCGCCGACGCAAAGTCGGAGCCGTTTTCTTCACCGGCTGCGCATGGGCGGAACGGACGACAACAACGGGGCAGCGGCGCGCAACCGGCGCGAACCGCTCAACAGGCTGATCTGGTGCCCACGGCCTCTGCCGGCGGCAGCTCATCAGAAGCGGAACGGCTGAATCGCGTACTGGATCTGCTCGATCGACGCTTCCACGAACGGTTGCGTATCGCCGAATTATGCGAGGCAGCCAATCTCTCGGAGCGCTCGCTGCACCGTTACTTCGTGCGGCACGTCGGCGAAAGCGTGGGACGTTATCTGAACCGGCTGCGCATCGGTTACGCAACGCGGCAATTGACCGACACAAGCTGGCCCATCGCGCTAATCGCCACCAAGGCCGGGTTTCCGAACCTGGCGAATTTCAATCGACAGTTTCTTTCGGCGCGAGGCACGACGCCGAGTGCGTACCGGCGCTTCTTCGAAACCTATGGGCATGCGCCGCAAATCTCAGCGGGACCGCAAGCGCTTGGGGTGCGCTCGCCGTCACTGGAGCGTACGAAAGCTAACGGTTCGCGACGTAAAGCACGTTCGGCCGCTTGATGCGCCGTTCACTGCAAGGTCGATCCACGTCGGCCACCGCTCAGGACAAAAGCAAAACGCCTCAAAGGAAGCTCCGTTGAGGCGTTTTTCTTACCACTTGCAGCCGCGCGGCTCGCAGGCTTCACAGCGTGCGTGCCGCGCGGTGACGCGACCGCTTAACGCTGCGCAATCGGCTTCGCCTCACGCTGCGTATCGCCAATGAACAGCTGACGCGGACGGCCAATCTTCTGTTCCGGATCGGCGATCATTTCATTCCACTGTGCAATCCAGCCGACGGTACGCGCCATCGCGAAGATACACGTGAACATCGACGTCGGAATACCCAGTGCGCGCTGCACGATGCCCGAGTAGAAATCGACGTTCGGGTACAGCTTGCGCGACACGAAGTATTCGTCTTCCAGCGCGATTTTTTCCAGCGCCATCGCCAGCTTGAACAGCGGGTCGTCGTGCAGGCCAAGTTCGTTCAGCACTTCGTGGCAGGTTTCGCGCATCAGCTTCGCGCGCGGATCGTAGTTCTTGTAGACGCGGTGACCGAAGCCCATCAGCTTCACGCCCGAGTTCTTGTCCTTCACCTGCTTGATGAACTCAGGAATGTTGTCGACCGAGCCGATTTCTTCCAGCATGTTCAGCGCGGCTTCGTTCGCGCCGCCGTGCGCCGGGCCCCACAGACAAGCGATACCGGCCGCGATACACGCGAACGGATTGGCGCCCGACGAACCGGCGAGACGCACGGTCGAGGTGGATGCGTTCTGCTCGTGGTCTGCGTGCAGGATCAGGATACGGTCGAGCGCGCGCACCAGCACGTCGTTGACCTTGTAGTCTTCGCACGGGTTCGAGAACATCATGTGCATGAAGTTCGCGCTGTACGAGAGGTTGTTCCTCGGGTACGCAAACGGCTGGCCGATGCTGTACTTGTACGCCATCGCGACCAGCGTAGGCAGCTTCGCAATCATGCGAATGGCCGACACGTCACGGTGACGCGGATTGTTGATGTCGAGCGAGTCGTGGTAGAACGCCGACAGCGCGCCGACTGCCGCGACGAGAATCGCCATCGGATGTGCGTCGCGACGGAAACCGCGGAAGAAGAAGTGCATTTGCTCATGCACCATCGTGTGATTCGTAACGGTCTTCACGAACTCCGCTTTTTGCTGTTCGTTCGGCAGTTCGCCCTTCAGCAGCAGGTAGCAGGTTTCGAGGAAGTCGGCGTTTTCCGCGAGGTTGTCGATCGGGTAGCCGCGGTACAGCAGTTCGCCCTTGTCGCCGTCGATGTACGTGATCGCCGAGTTGCAGGCCGCCGTCGACATGAAGCCCGGATCGTACGTAAATTTGCCGGTCTGGCCGTACAGTTTCCGGATGTCGATCACGTCCGGGCCGAGAGTGCCCTTGTAGATCGGCATTTCAACGCTCGGCGAATTGTCGCTGAACGATAGCGTGGCTTTAACATCTGACGGGGTCATAGCACATCCTCAATCGAAGTATGGAAACAGGGTTTCGATAATTGCACGCCTGGAACAACGGACAAGCGGCGCTCAAGCCGGTTAGGCGTTGCGCAGCAGCTCCAGCACCCGGATCACATCCGGGTCGGCAAGGTCGCCCTCAGGTTCCTTGCGCGCGAGCAGCAAGTCCATCAGGTCGTTATCGCTCAGCTCTAGCAGGCGGGTGAGTGCGCCTACGTCGGCGTCGCTGAGGTCATGCTCATATCGGCTGAAGAAACGCTCAAAGATCAGATCGTTTTCCAGCAAGCCCCGCCGTGCGCGCCAGCGAAGGCGCGCGCGGCGAAGAGGGTCGGACTGATGTGATGATTCGTCCATCTCAGACAGCGCGGCGAACCATCAATTCCTTGATCTTGCCAATCGCCTTGGTCGGGTTAAGGCCCTTCGGGCAAACGTCGACGCAATTCATGATGGTATGGCAACGGAACAGACGGTACGGATCTTCCAGGTTGTCGAGGCGTTCACCCGTCGCTTCGTCGCGGCTGTCCGCGATGAAACGATAGGCTTGCAACAGGCCGGCCGGACCGACGAACTTATCCGGGTTCCACCAGAAGCTCGGGCACGAGGTCGAGCAGCTAGGGCACAGGATACATTCGTACAGACCGTCGAGTTCGTCGCGCTCTTCGGGCGACTGCAGACGTTCCTTTTCCGGCGGCGGCGTATCGTTGATCAGGTACGGCTTGATCGAGTGATACTGGTTGAAGAACTGCGTGAAGTCGCAGATCAGGTCACGCACGACGGGCAAGCCCGGCAGCGGACGCAGCACGATTTTTTGCGGCAGGTCGTTCAGGTTCGTGAGGCACGCCAGGCCGTTCTTGCCGTTGATGTTCATTGCGTCCGAACCGCACACGCCTTCACGGCACGAACGGCGGAACGACAGCGTTTCGTCCATAGCCTTCAGCTTGACGAGCGCGTCGAGCAGCATGCGTTCGTGCGAGTCGATTTCGATGTCGTACGACTGCATGCGCGGCGCTGCATCCTTGTCCGGATCGTAGCGGTAGATTTCAAATGTACGCTTAGCCATTTCTGAATTCCTTTGACTTGTGCCTTAGAAGGTCCGCGCTTTCGGCGGAACCGATTCGACCGTCAGCGGTTGCATGTGAACCGGCTTGTAGTCGAGGCGATCGCCTTCACTGAACCACAGCGTATGGCGCAGCCAGTTTTCGTCGTCGCGATGTTCGAAGTCGTTTTGCGCGTGGGCGCCGCGGCTTTCCTTGCGCGCTTCGGCGGAGACCATCGTGGCGCGCGCCACTTCGATCAGGTTCGCCACTTCCAGCGCTTCGACACGTGCCGTGTTGAACACCTTCGACTTGTCTTTCAGGTGGATGCTGTCGACCCGCTCAGCCACTTCGCGGATGCGTTCAACGCCTTCGGACAACAATGCCGAAGTACGGAACACGCCGGCGTGCTTCTGCATGGTCGCGCGAATGTCGTTCGCGACGTTTTGCGTATACTCGCCCGACGACGACTTCTCGAGCTTGTCGAGGCGCGACAGCGCGAAATCGGCGGCGTCGGCCGGCAGCGGCTTGTGCTCCTTGATTTCCTTGACGTGCTTGACGATGTGATTGCCGGCGGCGCGCCCGAACACCACGAGGTCGAGCAGCGAGTTCGTGCCGAGACGGTTCGCGCCGTGCACCGACACGCACGAGCATTCGCCCACTGCGTAGAAACCGTTGACCGGCTCTTCGTGCCCCTTCGACGTGCCCACGACCTGGCCGTGAATATTCGTCGGAATGCCGCCCATCTGATAGTGAATGGTCGGCACGACCGGAATCGGCTCTTTGATGCAGTCGACGTTCGCGAACTTCAGCGCGATTTCGCGGATCGACGGCAGACGCTTCATGATCGTCTCCGCGCCGATGTGCGACAGGTCGAGCAGCACGTGGTCCTTGTTCGGACCGACGCCGCGGCCTTCCTTGATCTCCTGGTCCATCGAACGCGAGACGAAATCGCGCGGCGCCAGATCCTTCAGCGTGGGCGCGTAGCGCTCCATGAAACGCTCGCCGTTCGAGTTGCGCAGAATGCCGCCTTCGCCGCGCACGCCTTCGGTAATCAGCACGCCCGCGCCGGCCACGCCGGTGGGGTGGAATTGCCAGAATTCCATGTCTTGCAGCGCGATGCCCGAACGCGCGGCCATGCCCAGGCCGTCACCGGTGTTGATGAACGCATTCGTGGATGCCGCGAAGATCCGGCCCGCGCCGCCCGTGGCGAACAGCGTGGTCTTGCCTTCGAGAATGTAGACGTCGCCGGTTTCCATTTCCAGCGCGGTCACGCCGAGCACGTCGCCCTCGGCGTCGCGGATCAGGTCCAGCGCCATCCATTCGACGAAGAACTGCGTCTTGGCCGCCACGTTCTGCTGATACAGCGTGTGCAGCAGCGCGTGACCAGTACGGTCAGCAGCCGCGCAAGCGCGTTGCACCGGCTTTTCGCCGTAGTTCGCGGTGTGGCCGCCGAACGGGCGTTGGTAAATCGTGCCGTCGGCGTTACGGTCGAACGGCATGCCGAAGTGTTCGAGTTCGTAGACTGCGTTCGGTGCCTCGCGGCACATGAACTCGATCGCGTCCTGGTCGCCGAGCCAGTCGGAACCCTTGATCGTGTCGTAGAAGTGATAGTGCCAGTTGTCTTCGCTCATGTTGCCGAGCGAGGCGCCGATGCCGCCTTGAGCAGCAACCGTGTGTGAGCGCGTGGGGAACACCTTGGACAGCACGCAGACCGACAGACCGGCGCGCGCCAGTTGCAGCGAAGCACGCATTCCCGAGCCGCCCGCGCCGACGATAACCACGTCAAACTTGCGACGCGGCAGAGAATTCTTGATTGCAGCCATTCTTTTACACTCTCCAGAGAATCTGCGCAGCGTAGCCCGCACATGCGAGCAGCCAGACGATCGTCAGCGCCTGAAGGAACAGGCGCGTGCCCACGGGCTTCACATAGTCCATCCAGATGTCGCGGATACCGACCCACGCGTGATAGAACAGCGAGAGCAGCGTGACAAACGTGGCGAGCTTCATCCATTGCGTGGCGAAGATCGAGGCCCAGCCTTCGTACGAGAAATCGCGCGCGCCGAAGAACCATGCGAGCAGGATCACCGTGTAGATCGCCATCACGCAGGCGGTAATGCGCTGGGCGAGCCAGTCGCGCAGACCGTAATGTGCGCCGACGACGAGACGCTTCGGACCGATTCGGTTATTAGCTGCCATTTTTTTAAAAAACTCCGAACAGTTTTGCCGCGAATGCAATCGTAAGAAGCGACGACACGACGAGAACGACGATGGAGGTTTGCTTGCCGCCTTCCTTCGTGACCGCGCGGTGCGTGTCCATCACGAGGTGACGGACGCCCGCGCAGAAGTGAAACAGGAAGGCCCACGCAAGAACGAGCGTGATGAGCTTGACGATGACGTTGGAGAGGAAACCTTTGAAGACCTCGAAACTCAGTTCGGAAGTCAGGCTTTGATCGAAGAGGTACAGCAGGAACGGAAGAAAAACAAAAAGCAGACCACCGCTTAAGCGATGCAAGATCGAAACTCGCCCCGCTAGCGGGAGACGGTATGCCGTCAATATCTGCCCGATACCGATGTTCCGGAACTCCGGCCTCGGTTTTTTTACGGCTTCAGCCATGCTAGACCCCTACTATGTAGTCACACTAATCCGCGATTTTAGCGCCTTTTTATATCGCGCTGCAGCGAAAACCACGACAGGTCCGTTACAGCGTGCGCGACAAAGGTGCCTTCAAACAGGCGTGCGTGTGGGACGCCGCGCCTCGTTCAGCCCGACTCAGCTCAGGTCGTTCTGATAGTAATACCCGGTTGTGACATACCAACCTCGCCGCACTTCCACCGGCCGATCCCCATACGTGTACGACACTCGTTCGACCGACAGCAGCGGGAAGCCGGCAGGCACGCGCAGGAGATCCGCAACCGTTGGCTCGGCCGCCACCGCGCGGATTTTTTCCGTTGCGCGGATCATGCGCGTGCCGAATTCCGTTTCGAACATCGCGTAGAGCGGACCCTTGTACTCCGACAGCCGCTCGAGTGTGAGTCCGCGAAATACCGCGCCAGGCAGCCAGATTTCGTCGAGTACGGTGACTTCGCCATCGAACTGCAGCAAACGCTTGATCAGCACCACGGGATCGGCGGGTTTCAGATCGAGCTGCCGGGCGATATCCGCCGATGCTCGCAAACGCCGGCATTCCAGCAGGCGGCTCACGTGCGGATGTTCCGCGCCGTCATCGGCCAGCAATCTAAGGAAGCGAAACTGGGCGCGGTCTTCGTTGTGCGTTGCGACAAACGTGCCCTTGCCCTGGCGGCGCACCAGCAGGTTGTCGGCAGCGAGTTCGTCGATCGCTTTGCGCACCGTTCCCTGGCTGACCTTGTATCTGGCCGCCAATTCGACTTCACTAGGAATGATCTCGCCGGGTTTCCATTCGCCACTTTCGAGGCTCTGCGTAATCAAGCCCTTGATCTGCTGATACAACGGGCTGAAGGTGGGCGACGCAGCGGCGGGCACGGCAGCGGATACACCTTCTCCCGTGGCGCTGGAGCCATTCGGATTCGTGGTGTTCGCCGGGTTCGAATTCATGCGCGCATTTCATCATAAAGGGCTGGGCCACGTCTAGGGTTTTCCCCTCAATAGATATGTCTTATATAAGACATAAGATAATGTTGACTTTGTGTCTGACGACTCCTACACTCCCTTCCGAGCAAGGGTTTGCGGGTTTTTCGGCGCCTCTTTTCAGGCCGCGCCGTAGCGCACCGGCAGTCACTCTGCACCATGCTGTTCCCACGCAGTCCAGGTTTCGATTCGCCGCCATTCGTTGGCCAGACGTTTGCCGAAACGCGCTGTTTGCAGGAGCCCGCACCGTGCAGCGGCTATCCGGCGCTACCCCTATCCACCCCCTGCTCGTGAGTAAGGTTTCCGGCATGGCGGTCTTGCCGCAGCGCGCCGCACGGCCTCGGCATTTCGGGGCTGTCCGCGAACAGTGAATTCCGCCGTGTTTCACAACGCTTCGCTGAACGCCCATATAGAATGGCGTTTTCCCTAGCGTCTAACGCATCGTCCTGGAGATTTCTCAATGGCTAAGCCCGCAAAGCGCGTTGCCGTCACCGGCGCCGCAGGTCAAATCGC
>Ga0182007_10001035_pt1 | contig 15215 bp, 16 predicted proteins | sample Sormic07211113_1_FD_123023 | JGI IMG/M metagenome (GOLD analysis project Ga0182007, IMG submission 123023) | Rhizosphere microbial communities from Sorghum bicolor, Mead, Nebraska, USA - 072115-113_1 MetaG | ecosystem: Host-associated > Plants > Roots > Rhizosphere | place: USA: Nebraska... | reverse complement strand
GCGGCGAGGGCCCGACACCCGGTCCGTGCGCGTGCGGCCGACGGCCGGCACGCGCGGGTGTGGGCTCGGTGGCCTGGGTGGGCGCGTGAGGGCCTGTCGGCCGGTACGTGCGGGTGTGGGCTCGGTGGCCTGGGTGGGCGCTGTGGGGGCCCGACAGGCGGTACGTGCGGCGAGGGCCTGCCCCCCCCGGGCACGTGCAGGTGAGGGCCCAACCGCCGGTACGTGTGTGTGAGGCCCGACGGGCCGGTCCGCGCGCGTGGGGCCGACGGACGGTCCGCGCGCGTGAGAGCCCGGCGGCCTGGGGCCGCGTGTGAGGTCCCATAGCCAGCATGTGCGGGTGAGGGCTCGGCGGTCTGGGTGCGCGTTGTGAGGGCCCGTCAGTCGGTACGTGAGGCGAGGGTCCGGCACCTCGTACGTGCAGGTGAGGGACCAACCGCCGGTTGGTACGTGTGAAGGCCCGTCAGCCGGTGCGCGCGCGTGGTGAGAACCCGAGAACCGGTACGCGCGTGTGAGGGCCAACAGCCAGTACGCGTGGGTGAGGGCTTGACGAGCAGTACGTGCGGGTGAGGGCCCGTCAGTCGGTCCGCGTGCGTGGGGCCCGACAGCCGGTACGCGCGCGTGACGGCTCGACGTGCGGTGCGTGCGGGTGAAGGCCCGTGGTCGACCGAGGGGCCGGGGCCCTCACCCGCGTACGTCTGCTGCTGCTACTACTCCTGCTTCTTGCGGCGCGTTCCGAAGACGATCTCGTCCCAGCTCGGGACCGCCGCGCGGCGGCCCGGGCGGACGCCGTCCGCCTCGGCCTGGCGGTCCGTCGCGCCGACCAGGCGGTCACGGTGGCTGGTGACCGAGCGGGGCATGAGGACGTCCGCGTAGGCCGAACCGGCCGAGGCCGCGGGGGCCGGGGGCTCCTCCTCCACCGGCTCGGTGGCGGGGGGCTCCTCGGCGGCGGGGGTCTCGGCGGGGCGCTCCGGGACCACCAGGTCGCCGCGGAAGCTCGGTACCGCCTCCAACAGGCTGGTCAGCGAGTCCCGTTCGCTCGCCGTGCTCTCGTCCGCGGGCTCGGACGCCTGCGCCGGCAGGCTCGGCCGGTCGAGGGCGCGGTCCAGCGGGCGGTCGCGCGGCAGCCGGGCGATGCGGGGGACGAAGGGAAAGCTGGGCTCCGGCGCGGCGAGGTCGTCGGACTCGCCGATCAGCGAGCGCGCCTCCTCGTCGACGGCCTGGACGAGCCGCCGGGGCGGGTCGTACGTCCAGCTCGCCGAGTGCGGTTCGCCCGCGACCCGGTAGACCAGCAGGACCTCCCAGGTGCCGTCGTCGCGGCGCCAGGAGTCCCACTGGACGGTGTCCTTCTCGGCGCCGCGCAGCAGCAGCCGCTCCTGGACCGCCTCGCCGAGCTGCGGCCCGGCGTTCTCACCGGGCCGACGGACCGGAGTCTTGCGTGCCCGCTCGGCCATGAACGCACGCTCCGCGAGCACGGGGCCCTCGAAGCGGCGTACGCGGTCGACGGGGATTCCTGCGAGCTGCGCGACTTCTTCCGCCGAGGCACCGGCGCGTATACGCGCCTGGATGTCACGGGGACGGAGATGGCTTTCGACCTCGATCTCGATCTGGCCGAGGCGGGGCCGGTCACCGCGGACGGCGGCCCGCAGCCGCTCGTCGATCGGAAGGGTGTACTCCGTTGAGTCGGCAGCCTTGAGCACCAGCCGTGTGCCGTCATTCGAGACGGCCACGACACGCAGTTCGGGCATGGGGACCTCCCGGGTGGTGCCTGCCGACGTCACGTGCGTCGCTGCTTCCGCTAGTCGAGTGTGGCCTGCCCGGGTGCAGCCTGCCACAACCTTGCCGAGTTGCCCGGCGTGTCGGGCACAGGCCCTGGAACGCCGTTATGGCACGGTTACCTATTCGCAACGCTAAGTGACCAACTCCGTCACCCTGTGCAACTAGCCCCCTCCCGGCGGTCCTTGAAGCCGCGGACACCCTGGCGGGAGGCCGGACCCAGGGCTCGCAACAGTACTCCATTTGGACCACGTGCGTGGATTGGCACGCCCCCCAACTTCTGACAAGAAGCCGGGTGTGACCGCCTGTTGAGCGGTTTTTGGGATCTTGGACGTGGCATAGTTCACGGAATCGCCGCAAACGGAACCAAAATCGTCGGACGCGCTACGCCCCCAACACCCGCCGCAGATAGTCGTTCTGGAACCGCCGCTCGGGGTCGAGTCGGTCGCGCAGTGCGGTGAACTCGTCGAAGCGGGGGTAGACCGACGCGAAGTACTCGGCGTCGCGGGTGTGCACCTTGCCCCAGTGCGGGCGGCCCTCGTGCGCGGTGAAGATTCGCTCGGCGGCGGTGAAGTACGCATGGTGGGGCGTGCCCTTGAACATGTGGACGGCGATGTACGCGCTGTCGCGGCCCGAGGCGGTGGACAGCGTGATGTCGTCGGCCGGGGCGGTGCGCACCTCGACGGGGAAGCTGATCCTGAGGCCGGAGCGGTCCATCATCGTTCTCAGCTCGCGCAGTGTCTCGGTCAGGGCCTCGCGCGGGACGGCGTACTCCATCTCCACGAAGCGCACCCGGCGCGGCGAGGTGTAGACCTTGTAGGGGATGTCGGTGTAGCTGCGCGCGGACAGGGCCTTGCTGGAGATCCGGGCGATCGTCGGGACCGTGCCCGGCACCGCCCTGCCGACCCACTGCGCCACCTGGAAGACGCCGTTGGAGAGGAACTCGTCCTCGAACCAGCCGGCAACCGGGCCGACCGGCTTCTCCGGGCCCGCGCTGCGGTTGTTGCGCTTGGTGTTGGTGCTGTCGGTGTGCGGGAACCAGTAGAACTCGAAGTGCTCGTTCTCGGCCCAGAGCTCGTCGAACTCGGCGAGCACCCTGTCGAGCGGCATCGGCTCCTCGCGGGCCGTGAGCAGGAAGACCGGCTCCACGGCGAAGGTGATCGCGGTGACGATCCCGAGGGCGCCCAGGCCGATCCGGGCGGCCGCGAACACCTCCGGGTTCTCCTTCTCGGAGCAGGCGAGCACCGAGCCGTCGGCCGTCACCAGCTCGAGTCCCTTGATCTGGGCGGCGATCGAGGCCGAGTCACGCCCCGTGCCGTGCGTGCCGGTGCTGGTGGCGCCGGAGAGGGTCTGCTCCATGATGTCGCCCATGTTGGTGAGCGACAGACCCTCGCGCGCCAGGGCCAGGTTGAGCCTCTTGAGCGGGGTGCCGGCCTCCACCGTGACGGTCATGGCATCACGGTCGATCTTGCGGATGCCGGTCAACAGTTGAGGGCGGATCAACACTCCGTCCGTGGCCGCGATGGACGTGAACGAGTGGCCCGTACCGACCGCCTTCACGGTCAGTCCGTCCTCCCCGGCCTTCCGTACGGCCGCAGCCAGCTCCTCCACGGAGGCCGGAGCGACCTCCCGCGCGGGACGGGCCGTGACATTGCCGCCCCAGTTACGCCACGTGCCGTTCTTCGCGCTCGCTGTGCTGCTCAACGGTGCCTCCCCGTCGCGGCGCCGGCCTGCTGAGCCGGCGGTACCCCAGGAAACCGACCGCGACCGCGACGGCCCCGGACACCGCCGGAACCCCGTACCCGGCACGCGCGCCGACCGCGTCGATGACCCAGCCGGCCACGGACGAGCCGAGCGCGACACCGACGGCCAGACCCGTACTGATCCAGGTCATGCCCTCGGTCAATTGCGCGCGTGGTACGTGCTCTTCGATGAGGGACATCGTCGTGATCATCGTGGGAGCGATGGACAGGCCCGAGACGAAGAGCGCCACGGCCAGAAACGGCAAGTTTCCGACCAGTAGGAGGGGGATCATACTCACGGCCATCGCGCATATGCCCAGGAGCCAGCGACGCTGTGGTGCCCCGGTGAGGCGCAGCAGCCCGAACACGATTCCCGCCGCGCAGGAACCCGCCGCGTACAGGGCGAGCACCACGCTCGCGGCCCCCTTGTGCCCCCGCTCGTCGGCGAAGGCCACGGTGACGACGTCGATCGACCCGAAGATCGCGCCGGTCGCGACGAAGGTGGCCACCAGAACCTGCAGCCCACGCGCGCGCAGCGCCGAACCGCCGCCCTGCTTCTCGCGCGGGTGGGGCTTGGGCTCGGTGGCCCGCTGGGCGGTCAGCCAGAAGACGCCGACGGCCAGGAAGCAGGCGGCGAGCAGGGGCCCGGCCTCCGGGAACCAGGCGGTGGACAGCCCGATCGAGATGATCGGCCCGAAGATGAAGCAGATCTCGTCGACCACCGACTCGAACGAGTACGCGGTGTGCAGCTGCTCGGTCCCCCGGTACAGGGCCGCCCACCGGGACCGGATCATCGCCCCCAGGCTGGGCACCGCCCCGATGCCCGCGGCGCACACGAACAGCAGCCAGTCCGGCCCGCCGAAGCGCGCGGCGAGCAGCAGCCCGGCCGCGGAGACGAGCGCGACCAGCGTCGCCGGCCGCAGCACCCGGCGCTGCCCGTACTGATCCACCAGCCGGGATATCCGCGGTCCGATCGCCGCGGCGGCCAGCGCCATGGTGGCCGACAGCGCGCCCGCGAGCCCGTAGCGCCCGCTGATCTGGGAGACCATCGTGACCACGCCGATGCCCATCATCGATAGCGGCATCCGCCCGAGGAACCCCGCGGCGGAGAAACCCTTGGAGCCGGGTGCGGCGAACAGGGCACGGTAGGGGCTGGGCACGGCGGGCTCCGATGCGGAAAGGGACAGCGGCTCGGTAAGGCGTGTATACAGCCGATACAGCTTACGAGTTAGGTGACCCTAACGCACCCGTCCGGACGGCGGCGCACCGACTCGGCCGCTGCGGGAACCCAGCGCGACACCCCGCCGTTTCCCGGCTGTCAGTACCGGATGACAGGATCGACCCATGCGAGACGTGCCCGACGCCACCCCCTACGACGCCCTGCTCCTGCTCTCCTTCGGCGGCCCCGAGGGCCCCGACGACGTGATCCCGTTCCTGGAGAACGTCACGCGCGGGCGCGGAATCCCCAAGGAACGCCTCAAGGAAGTCGGCGAACACTACTTCCTGTTCGGCGGGGTCAGCCCCATCAACGACCAGAACCGCGCCCTGCTGGACGCCCTCCGCAAGGACTTCGCGGACCACGGCCTGGACCTGCCCGTCTACTGGGGCAACCGCAACTGGGCCCCCTACCTGACGGACACCCTGCGCGAGATGGTCGCCGACGGCCGCCGCCGCGTCCTGGTGCTGGCCACCAGCGCCTACGCCTCGTACTCGGGCTGCCGCCAGTACCGCGAGAACCTGGCGGAGTCGCTGGCCGCCCTGGAGGCGGAGGGCCTCGACCTGCCGAAGGTCGACAAGCTGCGCCACTACTTCAACCACGAGGGCTTCCTGGAGCCGATGATCGAGGGCGTCCTCGCGTCCCTGGCCGACCTCCCCGAGGACGTCCGGGACGGCGCCCACATCGCCTTCTCCACGCACTCCATCCCCACGGCGTCCGCGGACACCTCCGGGCCGGTCGAGGACCACGGGGACGGCGGCGCGTACGTCGAGCAGCACCTGGAGGTGGCCGTCCTGATCGCCGAAGCGGTCCGCGACCGCACCGGCGTCGACCACCCCTGGAAGCTCGTCTACCAGTCCCGTTCGGGCGCCCCGCACATCCCCTGGCTGGAGCCGGACATCTGCGACCACCTGGAGACCCTCCAGGAGGCCGGCGCCCCCTCGGTGGTCATCGCCCCCATCGGCTTCGTCTCCGACCACATGGAGGTCCTCTACGACCTCGACACGGAGGCCAGGGCCAAGGCCGAGGAGCTCGGGCTCCCCATGCGCCGCTCGGCCACCGTGGGCGCCGACCCGCGCTTCGCGGCGGCCATCCGGGACCTGGTCCTGGAACGCGCGGGCACCGAGCGGGGCGAGGCCGTCACCCCCTGCGCCCTGGGCGCTCTCGGCGCGAGCCACAACCTCTGCCCGGTCGGCTGCTGTCCGACCCGTGCCCCCAAGCCCGCCGCCGCGGGCGCCGACAGCCCCTACGCATGAGGAGCCAGGTGACCGACCCCCTCCACCAGGAGCTGCTGGAGCTGGCCCGGGAGGCCGCCCGCCGGGCCGGCGACCTCCTGCGCGACGGCCGTCCCGCCGACCTCGCGGTGGCCGCCACCAAGTCGAGCCCCATCGACGTGGTGACCGAGATGGACATCGCGGCCGAGAAGCTGATCACGGACCTGATCTCCGCCCGGCGCCCGGACGACGGCTTCCTCGGCGAGGAGGGCGCCTCCAGCGAGGGCACCAGCGGCGTCCGCTGGGTGATCGACCCCCTCGACGGCACCGTCAACTACCTGTACGGGCTGCCCACCTGGTCGGTGTCCATCGCGGCCGAGCAGGACGGCGAGACGGTCGTCGGGGTCGTGGCGGTCCCGATGCGCGGTGAGACGTTCCACGCGGTCCGCGGCGAGGGCGCCCGGGCCACGGGCGCGTGGGAGGGCGAGCGCGTGCTGGCCTGCCGCCCCGCGCCCCCGCTGGACCAGGCCCTGGTCTCCACCGGGTTCAACTACGTCACCGAGGTCCGCACCCACCAGGCCGAGGTCGCCCGGCGGCTGATCCCGCTGCTCCGCGACATCCGCCGCGGCGGCTCGGCGGCGGTCGACCTCTGCGACCTCGCGGCCGGCCGCCTCGACGGCTACTACGAGCGCGGCCTGAACGCCTGGGACTACGGCGCGGGGGACCTCATCGCCCGTGAGGCGGGCGCGCTGACCGGCGGACGGCCCGGAGAGCGCCCGTCACGCGACCTGACGGTCGCCGGGACCCCCGGCGTCTTCGAGCCCCTCCAGGGCCTCCTGGAGGACTTCGGCGCCTGGCACGACTGACGGCCGCCGAGCGCGGACACACGTACGGACACGCGAAGGGACCCCGGCGCTGGATTCGCCGGGGTCCCTTCGCGCGCTCACGGGCCGATCAGACGCTATGCGCCAACTTCCACACCGTGCTCGGCGGCAAGGCGGCGCAGGTCGTCGAGCTCGCCCTGCTCGACCTCGGCGAGGAAGTCGTCGCCCTCGTCACGAGCCCGCGTCAGGTCGGACTCGGTCGCCTTTATGCGCTGCAGAAGTCCCGTGGTGAATGCGTCCATGCTGCGCCCCCTCGTCCTGGGTCGTGGGTCGGTGGCACGGGGGTGTGCCGTTGGGAAGGGGCGATCACGTCTCCGGCAGATGCCCAGCGCACTGCCCCGCTGGGCGGCGACGGTGCCAGGCACCCACACGCCCACTCTGCGGAAAGCGGATTGCGCCGTGCCACATGGTGTTGCGGCACAAGCAGAGCGTGATCGCGGGGTATGAACCGTCCTCCCCCCGGTCCCTTCCACGGAAACCTCAACCGGACGAAAAAGTCCCGCATTCCCTGGTCCCTCATCTGTTCTTCATCCGCCGCTCAGCTGCCGCCCGCCGTCTTACAGCCGACTTACGGCCGAAAAGGGCAGGATGGAGGCACACAGCCATGAAGCCCGCTGCCCGCCCGTGCCCGCCCGGCGCTACGCGGGTGGACACAGGAAGGACAAGCGACGTGCGCGTACTCGTCGTCGAGGACGAGCAGCTGCTCGCCGATGCGGTGGCCACCGGACTGCGCCGGGAGGCCATGGCCGTCGACGTCGTGTACGACGGTGCGGCCGCCCTGGAGCGCATCGGCGTCAACGACTACGACGTGGTCGTCCTCGACCGCGACCTCCCGCTCGTCCACGGCGACGACGTCTGCCGCAAGATCGTCGAGCTCGGCATGCCCACCCGCGTGCTGATGCTGACGGCCTCCGGCGACGTCAGCGACCGGGTCGAGGGCCTGGAGATCGGCGCAGACGACTACCTTCCCAAGCCCTTCGCCTTCAGCGAGCTGATCGCCCGCGTGCGTGCCCTCGGCCGGCGCACCAGCGTCCCCCTGCCGCCGGTCCTGGAGCGCGCCGGCATCAAGCTCGACCCCAACCGACGCGAGGTCTTCCGCGACGGCAAGGAGGTCCAGCTGGCGCCCAAGGAGTTCGCCGTCCTGGAGGTGCTGATGCGCTCCGAGGGCGCCGTCGTCTCCGCGGAGCAGCTCCTGGAGAAGGCCTGGGACGAGAACACCGACCCCTTCACCAACGTCGTCCGCGTCACCGTCATGACCCTGCGCCGCAAGCTGGGCGAGCCGCCCGTCATCGTCACCGTGCCCGGCTCCGGCTACCGGATCTGATCGCCCATGGCCGCCACACCCGCTCTCCCCACGGCACCCCCGAAGCCCACCTGGGACCCCAGAAAACCGCAGCAGCAGTACCCCTGGCTGCGCCCCACCATCCGCATACGTCTCACGCTGCTGTACGGCGGCATGTTCCTGATCGCCGGCATCCTGCTGCTGTCGATCATCTACCTGCTGGCCGCGCAGGCACTCCATGAGGGCAGCGGTCAGTCGTTCTCGGTGTCCGGCGCCAACCTCGACATCACCAGCAGCACCTGCCCCGCGGTGAACTCGGCGCCGACGAGCGAGATCAACTCGATCCTCAAGGAGTGCGACGCCGTCCAGCGCCAGCACGCCCTCGACGACCTCCTCAGCCGCTCCCTGCTGGCCCTGCTGGGCCTCGCCGTGATCGCCTTCGCCTTCGGCTACGCGATGGCCGGCCGGGTGCTGTCGCCGCTCGGCCGGATCACCCGCACCGCGCGCGCGGTGGCCGGCTCGGACCTGTCCCGCCGTATCGAGCTGGACGGCCCCGACGACGAGCTCAAGGAGCTGGCCGACACCTTCGACGACATGCTGGAGCGCCTCCAGCGGGCCTTCACGGCCCAGCAGCGCTTCGTCGGCAACGCCTCCCACGAGCTGCGCACCCCGCTGGCGATCAACCGCACGCTCCTGGAGGTCCATCTCTCCGACCCGGGTGCGCCCGTGGAGCTCCAGCAGCTCGGCAAGACGCTGCTGGCCACCAACGAGCGCAGCGAGCAGCTCGTGGAGGGCCTGCTGCTGCTCGCCCGCAGCGACAACCAGATCGTCGAGCGCAAGCCGGTCGACCTCGCCGAGGTCGCCTCCCAGGCCGTCGACCAGGTGCACGCGGAGGCCGAGGCCAAGGGCGTGGTGATCCGGGGCGAGCAGAAGCCCGCGGTCGTCCAGGGCAACGGTGTGCTGCTGGAGCGGATCGCGCTCAACCTCGTACAGAACGCCGTACGGTACAACGTGCCCAAGGACGGCTGGGTCGAGGTCACCACCGAGGTCCAGCACGGCCAGGCGGTCCTGGTGGTGTCGAACACCGGTCCGGTGGTACCCGCGTACGAGATCGACAACCTCTTCGAGCCGTTCCGGCGGCTGCGTACGGAGCGCACGGGCAGCGACAAGGGAGTCGGTCTAGGTCTGTCCATCGTCCGTTCCGTGGCCCGTGCGCACGGCGGTCACATCTCGGCCCGGCCGCGTGAGGGAGGTGGACTGGTGATGAGGTTCGCGCTGCCGATCTGAGATCATGGCGCCGACACATGGACCCGTGTTCGCTTTGCGCGGAATTTTCCGGCAGGGAAAGCGCTCTCGGGACAGCAGTTCCATGTGTGATCGATCACATGGGCGCCTTTCCGGCCATCTACTCTCCGTGATCATGAAAGCTGTCGGAAAGCCGGGATAATCCGGGTTTTCGGGTGTCTTGATCACGGGAAGTACAGGTGGAGACGCCTTTGAAGAGCGGCAGGGGGACCGTGTACGGTCCCGTTCGCCATCCCAGCCGATCACTCTTGAGGAGTCCGGTTGGGTGTCGATTGAGTAACAGACCTTGATGTGAGGCAAAATCTCCGCCTCGAGGCGGGCACAAGTCCGGCCTCTCACGCGTTACGTGCGCTGGAGACACCCGCAGACACCCAGAGGGGGAGAGCGAAATGGCAACGGATTACGACACCCCACGCAAGACCGACGACGATGTGGACTCCGACAGCCTTGAAGAGCTGAAGGCCCGGAGGAACGACAAGTCCACCTCGGCGGTCGATGTCGACGAGTTCGAGGCCGCCGAAGGCCTGGAACTGCCCGGGGCCGACCTCTCGAACGAGGAGCTGGCCGTCCGGGTGCTGCCCAAGCAGCAGGACGAGTTCACCTGCATGAGCTGCTTCCTGGTGCACCACCGCAGCCAGCTGGCCCGGGAGAAGAACGGTCAGCCGATCTGCCGCGACTGCGACTGAGGCCGGGTCGGCCGTGACTGGCTCGACCCCACCTCGGAAGCGCCGTTCCCTCCTCAAGGGAGCGGACCAGGGGCCGAAGGACGGCCCCCACGGCACGCGTGACGACGAGCGGGGCTCATCCGGTACGACACCCGGTGACACGGGTTTCTCCGGGGCGGCCTCGCTCGAATCGGTGGCCGACCGGGCCGACCTCCCGGAGCCGGCCGCCAGGAACAACGCGCCCGTCGTCAGGCGGCGGGCCGCGGCGATCCGTGACAAGGCCAGGGAAACCGTCCGGGAAGGCGTCCGCAAGAGCGGCAGCCGCGCCAGGGCGGGCCTGGCCTATCTCGCGGACCGGATCATCGAGATCGCCCCGCGTGTGCCCGTACGCGACCTCGCGAAGCTGCGGGCGCAGTTCCCGGGCCTCGGGCCCGAACAGCTCGCCGACAAGCTCGTCTCGGGCGCCGCGAACGCGACCTCCACGGTCGGAGCGGGCATCGGAGCGGCGGCGATGATGCCGGTGCCGCCCGCCATGCCGACGGAGCTGGCCGCCGAGATCACCGGCGTGGCCGCCATCGAACTCAAGCTCATCGCCGAACTCCACGAGGTCTACGGCGTACGCCCGCCCGGAACCCTGAGAGAGCGCAGCACCGCCTATCTGAACTCCTGGTCCGGTGAGCGCGGGGTGGACGTGACGAAGCCGTCGAGCTTCGGGGGCGCGGTCAACAGCCAGATGAAGCACCAGCTGCGCCAGCAGATCATGAAGCGCATGGTGCGCGACCTGCCCAACCTGATGCCGTTCATGGTGGGCGCCGCCGTCGGCGCGGTCATGAACCGCAGGGACACCAAGAAGCTCGCCGAGCGCATCCGCAAGGACCTGCGCAGGATCCAGGTGCCCTGGGACGCGCTGCCCGAGCAGCCGCCCCTGGAGGCGCCGAAGCACCCGCTGGAGCTGGAGGACGGCTTCGCGGGCTGAGAGGGGCTGAGAGTCCCCTGGGCGGGGCCGAGCCCCTTACGCGGCCGCTTCCCTGGCCGCCTTCAGCGCCTCGGCCAGCCGCTCCGGCTCCCGCGTCGACAGGTACAGGTACGGCGTCGGGTCCTGCGGGTCCGTGACCTCCACCTTCAACGCCCGGGGGATGTACGCCCGCAGCAGCAGGAACGCGCGTGTGTCGGCCTTGTACGTGCGCCAGGCCGCCGCCTCCTCGGGCGAGAGCACCTCCGCCTCGCCGAGCGCCGTCACCGGGATCTTCGCCTCGCCCGCGATCAACGAGCCGCCCACCACACGGATACGCACCGACCCGTACGAGCTCGCCACGACCGCCGCGGCCGCCGTACCGCCGACCAGCCCGCCGAGCAGCGGCAGCGTGCCGAAGGGCAGCAGGATCAGGGCGCAGGAGACGCCGATCAGGAACGAGATCACCCACCACGAACGAGGGGCGGTGAGGCGTTCTTCGTAGGGGGCCGTGGAGAGCTGCATGGAGCCAAGCTTGGCACGGTGTCCGGAAGGTGCCGACGCGCGGGTAAGGTCTGCGGCTGTGAATGGTACTTCCGCGGCTCTCGAGCCTCCCGCCGACGCGGTGAAACCGGTGCGCCACCCGGACGCTCCCGCGCCGGGTGAGCTTCTGGGTTCGCACTACGGCCAGTGTTTCGGCTGTGGCGGCGAGCAGGCCCACGGGCTGCACCTGGCGGCCCGGGCGGGCGAAGGCGTCACGATCACCGCGGAGTTCACCGTCCGGCCCGCCCACCAGGGCGCTCCGGGCCTCGCGCACGGCGGGGTGCTGGCGACCGCGCTGGACGAGACGCTCGGCTCGCTGAACTGGCTGCTGCGGGCGATCGCCGTGACGGGCCGGCTGGAGACGGACTTCATCCGTCCGGTGCCGGTCGGCACCACGCTCCACCTCTCGGCCGAGGTGACCGCGGTGGCGGGCCGCAAGATCTACTCGACCGCCGTCGGGCGCCTCGACGGCCCCGAGGGCGCGGTCGCCGTCCGCGCCGACGCCCTGTTCATCAAGGTCAAGGTCGACCACTTCATCGACAACGGCCGTACGGAGGAGATCCAGGCGGCCATGAGCGACCCCGATCAGCAAAGGCGCGCCCGCGCCTTCGAGGTGAACCCGTGAGCCGTGACCCCCGTCAGGAGCTCGACGTGCTGATCCGGCGCGTCGACCCGGACGTACCGCTTCCGTCGTATGCGCACCCGGGTGACGCGGGAGCCGATCTGCGCACCACCGAGGCGTGCGAGATCAAGCCCGGTGAGCGTGCGGTGCTGCCCACCGGCGTGTCTGTCGCGCTTCCCGAGGGGTACGCGGCCTTCGTGCACCCCCGATCGGGGCTCGCCGCCCGCTGCGGTGTCGCCCTCGTGAATGCCCCGGGGACGGTAGATGCCGGGTACCGTGGGGAGATCAAGGTGATCGTGGTGAATCTCGACCCGCGCGAGGTGGTGCGGTTCGAGCGCTTCGACCGGATCGCCCAACTGGTCGTCCAGCAGGTCGAGAAGGTCCGCTTCCGGGAGGTGGCGGAGCTGCCCGACTCGGCGCGGGCCGAAGGGGGCTTCGGGTCCACCGGAGGGCACGCGGCGGTGGCCGGTGAGAACAGCACAAGCGGTCAGGCCGCCGTGGGCGGCACTACGGGTGGGAATCGATACGCTTCGGTCGTATCCGACCGGGAAGGACAGTGACGTGTTCGGACGTCGCAAGAAGAAGGGTGCCGCCGAGGACGCGGCCGGCGAGGCCGAGCAGGTCGTCGACAGTGTCGACACTGAGGCGGACGACGTAGAAGAGGTGGGGCGCGAGCGCGTACGGCTCGAGCCCGAACCGCGGCCGGACGGGCCCTGGGACGACACCGAGGTGCGCGAGCCCGGCGAGGGCCGGGTCGACCTGGGCGGACTCTTCGTGCCGGGCGTCGACGGCATGGAACTGCGCGTCGAGGTCGCGGGTGACGCGATCGTCGCGGCGACCGTCGTGCTGCGCGACAGCGCCATCCAGCTGCAGGCCTTCGCCGCGCCCAAGCGCGAGGGCATCTGGGCCGAGGTGCGCGAGGAGATCGGCTCCGGCATCACCCAGCAGGGTGGCATCGTGGACGAGGTCGAGGGCCCCCTCGGCTGGGAACTGCGCGCCCAGGTGCCGGTGCAGCTGCCGGACGGCACGGGCGGCTTCCAGGTCGTGCGGTTCGTCGGCGTGGACGGTCCGCGCTGGTTCCTGCGCGGGGTGATCTCGGGCCAGGGAGCGGTGCAGCCGCAGGCGGCCGGACTGCTCGAACAGATCTTCAGGGACACGGTCGTGGTCCGCGGCGAGGGCCCGATGGCGCCCCGCGACCCGATCGTCCTGAAGCTGCCGAACGACGCCCAGATGGTCCCCGAGGGCGTCCAGCAGGAGGAGGGCTCCCGCTTCTCCGGCGGCATGGGCCAGCTGCAGCGCGGACCGGAGATCACCGAGGTCCGCTAGACAGCCGTAGAAGCACCAGGGCCGCATCCCCGAGCAGGGGGTGCGGCCCTTTCTCGTGCGCGGACTCCCTTTCCTGCTTCTTCTGCTTCTCGTGCGTGGACCCTTGACGGTCGATTGGTCTGGACCTACGGCCTCGATCCAGGCGCCCTGTTCATGAAGGCGGTCATCGTTCAAATATGAGAACACGAGAACGGATGGCCCCCACAATGCGTCGAACCGCACTTCTCGCATCCGCCTCCGCGCTTGTCGTGGGCATGATTGGTTGGCCGGTCGCCCACCGCGCCGACGCGGCCCCCGCCGCCTTCGTCCACCCCGGAGTCACCGTCTCCCAGGCCCAGCTGGACTTCGCCCGCGCCAAGGTGAACGCCGGCGCCCAGCCCTGGAAGGGCGCCTTCGACCAGATGCCGGCGAGCAAGTACGCCGACCTGAACCGCACCCCGAAGCCACGGGCGACCGTCGAGTGCGGCTCGTACTCGAACCCCGACCACGGCTGCACGGACGAACGCCAGGACGCCATCGCCGCCTACACGGACGCCCTCGCCTGGTACATCACCCGCGACGACCGCTACGCCAGGAAGTCCATCCAGCTGATGGACGCCTGGTCGGGGGTGATCAAGGAGCACACCGACAGCAACGCGCCCCTGCAGACCGGCTGGGCGGGCTCCTCCTGGCCGAAGGCCGCCGAGATCATCAAGTACACGTACACGGGGAGCTGGCCGAACTCGGACCGCTTCGCGACCATGCTCCGCGACGTCTACCTCCCCGAGGTCGCGAACGGCTCCAGGACCAACGGCAACTGGGAGCTGTCCATGACGGAGGCGGCCGTCGGCATCTCGGTCTTCCTGGGAGACCGGACGTCGTACGACAACGCCATGGCGAGGTTCCGCACCCGGGCCGCCGCCTATGTCTACCTCTCCTCCGACGGCGATCTGCCGAAGACCGTGCCGAGCCAGCACCTCGACACCAGGGCGAACGGCTGCGCCAGGCGCTCGGGTTCCAGGCCAGGTACCAGCTGGGCGCCGCCGTCCCGAGCCGGCTGTGCGGCGGCTCGCTGAAGCTCGGGCTCGGCCCGGTCACCGAGGTCGGCTACAACGCGCTGCACAACCGCCTCGGCATCGAGATGTCCAACACCGGGACGCTCACCGAGCAGCAGCGCCCGGCCGGCGCCAACAGCCTCTTCGTCGCCTGGGAGACCCTCACCCACGGTGACAACCCGAACTGAACCGTTGAACGGCCGGGCGTCCCGCCGCGATACTGGCGCCCGGCCCACGGGGGAGGCGACATGAGCAGCCAGGTGGTCATCACCGAGACCATGGTGCGCGTCGAGAACGTCAGGAAGTCCTACGGCCAGGGGGCCGCCGCGGTGCACGCCCTGCGCGGTGTCTCGTTCGAGGTCCCGCGCGGCGAGCTCGTCGCCCTCAAGGGGCGCTCGGGGTCGGGCAAGACGACCCTGCTCAACATCGTCGGCGGACTCGACGTACCGGACGAGGGCAGGGTCCTCGTCGACGGCCTCGATCTCTCCGAGCTCGGCGAGGACGGGCTGCTGGCCCTGCGCCGGGACCGTATCGGGTTCGTCTTCCAGTCCTTCGGGCTGATCCCGATCCTCACGGCCGCCGAGAACGTCGGCGTCCCCCTGCGACTGCGGCGCGCCGAGGTACGCGCGCGTGAGGAGCGCGTCGAACTGCTGCTCG
>Ga0182007_10001033_pt1 | contig 15217 bp, 10 predicted proteins | sample Sormic07211113_1_FD_123023 | JGI IMG/M metagenome (GOLD analysis project Ga0182007, IMG submission 123023) | Rhizosphere microbial communities from Sorghum bicolor, Mead, Nebraska, USA - 072115-113_1 MetaG | ecosystem: Host-associated > Plants > Roots > Rhizosphere | place: USA: Nebraska... | reverse complement strand
CCCCGCCCCGGGCGCCTGGCCCACCGCGGCCACTGTCGGCAGTGGGCGACGCCCGGGCGGCTGGCCGACGGCGACCCCGGCGGGTGCCGGGCAGCCCCCCGCGGCCGCACAGCCGAACATCCCCCCGTCGACCCCCACCCCCACCGCTCCACCACCCGCCACTCCCTCGGCGGCTCCCGCCTACGCACCCCCGAGCGGCGGCCTCGACCCCCGCATGCTCTGGCCGAACATCCTGGAAGCGGTCAAGAACCGCCGCCGCTTCACCTGGATCCTGCTCAGTCAGAACGCCCAGGTGGCGGGCTTCGACGGCACCACCCTCCAACTCGGCTTCGTCAACGCGGGCGCCCGTGACAACTTCGTCAGCAGCGGCAGCGAGGACGTGCTGAAGCAGTCGCTGGCGGAGCAGTTCAACGTCCAGTGGAAGATCGAGGCGATCGTCGACCCGACGGGCGGCGGTTCCGCCCCGACGCAGCCCGGTGCCCCGTCGGCCCCGTCCGCCCCGTTCGGCTCCCCCGGCTTCAACGGCGGCTACGGCGGAGTCGGTGGCGCAGCCGGCACCGGCTCCGGTGGCTACGGGGCCGGTGGCGCGGCGAGCGGCGGTGGATACGGCAGCAGCGGCGCCACCGGCGGTGCCACAGCGGGCTACGCCGGCAACACCGCGACCGCCCAGCGCCCGGCATCCCCCCAGCCCACGCCCACCGGCCCCACCGCCGCCACGGCAGCCCCCGTTCCCGCGCCATCCCCGGCACCCCAGCCCTCCGCACCGGAGCCACCCCCGATCTCCATCGAGGACGACATCCCCGAGGACGACGACCCCGACCTCAACGAGTCGGCCCTCTCGGGCCACGAACTGATCGTGCGGGAGCTCGGCGCGACGGTGATGGAGGAGTTCACGAACGAGTAGCGGGGCGGGTCTCCTTCAGTGAGGGAAGGCCCAGCAGACCCCGGCACCGAGCGTGTTCGGAGGAACGTACAGACAGGCATGTCCCCGGCCCTCGGCAACCCGCACAAGACGACGCCGGTACCCTGAACCCCGTGAAGGTCCTCGTCATCGGTAGCGGCGCCCGCGAACACGCCCTGTGCCGCTCCCTCTCCCTCGACCCCGACGTCACCGCCCTGCACTGCGCCCCCGGCAACGCAGGCATCGCCGAGGTGGCCGAGCTGCACCAGGTCGACGCCCTGGACGGCGCGGCCGTATCCGCGCTCGCCGAACGGCTCGGCGCCGACCTCGTGGTCGTAGGACCGGAGGCCCCGCTCGTGGCGGGGGTCGCGGACGCCGTGCGGGAGGCGGGGATCCCGGTCTTCGGCCCCTCCGGGGAGGCGGCGCGGATCGAGGGCTCCAAGGCCTTCGCGAAGGACGTCATGGCGGGGGCCGGCGTCCCCACGGCCCGCTCCTACGTCTGCACCACGCCGGACGAGGTCGACGCGGCCCTGGACGCCTTCGGCGCTCCCTACGTCGTCAAGGACGACGGCCTGGCCGCAGGCAAGGGCGTGGTCGTCACCTCCGACCTGGACGTCGCCCGCGCGCACGCCAACTCCTGCGAGCGCGTCGTCATCGAGGAGTTCCTCGACGGCCCCGAGGTCTCCCTCTTCGCCATCACCGACGGCGAGACGGTCCTCCCGCTCCAGCCCGCCCAGGACTTCAAGCGGGCGCTCGACGGCGACGAGGGCCCGAACACCGGCGGCATGGGCGCGTACTCGCCGCTGCCCTGGGCCGATCCGAAGCTCGTCCAGGAGGTGCTCGACACCGTCCTGCAGCCCACGGTCGACGAGATGCGGCGCCGCGGCATCCCCTTCTCCGGTCTGCTCTACGCCGGCCTCGCGATCACCTCCCGCGGCGTCCGGGTCATCGAGTTCAACGCCCGCTTCGGTGACCCCGAGACCCAGGTGGTGCTGGCCCGGCTGAAGACCCCGCTGGCCGGTGTCCTGCTCGCCGCGGCGAACGGCACCCTCGAGGACCTGCCGCCGTTGCGCTGGAGCGAGGACGCCGCGGTCACCGTGGTCGTCGCCTCGCACAACTACCCCGGCACCCCGCGCACCGGCGACCCGATCACCGGCCTCGACGAGGTGGCCGCCGAGGACGCCCCGCACGCCTACGTGCTCCACGCGGGTACCAAGCACGACGGTGACAGGGTGGTCAGCGCGGGCGGCCGCGTCCTGTCCGTCACCGCCGTCGGCGAGGACCTCGGCAAGGCTCGTGACCGCGCGTACCGGGCGCTCTCCCGTATTCACCTGGACGGCTCCCAGCACCGCACGGACATCGCGGCGAAGGCGGCCGAGGGCGCCTGACAGCGGCGCTCGGGAATGAACCCCGCAGGCCCCGTATCCGTCTTCGGATACGGGGCCTGCCGCCGTCCCACCTCGGCGCCCCCCGCCCACCACTCTTAGAACCCGAGTCAAAAACAGAGGCCTGATCCTCGCGGTCCGTCATCCACCTCTGACCAAAGCCATTCCATCGAGTGACCGCTCCCCTATACGGCTGACGGGGCCCCAGGCCCCAACTAGGGTGCGGCGCAAGCGTTCCGGCACTTGGCCCACCGGCATTGCGATGTCAGTGGCGGGTGCCACAGTGGGGGAGTGAGCAACGCCAGGACAGCAGGGCTGTCAGCACAGCTGGGGAGGGGGTGAGGTCCGGTCGTGACCGGTACCGGTATGGGTGTGGAAGCGGGCGCGCAGGCCGCGCGCTCAAGGGCGCTCGCCGTGCTGCGCATCCGCAGCCGTGCGCTGGCCGTGGCGCTGCTGCCGGCGGCGGTCGCCGTGATCCTGCTGGCCGGCGGTTCCACGGGCCATCTCGTCGGCCCGTTCTGGCATGCCGCCCGCTGGACCGTGACCCCTGTCGCGGTCCTGGTCCTGCTCGCCGCCGGGATCATCGCCCTGGTCGTCGCCCGGTCCCGTCCGGCCGTGAGCCCGACGGTCCCGATCCCGGAGGACTCGGCGCCGGACCTGTACCGGATGGTGCGTGACCTGGCCGACCGCCTGGACGTGCCCGCCCCCTCCGCGATAGCGCTCACCCCGGACTGCGACAGCTGGCTGGAGGACCGCACCCACCCGGCCCACGGCCCGCCCCCGCGCGAGGACCGGGACGAGCTGGCGGGAGTACGGGGCCCACACCGCCGTGGCGTCGCGGCCCCGGTGCTGGTCATCGGTTCGCCGTTCCTGTGGTGGATGCGGGTGGGCGAGCTGCGCGCGGTGCTGGCTCCGGTCGTCGCCGGTACGGGCCCGTCCGCGCACCCCGACATAGACGCGGCCCGTCGCTTCGTGCGTGGGCTGGACGCCGCGGTGGCCGTCGCCGCCACGCCGGGCCGCTGTCCGCTGACCCGCGCCGTCTGCGCGGGGCTCGGCGCGGTGGTACGCCTTCTGCTGCGCAGCTGCCGTGAGCATGCGGCGCTGATGGAGCGCGGGGTCGCGGCCGCGGCGGCGGAGCGTGCACAGGCTGTGGACTACGGACTGCGCATCGTCGCCCAGGAACAGGTGGGTCTGGCCTACGCGGGCTGGGACCGCCTCCTCACCCGGGTCGCGCTGCCCGCCTGGCGCATGGGCCGCTGGCCCTCCCGTCTGGACGCGGGCGTCGTAGCGGCCCTCACCGAACTCTCCCGCCGGGACCGGCTTGCCGAGGGCTTCGCCTCCCGGCTGGGCGAACGCCCGGCCTGTGACCTGCTCGAAGAGCCCGGCGCGATCGACGAGGCCGCCTCCCTCCTCGCCGCCCGCCTCTTCCACGGCGGCCCTGCCGAGCGCGGCCCCGACTGGTCCCCGGTGGACTGGCAGGAGTACCCGGAGGAGGTGGTCGACCGCAAATGGCGCACCGACGCGGCCCGCCTCCACCGAGTCCTGGACACGCTGGGCGTAACCCACACAGCCGACCCCACCACCCCGAACCCCGACGGCCCAACCCTCTCCAGGATCCTGGACCACCTCTCAACCCCGCCAAGGGAAACAACCACACCCCCTCAGCCCCCCACCCCTGCAGCCCCGAAGCCGGGACCGACCACAAGCGAACCGCCTCCGCCCGTCAGCGAACCGACCCCGCCCGTCAGCGAACGGACCCCGGCCGTCAGCGAACGGACCCCGGCCGTCACCGAACGGACCCCGGCCGTCAGCGAGCCGGCATCGACCGGGAACGAGCCCGAGTCGGCCGACGGCGAAGTCGAGGACGAGGGTGAGGGCGAGAACGAGAACGAGCGGGCCGCCGCCCTCGCCGCCGCCCTCACCGCCCAACTCGCCCGCGAGGAAGCCGACCCCACCACCGAGAGCGCCACCCCCAACCCCACCACCCCCTGGGACGACGCCACCCTCCCCCTCTTCCCGCTCCAGCCCCCGCGCACGGCCCGGGAACTCCTCACCGACCACGTCACCGCCATGGTCTGCTGCGCTGCCATGGACACCGCGGGCGCCACCCCCGGCCTGGACTGGCTCGACGGCCCCACCCTCCTCCTCGGCGGCGAACGCGCGACCGACCTCACCCCGCGAGTCCTCAGCCTCGTGGAGGACGGCGACCCGGTCCCCCTGCGCACCTGGCTCCGCGAGTCCGGCATACGCCCGGAGAAACCGGTACGCCTCGTCTGAAGCCACCCGCTCCAGCCATACGCCCCGGCTCCAGCCACCCGCTCCAGCCACAAGTCCCACCCCACCCTCACCCCCACTCCCGCCCACCCCACCGCCGTACCGGAGTCCCTCGTTCCACTTTCGGCCAATTCGCAACGACCCGTGACCATCTGCGTGCGTAATGTGATGTGCTGGGACCGATCGCGCACATGGCAAGGGCATGCGGCACAGGACACGCGACCACGGGGGCACGAGGGAGGGGAGCGACCATGGGGTCGGAGCAGAACCGCCGCTCGGAACAGAACCGTCGCTCGGAACAGAACCGTCGCTCGGAACAGAACCGTCGCTCGGAACAGAACCGTCGCTCGGAACGGAACCGCCGCTCGGAACAGGTCCGCCGCTGGGAATCCGGAGCGCTGGCACATGCCGTGACCGACCCCTTCGGCCAGGGCCCCGTCCCCTGGCTCCGCGGCAATGTCACGTACTTCGACGACACCGGCCAGGTGGTCCCCTGGTACCTCGACGGCCAGGCCCACCCCCCGGGCGCCGACATCCCCCGCGTCCCGGCCCCCCGGTCCTCCGGCAGCCCCCGTTCCGCGGACGACGTCCACCTCCAGATCAAGGGCTTCACCTCCACCGGCGCGGTCGCCCCCGGCGAGGCCGTCGACTTCCACATCACGGTGGACCCGCCGCAGGAGTTCGGCGTGGACGTCTACCGCATCGGCCACTACGGCGGCGACGGCGCGTCCAAGATCACCACCAGCCCCCGTCTCTCCGGCATCGTCCAGCCCGCGCCGCTCACCGCGGACCGTACGGTCTCCTGCCACCACTGGTGGCTGTCCTGGCGGCTGCAGATCCCGTCGTACTGGAGCAACGGCGCGTACGTCGCCGTCCTCACCACCGCGGACGGCTACCGCTCCCACATCCCCTTCACCGTCCGCGACCGGCACCCCGCCGACCTGCTGCTGCTCCTGCCCGACGTGACCTGGCAGGCGTACAACCTCTACCCGGAGGACGGCCGCACCGGCGCCAGCCTGTACCACGCCTGGGACGAGGACGGCCGTCTCCTCGGCGAGTCGGACGCCGCGACCACGGTCTCCTTCGACCGCCCGTACGCGGGCGCCGGCCTCCCCCTCCATGTGGGCCACGCCTACGACTTCATCCGCTGGGCCGAGCGGTACGGCTACGACATCGCCTACGCCGACGCCCGCGACCTGCACGCGGGCCATGTCGATCCCACCCGCTACCGGGGCCTGGTCTTCCCGGGCCACGACGAGTACTGGTCGGCCAACATGCGCCGCACAGTGGAGCTGGCCCGGGAGAACGGCACGTCCCTCGTCTTCCTCTCCGCCAACACCATGTACTGGCAGGTGGAGCTCGGCCCCTCCCCGTCCGGTGTCCCCGACCGGCTGCTCACCTGCCGAAAACGCAAGGGCCCCGGCAAACCCGCCCTCTGGCGCGAAGTCGACCGCCCCGAGCAGCTGGTGGTCGGGATCCAGTACGCGGGCCGGGTCCCCGAGCCGCACCCCCTGATCGTCCGCAACGCCGACCACTGGCTGTGGGAGGCGACCGGCGCGCACGACGGCGACGAGATCGAGGGTCTGGTCGCCGGCGAGGCCGACCGCTACTTCCCGCGCACCCCGCTGCCCGAGCACGAGGAGCGGATCCTGCTCGCGCACTCCCCGTACACCGACGCCGAGGGCGCTCTGCGCCACCAGGAGACGTCCCTGTACCGCGCCCCCTCCGGCGCCCTCGTCTTCGCGTCCGGGACCTTCGCGTGGTCCCCGGCCCTGGACCGTCCGGGCCATGTCGACCACCGGATCCAGCGCGCCACCGCAAACCTTCTGGACCGCATCTGCAAACGTGACTGAACCCCGCTGGAGCACCCACGGGAGCCTGTGAAGAGCCTTCACGGATCCTGTTGGAGCACCCCCACCGGATCCCGTGAAGCACCCCCGGCAGGACTGATCTCCGGCATAAGGGAGAATCGAGCCACTCGGGCCCGCCCGTCGCCCACCACCGCCCTGTCCGGGCCCCTCGGGCGCCCCTTTTTGATTCAACCACGGGGAGGAACCGTGTCCGGATTCGTAGAGAAGCCCGAGCCGATTCAGGTCCCGGGCCTGGTACACCTGCACACCGGCAAGGTGCGTGAGCTGTACCAGAACGAGGCCGGCGACCTCGTGATGGTCGCCAGTGACCGTTTGTCCGCCTTCGACTGGGTGCTGCCGACGGAGATCCCGGACAAGGGCCGTGTCCTCACCCAGCTCTCGCTGTGGTGGTTCGACCAGCTCCGCGACCTGGTACCCCACCACGTCCTGAGCACCGAGCTGCCGGCCGGCGCCCCCGCCGACTGGGCGGGCCGCACCCTGATCTGCAAGTCGCTCCAGATGATCCCGGTGGAGGCCGTGGCCCGGGGCTATCTCACCGGCTCGGGCCTGCTGGAGTACAACGAGTCCCGCACCGTCTGCGGCCTCGCCCTCCCCGAGGGCCTGGTCGACGGCAGTGAACTCCCCGCCCCGATCTTCACCCCGGCCACCAAGGCCGCCGTCGGCGAGCACGACGAGAACGTCTCCTACGAGGAGGTGGCCCGCCAGGTCGGCGCCGAAACCGCCGCCCAGCTGCGCCAGTCGACCCTCGCCGTCTATGCCCGCGCCCGGGACATCGCCCGCGACCGCGGGATCATCCTCGCGGACACCAAGTTCGAGTTCGGCTTCGAGGGGGAGACGCTCGTCATCGCCGACGAGGTGCTCACCCCGGACTCCTCCCGCTTCTGGCCGGCCGACCAGTGGCAGCCCGGGCGCCCGCAGCCGTCGTACGACAAGCAGTTCGTGCGGGACTGGCTGACCTCGCCGGCCTCCGGCTGGGACCGCGCGAGCGAGCAGCCCCCGCCGCCGCTGCCGGAGGAGGTCGTGACCGCGACCCGGGCGAAGTACGTGGAGGCGTACGAGCGTCTGACGGGCACGGCCTGGAGCTAGGGACACGAAAAGGCCCCGGTCCGATGGACCGGGGCCTTTTTCTCTGAGCGGACGACGAGGCTCGAACTCGCGACCTCAACCTTGGCAAGGTTGCGCTCTACCAACTGAGCTACGTCCGCACTGCGCCGTGGCGCGGAGCCAACTATACCCAACCTCCCCGGGGGCGAGACCCACCGCGGCGGCACGGTTCTCCGTGGGGGCACCGCGGGGAGTCACCGGAGGTGAGGGCGCCGGCCGCCAACTCCGGCTCCATACGCCGCCGTCCAGCGGGCACGGACCGGACGATCTCCACAGGCCGCCGGGCATCCACGGCAGTTCGGCGCGCGGCGATGTGGCGACCTTCACACCGTCCGGCCGGGTGACGAGCCGAGCAACGAGCCGAGCAACGAGCCGGGCAAAGATCCGAGAAGCGAGCCCAGTAACGAGCCGAGCGACGAGCCGACTGACGAAAAGGCCCCGGTCCGATGGACCGGGGCCTTTTTCTCTGAGCGGACGACGAGGCTCGAACTCGCGACCTCAACCTTGGCAAGGTTGCGCTCTACCAACTGAGCTACGTCCGCATTGCCTCCGACCGGCTCCCACCGATCGGCGCGAGCACCAGCCTACCCGATCCACAAGAGTGGTCCGGACCGGCGGTGCAGAGCGGGTGACAGGAATTGCACACTGCGCCTTCCCCCTGGAAGGGGGATGTTCTACTACTGAACTACACCCGCGTGTACTCCGTGGGCCTGGCCTTTCGGCTCGCCCCTCGGCGTGCTCCAGACTCTAGCTGACCGGATGGGGTGCAACGCAAGTCGGTTGTCCCGAGGGGCGGATGACCGGCCGTCGGCCCGGTGCGGCCGGGCCGCACCGGCGACTGCTCACTGTGCCGCGCTGAACGCCTCGTAGACCTTCTTGGGGATACGGCCCCGGGCGGGCACGTCCATCTTGTTGGCCTGGGCCCAGGCCCGGACGGCGGCCGGGTCCGGCGCGACCTCGGTCTGCTTGTACGCCTTGCCCGACCTGGACCGCTTGCGGCCGGCCTCCACGTAGGGCTCGAGCGCCTTACGCAGTTTCTTGGCATTGGCTTGATTCAGGTCGATCTCGTACGACTTGCCGTCGAGTCCGAAGGCGATCGTTTCCGCCGCTTCCGAGCCGTCGATGTCGTCAAAGAGAGTGACCACGACTTTCTGCGCCACGAATATCGGTCCCTTCGTACGGCACTTGCCAATTCATTTGTACCGTGTCCGGCAATGCATTGTGAAGCTCGACTAAATCCTTCCGCGTGTCCGAGCGCAATAGGTATCGGCTGTCGATCGTGCATCTTTCCCGGAAATTTTCGTGGACGGCGGCGTGGATGCCTGATCGTGACCGCAGTCACGTAGATTCCTACAAGTCGACGCGCGTAGAAATTTTGGGCGGGTAGTCTGAAGCCACCTGTTGGAGACACCGGCGGGAACCTTGCTCAGCACCACACACCGGGAGTGCCAGTGGCACGCGTCGTAGTCGACGTCATGCTCAAGCCGGAGATCCTCGACCCCCAGGGCCAGGCGGTGCAGCGCGCACTGCCGCGGCTGGGTTTCGAAGGGATCTCCGACGTACGTCAGGGAAAGCGATTCGAACTGGAAGTTGACGGGCCGGTCGACGAGGCCGCCCTCGCCCGCATCCATGATCTTGCGGAATCCTTCCTCGCCAACACCGTGATCGAGAACTTCGTCGTACGGATCGAGGAAGTCGCGGAGGCCGTGAAGTGACCGCTCGTATTGGCGTCGTCACTTTCCCGGGCAGCCTCGACGACCGGGACACACAGCGCGCGATCCGTCTCGCGGGCGCGGAGCCGGTCGCCCTCTGGCACAAGGACAAGGACCTCCACCAGGTCGACGCGGTGGTCCTCCCCGGCGGTTTCTCCTACGGCGACTATCTGCGGGCCGGCGCCATCTCCCGCTTCTCGCCCGTGATGGAGACGGTCGTCGAGCAGGCGAAGGCCGGTCTCCCGGTCCTCGGCATCTGCAACGGCTTCCAGATCCTCACCGAGGCCCACCTCCTCCCGGGTGGCATGCTCGGCAACGACCACCTGCACTTCATCTGCCGCGACCAGAAGCTGCGGGTGGAGAACGCGGACACCGCCTGGACCGTGGACTACGAGGCGGGCCAGGAGATCCACATCCCGCTGAAGAACATGGACGGCCGGTACGTCGCCGACCAGTACACGCTGGACAAGCTGGAGGCCGAGGGCCGCGTCGCCTTCCGCTACCTGGACTTCAACCCCAACGGCTCGCTCAACGACATCGCCGGCATCACCAACGAGGCCGGCAACGTCGTGGGCCTGATGCCGCACCCCGAGCACGCCACCGAGCCGCTGATCGGCACGGGCCGTACCGACGGCCTGCCGTTCTTCACCTCGATCCTCAAGAAGCTGGTCACCGCATGAGCAGGACGCCTCTGGACACGGTCGAGCACGCGGCCGCGACCCCCGACGTCGAGCTGCCCTGGGCCGAACTGGGCCTGAAGAAGGACGAGTACGAGCGGGTCGTGGAGATCCTCGGCCGCCGCCCGACCGGCGCCGAGCTCGCCATGTACTCCGTGATGTGGTCCGAGCACTGCAGCTACAAGTCCTCGAAGGTGCATCTGCGCCAGTTCGGCGAGAAGGCCCCCCAGTCCGACGCCCTCCTCGTCGGCATCGGCGAGAACGCCGGTGTCGTGGACGTCGGCCAGGGCTACGCCGTCACCTTCAAGGTCGAGTCGCACAACCACCCGTCGTACGTCGAGCCCTACCAGGGTGCGGCCACCGGCGTCGGCGGCATCGTCCGCGACATCATCGCGATGGGCGCGCGCCCGGTCGCGGTCGTGGACCCCCTGCGCTTCGGCGCCGCCGACCACCCCGACACCAAGCGTGTCCTGCCGGGTGTCGTCGCCGGCATCGGCGGCTACGGCAACTGCCTGGGCCTGCCCAACATCGGCGGCGAGGTCGTCTTCGACGCCTGCTACCAGGGCAACCCGCTGGTCAACGCCGGTGCCATCGGTGTGATGCGGCACGAGGACATCCACCTCGCGAAGGCGTCCGGCGCGGGCAACAAGGTCATCCTCTACGGGGCCCGCACGGGTGGTGACGGCATCGGCGGCGCGTCGATCCTCGCCTCCGAGACCTTCGACGCTGCATCTGATAGTGCCTCCGGCACGGGCAAGCCCGCCAAGCGCCCGGCCGTCCAGGTCGGCGACCCCTTCCAGGAGAAGCTCCTCATCGAGTGCACCCTGGAGGCGTTCAAGGAGAAGCTGGTCGTCGGCATCCAGGACCTCGGCGCGGCCGGTCTGTCCTGTGCCACCTCCGAGCTCGCCTCCAACGGCTCCGGCGGTATGCGCGTCACCCTGGACGACGTACCGCTGCGCGACTCGACGCTCTCGCCCGAGGAGATCCTCATGAGCGAGTCGCAGGAACGCATGTGCGCGGTCGTGGAGCCGGAGAAGGTGGACCGGTTCCTGGAGATCTGCGACAAGTGGGACGTCATCGCCACGGTGATCGGTGAGGTCACGGACGGCGACCGGCTGGAGATCTACTGGCACGGCGGCAAGATCGTCGACGTCGACCCGCGCACGGTCGCCCACGACGGCCCGGTCTACGAGCGCCCGTACGCCCGCCCGTCCTGGCAGGACGAGCTGCAGGCCGACGACGCGGACAAGCTGCCGCGCCCGGCGACTTCGGACGAACTGAAGCAGCAGGTCCTCAAGCTGGTCGGCTCCCCCAACCAGGCATCCAAGAAGTGGATCACCTCGCAGTACGACCACTTCGTGCAGGGCAACACGGTGCTGGCCCAGCCCGAGGACTCGGGCATGATCCGCATCGACGAGGAGACCGGCCTCGGTGTCGCCATCGCGACGGACGGCAACGGCCGCTACGCCAAGCTGGACCCGTACGCGGGCGCCCAGTTGGCGCTGTCGGAGGCCTACCGCAACGTGGCGACGACCGGTGCCAAGCCGCTCGCCGTCTCTGACTGCCTGAACTTCGGCTCCCCCGAGGACCCGGCGGTGATGTGGCAGTTCGCGGAGGCCATCCGCGGCCTGGCCGACGCCTGCCAGCAGCTCGGCACCCCGGTGACCGGCGGCAACGTCTCGCTCTACAACCAGACGGGCGAGGCCGCCATCCACCCGACCCCGGTCGTGGCCGTCCTCGGTGTCATCGACGACGTCGCCCGCCGCACCCCGGTCGCCTTCCAGGAGGAGGGCCAGCTGCTCTACCTCCTCGGTGACACCCGCGAGGAGTTCGGCGGTTCGGCCTGGTCGCAGGTCGTCCACGACCACCTCGGCGGTCTGCCTCCGAAGGTCGACCTGGAGCGTGAGCGTCTGCTGGCCGAGATCCTGATCTCCGCCTCCCGCGACGGCATGATCGACTCGGCGCACGACCTGTCCGACGGCGGTCTGATCCAGGCGGTCGTGGAGTCGGCGCTGCTCGGCGGCAAGGGCGCGCGTCTGGTCGTACCGGACGGGCTGGACGCCTTCACCTTCCTCTTCTCCGAGTCGGCGGGACGCGCGGTCGTCGCCGTGCCGCGCTCGGAGGAGGTCCGTTTCAACGACATGTGCGGCGCGCGGGGTCTGCCCGTCACCCGCATCGGTGTCGTCGACGGCGACAGCGTCGATCTCCAGGGCGAGTTCGAGCTCTCCCTGGAGGAGCTGCGCAGGGCGCACGAGGAGACGATCCCGGCGCTGCTCGCGTAAACCCCTTCGGGAGTACGACGACGAAGGCCCCGCCCGTTCCACCAGGGCGGGGCCTTCGGCTCGTGGCCGTGGGGTCGGGGCTAGGCTCCCCGGCATGTCTCCGGCCAAGAAGCGCGCTCGCAGCTACGACCCCGTCAAGACCCGCGCCGCCGTGCTGAGTCAGTCCGGGCATGTGCGGGAGGCCGTCGCCACGCTCACGCCCGAGCAGCTCGCGCTGCCCACCCGGCTCGGCGGGTGGACCGTACGCGAACTCGTCGCGCACATCGGTGCCGCGCTCTCGGCGATCGGCCGCTTCCTCGACCGGCCGGAGCCGGCCCGGCAGGACGCCGGGGCCCTCGACTGGCCGTTCGCGACCTCCGCCGACGCCGACGCCCTGGCCGACGTCGCGCACCGGCTCGCCGAGCGCCACCCCGACCTGGTCGCCCACCTCGCCGAGGTCGAGCGGGGTCTCGTCGGGCACCTGGACGCGCACCCCGGGACCCGGCTGCTGGACACGAACGCCGGGGCGATGCCGCTGGCCGAGTACCTGGTCACCCGTACTGTGGAACTCGTCGTCCACACCGACGACCTGAACGCCGCCGTACCGGGGCTCGACGTGCCGTACGACCGCCAGGCCCTCGCCGCCTGCACCCGGCTGCTCGCCGACGCCCTCGCCGTGAAGGCCCCCGGCGGTTCGACCGAGGTGCGGATCCCGCCGTTCGCCGTCGTGCAGTGCGTGCAGGGGCCGCGGCACACCCGGGGGACCCCGCCGAACGTCGTGGAGACCGACCCGCTGACCTGGATCCGGCTCGCGACCGGGCGGGTGTCGTGGAAGGACGCCGTGGACGGGGCCAAGGTCGCGGCCAGCGGGGAGCGCGCGGATCTCGCCGGCCTGCTGCCGATCATGAGCTGAGCCCCCTGGGGCGGCCCGTCGGCACCCGAATGATGTGCGACACCTCACTCATGAAGACCGAACGGACCCCGCTCGGCCTCTTCGGCCGCACCGCCCGCCACCGAGTCGATCACGACAGCATGGCTCTGACCAGCGAAAACGGACCGGCTGTGCGGGCTCGCGGCGACAGGCGGTCCCCTACTGACCAGTAACCCCAATTCGGACCAGTGGACGACCTCGCCTACACTCAGGAGCGTGCCACGTGGTGACGGTCGACTCAATCATGATCTGCTCCCCGGTGAGAAAGGCCCCCAGGACGCCTGCGGCGTCTTCGGAGTCTGGGCTCCCGGTGAAGAGGTCGCCAAGCTCACTTACTTCGGGCTCTACGCCCTCCAGCATCGGGGCCAGGAATCCGCGGGTATCGCGGTCAGCAACGGCTCCCAGATCCTCGTCTTCAAGGACATGGGCCTCGTCTCCCAGGTCTTCGACGAGACCTCGCTCGGTTCGCTGCAGGGTCATATCGCGGTCGGACACGCCCGCTACTCGACCACCGGCGCCTCCGTGTGGGAGAACGCCCAGCCGACGTTCCGCGCCACCGCGCACGGCTCCATCGCGCTCGGCCACAACGGCAACCTGGTCAACACGGCCCAGCTCGCCGAGATGGTCGCCGACCTCCCGAAGAAGGAGGGCGGCCGTACGCCTCGCGTGGCGGCCACCAATGACACCGACCTGCTGACGGCGCTGCTCGCCGCCCAGGAGGACGCGGACGGCAAGGCCCTGACCATCGAGGAGGCCGCCCACACGGTCCTGCCCAAGGTCCGCGGCGCCTTCTCCCTCGTCTTCATGGACGAGCACACCCTCTACGCCGCCCGCGACCCGCAGGGCATCCGCCCGCTGGTCCTCGGCCGTCTGGAGCGCGGCTGGGTCGTCGCCTCCGAGTCCGCCGCCCTCGACATCTGCGGCGCCAGCTACGTCCGCGAGATCGAGCCGGGCGAGTTCGTGGCCATCGACGAGAACGGCCTGCGCACCTCCCGATTCGCGGAAGCGAAGCCCAAGGGCTGTGTCTTCGAGTACGTGTACCTGGCCCGCCCCGACACCGACATCGCCGGTCGGAACGTGTATCTCTCCCGTGTGGAGATGGGCCGCAAGCTCGCCAAGGAAGCCCCGGTCGAGGCCGATCTGGTGATACCGACCCCGGAGTCCGGCACCCCGGCCGCCATCGGCTACGCGGAGGCCTCGGGCATCCCCTTCGGCGCGGGCCTGGTGAAGAACGCGTACGTCGGCCGTACGTTCATCCAGCCCTCGCAGACGATCCGCCAGCTCGGCATCCGCCTGAAGCTGAACCCGCTGAAGGAAGTCATCAAGGGCAAGCGCCTGGTGGTCGTGGACGACTCGATCGTCCGCGGCAACACCCAGCGGGCCCTGGTGCGCATGCTCCGGGAGGCGGGCGCGGCCGAGGTCCACATCCGGATCTCCTCCCCGCCGGTCAAGTGGCCCTGCTTCTTCGGCATCGACTTCGCCACGCGCGCGGAGCTGATCGCCAACGGGATGACCATCGACGAGATCGGCACCTCGCTCGGCGCCGACTCCCTGGCGTACATCTCCATCGACGGCATGATCGAGGCGACCACCATCGCCAAGCCGAACCTGTGCCGCGCCTGCTTCGACGGCGAGTACCCGATGGAGCTCCCGGACCCCGAGCTGCTCGGCAAGCAGCTCCTGGAGACCGAACTGGCCGCGGGTCCCGCGGCCACGGCCGCGGCCGACGCGATCCGTCGCCCGTAAGCCTCGTAGAAACCGACCCGAAAGATCCCAGGCAATGTCTGAGAGTCCCTCTACCGGTGCTTCCTACGCGGCTGCCGGCGTCGACATCGAAGCGGGCGACCGCGCCGTCGAGCTGATGAAGGAGTGGGTGAAGAAGACGCAGCGCCCCGAGGTCCTCGGCGGCCTCGGCGGTTTCGCCGGCCTCTTCGACGCCTCCGCCCTCAAGGGCTACGACCGCCCCCTGCTCGCCTCCGCCACGGACGGCGTCGGCACCAAGGTCGACATCGCCCGCCGGCTGGGCGTCTACGACACCATCGGCCACGACCTGGTCGCCATGGTCATGGACGACATCGTGGTGTGCGGCGCCGAGCCGCTG
>Ga0182007_10001032_pt1 | contig 15230 bp, 16 predicted proteins | sample Sormic07211113_1_FD_123023 | JGI IMG/M metagenome (GOLD analysis project Ga0182007, IMG submission 123023) | Rhizosphere microbial communities from Sorghum bicolor, Mead, Nebraska, USA - 072115-113_1 MetaG | ecosystem: Host-associated > Plants > Roots > Rhizosphere | place: USA: Nebraska... | reverse complement strand
CTTTCGTCTCAACCGAGGCGCGCATTCTACAGCAGCCTCTGTTGCTGTCAAGCAGTAAATTTCAAATTTTCTTCATGAAATTCAACTACTTGCCGCTAACTCAGTTTCAAACTCCTCGTTAGCGGGAGGCGAATAATACAGTGTTTTATTTGGTGGTCAACCACCTGTTGTAATTATTTTTACCTAATCCATGCGGCTTAGGCGCAGTACCGACTTCTGCCTCATGAGCAGTCCAGGCTTTGCTTGCATTACCCGTCGACAAACCCGCCCTCTTTACCAGCTGCGCTATGATCGCGCCCCTCTGCGCCAGGATTCTTGAACGGGATGTCCATGTCTTTGCCACTAGCTGACGCTCATCAATCACTACCACCCGTACTCGTCGGCCCGTTATTGCGGCGCCTGGAACCTGCGCGGCTGGTGCTCTGGCTGGTCGGGTCGCGTGCGCTGGCGCTGACGCTGCGCCTGCAAGGCATCGATATCCGCCTCAATGCGGATCAATGCACGATCATTCCCGTCGGCACTCATGCCTTTATTCATCTAATCGATGTACCGCTGAACACCGCCCTGCCCTGCGACACGCTAATCGAGTACGACCTGCTGATCACCGAGGCGGATGGCGCTCCGTCGGGCATCGCCGAATGGGCACCTCACCTACTATATGGCGAAGCGCGCTGCCCGAACTTTGTGTTGCGCTCACAGATCGATCAGTTGCTACATGGCTCCTGCCGTAAACCTCACCATCCGGCGGCCGATGGCTTGCTGTGTGTCGACCGGTTGCTCGCGTCAGAGCCGGACGCAAGCAAGCGTCCGGCTCTATTAATGATGAGCGGCGATCAGGTGTATGCAGATGATGTCGCGGGGCCAATGCTGCGTGCAATTCATGCCTTGATCGAACGCTTGGGGTTGTTCGACGAACACCTCGACGGCGCAGTGGTCAGCGTCAGCACCAAACTCTACGAACATCCGGCCAGCTACTACCATCGTGCGGATTTGTTACCGGCACTTGAGAGCAACGAAACCCTGCGCGAGCGATTTTTCGGTGGGGCGCGTAAGCCGATTTTCACCAGCAGCAGCGCCGACAATCATTTGGTGACCTTCGCCGAAGTCATGGCCATGTACCTGCTGGTGTGGTCGCCAACGCCCTGGACGTTGATCGCGCCGCAACCACCGACACTGACGCCCGAACGACGCAAGCGTTATGCCCTGGAGCAGACGCGCATCGATGGGTTCAAGGCGGGGCTGGGTGGCGTCGCGCGAGCGATGGCGCATTTGCCATGCCTGATGATTTTCGATGACCACGATATTACCGATGACTGGAATCTTTCTGCGCAATGGGAGGAAACGGCCTACAACCATCCGTTCTCCAAGCGCATCATCGGCAACGCGCTGCTTGCTTATATGTTGTGTCAGGGTTGGGGCAACAACCCGGATGCGTTTGGCAACGTACTGGAAAAAACCCGCTTATTGAGCGTCACGGGGCAAGACCATCACCTCGACAGCGAGATCCAGGACGAATTGATCGATGAACTGCTGAGTTTTCAGCAGTGGCATTACGTGCTGCCCACCCGCCCGGCGCTGGTGGTGCTCGACACCCGCACCCGGCGCTGGCGTAGCGAGATGAATCTCAAGCAGCCGTCGGGCCTGCTGGACTGGGAAGCGCTCAGTGAGCTGCAACAGGAATTGCTCGATCATTCTTCGGCGATCATCGTCTCACCGGCGCCGATCTTCGGCGTCAAATTGATCGAAACCGTACAGCGCGTGTTCAGTTGGTGCGGTTACCCACTGCTGGTGGACGCCGAAAACTGGATGGCTCATCGCGGCGCGGCTCAGGTGATCCTGAACATTTTCCGACACTCCCGCACACCCGGTAACTACGTGGTGCTGTCCGGTGATGTGCATTATTCCTTCGTCTATGAAGTATTGATCCGACACCGCAAGGCCGGCCCGCGTATCTGGCAGATCACCAGCAGCGGCATCAAAAACGAATTCCCACCCGCCCTGCTCGAATGGTTCGACCGCCTCAACCGTTGGCTCTACTCGCCCCGCTCGCCCCTTAACTGGCTGACCAAACGCCGACGCATGCGCATTGTTCCGCACATCCCCGAACACGCCGAAGCAGGGGAACGGTTGTGGAACTCGGCAGGAATTGGCCAAGTGTTCTTCAATGAAAAGGGCCAGCCACAGGATATTTATCAATTCAATGCGGATGGATCGCCGAAGACGCGAATGATCGCGCCAGAAATGTCCGAAACAGCCGACTGACTTCGCACGAATGACCATGAGTAATCATTACCCGGCCACCCTAAACCTCACTCGAACCCTGATCATTGGCAATTCCGGCTCGGGCAAGAGCTGGCTGGCCAAACGACTGGCCGAGCATCTGCAAGTGCCTTGTACCGATCTCGACCTGATTCACTGGGTATCCGATGAACACAGCATCGCCCGTCCCCGCAACGAAGCACTGGGAATGGCGCGGGTGGCGGCGAGTGAAGAGCGTTGGGTTATCGAGGGTGTTTACGGCTGGATGGTCAGCGAACTTGTGGAGCAGGCCACTGCGCTGATCTGGCTGTGTCTGGAGGACGAAGATTGCGTGAACAACATACGCCAGCGAGAAGCGAGGCGGGACGAGAAGGAAGAGTTGCTGATTGCGTTACTCGATTGGGCCGGCAGCTACCGTACTCGCCAAGGGTCCAGTGGATTTGCCGCCCATCAGCGTTTGTTTGACCGGTTTAGCGGGTCGAAACGCCAACTGATGAATCAGGCTGAAGTCTCGGCTTTCGTCAGTGCGGTGCAACCAACCGACTGATCGTCCCTGCCGTTTTCTGCGTGCGAATCGGACTCCTACATTGGACACGACTAGCTGGCGAGATTGTCAGAATGGGATTACATCGTTCGCAGAAACGTCTTGAAGAAGCTTCAGCGATACTTTAACCCAGCGTGGATATGTCGTCTGCGTAATGACCACTCGTAGGTGTCGCCTTGTCATCATGTACTCATTTCTGTACGTTCTTTGCATTGAGCGAGGACTACAACATGCAAACCATCAACTACACCACCGCACGTGCACATCTGGCCGAAACCATGGATCGGGTCAACGAAGACCGTGCCCCATTGCTGGTTACCCGCCAGAAAGGCGAACCTGTGGTGATGATGTCTCTGGCGGAGTACAACGCTCTCGAAGAGACAGCCTATCTGCTCCGTTCTCCAGCCAATGCCGAACGACTGATCAAATCAATCGGCAACCTGCGAGCAGGGAAAACCAAAGTCAGGCAACTTATCGAAGAATGAATATCGAGTTCACTCCTGAAGGCTGGGACGACTATTTGTGGTTTCAGCAAAACGATAAGGCCGGGCTCAAACGAATCAACCTGCTGATCAAGGCGATCCTGCGTGAGCCCTTCGAAGGATTGGGCAAACCTGAACCGCTCAAACACAATCTGAGCGGCCTCTGGTCACGCCGAATCACCTCCGAGCATCGCCTGGTTTATGCAATCGAGAATGGTGAGGTGCACATCGTGCTTTGCAGGTATCACTACTGAGCACATTCAGGCCGCTTTCACCGCCCGCCCCACTCCTCTGACAATCATTTCCACTTCCCGCTCATCAATCGTCAGCGGTGGCAGCAGGCGAATGGTCTTGCCCCGTGTCACGTTGATCAGCAAACCGTGATCCCGTGCGGCGATCAGGGTCAGGTCGCGGATTGGTTGGGCGAGTTCGATGCCGATCATCAATCCCTGGCCACGGATCACCAGGACGTTCGGATCGTCGGCCAGTTCGACGCGCAATCTGGCAAGCAGGCGTTCGCCCTGAAGTCTGGCGTTTTCCAGCAGGCCTTGTTCCTCGATGATCTCCAGCACGGTGCAACCCACCCGACACGCCAGCGGATTGCCGCCGAATGTACTGCCGTGGCTGCCAGGTGTGAATAAATCCGCAGCCCTGCCCCGAGCCAGGCAGGCACCGATGGGCACTCCGTTACCCAGGCCTTTGGCCAAGGTCATGACGTCCGGGATGATGCCTTCGTGCTGAAACGCAAACCACTGGCCGGTACGGCCGATGCCGGTCTGGATTTCGTCGAGCATCATTAACCAGGCGCGCCGGTCACAGAGCTCGCGCACCGCTTTGAGATAACCAGGCGGCGCCACTTGCACACCACTTTCGCCCTGAATCGGCTCCATCAGAATCGCCACAATGCGTGGGCCGTGGGCTTTCTGCGCCTTCTCCAGGGCAGCGAGGTCGCCGAATGGCACTTTAATGAAGTCCCCCGGCAACTTGTTATACCCCAGGCGCACCGCCGGGCCGTCACTGGCCGACAAGGTGCCGAGGGTCCGTCCGTGGAAAGCGTTCTCCATGACCACTACCAGCGGCTGCTCGATGCCTTTGTGCCAGCCGTAAAGCCGCGCAAGTTTCAGCGCGGTTTCGTTGGCTTCGGCACCGGAGTTATTGAAGAACGCCCGCTCCATGCCCGACAGCCGAACCAGTTTCTGCGCCAGCCGCTGTTGCCAGTCGATGCTGTACAGGTTGGATGTGTGCAACAGCAACCCGGCCTGTTCGCTGATGGCCGACACGATTCGCGGATGGGAATGGCCGACGTTGGTCACCGCCACGCCCGCCACCGCGTCCAGGTATTCACGACCGGCCTGATCCCACAGGCGCGTGCCCAGGCCTTTGCTGAAACTCAGGGCCAGAGGTTGGTAAGTGCTCATCAGGCAGGTGGCGGTCATGACATCAAGCTCCATCAATAGTCGGTGTTTTTGCAGTATGGTTAGCCACCTGAGCTGGATAAATACCGCAACACTTCAATCATTTTAAAGCTGGGCTTGATAATGGATTTATTCCAGGCAATGACCGTTTACGTAAGAGTGGTGGAAGCCGGCAGCATGACCGCCGCCGCTTTGCAGTGCGAAATGTCCACGACCATGGTCGGTAATCACCTGCGGGCTCTGGAGCAACGCCTGGGTGTGCGCTTGCTCAACCGTACGACACGGCGTCAGCGTTTGACGGAATTCGGCACGGCGTACTATCAGCGGTGTCTCGAAGTGCTGGGGTTGGTGGCTGATTCCGAACGCCTGGCCGAACAAACCCTCGACGAGCCGAGCGGCACTCTGCGCATCACCGCACCGCTGACCTTCGGCACCGAACGGCTCGCACCGGCCCTGAGCGAGTTCACCCTGCGCTGCCCGCAAGTCAAACTCGATGTCGTTTTGACCAACCAGCGCCTGGACTTGCTCGACAACGGTTTCGACGTGGCGATTCGTCTGGGCACGACCGAGCTGTCCAACATGATTTCTCGCCCGCTCATCGACTACACGATGACCCTGTGCGCATCGAAGGATTATCTGGAGCGTCGAGGCACACCGCAGAAACCCGCCGACCTGCAACACCATGACTGTTTGGCCTTCGCCTACCCGGCCGGAGATGACTGGCACTCGGTAGCCAAACAATGGCGCCTGAAGGGGCCCGAAGGTGAAGTCATGGTGGCGGTCAGCGGGCCGATGTTGATCAACAGCTCGGCGGGGTTGCATCAAGCGGCGCGAACCGGCATGGGCATCGTGATGGTTCCCGATGCGCTGGTGGAACAAGACCTTCGGGACGGAAAACTGGTGGCCTTGATGCAGGACTACCAACTGCCAAGTCGGCCGATGAACCTGGTGTATGCCCAGGACCGCTACCGTTTGCCGAAATTGCGCAGCTTCGTTGACTTTGCACTGCAGTGGTGGGGCAAGCACTAGCCGGGGCAATACGCCATGAACTAATCTCCTCGACTGACGAGTCACGTTAATATCAGGACGGCAGGGAGACCGATGATGGGTGAGGCATCGAAAATCGAGCCGTTGAAGTTCGATCTGTCAGATTTTAACGAAAACATGCTGCACACCATTCTGGAACTGGTCAGCGATGGTATCTGGGACTGGAACGCCAACACCGGGTTCGTCTATCGCAACCCCGGGTGGTACGAGATGCTCGGCTATACGCCTCATTCCCTGGACAACAATGTGTTGACCTGGGAAAACGTGATCCACCCCGACGATTATTCGCGGGTCATGGCGTTGTTTGATGACTACCTGGATCAGCGCGCTCCCGGTTATCAGGCCGAGTATCGCTGTCGCATGCGCGATGGCACTTACACCTGGATCGAGGATCGCGGCTACGTGCTGGCACGTAATGCCGACGGCTCGGTGGCGCGAATGATCGGCGCGCACCGCAGCATCGAAGACAAGAAACGCCTGATCGAAGAAATGGAGCGGCGTAATCAATCCCTGGAAGCCATCGTCAAGGAACGCACTCGGGAGTTGTCCCGGGTCAATCAGCAGTTACAGATTCAACTCGAAGAAAATCGCAAATTGGCAGAAACCGATGTGCTGACCGGCATCGCCAATCGCTATCGACTGGAGAAAACCCTGCCCAAGGAATGCGACCGCGCCCAACGCTTCCGCGAACCCCTGTCGCTGATCGCCATGGACCTCGATGACTTCAAAAACATCAACGATCACTACGGTCACGCCTTGGGAGATGCAGCGTTGGTGCAAGTGATCGAGAGTGTGAAGCACTGCGTGCGCAAAGGCGATCTGTTGGCGCGCTGGGGCGGTGACGAATTCATCCTGATTTTGCCCAATACCTTGTTGGCCGACGCCAGGTCACTCGCTGAAAGAATCCGTCATGGCCTGGCGAGCCTGCTGCCGGTCGGGGACTATCAAGTGACCATGAGTTTTGGCGTGGTGCAGCGCTTTGAAGAAGAACAACAGACCGGGTTGCTGGCCAGGGCCGATCAGGCGTTGTATCGGTCGAAAATCGCGGGCAAGAACCTGATTTCTGGGTGAGGCGACTCCGTCCTGTCAGCCGCCCTGCATGCCCGCTTTCACCAATACTGGTTTTTCCTGATACCGATCCGGATACAGTTGCTTCAACTGAGCCACTTTCGGCAGGTCATTGATCACGATGTAGGGGTACGTCGGGTGCTCGGTCAGGAAGTCCTGATGCTCCTCTTCCGCCGGGTAGAAACCGTTGTAGCTTTCCAGCTTGGTGACAATCGGTTTATTGAACGAATGGGCAGCGTCGAGCTGGGTGATGTAAGCCTGGGCGACGCGTTGCTGTTCGGTGCTTTTCGGGAATAGCGCCGACCGATACTGAGTGCCTCGGTCCGGGCCCTGGCGGTTGAGTTCGGTGGGGTTGTGGGCCACCGAGAAATAGATCTGCAGCAGGCTTCCGTAACTGACCTGAGCAGGATCGAAGGTCACTTCGACAGCCTCCGCATGGCCGGTGTCACCCTCGCTGACCCGCTCGTATTGAGCGGTATTGGCTGCGCCACCGGCATAACCGGAAACCGCATTTTTCACCCCTTTGACATGCTGAAACACGCCTTGGACGCCCCAGAAGCAACCACCGGCAAAAACCGCCGTTTCGCTGTGCGCCTGGGTGGTTTCGTCAAGCGTCGGCGCCGGGATGATGACCGCCTCTTCGGCGCCTGCGAACGAGAATGCAGAGCACTGACCGATAACGCTGGCGGCGGCCAAACCCAGAAATGTGCGACGCCAGTTGAATGGGGTTTTCATGGGCTGTCTCCTGAATGAATGGGGGCTATCAACCAAAGGTAAACGCATACGCCGACACACCCGGGTCGAGAAACTCGATGCTGAAGGTCCGGTCTTTTACGCCTGTGGTCTGGCGTACCAGTTGATACAACCGCTGCTCGGTGACGCTGCCGCTGCCATCAGGCGCGACGTCGATACCGTGGGCATCACCTGGGGGCTTGCCGTCGATCAACACTTTGAAACGCACCGGTTTGCCGTCAGCACCGGGGCCCAACACCAAGTGCAAGTCGCGAGCGTGAAACCGATAGACGATACGACTGGCCGCAGCGTTTGAAACGGCCCGCTCCGGACCGACAGCCCATTGACCGTCCAGGCTCCAGTCATTGAGGGCCAGTTGTGACGGTGGCTTATAGGCAGTCGCCTTGTCCGGCACCAGGCTGGTTTCAGAGGCGAAATGCTCCATCCGCCGGTAGCCGACATAGGTTTCGGGCGATTGCACTTCATTCATGTCCGGGGCGAGTTGAACACCCTGGGCGTTGGCATTGATCAGCCCCTGCGCGACTTTCGCCGCTCCCGCCTCACGCAACAGTTGCTGAATCACTTGCTCGGACTCGGCGTACTTGCCTTCACCAAAATGGTGATAACGAATGCGTCCCTGAGCATCGGCAAAGTAATGGGCCGGCCAGTATTCGTTGTTGAAAGCACGCCAGATCTTGTAGTCATTATCGATGGCCACCGGGTAGGTGATGCCCAGGTCCTTCATGGCTTTGGTGACATTGCCCACATCCCGTTCGAAGGCAAACTCGGGCGCATGGACACCGATCACCACCAAACCCTGATCGCGATACTTCTCAGCCCAGGCCTTCACATACGGCAGGGTGCGCAGGCAGTTGATGCAGGAGTAAGTCCAGAAATCCACCAGCACGACCTTGCCCTTCAACGCCTGAGCGGTGAGTGGGGGCGAGTTGAGCCATTGCACGGCGCCGTCCAGGGATGGAAGGCTGCCCTCAATCGGCAGCGCGTTCGGCGCCTTCGCGGTCACTTTCATCGCCTCTCCAGCGGCCATCATGCCGCCGGCGGGTTGATCGCCGGCCCGTGGAATCTGCGCCATCATCGCCCCGCTGTTGGCCGGAGTCTTACTGGCCAACCGGTTGACCAGCGCCTGTTCGATACCGCCGGTGGACGCCGTTGAAAACCGCGCCAGAATCCCGGTGTCCAGTCCCAGGGCTATCGCCACCACACCAACCAGCATCGCAGCGCCCAGGCCTCGACGCAGCCACTCGCCCGCGCCTATCGAGCGCTTCATTGCGGCGAAGACCTTACCGCCCAGCAGTAGTGCCGCGGCGAGAGAAGTGGCGGCACCGGCCGCGTAAGCCAGCAGCAACACAGTGGTTGCGATGCTTGCCCCTTGCAGCGCCGCGCCGGTCAGCAGCAAACCCAGAATCGGCCCGGCGCAGGGTGCCCAGAGCAGGCCCGTGGCGACGCCGATCAGGAATGAAGCGCCGGGACGCGGCCGGGCATCGGCGCCCGCGGCTTGCGACAGCCGACCGCCGGCTGCCACCAGTGGACGCGTCAGGCGCTCGGCCAACCGCGGCAGCAACAGCGTCAACCCGAACAGTGCAACGAACAGCAACGCGAGCCAGCGACCGTATTGATTGACTTGCACCACCCAACCGCCGCCCACCGCCGCCAACGAGGCGACGAGCGCGAAGGTCAGCGCCATCCCCGCCAGCAGCGGCAAGCCACTTTTCATAAATGGCTGCCCGGTGCGAGCGAAGACAAAGGGCAATACCGGCAGAATGCACGGGCTGACAATCGTCAGCACACCACCGAGATAAGCGAGGACCAGAAGCCACATAACGTCGACCTGCATGAAGTGAGTGAAAGGAAGTGCCCATGGATCACGCCTGTGGCTTGAAGGTCAGCGCCAGGCCGTTCATGCAGTAGCGCAGACCGGTGGGCTTTGGCCCATCCTCGAAGACATGCCCCAGATGACCGCCGCAACGACGACAGTGCACCTCTTCGCGCAATACACCGAAGGAGCGGTCCTGTCGGGTGGCCACCGCGTTGTCCAGGGGAGCCCAGAAACTCGGCCAGCCAGTACGACTGTCGAACTTGGTGTCGGAAGAAAACAACGGCAGATCACAACCGGCGCAGGCAAAAACGCCTTTGCGGTGCTCGTTGTTCAGCGGGCTGCTGTAGGCCCGTTCGGTGCCCTCTTCGCGCAGTATTTCGTACTGCTCGGCGCTGAGCCGGGCATGCCATTCGCTGTCGCTGTGGGTCACCTCGAAAACCTCCTGCGCGCGGGCTTCATCGACCAGCGCAACGCTTGTGGAAAATTTTGGCAATACACCGATCACCAGGGCTGCAGCCCCCAGCCCGCCGCTCGCTACAAGAAACTGTCGCCGTGAAAACATGGCCTTCTCCAAAATTCCAGGTGCCTTGCATGGAACACAGCCTAGGCTTGAGTTGATCGCCAAATCCTCACGAGGAGTTAAATAATTCGTGATAACTCAACCTCAGGAAAACCCGCACAATGTGTTCATTGCGTCACAAAGGATCGAGCTCCATGGAACAGACCAAACGCGTCCTGGTGGTCGAGGACGACCTGCACATCGCCGACCTTATCTGCCTGCATCTGCGTGATGAGCAGTTCGAGGTGGTGCACTGCGCCGACGGCGACGAGGGCATGCGTCTGTTGCAGCAAGGAAGCTGGGACGCACTGATCCTCGACCTGATGCTGCCCGGCGTCGACGGCCTCGAAATCTGCCGCCGTGCCCGGGCCATGGCCCGATACACACCGATCATCATCACCAGTGCGCGCTCCAGCGAAGTGCATCGGATTCTGGGGCTGGAGCTCGGTGCCGACGATTACCTGGCCAAACCGTTTTCCATGCTCGAGCTGGTGGCACGGGTCAAGGCACTGCTGCGACGGGTCGACGCCATGGCCCGCAATCTGAAAATGGATGCAGGCAGTCTGATCAGCGATGGCCTGTCCATCGACCCGATCACCCGTGAAGTCTCCCTCGACGGCCGGCGTCTTGACCTCACGCCACGGGAATTCGACCTGCTGTACTTCTTTGTCCGTCAGCCTGGCAAAGTCTTCTCGCGCATGGACCTGCTCAATGCGGTGTGGGGCTACAGCCACGAAGGCTACGAACACACGGTCAACACTCATATCAACCGCCTGCGGGCAAAGATCGAGGCCGATCCGGCGCAACCGGCGCGCATCCTCACGGTGTGGGGCCGTGGCTACAAATTCGCAGCAAGCGGAGAGCAGCCATGAGGCTGACCCTGACTCAACGCCTGTCCCTGGTGTTCGCCGTGCTGTTGCTGGTGTGCTGCGGTACCTCGGCGTGGATGCAGGTGCGCTCCAGTCAGATGCATGAACTGGAAGTGGTGCAAGGCTTGTCGCGGGATCTGGCGCAACACATTGCCCACGACACCGTGCTGATGGACCGCAATGGCCCGATGCCCAATGCGGTGCGCGAACTGTTCAGCCAGCTGATGCTGGTCAATCCCAGTGTCGAGGTCTATCTGCTGGACACAGGAGGCCGGATTGTCGGCAGCGCCGCGCCCGAAGGCCGGATACACAGGGAGCAGGTCGATCTGCTGCCAATCCAGCGCTTGCTCAAAGGCGAGGCATTGCCGATTCTCGGCGACGATCCACGCAGCGTCGACGGTCGCAAGGTGTTCAGCGCCGCGCCTTTGCGGGTCAACGGTCAGCCGGCCGGTTATCTGTACGTGGTGTTGCTCAGCGAAGCGCATGACCGCTTCGCCGAGCGCGGAGCCACCAGCGCCGCACTCAATACCGCGTTGTTGTCCATCGGACTGGTGGCGTTGCTGTGCCTGATTGCCGGCCTCACGGCATTCGCCCTGATCACCCGGCCATTGCGTCGCTTGACCGAGAAAGTCAGTCAGTTCGATATCAACGGCGTTCCGACCGCTTCGCCGGAACCTGAGCCGGAGCCCATGGAAAAGGCCGCCAGCCACGATGAAATAGCCGTACTCGACGCAGCCTTCCGACAGATGCAAGCGCGCCTCGGTGAACAATGGCGCTCGCTGACCCGTCAGGATCAGGAGCGTCGCGAACTGGTGGCCAACATCTCCCACGACCTGCGCACACCGCTGGCCTCGCTGCACGGTTACCTGGAAACCCTTTCGCTCAAGGACGCCACCTTGTCCCCCGCCGATCGCCGTCGCTATCTGGGAATCGCCCTGGATCAAAGCCGCAAGGTCGGCGGCCTTGCGCAATCGTTGCTGGAACTGGTGCGGCTGGAACACGGTTTCGTGCAACCGGTGCTGGAGCGTTTCTCCCTGACTGATCTGGTGCAGGACATTTTTCAGAAGTTCGAACTCAGCGCCGAAGCGCGCCAGATTGAACTCAAGGCCACCTTCGCCCCCAACGTCGCCGTGGCCTGCGCCGACCTGGGGCTGATCGAGCGGGTGCTGACCAATTTGTTCGATAACGCCCTGCGCCACACGCCCCAAGGGGGAGAAATCGAACTCAGCCTCCGCCCCCAAGGGGCTTTTATCGAAGTGACCGTCAGCGACACCGGTCCTGGCATCGCCCCCCCATTACGTGAAGGGCTGTTCCTGCGTCCATTCAACATTGGTGGCGCACGGCGCGATGGCGGGCTGGGATTGCGGATCGTGCACCGAATCCTGCAATTGCACGGTCGCGAGATCGAGCTGATCGATGTGCCGGGACGCGGCGCGACTTTTCGCTTCTCCTTACCGGTGGATGAGCAAACGGCGGAGCAATGGATGACTCGTTCGATGAATATGAATTCGACGGGGAAATAGTCGATAGCCTCGGCCATGGCAGCAGCTATTATCCGGACTCTTCATTCCCGGCACGGATGCTACGTAATGCTCAATACCCTGCAAAACACCCCGCTATGGGTTTATGCGATCTTTCTGCTGCTCTGTTACTACGGCGTCAAAGCCTTATCCCCAACCCATGAAAGCAAAACGTCGTTGCTTGTCACTCCACCGCTTTTGCTCGGCTGGTCGTTGTACTCGCTGAACCTGACGCTGAACCCTCAACTATCGATTGGCTGCTGGTTGGCCGCCGTCATTATGGGCAGCCTCACGGCACTGGTTGTATTTGCGCACAAGGGTATTGAGCTGGATGATCCGGAAACCGGGCTGATCGTGCCGGGCACGGTTAAAACACCGGTGCTCTACCTGCTGTTTTTTGCCGTGAACTATTACTTCGGCTATCAGGATGAGGTGCATCCGGAGTTCGCCGTCACTGTTGAGATGTTGCTGCTCAAGGCCACGGCGTCAGGTTTTGTCTGCGGATTGATCAGCGGGCGGGCGCTGAAACTTTATCGGGTGCTACTGACACTCCAGGCAAAACGCCCGCAGATGTCAGTCAGCTAAAAGCGCTCTCACCAAAAATGCAGACCAGCCACCGGTTCATCCGTGACAACGCAGCGCTGGTCCAATAGATTAGGCGGCCTGAAAAAGCCCCGTGCTTTCTCGCCTCTATCCAAGTTAAAGAAGTAGTGAAATTTCAATGTCCGATTCCAATACCGCTGAATCCGTAGTCACCTTGTCGTCCAAAGCGGAATACGAAAACTCCATCAATCTTTCACAACACGTGCCTCAGGCCAAGACCATCAGCGAGATGGTTCTGGACGCTTTTCAATCCACCCGGGAAAGCGACCAGATCCGCGAACTGCGCGCCGCGATTCGCCAGGCTCACGACAGCTTCGATGACGATAAAGCCTACGAATTGATGGGCGAACTCAAGCAATTGAAAGACGCCGAAGCGGCCGATATTGCCGCCCTGGAAGACCTGAGCAGCAAATTCCCGATCAGCCGCATTCTGTCCAGCTTCAAGGACGACCCGGCGTTCCAGGAAATCGTTTATGGCTTGGCGCTGAAAGTGCTGAACCAGACTCACCAAGCCATCAGCAACCCGAGCAGCGGCAAGAGCAAAGCGGCTCGCGCCAAAAAAGAAGTCGAAGTGTTCACCATCAGCAAGGACGGCATCAGCGTCACCCTGCCCCTGCGCACCCCGCGCTCGCGCCTGAACGTTGACCGTGAAGCGCTGGAATTCCTGGGCTTCACTTTCGTCGGCGAAGGTGAAGAAGCGGAGCTGGAAAGCGAGACGTTCCTGGACAATGCCGGGGCCGAACAACCGGTCAACCGAAAAAACATCATCACCGCGCTGCAGCAGCAGACCGCGTTCGACGGTTACAGCATCGCCGCGCAGTAACGCTAAACGCTGCACACAAAAATCCCCGCCATCAAGCGGGGATTTTTATTGCCTGTACACCAATCGTGATTAAACGAAAAAGCCCCGCCCTTCTCACGAAGGGCGGGGCTTTTCTTTACAACATCCGACGCTTAAGGCGCGTACGTCAGCAACAGCTCGCCCGGCACTTTGAAGTCCAGCGACATCATCACGCTCAACGCAGTAATGGTGAAGATCGAGAACACGAACAGCTTGCGTGCCCAGACCGTGTCATCCACTGCCTTGTAGCCGGTCCAGGCCATGTACAGCCAGTACATGCCCATGGCCGCGGCGACGGCGAGGTAGCTCATGCCGGCGTAGCCGCTGAAGGTCAGCATCAAGGTCGCCACGAGGAAGGCCAGGATGTAGAGCAGGATGTGTTTCTTGGCCACTTCAATGCCGCGCTTCACTGGCAGCACCGGAATCGATGCGGCCAGGTAATCGTTGAAACGGAAGATTGCGATGGCGTAGGAATGCGGCATCTGCCACAGGCTGAACATCACCAGCAACGTCAGTGCGGCCATGTCGAAGTTATTGCTGACTGCGACGTAACCGATCACCGGCGGCATCGCCCCCGACAGACTGCCCACCAGCGTGCCGTGAACCGACTTGCGCTTGAGGTACAGGCTGTAGAAGCCGACGTAGATGACAAAACCGATCACCGCGAACAACGCGGCCAACGGGTTGGCCACCTTGTACAACAACGCAACGCCGGCGACACCCAGGACGGTCGCATAAGCCAGGGCCAGTTTCAGGGAGATCAAGCCCTGGACCAGCACCCGGTTCTTGGTGCGTTCCATCTTCAGGTCGATGTCGCGGTCGATGCAGTTGTTGAACACGCAACCGGAAGCCACGACCAGGGACGTGCCGATCATCGCGGCCAGGAAAATGGCCAGATCGACATGCCCTTTGGAGGCCAGGAAAAATCCGCCTGCCACAGAAAGCACGTTACCGAAAATGATCCCCGGTTTGGTGATTTGGATAAAGTGCTTAAAGGACATCCGGACTTACCTCACTTCGCCATCATGTTGGTGTGGATGCTGAACATGATCCACAGCGACAGGCCAACCAGCAGGACAATCACGATCGCGGCGAAAACAAACGCAATCACGTTGTTACGCTGCGCGGCGGAACGGTCCAGGTGGAGGAAGTACACCAGGTGCACCAGCACCTGGATAACGGCGAAAGCCAGTACGATCCACAGAGTCAGTGACTTCGGCAGCGACGGGTACATCACCAGACCGAACGGGATCAGGGTCAGGATCACCGACAGGACGAAGCCAATGACGTAGGACTTGACGCTGCCGTGACCGGCGTCGTCATGAGAGTGCGCGTTAGCCATTTACATAGTCCCCATCAGATAAACAACGGTGAATACGCAGATCCACACCACGTCCAGGAAGTGCCAGAACAGGCTCAGGCAGCTCAGACGGGTCTTGTTGGTCGCCGTCAGG
>Ga0182007_10001030_pt1 | contig 15262 bp, 22 predicted proteins | sample Sormic07211113_1_FD_123023 | JGI IMG/M metagenome (GOLD analysis project Ga0182007, IMG submission 123023) | Rhizosphere microbial communities from Sorghum bicolor, Mead, Nebraska, USA - 072115-113_1 MetaG | ecosystem: Host-associated > Plants > Roots > Rhizosphere | place: USA: Nebraska... | reverse complement strand
GCGGATAGACTCGGCGTAGGGTGAGACGCAGGTGATGTAGCTCTTGAAGCACTGAAATACGGACTGGGAGTTCCCGGTCGACGTGCGGCAAAACCAAGGGAGCCTAAAACAACCTACATATGCCTGCACCGCAACACACGCCCCAAGCCTATGACCGCAAGGTTATGCTCAAATCGGGGCGTTTTTATGTCACGTGTTCGGTAATTCCGAACAACTGAAAAAGTGATATCACAAAGCCACCGAACTGAAACTGATATCATTATGTCCAACTAGGTACATTCCTTAAATCAGACTACATCCACAATGAAGAAGCCCATGAGCGATCCAACTGGCGACCCAAACGTACTAGCGCAACTGTGGGCATCTATTCCTGAGCCTATCAAGGCCGCAATCATGAACGTAGCGCTCAGCACGGTAATGGCGTTTCGTAATAGCGAGCGAACGTTCTGGACATCGTTTTGGGAGGTTAGTGCGGGCGGCATCACTACCTTCATGGCTGGCTCAGCAGTAGAAGCATTCGGTCTGTCTAACGGCTGGTGTTTCGCAATCGGTGGCGCCGTCGCAGTCTTCGGCATCGACCAAGTTAAAGCCTTCGCTGCCAGATTCGCGGAAAAGAAAGCTAGCGAATAGGCTACAATGGCTTCCTTAATGGAGGCTTTTTAATGGCTAATAGACCAATCGTTCACACAGGGGATAAGACCTCTACTGTCGGGCGCTCAAGAATGTTTGAGACGCCTGATGATTTGCGTGAGGCGTGCTTAGAATATTTGGCATGGGCTCATGCTAATCCGCTGCAAGAAGAGAAACACTTCTGCTCGGCTGGGCAGATCATGACTGCCTACATGAGCAAGCCCCGCGCCGTAACCATCGTCGGCCTATGTCTGCACCTCGGCATCCATCGCCACACCTGGCAGAACTACCGCATCTCTGAAGAGTTCGATCTTGTATGCGATGAGATCGAGGACCGCATGAAGCAGTACAAGTTCGAGAATGCCGTTGCGGGGCTCATGAATCCTACGCTGATTGCGCGGGATATCGGTCTGGTTGATAAGCAGGAGATTGACCTGAGCAGCAAGGACGGAACTATGAGCCCTAAAGAGCAGAGCGCTGCCGTTCTGGAAGCGCTGAAACGTAAGCACGCGGAATGAATCCGACCGAAGTAGCGGCACTCCGCACTGACCTGCTCGCATTCTCAAAGCATATGTTCCAGGCGCGCAAGGGTTCGGAGTTTATCGAGAACTGGCACCATCGCACTCTATGCGAGGCTTTGGATCGCGTAGTAATCGGCAAAAGCAAACGCCTGATTATCAATATCCCGCCGCGTTACTCAAAGACCGAACTGGCCGTGGTGAACTTCATTGCCTGGTGCATGGGCAACTTCCCTGACTCCGAGTTTATTCACGCCAGCTATTCGCAGCGCCTTGCAGCTAATAACACCTGGAACGCCCGCGCTCTTATGGAGCATGAGGCATACGCTGAGATATTCGGTAAGCCTGCATTACGCAAAGACAGCAACGCGAAGGACGAATACCGGACTGAATCAGGCGGCGTTGTGTACGCCACTGGCTCAGGAGGTACGATCACTGGTTATGGTGCAGGCAAGCTACGCGAAGACTTCGGCGGGGCAATCATCATCGATGACCCGCACAAGGCCTCAGAGGCTACTAGCGACACGATGCGCCAGAACGTCATAGACTGGTTCGGCACAACGATGGAGAGCCGCCTTAACTCGCCATACACGCCGATCATCGTCATCATGCAGCGCCTGCATGAAGAAGACCTGGCTGGCTGGCTCCTGGCTGGCGGTAACGGCGAGCAGTGGGATCACATCGAGATCCCCGTGCTGGACGATGAGGACAATCCGCTATGGGAGTTCAAGCACGACCGCCAGAAGCTTGCCGACATGGAGAAGGCAAACCCCTACGTGTTCGCCGGTCAGTACATGCAGCGCCCAGCTCCGAAAGGTGGCGGCGTATTCAAGGATAGCTGGTGGCAGTACTACAACGTCGGCGAAGAGCCTGAGATGAGCTACAGGACGATCTACGCTGACACTGCGATGAAGACCAAGGAGCACAACGACTACAGTGTGTTCCAGCTTTGGGGAGAGTCAGGCGGCAAGGTCTATCTGCTTGATATGCTGCGCGGAAAATGGGAAGCGCACGACCTTGTGCGAATAGCCAGAGAGTTTTTCAATCGTCATAAGGTTGGCAGTGGATACCTAAGATCGATGCGCGTAGAGGACAAGGCAAGCGGAACCGGCTTGATCCAGACGCTCAAGTCGGAAGGCGTTCCAATCCAGGGAATTCCACGCGACAAAGACAAGTACACGCGGGCGCTTGACGTGGTTCCTCAGATCGCGACTGGTAACGTGTTCCTTCCTAAGCAGGCTCCGTGGCTTAATGATCTGCTGTCTGAGGCGACTCAATTTCCCAATGCAAAACACGACGATACGCTCGATCCTCTGATGGACGCAATTTCTGAGATGCTGATTAGCGTACCTAATGGCGGCCTGTTCCTGCCAGCAAGACTCAGAAAGTAACACAATCCCCGCACGGTATCACCCCTCCTGTTACCGTGCGAAATTACTGTTCTCCGGAAAACAGTTGCCATGAGCTGAATACGCTGCTACATTCGGCTCACACAACACGGAGTCGGTAAAGATGGCTAAGATCGAACGAGACAGCGACGAATATAGAAAGGCGGCAATCAGCCTTGCATTTTCATATGCACCAAGCATCAGCCCTTGCTATCACTGCGGACATCCAGTTGCCTCTGGATACTGCTGTTTAGGATGCAATTCATCGGACCCAAAAGGATACGAAGAACGGCGCGCACGGGAGTCTAAATAGATGGCGACGGTTAAAGAACGAAGTGGTTAGCGAGATCATGAATCTTGCGTGTGACGTGAACGCGGAAGGCAAGGTATCCGTGCACGCTGAGGTGAATTCTTTCGGCGTTCAGATTCGAATTTCGCCGGCAGAGATCAGCGATGCCGACAATTGGCAGTGGATTTACTACCCGAAGATGCAGGCTTACTTCGAAAATGAATCATTCGATGCTGACTACTTCGACAAGCCGGCAGCAGAATTCATAGAAGAGCTAAAGAAACACCACCCACAATACGACGCGGACGGGGTTAAGTTATGAGTATCAATTGGGAGAAATCACCAGAGGGCGCGACTCATTTCCATTATGGGAATGTTAAGTATTCGGCACACTGGTATAAGGAAGGCTATTTCTGTGTTGTGGGGTTTGAAGACAAAGGCTGGAAACAAGACTTCGATCCTAGTCCTAAAGATCAATATAACGAACGCCCAACTGTTAAGCAATGGTCAGGCCAGCAAGATGGGTTGCCACCAGTTAATACGGTGTGCGGAATTAAGCGTGGAATGGATTGGACTATCGTAACTGTTGTTGCTCACTTCTCTGAAATGGCTGTGATAGCTTGGACTGATGATAGCGGTGAACATGCAGATCTGTATTCTGCTTCAGAACTTCGTCCCATTCGAACGCCAAGGCAGATTGCCGCCGAACAACGCGAAACCGCAATCCGAGAGATGATTGCTATTTGCAAAGATGGCGCATCCAAGGAGCAATTTATTCCAACTGAGGCGCACATGGCAAGAATGATGCGATATTGCTTTGATAAACTGGTTGATGCTGGGTTTAAGCGGGAGGTGGTTTGATGATCGGTATTAAGATTGCGCTTACAGGTGTATTAGTATTCGCGCTGGTTCTTCTGGTTGACTTGGCAAACAAAGGAATTCCGCGCTTCTGGAAGATTGTCGGCGGTATTGCAGTAATCGCCGTGCCAATTGGATTGCTAGTTCAAATCTGGCAGTAAAACAAAAGGCCCTCTAAACAAGGGCCTTTTTCTATTTCAGCTTGCGCTTGGCTCGCTCGATGATTCCTTTGCTTAGCGGTTCGCCTTTGTCATCGACCAATACTTCGACTTGGCTACAGTAGCAAAAGATCATATTAGGAACTATCGAGTACCACGTTGCAACTTCTTGGATCGTATACAAGTTACCGTGTCGAGCTATATGACTGGCGCGGCTTGTACTCTTAAGCGCTGACAGATGGAGCAATTTAGACTTGATGCCTAGGTCAGTCTGCGCCTGTTGCGCCTCTTCACGCCTAGCTGTACGCATTGCACCAACAACCTCTGTCTGCGCGATACGGCTCGCATCAAACTTGCTAACTCCAATCCTCGCCTCAATGTTCTCCGCGATTTTACGTGGACTGATACCGCTAGCCATGCCGCGTGAAAGCGTTGAGGCAAGGTCGCCCGTCATGTCGTCTGCGATCTTCTTCATCTCGTTGAACGTGCGGGCCTGGAGCAGGCTTAGGCGACGACGATAAGGAGCGCTAGTCAGCAGCGAGTCTAGGTGTGGACGGCTCACTGCATACGCCTCAGACTGGATCGTCAGGTTAGCCATCGTCAAGGCGGTGCCTTGAACATATGCCGGGGTGATGTAACCAGACATGAACCAGTTAGTTTGTGGCGTGCCTTCGTCGATTAGCTGGCCGATTAGCATAGAAATCTCGTTATCCATGTTGGCTAGCGTGAAATCATCCAGCTCAAAGATGTACGTCTTCTGCTCAGCGTTGACAGCGTTAAGCGTCACCACCTTGTACGGTATGCGCTTCAGGATCGCCAGAACGCCTTTCTGTACGGCGTCAATGCGCCTGTTGAAGTCCTTGATAGCCTTTTGGACTCGCTTCTGTTGGCCGGTCAAGTCGTTTTCGCTGCGGGGTAGAATTGGCTCGCCCATGATTTCTTCCGGTATTTTTTCGTTATCCATTGTACAATGTACAGGCGACTAGGGCGGCCACCCGAAAATCACCTCGTCAGTGAACGTCGCAATCCCTTCGACGACCACGAGACGAGTGCGAATGAAAACAGATAACGACTTTGTTGGCAGTGAATTCGAAACACCAAAAGGCGGCACGCTAAAGGTAGTATCACTGCTAACTGAAAGAGAGTCTGGTGGAGCTAAGCGATACGGGCTTGAATGCACGATTTGCAGCAAGGACCATGAGGTTTGGCCTGCCAGCTCAATTAAAAGCAACAAAGGCAATCTTGTTCGTGGAAGGATACCTTGTGGATGCAGTCGAGGAATAAATTACAGCCTTGATCAGTTATTCATGCTGGTAAAAAGAAAGCTGGAAAGCAAAGGGCTGGAGTTCAATGGGTTTTCAGGTGAAGACCTAGGGATCAGGACCAGGCTGAATATTAACTGCAAAAAGCACGGACCATGGTCAACCTCGTGGGCGCTTACTGTTCTTCGGAATGATAGCGGATGCCCAAAATGCGGAGACGAAAGGTGCGGACTTAAGAATCGAATGGACCCAAAAGATGCTCATTCTATGTTTATGGATACTGGCGCCTTTGCTGCCGGAACAGTTTTCACAAAGATAGAGAAGAAGACAAGGCAGGGATCTAGCGCATTCTGGAATGTGTGGTGTCCTGTATGCGCTTCCGATGAATACTCATTATCCGGATCATGTCCAACTGATTTCATTGCATTTCATGGCTCTCTCGCCGCAGGAATGAAGCCGTGCAGATGCTCAATAGCTTACAAATATACAAAGTCAGAGCTAGATTATCGAGCTATCAAGGCGCAAAATAAGCATGGAGTGCGCTTTATTTGCTGGTCAGAAAAAGCACCGATCACTACAGACGCTATTGTCATTGCCGAATGTAGCGAGCATGGGCAATACGAGGCAAACTTCGCACCATACGAATACTCTGGCGGATGTCCCGGCTGCGCTTCTAGAGGATTTAGACCTGCCAAGAATGGATACATCTACATATTGGAGAGTGATTGCGGCGCATACACAAAGGTTGGGATTTCGCATGTTCCAGAAAAAAGATTCAAACAGCTTTCTGTCTGTACACCTTTTGCGTTTAAGGTTGTTGATAAATTCTATGTCAGTGGCGAGGACGCGGTAATAATAGAGACTGATACGCATAACAAATTTGAGCGCGCCGGCTTGACAGGGTTTGGTGGGTTCAGCGAATGGCTTAAATCTGACCCCGGCATTATTGAATACATACAACAACGGGCCCTGTAGGCCCGTTTCTTATTGCTCTGGTACAACCGGATCAGCCGGAGGATCAACATCCGGCAGTGGTTCAAGGTCATCGGTGTTCTCATGCCCAGCCTGAGTTCGAATTTCTTCGGGGCTAAACACGCGATCACCAGACGCCAAGGATTTCTGATTGATATCAGCCATGACCACGGCGTTAGCGAGGCGCTCAGAGTCTGTTGATTCAGTCAGGTCACTCCACATGATCTCGTAATCTTCCTTGGTGGCGATCACACCATGATCCATCAGCCAATCAACAACCTTCCGAACGTCAGGGCTTACATCATTGATGCGATATGCCTGGCCGCGACGGTTGAACGCTTTGACGTCCTCACTAGAAGCTAGCGTACCAGTCTGGCGACCGGTGATAATAGTTGACGGGATGCGCATGCCTGCTGCAGTCTCTTGAAGGTTTACTTCAAATGGCGCAGTAGGATCTGGAACTGTAGAGCTAAGCGGTGTAACAGTGCCGCCCTGCGTGATGATGGTTGTGTCAATGCCACGGTTCACATCACGGGTGACTTCGTCGTATAGCGTCTGTAGCTCTGCCACAGGGACACCGTGGGCGCGAGCGATGGCGTCGATCTGAGTATCTTTATCAAACCCAATATGCAGCGCTCGTGCGGCAGCCTTGATGTACGACTCGCCAGAACCGCCAGTCACCTTGGATAGAGAGATAAGCGCATTCAGAGAAGACGAGAACAGCGATTCTGGCTCAGTGATAGAGCCAAGGATAACTATCCGACTAGGATGGATCTCGACAAGCCTAGGAGAATCGCCTACAGCTTCGCTGTGCTCGCGATACGTGTACATCAGCGGCTCGCCATAGGTAGGACTGATGACGTTAGTGTCCCAGGTAATCACCTCAAGCGATCCGCGCCAAGCTGGAATGAATTTGACTATGGCGGCAGCGCTTACCTTGTCGAGTTTCTGATTCCACTGCTTCGAATCTTTAACCTGAATGATCAGCCCCGAGTAACCGCCAACCATACGGCGCTTGTCGGCTTCCTTGATGGCGCAGAAGATGTTCTTCTTCTTGAATAGTCGCTTTACTTCTCGCTCCCACTGCGTCTCATCGCGGGTTTCGTCGTACTCGTCTTCGCCCTCGATAACCCAAGGATTGTCTTGCCATACCTTGTCCAGTAGCTGCATGAGCGCGCCACTACCGACGCCGTGCCGCTTGTACACGCGATAGAACTCATCGAAGCCTGGATTCTCAGGGAAGCCGCACTCGATATCGCTTCGTGGCCGCTTGGTATCAAGAGGGCCGCCGCCAAATGCAAAGTTCTGGCGTGAAGCAGAAAGCAGCCGATCCTCAATGCAGGCGTTCAGCGCCAAATCTAGTGCAGGCGTGCGTTTCACAGTCATAAAATAGGGCCTCGTAAATTATCCCTATTTTAGCACTTGCTTGCGTTGCATGGATGGGCTAAGGTTTGCGTACTTTAAATGGAGGGTTGGACTGATTAAATTGGTTGAATTGTTGGTTAACCGTTACGAGAAATGGCCGAAAGGAGTAGAGGTTTTCGGAGCAGATAGTGACGGTGAGATTCGTGCATATGGTTCGGTAGAAGAATTATGCCAATTCGACTTCTACCCAGAGCAGCAGGTTGAAGAAGTAGAAAAATCTCCTGGATTTGGTCGTTGTGCATGCCCTGTTTTAGTTGACTTGGCCCAATGGCAAGCCGAGCGCAACCGTCAGAAGGGTGGCGAGTGGAAGCGGCATCGGGGTGGTAAGCAGCCTGTAGCGGATGGCGTAATGGTTGATCTGAAGTTTAACAATGGCACACAGCGAACCAGAGAATTTCCCGAAGACTGGGAGTGGCGCAAACATGATGCAGATCCACGGATTACGCAATACCGAGTAATCAGCCAGCCACAAGCGGAGGAAATAGAAGTGAAGGATACGACTATTGGCACACTCAGCTACAAGGTTGAGATTGATACAAGCGCTGCGAATCAGGCGATTGATGAGCTGTCCGCTAAATGGGATCAGATCGAAACGCCTTTCAAATGGCGAGATGAAGTAACCGAACTCAATGCCTACATCGAGAAATTCACTCGCGAGCGTGAAAGCCTGATTAACCGTCTTGCGCTGGAAGGATTCGCGCTGATCCCTGCAATTACTCCGGTTATGGGGGTGGCTGATGTCGATATGAGCGATTGGCGGAATTGGAAGGACGGAGATATTGTTGAAGTAGTATTTGAAAATGATGCAGATCTGCCTATTGGCAAGCAGTGCGTGGTAGCAACCATTGAGAAGCCAGACTACATTTATGGCATGCCGGTATCTGTTTACGACGATGATGCTAGTGACGGATCATATTTCTGGCCAGAAGACATAACGGAAGAAGGCAGTCTGGTTTTCAAGTTCATCCGCCGCCCATAACCACTAATCTGCCCACCAAAGCCCTCCTAACCCGAGGGCTTTCTTTTGTCCAAAATTTGGCATGTTAAACTATCGGCTATCTATTGGAGGGCTAGCCCTGTGAACACAGAACAGTTTGCATATTGGTTGCAAGGTTATTCGGAAATCAGCGGTGGTCGCATGCCTACCGAGTCCGAGTGGCAGATTATTCAGGATCATCTAAAGCTGGTTTTCGTGAAGAAGACTCCTAGCTATGAGATCGGCATTCAGCCTGCAAAGATGCCTGACCCATACAAAAGCCTACAAGACGCGATTAAGCTTCCATATAGCGGAATGATCACATGCTAAACACCCGCGTAAACGTCCGAGTAGCGGTTAACGCTGCGTCAATCCGTCGCGAGCAGCATAACGGTCGCGAGCATATCGTGGTTCCGTCGTTCACTCTTCCTGATGGTGTGGTGATGAATAACGGCCTCTATCCCAAGGAAGAGATTGACAAGGCTTATGCAGGGCTTGAAGGCACTCTAGCGCCACTGTCACATCCGATGGTTGATGGTGATTACGTTAGCGCTCGCCAGCCTGAAGCGATCAACGCCTATCACGTCGGCGCCTGGAATCGCAACGTTCAGAGAGTCGGCAATCGAGTCAGTATCGAAAAGTGGATCGACGTTGAGTTTGCCAAGAACTCTGAGAATGGTCGAGCATTGCTTGATGCAATCGACAAGCAGGAGCCAATCCACACGTCAACCGGCATCTTTCTTGATCGCGAGATGACTCCGAACGCTGATGGTTATGGCTGGATTGCGCGCAATATGCAGTTCGACCATGACGCGATCCTAATCGGCGAGACTGGCGCGGCAACTCCAGAAGACGGCGTTGGCATGATGGTCAACAAGACCTTCGTTATCAACTCTGCTGTTCCAGTTACCAACGAAGACGCTCTAGACGACTCATACGGCGAGAAGCTTGCCATCTTGAGCGAGGCAGTCAAAGAGCGGTTTGCTACTTCGGACAGTTACGCATACGTGCAGGACTTCGATGATCGTGCGCTGATCTACGTAACGCCAGAAGGCACTTACACCATTGACTATCACTACGAGGGTGATAATCCAATCCTTACCGGCGAGTCGAAAGTAGTAACTGTTGAAACGTCGTACAAGGTGAAAACTAACTCCATCATGGCTAACTTGAAAGCTATGGTAAAATATTTCAGTACCAAACCTAAACAGCCTGTACAGGCAAACGTAATTGAGGAAGTAGATATGTCCCCTGAAGACCTTCAGGCCATTCACGATAAGATTGGCGCGCTCAATACCGCCCTCGAATCTGTACAGGCCGAAAACCAAACGCTGAAGGCTGATGTTCTGGCTGCTAACGCTGCGATCAAGGCAGGCGCTGAGTCGGGCCTGAAAGATAAACGCGAAGCCGTGAGCAAAGTTCATGGCGAAGTAGTCGCTAACTCCCTGTCGCCTGAAGCGCTGGACGTGATGTTTGCAAGCGTACAGACCGCCGCTGGCATTGTGTCGGGCGCGCCAGTTACCAACTCCGAAGGCGAAAAGGTCACTGTAGATTCTCACTTCGGGAGCATTAAATAATGGCGACTCGTTACCATCGCGTTAACCAAGACGGTTCCAGCCTTGGCGCATACCTCAACGGCGACACTCGTTGCGCAGTTCTGGCAGCCGCTAACTACGCAGGTTCGTTCGTGAAGCTGACTGCGGGCAAGTTCGCTGCTGCTGGCCTGGTTGATCCTGGCACCACTCAGCTCTGGATTCTGGACGAGCACAGCCTTACCGGTCAAGCGATTGATGCTCAGATTGCTTCGGGCGAAACCGCTACCGGTCACTACGTAACTGAAGGCCGTCTGTTTGCAGTTCGCTGCGCTGCCGGCGCTTACGTTGAAGGCGTTCGCGTCTACCTGACCGCCGCTGGCCTTGGCACCGTAACAGCAGGCACTGATGCCGTAGCTGTCGGTTACGCCAAAGAAACAGTAACCCTGGCAGGCGTAGATTACGTCCTCGTACAAGTCAAGTAAGGTCTAGATAATGATCATCACCGCAAATACTTTGCTCCAACACGAGAAGCTGCGCGAACATGCGCAGTACGTTCTCGATAACCGTGGCGCGTTCAACGCTCGCCAAGACAGCCTTCAGCGTGAATATGGCTCGTTCCAGTTCGCCGCTAACGCTGGCCTGCCTTCCGATTTCTGGCGCGCAGTGGATACCACTGTTGTGGAAGCTACCCGCGCCGCTGACGGTTACGAGATCCTCGAATACCTTCAGCCTGTGCAAGTGGTTCAGTCCATTGGTGCAACTGTTCGCCAGTACGTTACCAGCACCGACATCGCTGATGAAGTTGTCATCACCATGTCAGGTCATGGCAAGCACGGCTTCGACCACACTGGTTACGAAACCGATGGCGATCCAGTTCCAATGTTCCGCTCTGGCTTCGGTGCTAACTGGCGCCATGTTGTAGGTCTGCGTGACGCTGGTCTGGATCTGATTCTGGATAGCCAGCGCGCCAAGCTGATCAAGCACAACAAGGCCCTCGTAAGCTACGCCCTTAACGGCTCGGCTGAGATTGTTGTTGATGGCAAGCCAGGCCAGGGTCTGAAAAACCACCGCAACACCGTCAAAATCGATCTGGACGCTTCCGGCGCCAACATCGACCTGACCACCGCAACCGCTGAGCAGTGGGCAGCCTTCCTGACCACTGGCGCTTTCGGTACTTCCGTTCGCACCAACAAGGTCACTAAGGTTGATCGCATGTACGTCTCTTACGAGATCTACGGCAACCTGCTGAAGCCTTACGTTGTTAACGGCGCACTGGCTGGCACTTCGCTGCCTGCAATCGGTCCTTGGCTGGCCGGTATGGAAGTCGTGCCTACCTACGCCCTGGTTGGTAACGAGTTCTTGGCGATCAGCCTGAGTAAGCAGTACGTTAGCCCAATCATCGCGATGGCTACCAACGTTACTCCGATCCCGCGTCAACTGCCGGAAGACAACTACAACTTCCGCATCCTGACCGGCATGGGCATGCAAGTTAAGAAGGATGGCGACGGTCACGCCGGCATCTTCTACGGCGCCAACTTCGCCTAACATCAGGTGATAAAATCAAGGGAGTCTTCGGGCTCCCTTTTTTATTTGGAGATTTGAATGAAATACGAAGTAGTTATTGCCTGGTATCCGGTCAAGGTTGGCGACATCATCGAGACAGACAAATTGCACGACGCAATCAAGCCTAACGTTCGCGCCGTTGCCGAAGAGAAGCAGAAAGAGAAGGAAGTCGAGCCGCCCCGCCGTGGTCGCCCGCCAAAGGATAAAGAGTAATGGCCCGATTCCGCGTCACATACCCAACGAACGGCCTTGAGGCTGGCGACATCGTAGAAGCTGACTCATGCCCGCAATGGCTTAGGGGTAAGTGTGTATCGCTGCCTGATGAGGCTGTGAAGGTGCTTGAGGTTGCGACGCCTAAGCCTAAGGTTAAGCGGAAGTAATAAAAAAGCCCCGAATTATGGGGCTTTATTTTTAGTCGCTGCTGCTGGATGAACTGCTGCACGATCCGCTATCGTAGCTGCTACTGCTACTGCTACTGCACGACGAACTGGAAGAGTAGCTAGGTGTCGAGTCGTAATAGACAGGACTGTTAAATCCAACTGGATTCATTGGGTTTAGAGGGTTTGTCGCGTAGTCGTCTGACCTTGAGCTCGATGCCTGCTGCCTATTTACAGTGCTTGTGCGTGCTTTTCCTGCTCGGTAATATCTGCCATCGCTAGCGTTGTCGTAGGGGTCGCGCTTGTACTTTTGATCTACCCTCTCCAACAGGGTCAGATCCGGAACAATAACCCGCTCCTTCTTCTTGAATACTGATTTCAGCCATTCGAACATTTCACATCCTCCGATTAACGTAGAAACCTCATAACCACCGGCGCTATCTCAACAGCTTTCGTAACCAAAAACAAGTGCCCGTCATCGATTATGTGCATTTCAGCGTTAGGAATACGGTTGGCGATGAACCCCATGTTGACTAGCGGAATTATCGGATCGTCATTGCCAGCCAGAACGAGAGTCGGTTGCTTGATCTTGTGCAGCTAGAATGCAGATGACCACCACCAGACAGCCATGCCCTGGAGCTTGTATCCGAGCTGCGAGGTTGGAGCCTTCATCTTGTTGGCGTAACTTGCGCACAGCTCAGGATTATTCCGAAACGACCCGCCGTAAATCTCCGGAGCAATCGAAGCCATACGCTCAGGGTTCGTGTAGCGCTCAGGACTAGCCATCATCATCAGAACCTTCATCGACGGCGGAACCATCGTCACGCCTGAAGAGGTAGCGGCCAGGATGAGCTTGGTGCAGCGAGTCGGATGGTCATAGGCGAACTGTTGAGCAAGGAACCCGCCCCATGAGACACCGGCAACTGTAACCTCGTCGTAATCCAGCACATCAAGCATGCGGATAACGAGTCGCGCAAGACTGCTGAATGTATAGGGCAGCAGAGGCGCAGGAGATCCACCGACGCCAGGCACGTCGAACGCAATCACCTCAAGGTCCGGATCAAGCGCCGCAACTAAGGGAAACACAAGCTCCAGTGATGCGCCGATGCCGTTAAAAAACAACAGCGGCGTAAGAGTTGATTTACCCGGACGTACAGCCGTGCGGATTGTCTGTCCGTCGATAATGACTGTGCGATAAACGAATGGTGTTGTTTTTATTTCCGTCATGCAGCTCATGGTCATTCCCTTGTGTGTCGGCAGGATTACAGGAAACTCAGGACGCGTTCGTATTCTGCTGTCATTCGGTCTGCTTCGGCTTGGGCTTCCTGTTCTGTCTTGAAGCTACCGATGATCATTTCGCCGCTGGTTACGGTGAAGGTGTTGCGGGCTTGATTTACTGTGAATGTCATTTTGTTGCTCCTTTGGCTTTGGCGATTGCTGTGCGTGCAAGATCGAATTCAACTGTCGCCCTATCTGCTACTGATAATACCGCTTCAAGTGCTGCAAGCATCTCTGGAGCCGCAGACATGAGCAGAGCATTGGCCTCAACCTCTTCGCGAGAAATCTTTTTGTCGAAATCGTCGTGGCCCTCATAGACTCTGGCCGAGAATCGATTGCAATCATCTTGATTAATTGCGTAAACGGTTGATCCTGAAATCAACCATGGACCTTTTGTATGACTCATTCTGCTTCCCCTTTTTTCGTTCGTTGCTTTGCGTGATTCGTAGGCTATTCCCTCGCAGATTCTACGTCAATAGCCCGTGCTAAAATATGGGAAACTATTTTCCAGGTGGCGAAAATGCCAAGCATCGATGACATCAAGGCATATTTTTTGGCGTACGGCATCCCTGTCCCGCCAGATTTTATTTTGCAACTTTGGGTTGATACGGTTGGAGTGATTCAGCCATGCCTAGACGGCGCAGGATATCCGGCATCCACGCAGATGCTTATCTATCTGTATCTGCTTGGATTAACGGGGTACGTCAACGTTGACCGGCAGATCAGTTCGCAGACGGCCCCTAGTGGAGCTAGCCAGTCTTTCCGATGGGGCTCGTTCGTGGACCGCTACCGTTCACTGCGATCTCTGCTTGGCACGCTGGATACTAGCGGCTGCACCACATCTGTAATCCCTCCTGAACCTGGCGCATCTGCCGGCCTATGGGTATCTACTGGCGGGAAGTGCTGCTAATGGAATTATTGATTGGCTGGGCAATTGGGATTTTGCTGGTAGTCATAATTGGGGCGATTTCATAATGGCCTTCATGTCCGCGTGGTACATGATCGACACCGCAACGATCTATCCTCGCTTAGCTGAAGGCGATTGGGGCGGCGGCGTAACATACGGAACACCGTACACAATACTTTGCGGCCACGAAGGCGTATCGAGGCAATCACGCGACACTGAGGGCGCAGAGTTCGTAACGCGGGACATCTATTACACGGGCGACACTCGGCCAGCCTACCTAGACCGGATCGCATACGGCGATACCACTGCGCAAACGTGGGACGCAGTATCAGCCGCAGAGATTCGCAAGATCGCTCGTCATGGCATGTCCGCTATGGGCTATGAGGACGAGTACGATCTGGAGACAGTCTGATGCCGGTTAAGGGGTTGAAGGAGGTTAGGCAGCAATTGCGCAAAGTATTCGGAGACATCAAAGGGCCGCAAGCTGAGAAAACTCTAACTGAAGTCCTGATTACTGCTGCTGGTTTCGCCGCGACAATGACTCCTATCGACACTAGCAACCTGATTAACAGCCAGTATCGCAAGATCACCGCGTATGGCACTCGTGTAGTCGGCGCAATTGGCTATACAGCCGCATATGCAGCAGCAGTTCACGACAAGAAGGGCACGCTTCAAGGAAAGGATGTCCCTAGATCAAAGTCAGATCCTTCACGCGGAAATGTGTGGGATCCCGATGCCGAACCTGGATTCTTGCGAAAAGCATTCGAAGATTCAGATGCGAGAGCCGCCATCGACGCAATAGTTAAACGAGGCATGTCGCTATGAGCCATACACCAATCAACCTATTCCGAGACTGGCTAGAGGCTTACGTTTCGACTGCTGGATATACGATTAGTCGTGGGATGTGGGAAGAGGTAAATAACAGCGCGAAAAAGTTTGTAGCTGTCTGGTCTGACTCTGGACGCTCGCCAAATGGTGAAATCCAGTATCCGCACATGCGAATAATTATTACCGGACGAGCAAATGGGAGATCTCTTGGAGATACAGAGCCAGCCGAGTTGTTTACTGAATCGCTCTTTGACACGGCTGTTGAACACTACAAAACTAACTGCCTGATGAATATCAG
>Ga0182007_10001028_pt1 | contig 15267 bp, 11 predicted proteins | sample Sormic07211113_1_FD_123023 | JGI IMG/M metagenome (GOLD analysis project Ga0182007, IMG submission 123023) | Rhizosphere microbial communities from Sorghum bicolor, Mead, Nebraska, USA - 072115-113_1 MetaG | ecosystem: Host-associated > Plants > Roots > Rhizosphere | place: USA: Nebraska... | reverse complement strand
TGGCGCTGCCTACCTGGGCATGGAGAAAGAGCTTGGTTCGCTGGAGAAGGGTAAACTGGCTGATCTTGTAGTGATGGATGATAATCCGCTGGAAGACATCAGGAATTCTGAAAACATCAAGTTTGTGATGATCAATGGCCGCTTATACGATAGCTTCACGATGAATGAAGCCGGTCACAGACCAAGGGTAAGGGGTAAGTTTTGGTTTGAAGCAAATAAAGGGATGAGCTATGCGATGCCGATGACTGATGCTGAAACCTGGACTTATACCGTGCCGCAATGTGATTAAGATACTAACATCCGGGAAGCTCAGGTTAGCTTTTGATCGTCATCCCGGACTCCGTTCCGGGATCTGTTTAATGGTTATTTAATTGATAAATATAAAATGCCTCCCCAGTTGGGGAGGCATTTTTTGTTAGGGAAATACCGTCAGGTTACTGTGCGTCCACCATGAGTCCCTGTTTTGTCGAGGAAATATGGTTTACGACTAATTTACAGTCTTACACAAAGTATCAATAAACTATTTTTCAGGTTGGAATATAGATTGAATATACTGGAAGGTGTCTTTTAAGCGATCAAACGTCAGGTCGATTTTCGTTCTTTGTTTTATCAAAAACTTTAGATCACCATTAAAATTAAATAATACAGTTATTCTTTTCTTGGCTATCGAAACAATACCACTTCTACCAAACTTCGCAATAAAATCAATTTCACATACCAATCCAATTTCATTAAGTTTTTTACTTAAAAGATACGTTTGTATTTCAATGGCGTTATTGCTGTACTTAGAAGCATTTAAAAGATGTATGTCTTTCCACTCGTCCCGACTTCTTATAAAATAATTGTTTCTATATCCAATCATTTCCGGATTCTTGATAAAATCATAACGCCAATCAGAGCTTGGGACAGGATGGTTTTTTATTATTTCTTTTAAGTTTTGAACTGCTGATTTGTCTAAAGATGTTTCTGAGAATAAAGTTTGTAGATATGATATGGCCTGTTGCCAATTACCTCGATTTGAGAACACTTCTTTAAAAAATCTTTTCCAACTCGCGTCCCGATTATTATTTATCAAAAAACTCCAATTCTTAGCATTGATTAGGTAAACCCCAATTGATAATAAAGCTACTCTAAATTTCTCGTCTTCAAATTGCTTCAATCCCTTGTTGTCAAAATATAAAAGATATTTTTCGTAAAGTTCCTTCAGGGCATTAAAGTAAGCACCATCTTTCTCATGAAAAGCTAAGTGAGCATTGTTTTCGTAAAAAGCTTGAATACCAGAAAAACTCAAAAGGAAGTTTATTTGCCCATTTAAATAATTATCTTTTTCTACTTTTTCTATAAGCATTTGCCAATTCTCACCTTTTAAAATTAACAGCACTTTAATCTTTTCTTCTAAAATTTGACCGGTATCAAACCCTGAAATTTTAGAATTCATGAACGTAGAAAAAATATCTCCTCCATAGTCTTCAAACAACGAGTTTAAGCTAACAAGACTTTTCACATAGTCTTCAGAATTATTATAGTGGAAAGGCGGAACGGTTAGATTATATAATAATCTTTCAAATTTCAATAACTCATTAAGAGAATCTGGTTGATTTTTGGCCAGTTGCATAAATTTCAAGATCCCGTAATACCTGATTCTTTCTACATAATTTGGTTTGAAATTGGCATTAAAGGCAATTGATTGAAACAATTCCAATTTGTTGAAGTATTGACTGGATTGAAGAAAAACTGAAATCGGGCCATCTTTCAGAACTAGGAAATCGAGAAAATTTATGTAATCAATTACAACATCTTCAATTAACAACTCTAAATTTTTAAACTGATAAAAGGTCGCTAAATAATCTTTTTTATAGAATTTATCTCTTATTTCATCAAAGTGTTCAGGTCGATGGATGGCTAAATAATTTAAAGAAATGGATGATAAAATATTCAACAATTTGTCGTCGAACAGATTTGTTTTGGTATCTCTTAAACTCCAAAAATAATCCGTCCATTCAGTGTCAATCTTTGTGATTAGATAGGTTTCTACATCGACATTCTTTTCTCCTTCTGAATGTTCAAGATAGAAAGAATAATTATCGTTATAAGTAGACTGCTTAATATACTTTCCTAATTCAGCTTTTAAATTTTCAAAGCTTGTTAAAGTCTTCCCTCTAGCATTCATTTTGATATATAAATCATCTGAAAGCCCAAGTTCCGAAATATTTAAAAAATTAAAGTTGATTGCAGCATCACCAATCTTAATGATATTATCTATGTCGATTTTTGCATTACCAAAGATATTATCAATATCGTCTAACATGGTTAACATAGATTGAACAGAACTATCATATTTCCATTTTGAAAAATACCAGTTTTTATTTTTTATGCTGTCGCTTAAGGAAACTTCAACTGTAGTTACCGTAAGATAATCTGAATATTTGTACTTATTAACCAGGTTAAAAATAAAATCAAGAGTTGATTGGCGCATTTGATATTTAAATCTATTTAGCTCCTTTTTATGCTCATCTATTCTATTGTTCTTTAAAATCAGATACCAGTGTATCAAAAACAATGTAGTAAGTCGTTGTTGCCCATCCAATGGGATAAACCTATCTTTTTCGACATATCCATAGACAAAATCTAGTTCCAGACTTTGCGAAGAATCCTCTTGATTTCTTAATAAATAGCTTTTTATGTTATGTAAGAATTGTCTTCTAATTTCAGTAGATTCTGGATTAGTGCGTCCATGCGCATAATCACGTTGAATCATTGGAATCTCAATACCTCGTGCAATTGAAATTCCCTCTATTTTATCTGATAATATATTCCAAATTGTGGTATTCATAATGATTGTTCGTTATTTAATGTATTTTGATAAAACAGTGCGAATATTGTGTAGATAGGATTTCTTATCATCTAATGTCCAAAACCCTAAATGCGATGGGTAATCTGTATGATATTTTAAGAAAACCCTTTTTGTTTCGATCGGAATGTAAGTGCCCTTTCTGTCTTTGTCGATAATTTTCCTTCTCTTTACATCAAATAATGAATTGCTCAGCGACGAATTAGAGCTTGAATCCAATAGAGCCAAGTTGGCTATACTATGAACATCAAACAAACAATTATATTCTATTTCATCTTCTGGACCCTCAATTTCCATCCCATGCTTTAGGTCAATTTGCTCTATCTTTTCTTGATAATAGATGCCCACCTTTTTAAAAACATCTAAAAAATCCTGGGTTTCTTTTTTCACATCCTCTATCCTATTTAATAGCTTTTGCATTGCTTTTACTAACAATACAGCTTTTGAATCTTCATCAGACTTCAGTGACTCAATATTATCTATCAACCAGTTCTCAAAATTATCTATTTTTACGTCCTCAGAATTTTGCGCATAAATATGTTCAAGACTCCTTGTATCGCTTTGATATAAATTAAAAGGGAACCAATTATTCTCGTCACCCATATTATAGGTACTGATAATATTATATAAGAGCAATATTCTGTCGATCTGTTTATAATGATTATTGTAATTAAGTACGTTTATATTAGTTGCATTAATCAGTTTTCTTGCTTCATCATCTATTAATTTTGTGAATTCATCGCGATTCAACCTCAAGTACTCAGCTTTAAGATAATCAATGGAAACTCCTTGATTAATTAGAAACCCTAAGTAATGGTAATAGTAATGATCCTCGTACCATTCCTGTAAAATATCAATGATAAATTTTATTTTCTGCCATTCTAATTCGATAAGAGAACTATTGTTTTCTTTCAATTGTTTCAATAAAACAATATCGCTTTTAGATTCTTTTATTTTCTCATAGAACATTCTAAAGGTCGCATATCCGTTTTTTTCATCTTTCGAATTACAAATTAGTTCTAAGATGTAATCAATACGAGTTTCATACTCTTTGCGGCCATTATAAATAAAATTCCAGAATTTGGTATTTTGCAATTTGGTCTGAACATTATCCCATTCTGTAGCGATTGTTACTTGTTTTAAATTCAAAAGTGATCTATCTTCTTTACTATATCCAATAGATAAATTATTTTTACTCAGAAATACAGCCTTAACCAACTCGGCATTTGTTAAGGGTATTTTGCCAATATTTATTCTGGTGAACACTTCTATAGCATCTGTTTCTTCTTTAATTTCATACCAAATAAATTCTATGCGTTTAACAAGTGCCGAAAAAATTTGGTAAGGAGTGTCCTGATGGTTTTCGTGTTTTTCAGACAACCATTTACAAATTAATTTATAGGCCGAACTTATATAATAGTAATCTGGGTTGTCATGGCTATTTTCATCATCAGTCTCAGATAAATTTTTAAGAAAATTTTCACTAGAAGATCTGGTCTGGTATTGGATGTTAAAAGAATCTGTTAGAGGTAAATACTTTTTTATTCCTTTCAATAGAATAAATATTGTAGTTAATCTTTGTTGCCCATCTAATACTTCAAAGGTATTATTAATCATTCTTTTTACGACAATGGGCTGCAGACAGTATTTTTCTTGTTCTGTCTGGTTAACAAATTCAAATAAATCTTCTAATAAATCTAAAACTTCATCGTGTCCCCAACGGTATCCGCGTTGATAGGATGGTATGTGAAAACTATACATTGGCTTTAATTCCTTTTGTTTTAATAGTTCTCCCACCAAAAGTGGCTTTAAGACATTTTCAATTAGTTTTTTTTCAATAAGGATTTCTTCCATATCTGAGCTGCGTTAAGTACTTTTTACAATAATCGGTTAATATGGGAATTTTATTATAAACACTACGTTAATTATGAAACTCCTAGGTAATTTTTTTTGTCTTGGTTAATAGGACTGGATTTTTTCCTAGAAAAAGCAGGAAAATTAAACTATCCATTTTGTGAAATAGTGTATCAAAAGTTAATATCAGCTTATGTTGGATCTAGGGTGGATCTACCATGGATCTAGGGTGTATCTACCTTTTTCCCGTAAAAACGTAGATACATGGTAGATGGAATGTAGGCTGAATATAGTGGGATTATAAGGTGAGAGTAAAGCGAAAACATGTTTAAAATTAAACAATTGATTTTCTTGGAGCTAAAACAAGTAATGTTCAGATAAATTTAGCGAAATTTAATACTGACTAATACAATGAATCAGGGAACTTTCTCCTTCGTTTTACTACAATACCATCACTCTCAGATACTGGGGGAGGTGTTAAACATTGGCTTGTTTGCTTATTTCCCGGAACATCATCAGCTAAAATTCTTATATCCTGAAAAACTGGTCAGATTGAAGTGTGCATACCCTGATGCGCAAGAGAAAACCCTTAAATCATATTTGAAGCACTTTGAAACAAGGGCGGGCGAATTATGCTCAATTCCTGAGCGCTTTACTCATTTTGATTCAAATGAGTCACTTCTTGAATTTTTACATGCTGAGTTCTTACCGAGTGATTCAACTGCATTACAATTGGGTACTGTAAAAAAGTCCGTGAGCTATACCACTGATCTTGATCAGCTTACAAATCAGCTTTATCATTTATATTTCCGGGCGTTTCAATGAACGAAGAATGTTTGAAATTTTATCTAAAGACTCATCAAATACACCTTAACACCAGGCCCAATCTCATTTACTGGAGATATGGTTACCCCCTGATTACTGTAAATAATGGGTTAAGTCCTGCAGCCCTTAATTTGATAGAACCTAAGCTGTTGTATTATCAGGCTGTACTACCTCCGCAAACTGTAATTTACCCGCAGCTTCGAATGTGGTTAATAATAATTGCTTTCATTAATGGTAAGATTAGGCTTAAAACAACATTGCTTTGGCAAGGTTTACACTTTTAATTATAGGGTTAATATTTGCTCGTGAACATTCTTTTTATCATGACGATCATCCCAGGTCAACCTAACTCTTATAGTATCAGGAGATTCCTCAAAAGTAGTCAAACTCAAAGCAGTACTTTCCTGCGGATTTAGTAAATCAAAAGGAAATCTATCTTTATTTAAAACCATGAAGTTTTGATCCTCTGATAATATTTCGAAATTAATATTTCTGGCAGCACTTTTTCCTGCATTGTATACCATCACTTTATTTTTACCGCTAGTTCCTCTAACAAAATTAGCTCTAATTAATGCTTTGTTTTGTTCTATTCTCTCCGCGTCAATTTTTTCTAATTGATACTTATTAATCAAACCCTCCTGCTTTTTTATTCTTCGGTCATGCAGAATATAAGTAATAACCGAAAACAGCAGTGCAATTACTGAAATTAATAAACTTGGCTCCATTTTATCTGATTTTTATGTTCTTATTCCCTTTAAAAGCTTTCAAAATTTCTTGTTTTATATCTTTTTCGATTTCAGCCTTTTTTGATGCTAATGCCATATCAATGTTTTCTTGATTTAACGCTACCAGTTCATCATAACCGTTTAAGTATTCGTGATTACAAATCCTACATTTGATATAAGTTTTATCATCATTAAAATCGAACTCTTGACCACCGCAAGTAATACACTGCAGACTAACATTCATTTTGTAGTTATCTTTCATTTGTTTTTTATTTAATTATTCTTTGAAATAGAGAAAGGTCTTTTTCCCTTCTCCGGTAAGTAATAAGCGTAATCTTCTCATCGCCAGGTTTTAGCAAAACCACTATAATGTAAACTAAAAATCATTATCCAATTTCTTCTCCATCTCTGCTTTTACCAGATTAAAGGTGGCTAACATTTTATCGTTTAAAGTTTTCAGAACCCGCGTACGCTGACGTTTCCCATTTTGCCTGCTATTTGCTAAATAGGCAACAGGCATACTTTGCGACTGGAAATCAGTATAAGTTTTATACCTACTCTCTCTGCCATAAGCATATTGAGGTATTTCCATTTTAATTTTATATTTACCTTCTTTTACAATAATTGACATAATCGCATTAAAATAATATTTATCAGTAACCGGATTTGAAGTTGCTAAAGCACTAAAAGCAGTCATATCAGATATGTCATAGAAGTTATTAATACTGCAAATTCCTGATTCAGCATCATAGTTTGAAGTACCCATTTTATTACTGGTGAAAGTTTTTTGTACAGCCAGCTTTGCTCGGGAAAATAATTCTTGTTTTGTGGTGCCCGGTAAATCTAAAACTGTTTCAACATAAACCACATTATCTTTAATGGGTAAATAATCTTCGAGTGCAACCGTATCGGCGACCTTGGCTCCGTTACGTTGAGTACTCCAGGTAATGGCATCCTGTGCTACGGCAGTGAGATTTAGAATTAAGCTTAGTAAAACTAGTAAAAGCGGTAATTTTGTTTTCATATTTAATATTGTTTATGGTACAATATTAATATGCAAGTGTGCAGTACAACTGCAAAGGTTAAATTTAAGGGTTAGCTATTTACTATGATAATGGAAACAAGAATAAACAAAAACACGGTGAAGTAATTAACTTCACCGTGTTACATGGACTTAAACTCGAGTGGGAAAGATCCTATAAACTCCTAATACTTTAGGCTAAAACTTCACTTAACTTCGTTGCTTTCTTAACCAAATTTTGAATTTCTTTGATTCGATTAAGCAGCTCGCTTGCAGATTCATCATTAGGATCTTGCGGTACCAACTCCCCTCTAAAAGCTTTAGCTAATATAGCTTGTGGAAGATTATCAATCTTAGTTTGTAAAGCACTGTATTGCTTTTCTATGGTATCAGCCTTAGTAAAAAGGCTTTTTACGCGGGACACGATTTCTTGTTGTTCCTGAAACGATGGCAATGGCATTGCAATAAATATCATTCGTAATAAACCAAGATCCTGATTTCCTACGCCATGCGTTAATGACTGTGACTGCTGATATAGAAGTTGGCTTGTTAAAGCATCCTTTAAATAATCAGAAACAACCACACCTTTAATTGGTTTTAACAATGCAACATGGACCCAATAGCTAAAATCAAAATCAGAGTCAATGGTGCAAGCAATACCAGTTGAACCACCTTTTGTTAATAAGACATCTCCCATTTCAGGCCTGCCTCTTTCAACGAACTTATCATGATCAGTAGTAGAAACGTATTTGCATCCGTTAAAATTAATTCCATTATAAGAAATATTTCTCATTGAAATAAATCTTTTACCTATCTTTGGGCTTACATATTCAGGCGAAAAATGAGGTCCATCACTTATATTATAAGTTATTTGATCAATAGAGACCCAAGCCCAACTTTTCGGCAAGTCAAACAACTCAGAAATTCCTTTAGTTCGACCACCTAATTCAATTTTAGTTGCTGCTTTGTATTTATAAGATTTTTGGCCCCTATTTTGTATGAAGGCTTTTTTAGAAATCTCCCTTAATGATTCAATTTCTTTAAAAGTAAGATTATCCAATTCTTTCCCTTCCCTCCATTCTTCAGTTAACTTCCCCGTTACCGCCTGGCTTAACACTGCTTGCCTGAAGTTTTTAAGTAACTTAGGTATAGCATCCAATTTTGTTTTAAGAATTTCTAAACTTGCAAAAAGCCTATCCAATTTATGAACTATTCGGTTTTGTTCTGAGAGTGGAGGTAAGGGAATCTTAATGGTTTCATATTCCTTATATTTTAAATTCCTCAAGTTATTACTGCCACCTTGATATTTAATTACCTCACCTGAAATATAAAAATACTGCAAATAATGGTTTATAAATTTTTGATTTAAACTATCTGATACTCTTATTAATCTTAGGAAATTTGTGCAAACCTTAGGCAGGTTTGATTCGAAATTTAAGACTTCATCATCAATTAACACCGATCTTCCTACAGGCTGATCAGGGCCACCACCTGAAATTTCTAATAAAATATCCCCTAAAATCAGTTCTCTAGATTTTAAACTGGATATTTTGACAGCCCTAAGAGATGCTGTTTTACCCTTGTCTCTTTGCCAATTTCTTATCTCACCTCCTCTAACACATAAAACAAGCTGATGATCTTCGTCTAACATATCACCTGGATCTTTCCCCCAAACACCACCAATTACAAAGCTCACAATATTTTTAAACTCTGAAGTGCACCAACCATCGGGCAATTCTTGTTCTCCCATTATCCTAACTCTTCTATTATTAAATTCAACTCTTCTGTTATACTTTTAAGTTCAGCTAATGCCTCTCTTGCGATATCAATCGGTTCACCTAAATCAGCACTGTTGCTTAAAGTATCATCAGCAATTAAACCAATGTCCAAACTGTCATTTTTAGTCACAATTTCTTTGCGGCTAAAACATTGCCAACGATTATCAACATCAGCAATTTGTTGGCGTTTAGCTTCATCAATTTCACCTCGCCAATCGGTTTTCAACTCCGTTTCTTCAATACCACCTGTATATGCTTTTACAAAGTCATCAAAGGCATTACGAGTAAAAGGGGTGCGTTTTCCGTAGCTAGGTGCATTGGTACGCATGTCATAAATCCAAACGTTTTTAGTATTATCTACTTCCTTTTTACCCCTTGTAAAAAACAGCACATTGGTTTTTACGCCCGCTGCATAAAATATTCCAGTCGGCAAACGTAAAATGGTATGCAGATTACATTTATCCATTAAATCACGACGTATTTTTAAACCGTCCCCATCTTCAAATAAAACATTATCAGGTAAAACTACTGCAGCCCTGGCTTTACCATCTGCCTTTAACGACCTATATATGTGTTGCAAAAAATTTAGCTGCTTATTGCTGCTTAAAAAAGTTAAATCATCACGGCTTGGTCGCTCCCCTCCTTTTTTAGTACCAAAAGGTGGATTCGCCAATACACCATCATAGTTTTTAAAACTCTTACCTTGTTCGCTTAAGGTATCGCCCAAAACAATTTTACTCTCTATACCATGTAATTTGGCGTTCATTAAAGCCAGACGGTGTGCATCAGGTACCAATTCGCAACCCGTAAAGGCTTCATTGACTTGAAAATTCCTTTTTGTCTCATCCAAATCAAAATAATGGTCATGTTTATTGCGCAAGTATTCATCTGCAGCAATCATGAAACCAAATGTACCTGCTGCAGGGTCATTCCAGCGTTCGCCAACCTTCGGTACCATGAGCTCAACCATGATGTTAATTAATGGTCTCGGCGTAAAATATTGTCCAGCACCACTTTTTTTCTCACCTGCATTTTTCTCTAAAAGCTCTTCATAAATGGTGGCAATTTTATCTTTTTCACGCTCTTCAAACCAGTCAATTGCATCAATACTGGTAATGATGGTACGCAAGTTTACAGGTTTACGTAGAGTTGTACTGGCATTGGCATAAATTTCAGTTACCATTGCATTTGGACTTTTAGCACTAATCGTTGCTAAAAGCTCCCGATAGGTATCAAAAAGTTCTTTGTTGTCGCTAATACTTTTAAGTTTATCCCATCTGTATTCTTCAGGAATATCTTTTTCAAAGTTTTTAATTTGCGACAGGCGCAAAAAAAGGATAAACGTTAATTCATTTAAGTACTGATGATAGGTAACCCCATCATCACGTAACACATTACACAAGCCCCACAATTTTTGGGCAATCATTTCGGCACTCATCGTTTATGCTATTTGGTTTTCGTATAAATATTCATTCATTGTTTCTAACAGAACGCCAAGCTGGTTATCGAAAATTTTGTTTAATCGATTAAATCCACCGGAGCCCGTAAAGGGTGCTTTGTCTAAATCTTCTTTTTGCACAATTGTTTCGGCCAGCATTTGCTTTTCAATACGTTCTAACCAATTCAATTGCGGTTTATTCCAGCTTTTCAATCGACGAATCTTTAACATTGCATTTTTGATGCGATCTTCTTTGCTAATTAAAGTATCACCGATCATTAAAGTGCGAATATAAGCAATGATATCGGCAGCTACATCCTGATGTTTAGTTGCTGTCCATGCAGCATTTAGTGTCTTTGCATTATAACCCTGCTGATCAAGCAATAACAGTAAGCCTTTTAATTCTTTACGGCTTAATTCTTTTGGCGCTGTGCAGATTAATTTTAGAGCCTCAATTTCATTGACATTGTTTTTTAAGTAGGCACTGAAGCTTTTCAGATAATCCTCAGGTTTATTTGCACTTCCATATCCTCTTGTGATGTCTAAAAAATCATCTAAATGATCAGAATACAACTGAAAAGATGGAGCTGGCTTTAATTCATCTAAATATGTCCATAATTCAGGTAACTGATTGATCAACTTTAAAGATGTATTTGTGTCATTTTGCTTTAATTCATCGATAACCGTATTTATATCTTTACCATCGGCATTAAAGCCAAATACTTCAGCGTCAATGTTACCCTGACTTTTCTTACGCTGCAATTTGGCAATAAGCTGTTCAATTTGAATTTGCGTACGTTCATTAGATGTAATTAATGGAAACTCTGCTACCAATTGTTTAAAACTAACCGTTGGATTTACCACAACTGGCTTCATTTGTGTATAATCTTCCAAGGCTTCATAAATACCCACAGCATCGAAAATACGGAAGGTTTGTTTTTGAATATCCGGACATAGCCGGGTTGCCCTGCCAAGCATTTGCTCGTATAATATGCGGGATTTTACACGACGTAAAAATACGATATTGCTGATTGCAGGCACATCAATCCCGGTTGTTAACAAATCGACTGTTACAGCAATATTGGGATACTTTTCGTTTTTGAACCGTTTGACCTGATCTTCAGGATCGTAAGACTTTCCAGTGATTTTTTCGATAGCATTGTCGGTTACAATTGCCCCTATGGCCGCAAACTCTTCTTTAAAAAGTTTTACAATTAAATCGGCGTGTTGATCAGTAGCAGCAAACACCAATGTTTTTTCCTGGCCATCAGGATCTAATTCATTTACCAATTGCTGTATTACGGTGCGGTTAAAAGACTCGGTGATTACTTTTTTATTAAAACCTGCTATTTCAATCTGCAGTTCATCTTCCAACTCATCAAGCTCTATGATGGTGTTTTCTTCCCGATCGTAAACTTTTGGTTTTTCACCTGCCTTCCATACAATGCCATCTTCACCCAGTTTTGTTTTTATAATATAAGGAGGCTCATGATCTATTAAATATCCGTCAATAACTGCCTCCCGGTAAGTATAAAAATAAACTGGCTTTCCAAAAATTTCATGGGTATGCAAAGCTGGTGTTGCTGTTAATCCCACAGCAAAAGCATCAAAATAATCTAATACTTGCCTATACTTACTTACATAATCATTTTGATCTTTAAACTCCAATTCCTCTTCACCCATTTCTTTATCCAAAAGATACCCACGGTGAGCTTCATCAACAATAATACAGTCATAAGCATCTACAGATATAGGCAAACCATCCTTTTCATCATCGCGATAAAAAAGACGTTTAACCATCCCTTGCACTGTTGCGAAATGCAACCGGGTATCTGTATCAGGAAAAAGATCTTTAAGGTGTTTTACCTCGTAGTTATCTGCAAAAGTGAGCAGGTCTTCTACCCTGTTATCTTTAAAAGCATCGGCTGCCTGATTAGCTAATAAACTTCTGTCTACTAAAAACAGCATACGTTTAAAACGATTCTTTTGGATTAAATGATAACATAACCCAATTACTGTTCGTGTTTTACCTGTGCCAGTAGCCATTGCTAATAAAGCTCTTTTTTGCTCAGGATGATCAATTAAGGTGTCCTCTACTGCTTTAATAGCCTGAATTTGATAATCTCTTAACCCTAAACCTGCTGAACTTTGTAGAAAATCTAATGAAGAGGACTGAAGTTTGGCATTGGCTTCTTGTGGATCTGCTTCGTATAATTTCTTCAACCCTTCTGGTTGGTACCATCCTTGTAATGGCCGGGCATTGTTATAATTTTTACGGATATCTAAAAACCAAACTCCACTTTTTGTTTCTATTTGTTTTAAGTAGGCTCTGCCATTGGTGGAAAATAGGAACGGCACTTTAAAATCACCCCATTTCCCCAAGAATTGATTTCCTGCTTTTTCCTGAACAGTTGTGGCATAAACTTTTGACTGCTGAAGATTGGTAGAAATATCTAGACCATATTTTTTAGCCTCAATCAAACCATACAATTCAGTACCGATAAATAAAGCGTAATCAGCCCGTAACTTACCACAAGGCCATTCTGCAATAGCCATGTTCCTGCCTTTTTGAGGTAGTGTTTTTTGAGTTGTAAAATTTAAAATTACGGTGTTTGCCTCCCAGCCTGCCTGCCTTAATTGTTCATCAATTATTGCCCTGGTTTCGCCCTCAGACATAGCTAATTTCTTAGCTGCCTTTTCCGAGCGTTTAGCATAGAGCAGTTTCTTTTCCTGAGGAACTTCTTTTACGGTCGATTGCAGTGCTTCAAGCTCCAGCTGTAGTTCTTTGTATTGCTTTTCCAACTCATTTAAAGCATATCGCGCATCTAAATTTTCGGGAACATGGAACTTAACCGAATCAAGACTTTTATTTTTCACCGAATAGGCTTCATAGAACCATTTCCCTAATTTAAAGGAAGAGAATAAAACATGTTTCGCATCGTCAAAAGTACCAACAAAAGTATGGTTCGCTGCATTACCTTTCACACGGACATTGTAGAAAAAATCTTTTACATTTTCAGGTAATACTTTTTCATAACTTAACTTTTTAAGCCGCGCTTGAAACCTATTATCTTCTGGAAATTCCATTCCAATTGTTTCATAAATCAATTCGGTTAAGTGCTCTGCAAACTGACGAAGCTTCATCAAAGCTGTCCCAGGATCAGCATGCAAATTGAATTCTGCAGATTGCCCTAAATTGAATAAAAGGGGAAATTCCTCTTCTAGAAAATTAAAATTAGATGATACCATTGATATAAATAGTCTAATAATTCAGCTAAAATCCATTGGTCTACTGATGCAATACAAAATATTTTAGCCGCTATAAATATCATTAAGATTTAGCAAATATTTATTACTCTCGTGCAACAAATGTATACGACTATTTATAATTATCTTTCATGGCTGTAATCTTTTCCAGAAAAGCATTCCTAAAACTTTCAGGTGATAGGATCACAATTCTTTCACCATACGCTAATAATAAGGCAATTAGCTCGTAATTGGGAATCACTTGAATTTCTATAAACACACCCTGTTCATCCTCAGCGATTCGTTTTTGAGAGCCATGTATAGGTTTAGTTTTAATATATGGCCAAAGACTATGGAAAACTAATAGCTGAATGGTTATAAGGGGTTTATCTGCAGGGATTGTTACACCAATGACGTCATCAAAATATTCATTAAAATCTATAGTTTCATTTTTATGAAAGATTTTAGCTAGCTCATTTATAGCAACTATTCTATCTAATGCCATATTACTAAGTTGATTCCCCTCTGCGTTTAAACCAAATAAAAACCAGCGTAGATTGTATTGCTTCAAATAATAGGGATGAATAACGTGAGGAACTACTTTTTCATCTCTAAAAGTTTGATATTGAATTTCAAGGACTCTCTTATTATAAATTGCATTAAATAAAGGGGTTATGAATTCTAAACCCTTTAAAAATTGATTCTGTTCAAAATCAATTATTTTAAGTTCATCTATCTTACTGATGCTTTTTAAACGGCTGGTAATTTCATCAATCCACTCAAATTGCGGCATTCCTTTAAAACGTGATAGCGTGAGTAAGACTTCATTAATTTGGCTTACTTCTACTATACTTAGCGGGCTTTTATTAATGGAGTAGCTTTTATCTGCATAACGATGGTAGATCCTCTTGCTTTCTTTAATTCTGTCAAGATCGATGGACCAACCCTGAGCGCTTTCCATAAATTTAATATCCTCATAGATCTGGCGTTTTTTTACACCTTCATGTTTTCCAGTAAACTCATAAATAGCTTCGTTACAAGAATCTACCAAATCTTCTACATAAAACTTCCTACCAAAATTGCTAAAGCATTTGTCTAAAACTAAATATCTAATTTGAGCGTGCTTATTTGTAGCCATTCTGAGAGTGTAGTTTTAAGGAATAAATTAGTGAAAATCTCCTGCGGAGCTATAAATTAAATATTTTGTTGCTAAGTTATCCCTTTTGATTTTATAAAAAACGAAGAATAATAAATATTGTGGAAGGGTGTTATGGTTCTCATCTAAACTATTGATTTTGTGAGTAGATTATTAAAACCAATGACGCAATTATAGGTTTAAAGTATAGCGCATTTAATTTTTAATTTCAAAAGAAAGCAATGCGGCTAGGGATGCCATTTAAAATACTGCAACGATGAAAAATAGAACATTAGGAACGAACGGACTTCAAGTCTCTGCAATGGGCCTGGGCTGTATGGGTATGAGTTTTGGTTATGGACCTGCACAGGACAAAAAAGAAATGATAGCCCTG
>Ga0182007_10001027_pt1 | contig 15273 bp, 17 predicted proteins | sample Sormic07211113_1_FD_123023 | JGI IMG/M metagenome (GOLD analysis project Ga0182007, IMG submission 123023) | Rhizosphere microbial communities from Sorghum bicolor, Mead, Nebraska, USA - 072115-113_1 MetaG | ecosystem: Host-associated > Plants > Roots > Rhizosphere | place: USA: Nebraska... | reverse complement strand
GGTCCGAGAAGGCGGCCGTGCACCAGACGGTGCCGGTCTACATCCCGCTGCTGCTGCCGCTGACGATCATCGCGATCCCGGCCGCCGACCTGGTCCTGGCGATCGTACGGCGCACCTGGCGCGGCCAGTCGCCGTTCGCCGCGGACCGGGGCCATCTGCACCACCGGCTCCTGGAGATCGGCCACTAGCACAGCCGGGCGGTGCTGATCATGTACTTCTGGTCGGCGCTGATCGCGTTCGGGGCGCTCGCCTATTCGGTCAACTCCGCGTCAATGTGGATCGTGCTCGGCATCGTGATCCTCAGCGCGATCGGCCTGGTGCTTCTGCTGCTGCCGCGCTTCACCCCGCGCGCCCCGCGCTGGGCCGAGGCCTTCGTCCCGCCCCGTTACCGGCGCCGTCGCGCGGCCCGCTTCGCCGCCTCAGCTCCCTTGCGGGAGACGGCAGTTGAGACCTCGGAGACCGCCGACGGCGAAGCGGAGCCGCGCACTCCGGCGGTGGCGGGTGTGGCGGGAGTCAACGGAGCGACCGCTCTGAGCGCCCGTTCGCGCTTCCTGGAGAGGCGGAAGGCCGGAACGTCGCGCTGACGTCGGCAAGGTAAGAATCTGACTAGAGCATTGCCAAGTCGTGGGGGAGTAAAGATCCCCAATACCAGACAAGTCACCCCGGTTTTTGCACAGACGGGCACTGTCACTCTCATGTGTGACACCGAGCACACCCACTTGGTAAAGACCGCATCAAATAGTTTGTGATACGGTTCACGAGAACCCCGGACAGAGCCGAAGGACCGTAGTGCGACGGTCCTTTGGCCGCGAGTTCCCCACTCGCCCCGGGACTACGCTCGTCCATGACGACACCCCCCCGCCCCCCCCGTGAAAGCGGAGTTGCCGCCATGCCGTCCAATGACGTCCGGAACCTTCTGCCGATCGCTGTGCCCACCGTGGCCGTCGGCGCGGTCGCCGTTGCCGTCAGCGCCGTGGTGGCGGGCGGCAAGGGGGCGATCGGGGCGACTGTCGGCACACTGCTGGCGGTGCTCTTCATGGGTATCGGTCTTTACGTCCTTCAATGGACGGCAAAAACGCTCCCGCAGCTGTTCCAGGCCATGGGGCTGATGCTCTATGTCGCCCAACTCCTGCTGCTCATGATCTTCGTGGCCATCTTCAAGGGCACGTCTCTCTTCAACGGAAAAGCGTTCGCGCTCGCGTTGGTCGTCGCGACCGTCGTGTGGATGGCCGCACAGGCTCGCGCGCACATGAAGTCCAAGATCTTCTATGTCGATCCGGACTCCGAGAAGAGCGACAGGCCCGAGAAGACGGGGCACGCGTCGTGAGAGGTAGGGGCGGAATAAAGGCTTGCAGGATCTCCTGCTATCGTCCGATGCCAACTGCGGCATCGCGGGCGCGGGCATTCGAGCTGACGCCTGCTCAAGCGCGAGGCTCAATGCCCTCCAGCCGCCCCCACATTCGTCACACCAGTCCGGTGCCGACCCGCGGCAGCATGCCGCGCCGACACAACGAGGTTGCCGTACCCATGCGTCACGCCGAAGGAGCCCGCGGTGAGTGCTGACCAGACCCAGCTCGCCTTTGACTGGAGTTGTCGGATCATGTCCGACAACGGGTGTGGCTTCCCGGCTCCGGGCCTGCACTCGTTCCTCTTCAAGCCGCTCTTCACCGTCAGTGGGTTCGAGTTCAACAAGGTGATGCTGCTCGCTCTCATCACCACGCTGCTCGTCATCACCTTCTTCTCGGCTGCGTTCGGCAAGGCCAAGGTGGTCCCGGGCAAGCTCCAGATGGTCGGCGAGGCGGGCTACGACTTCGTACGCCGAGGCATCGTCTACGAGACCCTGGGCAAGCGCGAGGGCGAGAAGTACGTCCCGCTGATGGTCTCGCTGTTCTTCTTCATCTGGATCATGAACGTCTGGTCCGTGATCCCGCTGGCACAGTTCCCGGTGTCGTCGATCATCGCCTTCCCGGCGGTGCTCGCGGCGGTCGTCTACATCACGTGGCTGTCGCTGACCTTCAAGAAGCACGGTTTCGTCGGCGGCTTCAAGAACCTGACCGGCTACGACAAGTCGCTCGGCCCGGTGCTCCCGCTCGTCGTGGTCATCGAGTTCTTCTCGAACGTCCTCGTCCGCCCGTTCACGCACGCGGTCCGGCTCTTCGCCAACATGTTCGCCGGCCACCTGCTGCTCGCGATGTTCACCATCGCCAGCTGGTACCTGCTGAACAGCTACATGATCCCGGCCGCGGGCGTCTCGTTCGTGATGACCGTGATCATGGTGCTCTTCGAGCTCTTCGTCCAGGCCGTCCAGGCGTATGTGTTCGTGCTGCTGGCCTGCTCCTACGTTCAGGGCGCTCTCGCCGAGCACCACTGACCGCCCACCGCTTCACCCCACCAAGTCGTCCGGTGGCCAACCCCCACCGGTCCGTAAAGAGAAGGAAGAATCAGCATGGCTGCCACTGAGACCCTTGCCGCCGTCTCCGGCTCGATCGGCTCCGTCGGTTACGGCCTCGCCGCCATCGGCCCCGGCATCGGCATCGGCATCATCTTCGGCAACGGCACCCAGGCCCTCGCCCGTCAGCCCGAGGCCGCCGGCCTGATCCGCGCCAACCAGATCCTGGGCTTCGCCTTCTGTGAGGCGCTCGCCCTCATCGGCATCGTCATGCCGTTCGTGTTCGGTCAGTAAGACCTACTCACCGACACGTATCGACGAAAGGCACTGATGTGATCGCCAACCTGGTTCAGCTGGCGGCCGAGGAGAAGCAGAACCCCCTCGTCCCGCCGGGCCCCGAACTGCTCATCGGCACCATCGCCTTCGCCATCGTGTTCTTCTTCTTCTGGAAGAAGCTGCTCCCGAACATCAACAAGGTTCTGGAGGAGCGCCGCGAGGCGATCGAGGGTGGCATCGAGAAGGCGGAGGCCGCACAGGTCGAGGCCCAGAGCGTCCTCGAGCAGTACAAGGCCCAGCTCGCCGAGGCCCGGCACGAGGCCGCGCGTCTGCGCCAGGAGGCGCAGGAGCAGGGTGCCGCGCTCATCGCCGAGATGCGTGCCGAAGGCCAGCGGCAGCGCGAGGAGATCGTCGCCGCCGGTCACGCGCAGATCGAGGCCGACCGCAAGGCCGCCGCGTCCGCGCTGCGGCAGGACGTCGGTCACCTCGCGACCGACCTGGCCGGCAAGCTCGTCGGCGAGTCCCTCGAGGACCACGCCCGCCAGAGCCGTGTCATCGACCGCTTCCTCGACGAGCTCGAGGAGAAGGCCGAGGCCACCCGATGAACGGAGCGAGCCGCGAGGCACTGGCCGCCGCCCGCGAGCGTCTGGACGCGCTGACGGACTCCACGTCCGTCGACGCGGGCGCGCTCGCGGACGAGCTGGCCGCCGTCACCGCGCTGCTCGACCGCGAGGTCAGCTTGCGTCGGGTCCTGACCGACCCGGCGCAGGCCGGTGAGGCCAAGGCCGAGCTGGTCCAGCGCCTGTTCGGTTCCCAGGTCGGCGGCGCGGCCGTGGACCTGGTGTCCGGGATGGTGCGTTCCCGCTGGTCGCAGTCCCGCGACCTGGTGGACGCCCTGGAGGAGCTGGCGGACACCGCCGACCTCACCGCCGCGCAGAAGTCGGGCGCGCTCGACGACGTGGAGGACGAGCTGTTCCGCTTCGGGCGGATCGTCTCCTCCAGCACCGAACTGCGCGCCGCGCTGACCGACCGCGCCGCCACCGGCTCGGCCAAGGCCGAGCTGCTGCGCCGGCTGCTGGGCGGCCGTGCGAACGCGACGACCGAGCGTCTGGTCACGCGCCTTGTGACCGCGCCGCGGGGACGTAGCCTGGAGTCGGGACTGGAGTCCCTGTCCAAGCTCGCCGCCGAGCGCCGCAGCCGCCTGGTCGCGGTCGTCACCTCGGCGGTGCCGCTGAGCGACACGCAGAAGCAGCGCCTCGGCGCGGCCCTCGCCAAGCTCTACGGCCACCAGATGCACCTGAACATCGACGTGGACCCCGAGGTCCTCGGCGGAATGCGGGTGCAGGTCGGCGACGAGATCATCAACGGCTCGATCGCGGACCGCATCGAGGACGCCGGCCGCCGCCTGGCGGGCTGACGGCAACTCCACAGCAGTACGTACGTGAACGGCCCTGGTTGGGCCGTGCAGAAGAATCCTGGGGGTCGCCCCCAGACCCCCAAAGTGAAACTTCGGGCCCAACAAGGAGAGCAGGGAACCCAGATGGCGGAGCTCACGATCCGGCCGGAGGAGATCCGGGACGCGCTGGAGAACTTCGTCCAGTCGTACAAGCCGGACGCGGCCTCGCGCGAGGAGGTCGGTACGGTCACCCTTGCCGGCGACGGCATCGCGAAGGTCGAGGGCCTGCCCTCGGCCATGGCCAACGAACTGCTGAAGTTCGAGGACGGCACCCTCGGCCTCGCGCTGAACCTGGAAGAGCGCGAGATCGGCGCCATCGTCCTCGGTGAGTTCAGCGGCATCGAGGAGGGTCAGCCGGTGCGCCGCACCGGTGAGGTCCTCTCCGTCGCGGTCGGCGAGGGCTACCTCGGCCGTGTCGTCGACCCGCTCGGCAACCCGATCGACGGCCTCGGCGAGATCGAGACGTCCGGCCGCCGTGCGCTGGAGCTGCAGGCCCCCACGGTCATGCAGCGCAAGTCGGTGCACGAGCCGATGGAGACCGGCTACAAGGCCGTCGACGCGATGACCCCGATCGGCCGCGGCCAGCGCCAGCTGATCATCGGTGACCGCCAGACCGGCAAGACCGCCCTGGCCGTCGACACCATCATCAACCAGCGCGACAACTGGCGCTCTGGCGACGTGAACAAGCAGGTCCGCTGCATCTACGTCGCCATCGGCCAGAAGGGCTCGACCATCGCGTCGGTCCGCCGCGCGCTGGAGGAGAACGGCGCGCTCGAGTACACGACCATCGTCGCCGCCCCCGCGTCCGACCCGGCCGGCTTCAAGTACCTGGCGCCGTACACCGGCTCGGCCATCGGTCAGCAGTGGATGTACGAGGGCAAGCACGTCCTCATCATCTTCGACGACCTGTCCAAGCAGGCCGACGCCTACCGCGCCGTGTCGCTGCTGCTGCGCCGTCCGCCGGGCCGCGAGGCCTACCCGGGTGACGTCTTCTACCTGCACTCCCGTCTGCTGGAGCGCTGCGCGAAGCTCTCCGACGACATGGGCAAGGGCTCGATGACCGGTCTGCCGATCGTCGAGACCAAGGCCAACGACGTCTCGGCGTTCATCCCGACCAACGTCATCTCCATCACCGACGGCCAGTGCTTCCTGGAGTCGGACCTGTTCAACGCCGGTCAGCGCCCCGCGCTGAACGTCGGTATCTCCGTCTCCCGAGTCGGTGGTTCCGCGCAGCACAAGGCGATGAAGCAGGTCTCCGGCCGTCTGCGCGTCGACCTCGCCCAGTTCCGTGAGCTGGAGGCGTTCGCCGCCTTCGGTTCCGACCTGGACGCCGCGTCGAAGTCGCAGCTGGAGCGCGGTCAGCGCATGGTCGAGCTGCTGAAGCAGCCGCAGTACCAGCCGATGTCCACCGAGGACCAGGTCGTCTCCGTGTGGGCCGGCACCACCGGCAAGATGGACGACGTCCCGGTCGCCGACATCCGCCGCTTCGAGAAGGAGCTCCTGGAGTACCTGCACCGCAAGGAGCAGGGCCTCATGACCTCCATCCGCGAGGGCGGCAAGCTGTCGGACGACACCCTCACCGCTGTTGCCGACGCGATCGCCGACTTCAAGAAGCAGTTCGAGACCTCGGACGGCAAGCTTCTCGGCGAGGACGTTCCGGCCGCCGCCAAGTGACGTAAGGAAGGGACCTGACTCATGGGAGCCCAGCTCCGGGTCTACAAGCGTCGCATCCGATCCGTCACCGCGACCAAGAAGATCACGAAGGCGATGGAGATGATCGCCGCCTCGCGCGTCGTCAAGGCGCAGCGCAAGGTGGCGGCCTCCATGCCGTACGCGACCGAGCTCACCCGCGCGGTCACGGCGGTCGGCACCGGCTCGAACACCAAGCACCCGCTGACCACGCAGGCCGAGACGGTCACGCGGTCCGCGGTGCTGCTCCTGACGAGCGACCGTGGTCTCGCCGGCGCCTTCAACTCCAACGCCATCAAGGCGGCGGAGCAGCTGACCGCGCGTCTCGAGGCCGCGGGCCAGGAGGTCGACACGTACATCGTCGGCCGCCGGGGCCTCGCCCACTACAACTTCCGCGAGCGCAAGGTCGTGGAGTCGTGGTCGGGCTTCACGGACGAGCCGACGTACGCGGACGCCAAGAAGGTCGCGGCCCCGCTGATCAAGGCCATCGAGACCGAGACGGCCGAGGGCGGCGTGGATGAACTCCACATCGTCTTCACCGAGTTCGTGTCGATGATGACGCAGACGGCCCTCGACGACCGTCTGCTGCCGCTCAGCCTCGAAGAGGTGGCCGCGGAAGCCACGCCCAAGGGCGAGATCCTTCCGCTCTACGACTTCGAGCCCTCGGCGGAGGACGTCCTCGACGCCCTGCTGCCGCGCTACGTGGAGAGCCGTATCTACAACGCGCTGCTCCAGTCGGCCGCCTCCAAGCACGCCGCCACGCGGCGCGCGATGAAGTCGGCCACCGACAACGCGGGCGAGCTGATCACCACGCTCTCCCGACTTGCCAACGCGGCCCGCCAGGCCGAAATCACCCAGGAAATCAGCGAGATCGTCGGTGGCTCCGCAGCCCTGGCCGACGCGACCGCGGGGAGTGACAGGTAATGACGACGACAGTTGAGACGGCCGTTGCCACGGGCCGCGTCGCCCGGGTCATCGGCCCGGTCGTCGACGTGGAGTTCCCCGTCGACGCGATGCCCGACATCTACAACGCTCTGCACGTCGAGGTCCTCGACCCGGCGAAGGAGGGCGAGAAGAAGACGCTGACCCTGGAGGTCGCCCAGCACCTGGGTGACGGCCTGGTCCGCACCATCTCCATGCAGCCCACCGACGGTCTGGTCCGCCAGGCCCCGGTCACCGACACCGGCTCCTCGATCACGGTGCCGGTCGGCGACTTCACCAAGGGCAAGGTGTTCAACACCCTCGGTGAGGTGCTGAACGTCGACGAGAAGTACGACGGCGAGCGCTGGGGCATCCACCGCAAGGCCCCGAACTTCGACGAGCTCGAGTCGAAGACCGAGATGTTCGAGACCGGCGTCAAGGTCATCGACCTGCTGACCCCGTACGTCAAGGGCGGCAAGATCGGTCTGTTCGGCGGTGCCGGCGTCGGCAAGACGGTGCTCATCCAGGAGATGATCTACCGCGTCGCCAACAACCACGACGGTGTCTCCGTGTTCGCCGGTGTCGGCGAGCGCACCCGTGAGGGCAACGACCTCATCGAGGAGATGTCCGACTCGGGCGTCATCGACAAGACCGCGCTGGTCTTCGGCCAGATGGACGAGCCCCCGGGCACCCGTCTGCGCGTGGCCCTCGCGGGTCTGACCATGGCGGAGTACTTCCGCGATGTGCAGAAGCAGGACGTGCTGTTCTTCATCGACAACATCTTCCGCTTCACCCAGGCCGGTTCCGAGGTGTCGACCCTGCTCGGCCGTATGCCCTCCGCGGTGGGCTACCAGCCGAACCTGGCCGACGAGATGGGTCTCCTCCAGGAGCGCATCACCTCGACCCGCGGTCACTCGATCACCTCGATGCAGGCGATCTACGTCCCCGCGGACGACCTGACCGACCCGGCCCCGGCCACCACCTTCGCCCACCTCGACGCGACGACGGTTCTCTCCCGTCCGATCTCCGAGAAGGGCATCTACCCGGCCGTGGACCCGCTGGACTCCACGTCCCGCATCCTGGACCCGCGCTACATCGCGCAGGACCACTACGACGCCGCCATGCGCGTCAAGACGATCCTGCAGAAGTACAAGGACCTCCAGGACATCATCGCGATCCTCGGTATCGACGAGCTCGGCGAGGAGGACAAGCTCGTCGTCCACCGTGCCCGTCGCGTGGAGCGCTTCCTGTCCCAGAACACCCACGTCGCCAAGCAGTTCACCGGCGTCGACGGGTCGGACGTTCCGCTGGACGAGTCGATCGCGGCCTTCAACTCGATCTGCGACGGCGAGTACGACCACTTCCCGGAGCAGGCGTTCTTCATGTGCGGTGGCATCGAGGACCTGAAGGCCAACGCCAAGGAGCTGGGCGTCTCCTGAACTCCCTGAGTTCGAAGTGAACCCTGTGGTTCACGGGTGAGGGGGCGGGGTACGTCCCGCCCCCTCTGCCACGCCTACTAGACTTGTAACCAACACCCGGCTGAACCGCCGGGTGGTGACCCGAGGAGCCACCTTGGCTGCTGAGCTGCACGTCGCGCTGGTCGCGGCCGACCGAGAGGTCTGGTCCGGCGCGGCCACCCTGGTCGTCGCGCGCACCACGTCCGGCGACATCGGCGTCATGCCCGGTCACCAGCCGCTGCTCGGTGTGCTGGAGTCGGGCCCGGTGACCATCCGTACGAGTGATGGTGGAACGGTCGTCGCCGCGGTGCACGGCGGTTTCATCTCGTTCGCGGACAACAAGCTGTCGCTGCTGGCCGAGATCGCCGAGCTGTCGGACGAGATCGACGTCCAGAGCGCCGAGCGCGAACTGGAGCGGGCGAAGGCGGAGGGCGACGCCGCCGCCGAGCTCCGCGCGGACGTACGACTGCGTGCGGCGGCGACGAGCTGAACACCCGCGAGACTGTATGACGTCACTCAGCCGCGGTCGGCACCGGAGCGATCCGGAGCCGACCGCGGCTGAGGCAGATATGGATGTTTTTTCCGTTCCGTTACCTATTTTCGGTACCTAGGAGACGAGGAGGTCGGTGTCGATGGTCCTCGCTCTGACTGTGTGCGGAATCGTCGTGGCCCTGGTGGTACTGGGGCTTTTCGTCTTCGGGCTGCGCCGCAGACTCATCCAGCGCTCCGGGGGCACCTTCGACTGTTCCCTGCGCTGGGACGTCCCCGAGAAACCGGACACCTCCGGCAAGGGCTGGAGCTACGGCGTCGCCCGCTACAACGGCGACCGCATCGAGTGGTACCGCGTCTTCTCCTACGCCTACCGGCCCCGCCGCGTCCTGGAACGCGCCGCGATCGAGGTCGCCGGCCGCCGCCTCCCCGAGGGCGAGGAGGAGCTGGCCCTCCTCTCCGACGCCGTCGTCCTCACCTGTCTCCACCGGGGCACGCGCCTGGAACTCGCCATGAGCGAGGACGCGTTGACCGGTTTCCTGGCCTGGCTGGAGGCGGCTCCGCCCGGCCAGCGCGTCAACGTCGCGTGACGCAGACCGGGTTCGGCGTGTCGGCCTGACCGACGACCACGCCGTGCGGCTCCGGACTGAGGCTCACCGACACGGTTATGGGACATGTGGCCAGCAGTGACGCGACCGTCGCCGCGGTGAACACGCCCACGGCGGCCCTCCTGGTGCCCCTGGTCACTTCTTCCCCCCTGGTCACTTCTTCCCCCCCCGGATCATCTCTTCGCGCGCGGCGGGTGCCACGCGCCCCAGGGTGGACCGATCTCGCGCTGTCAGCCGAGTCCGCTGCTGATGGCGCTCACCAGCTCTCCGTTGCTGGTGTCACCGCTGAACTCCCAGAAGAACGCGCCGCCCAGGCCCTGGGACTTGGCCCAGCTCATCTTCCCGGCGATGGTCGACGGAGTGTCGTACGACCACCAGTTGCTGCCGCAGTGCGCGTACGCGGTGCCGGCCACGGTGCCGGTCACCGGGCAGGACGTCTTGAGCACCTTGTAGTCCTCGATGCCCTGTTCGTACGTGCCCGCGGCCGCGCCCGTGGCGGTGCCGCCCGGGGCGTCCTGTGTCACACCGGTCCAGCCGCGGCCGTAGAAGCCGATGCCGATGAGCAGTTTGCTCGCGGGGACACCGATCGCCTTGTACTTGGCCATCGCGTCGGCGGTGGTGAAGCCCGCCTTCGGGATGCCGGAGTACGAGGTGAGCGGGGAGTGCGGGGCGGTCGGGCCGGTCGAGTCCCAGGCGCCGAAGAAGTCGTACGACATCACGTTGTACCAGTTGACGTACTGCGCGGCGCCCGCGTAGTCGGCGGCCTCGATCTTGCCGCCGGAGGAGCCGTCGGCGGTGACGGCGGCCGTGACGAGGGCGCTGGAGCCATCAGGTTCTTGTAGGCGGCGGCACCGCTGGTGTCGCAGGACAGACCGCAGGCGTTCGGGTACTCCCAGTCGATGTCGATGCCGTCGAAGACATCGGCCCAGCGGGAGTCCTTGACCAGGTTGTAGCAGGAGTCGGCGAAGGCGGTCGGGTTGGCCGCGGCCTGGGCGAAGCCGCCGGACCAGGTCCAGCCGCCGAACGACCACAGGATCTTGATGTTCGGGTACTTGGCCTTCAGCTCACGGAGCTGGTTGAAGTTGCCGCGCAGCGGCTGGTCCCAGGTGTCCGCGACGCCGCTCACCGACTGGTCGGCGGTGAAGGCCTTGTCGTAGTCGGCGTAGGAGTCGCCGATCGCGCACTGGCCGTTGGTGACGTTGCCGAAGGCGTAGTTGATGTGGGTGATCTTGGCTGCCGAACCCGAGGTCACCAGGTTCCTGACGTTGTAGTTGCGGCCGTAGATGCCCCACTCGGTGAAGTAGCCGAGCTTGACCTTGCCGCCGGTGGTCGGGGGCGGGTCGGTGGTGGTGCCGGTCGTGTGCACGGCGACGGCGCCGCTGACCGGGCCGGTCTGGTCGGCGGTGTCGCGGGCCCGGACGGTGTAGGAGTAGTCGCTGCCGGCGGTCAGGCCGGTGTCCGAGTAGCTGGTGGTGGTGACGGTCGAGACGACCTTGCCGTCACGCAGGACGTCGTAGTTCTTGACGTCCTTGTCGTCGGTGGCGGCGGACCAGCTCAGATTCACCGAGGTGTCGGTGATGTCGGAGGCGGTCGGGGTGCCCGGCGCGGAGGGCGCCGCGTCGCCGGGGACGGTCGTACCGTCACAACTGTCGCCGTTGAGCCTGCAGTTGCTCGGCGATCCCGAGCCGGTGCCGTTGAAGCCGAAGGAGACGGACGCGCCGGGGGCGAGGGTGCCGTTGTAGGACTTGTTCTTGGCGGTCCAGTGGGTGCCGGAGGACGTGACGTCCGCGTCCCAGGCCGAGGTGACGGCCGTGCCGGAGGGGAAGTCCCACTCGACGGTCCATGAACTGATCGAGGCGCTACCGGTGTTGGTGACCGTCCACTTGCCCTCGAAGCCGGTGCCCCAGTCCTGGGTCTTGGCGTAGGCGGCCGTCGCGTTGGCCGCGGCCTGGGCGGGGCTCGCGAGGCCGACCAAGCTTGCCAGCGGAAGCAACAGGGTCGCGAACCCTGCCGCGGCTCTGTGTCTGAAGCGCATCTCGCGCCTCCTTAGGGGGAGTTGGGGGCGTGACTGAGCCTTCACACCCACGGTGCCGCGAGAATAGAAAGGTCTGGACCACCGGTCAATAGGTCTGGACCACACTTGTATACGGCGGATGCCCAGACGCGGCCTCGCCGAGTCGCCGGTGGCGTTCGGCCCAGCGCTGGGCATCCGTTCAAGGTCTCTCGGTCGAGACCCGTCTCACCGTCCACAACCTCCCAGGCGGAACGCCTAGCGTTCCCCGCCCGGTACCCACAGCACGTCGCCGACGTCCTTGTTGGCGGTGCGGGCGAGGATGAACAGGAGGTCGGAGAGACGGTTGAGATAGGTCGCGGTGAGAGGGTTCATCACCTCGCCGTGCACCTCCAGCGCCGCCCAGGTCGACCGCTCGGCCCGGCGTACGACCGTGCAGGCCTGGTGCAGCAGGGCCGCGCCCGGGGTGCCACCCGGAAGGATGAAGGAGCGCAGCTTCTCCAGCCGCTCGTTGAAGCGGTCGCAGTCCGCCTCCAGCTTGTCGATGTAGAACTGCTCGACCCTGAGCGGCGGGAACTCCGGCTTCTCCACGACCGGCGTCGACAGGTCCGCGCCCACGTCGAACAGGTCGTTCTGCACCCGGGTGAGGACCGCGACGACCTCCTCGTCCAGCCCGCCCAGCGCGATCGCCGTCCCGATCACCGCGTTCGCCTCGTTGGCGTCCGCGTACGCGGAGATCCGCAGATCGGTCTTGGCGACCCGGCTCATGTCGCCGAGGGCCGTGGTGCCCTGGTCGCCGGTCCTGGTGTAGATGCGCGTCAGATTGACCATGCGACCAGCGTAGTTACGCCCCGGCCCCAGGGAACACACGTGTGCCCACTGTCACGGCGGGGCGTCGAGGCGCCCAACTACGCCGCCCGAGTGGCCCAACTACGCCGTCCGAGGGGCTCGGTCACCCGCCTCGGTGTGATGTCCGTCAGATGTGACGTGACGCGCATTACTTACCGGTCACACAGCCCCTCACGAGCGCTAAGGTCCGCCGAAGGGGCACGGATAAACAGCGTGTAAGGCCTTTCAAAGGGGAGTCACAGACGTGGCACGGAAGCTTGCCGTCATCGGCGCCGGCTTGATGGGTTCCGGGATCGCCCAGGTCTCCGCACAGGCGGGCTGGGACGTCGTCCTGAGGGACGTCACCGACGAGGCGCTGCAGCGTGGCACCGACGGCATCAAGGCCTCGTACGACAAGTTCGTGAGCAAGGGCAGGCTGGAGGCGCACGACGCCGACGCCGCCCTCGGCCGTATCACCGCCACCACCGACCTGGACGCCGCCGCCGACGCGGACATCGTCGTCGAGGCCGTCTTCGAGAAGCTGGAGGTGAAGCACGAGATCTTCCGCGCGCTCGACAAGATCGTGCGCCCGGAGACCGTGCTCGCCTCCAACACCTCCGCGATCCCGATCACCAAGATCGCGGCGGCCACCGAGCACCCCGAGCGGGTCGTCGGCGTCCACTTCTTCTCGCCGGTCCCGATGATGCAGCTCGTCGAGCTGGTGCGCGGGTACAAGACGAGCGACGCGACCCTCGCCACCGCGCGGGAGTTCGCCGAGTCCGTCGGCAAGACCTGCATCGTCGTGAACCGGGATGTCGCCGGGTTCGTGACGACCCGTCTGATCTCCGCGCTCGTCGTCGAGGCCACCAAGCTCTACGAGTCGGGTGTCGCGACCGCCGAGGACATCGACCTCGCCTGCAAGCTGGGCTTCGGCCACGCGATGGGACCGCTCGCCACGGCGGACCTGACCGGTGTCGACATCCTGCTGCACGCCACCAGCAACATCTACACCGAGTCGCAGGACGAGAAGTTCGCTCCGCCGGAGCTGATGCGCCGGATGGTTGACGCCGGTGACATCGGGCGCAAGAGCGGGCAGGGCTTCTACACGTACTGAGCATCCGTGCGGGGCATCGCCCCCTAGGGTGAATTCGGTATCGGTTCGCTTACAGACGGCAACCTGTCCGCTGCTCAAGCAGTCAGACGATGCACAGCCACCGTCACGGAGTACGCAACGCACTCACGGGGAGCGCATATGTTCATCAGGGGCGACCACGCCGAGCTGGTCGTCGGGGGCCGCCTCGACGTCCGCAGCGCGGCGGACGCCCGTACGGTCCTGCACACGGCCGTCGACGACGGAGTCGGCGACCTCGTGCTCGACCTGTCCGAACTGGACTCCTGGGACGCCACCGGACTCGGGGTGATCATGGGTGTCCACCGGCGGGCCGGCCGCTGCGGCCGGCGACTGGTGCTGCGCGACGTACCGCCGCAGATGCAGCGCCTGCTGGTGGCCACCCGGCTGCACCGGATCCTGGCGATCGAGGGGGGCATCGGGGTGGAGTCACTGCCCAGGGTGTGACCGCCGCGGCCGTCGGCCACCGGGGTCGTCGGTCACCGGAAGGGCGTAATCCTCATGAGACTGTGATGTCTCGGACGGCGCGCTACCCCGGGCTGTCGTAGATACTGTGCGAAGGTTTAGGGTTCGGCTGCCCGCCACCCCGAGAACCACCCCGTGCGGGCACCGGACCAGAAGCGACAGCGTGGTGTGCGGCAAGGCCGGGAGGGGCTGTATCGGCACACGAGCGCTTTTGGGGGGCTTGAACCTATGGACCCGAACAACCGGGGACCCGAGGAGTACGGCCAGGACGGCGACGGCGGCGCGCCGCGCCAGCGCCCGCCCAGGGACCCCCTCACCACACCCGACTTCGGACAGCACACGCCCGTTCTGGCGCGCACGGTACAGCTTGTCACGGGCGACCGTCTGCTCACCGTCAACCCCGTCGACGGCAGCGAGATGGAGGCCTGCCCGCCCGGCGAACGACCAGGCCGGCCCGAGAAGCTCACCCCGGCCGAGCGGGTCGAGGTGGACCGGGCGGCCAAGCCCCCCGTACCGCCGGGCCCCGGCCTGCCCGCCCTGCCGCTCCTGGAGCGCCAGGACGAGCGCGAGCGACTGGTCCGCCTGCTCGCCCGCGGCCGTTCCGTACGCCTCACCGGCCCCGCCGGCTCCGGCCGCACCGCGCTCCTGGACCTGGTCGCCGAGGACTGCTCCGACCTCGCCCCCGACGGCGTGGTCCGCCTCAACGGCTTCAACCGCACCGCCGACGAACTCCTCTACGACCTCTTCTACGCCGTTTTCAACGCACCCCTGCACCGCCCGGAACGGGACGAACTGCTCGGGTACCTCCGTGAGATCGGCGCGGTCGTCGTCCTGGACGACGTCGAGTTCGGCGGCGCCGTCCTCGACGATCTGCTCGACGCGACGCCCGAGTGCGCCTTCCTGATCGGCGCCACACCCGACGTGCCCTCGCCCTCGGCCGACTCCGTCCTGGAGGAGGTCTTCCTCGGCGGCCTCGAGCGCGCGGGCGGTGTCGACATCATCGAGCGCGTCGCCGGCCGGGCCCTCACCGAGGAAGAGGCCAACTGGGCCGGCGACCTCTGGTTCGAGTCCGAGGGCCTGCCCCTGCGGTTCGTGCAGGCCGGCGCTCTGCTGCACCAGCGCGACCAGCATCGGATCGGCGCCAGTGCCGTAGACGAGTTCGGTGTCTTCGCCGACGCCCTGCCGGTCGACGCGCCCTTCGAGACGCCGTTCGGCGTCGAGGAGGGCGACGAGATACCGCTGCCCTCGCTCGGCGAGGCGGCCGCGCCCGCCCCGCTGCTCGCCTCCAAGCTGAGCGCCTCCGCCCGCGCCACCCTGCGCTTCGCGGTCGCCCTCGGCGGCGAGGTCCCGCACCAGGCCCACCTCCCGGCCCTGATCGGCGACACCCACGCGGACGCCGCCCTCGGCGAGCTGGCCTCCTGCGGCCTGGTCTCCCCGGTCGGCTCCCGCTACCGGCTCGCCGCCGGTGTCCTCGCCCAACTGGAGGCCGCCGGATACGGCGACGACATCGAGAGCCGCGCCCTCACCGCCGCCCAGCACTACGGCTGGTGGGCCG
>Ga0182007_10001026_pt1 | contig 15273 bp, 13 predicted proteins | sample Sormic07211113_1_FD_123023 | JGI IMG/M metagenome (GOLD analysis project Ga0182007, IMG submission 123023) | Rhizosphere microbial communities from Sorghum bicolor, Mead, Nebraska, USA - 072115-113_1 MetaG | ecosystem: Host-associated > Plants > Roots > Rhizosphere | place: USA: Nebraska... | reverse complement strand
GGCTTTGTGCGGGTGGCGCTCATTGTAGTGTTCAAACGCGATAGCCAGACGCGAGAGCGCTGTTGGTGCGTCAGACTTGTCCATATAGGCGACGTAATTGTCCTTCATGGTCTTCACGAACGATTCCGCCATGCCATTGCTCTGCGGCGAACGGACCGGTGTGGTCAGCGGCTCAAGACCCAGTTCGCGAGCGAAGCTGCGCGTGCGATGGTCGATGTAGGCCGAGCCGTTGTCCGTCAGCCATTCAATGGGCTGCGCGGCCTGCGTGGTGCCGAAGCGCTGTTCGACGGCGGCCAGCATCACGTCGCGCACCACATCACCGCTATGCCCGCCGGTCGTTGCTGCCCAGCTAATCGCCTCGCGGTCGCAGCAGTCCAGCGCAAACGTCACGCGCAGCGGCGTACCATCGTCGCACCGAAACTCGAAGCCATCGGAGCACCAGCGGGTGTTGCTGCGGTCCACCGCAACGCGACCGTCATGTCGCCGCTTATCTCGCCGCACGCCAGGGCGGCGCAGCAGCAACTGATGCTCCCGCATGACCCGATACACGCGCTTGACGTTGATGCACGGCGCACCGCTCTGCTCCCGACTGCGGCGCAGCAGCGCCCAGACACGGCGGTAGCCGTAGGTGGGAAGGTGCGCCACATGGGCCTGAATCTCCTCGACCAGCCCGGCATCGTTGGTCACGCGGGCACGGCGACCATCGCGCCAGTCGGACGAGCGAGCTCGCTTCACCGCCACGGCAGAGCGCGCCACGCCGAGAACTTCGCAGACCGTCTTCATCGGTCGTCCCCCGGCAGCAAGGGCGAGCGCGCAATCAGGTTTTTTGAACGGCCCCATTCCACGGCTTCTTTCAGGATTTCGACCTCCAGCGTCTTCTTCCCAAGTAGCCGTTGCAGTTCCTTGATTTCCTTGATGGCGGCGGCCAGCTCAGATGCCGGCACAACGGTTTCGCCTGCCTTCACCGCCGCCAGACTGCCTTCCTGGTATTGCTTGCGCCAGCCGAACACTTGGTTGGCGTTGACGCCGTGCCGACGTGCAACGGCCGACACCGACGCTCCCGGCTCCAATGTTTCCTGCACGATGGCGATTTTTTCTTGCGCCGTGCGCCGACGACGGCGCTCCGGCTCGGTCAGAATTTCGATGCTTTCCACGTAATGACTAGGCTTACTGATAGGCACAAGACTATCCCTTATTTTAAGAGAGTCCTCGTGTCCTCAGATACGTGGGGTCGCTCCAACGAAGATCTATACAAGTCAAATACATCTACATCCGCTTGTTCAAGCAAATCTTCAAATTCACCATCCCCGCGCGTGCGGAGGATCTCGAGCTCGGTATCAGAAATAGGGATTCCTTGCAACCAATTGACTTTCTCTCCGCCCTCCAAGTCAAGTTGCTTGAAATGCCCGTCATTCCACAGAAACGGTGCAGTCAGATACAGATGTGGGACTAACGTGTCGCTGTAATACTCTGCGACATACCCTTCCAGCACACTCCTTGGTATCACCGCTCGCCGTGATCGCATTAGCGCAAAAGCAGCAGATGCAAGCACATTAGGCCATCGCTCTATATCAGCAGGCATCGCACCACACAACTCGACACGAGTACCTAGCTCCGTCTCACCCCCAAGGGCAGTCTCAAATAGACCTATCGTGCTGTAGGACACAAGATCGGGGTCAGGTGAGTCCGCGACTGAGAGTATGTCGACAGCCATAGGCAAGTCGTCGTGCAGATATTCCGGCACCTTGGGCTTACCGCCGAATACCGACAAGGCATGTCGCCCCACGGCCTTTCGACCAGCAGAAATTGGGCCTTTTGTCATGTCACGGTCCGAAATAGTCAGCGGGGCGCCAATAGCCAACCGGAGCGCGTTAACGTCAAAGCCGACCGCGTAGCCCGTTCCGCGCTCCGCGTAGGCTGACCATTGCGGCACCGATTCACGCTCTTCGGAGAAATAGCAAACGAAGTAGTCGCTGATGTCATGGATCAAGTTGCATTGAAGATCCAAGTCTACAAGCAAGGCCTTAATCTCTTCACTGCTCTTCGGCTCCGTGTCAAGGTGCTCAAACGCCAAATCCTTAAACCACCGAAGCTGTTGGCGATCGTTGGCCTTTCGCGCGTCGGAAACCCAGAGGCGTCCGCCTTTGATGATGGAAATAAACTCGAGAGCTGCACTCCATCGCTGAATCGCTTCATCGAACTTCGATGCATCACACAAGACATTACCCTGCTCCGAGAGAGCATCTAACTCATCTTGGATTTTCTTGGGAAGCCTGGTCATTTTTATTTGCTTCCCTTCGATGCACGCCTCGCGAATTCGAGATACTTCTTATCCTCACCGGAAAATGGTCTGTTTCCAAATTGCACATACAGCGGCACAAAAAATTCAGCGGATTTATCTAGATCGCCGGCTTCAAAATACACCGTTCCGCCAAGAAAGCCGATTGTCAGATCCGGGCCAGTTCCAGAACCGTACGCCTTCTTCATTTTTGCCAACCAGTGAACAGCCTTATCAAATTGTTTAGTATCGCGATAAAAAACGACGAATCCACGTGTCATCGACTGCGCGAGGTCGTATTGCTCTCTAGGCTCGGGCAAAATCTCCCACGCCTTTGTGAAATTTACCTCGGCTTCAGCGATGTCTCCCCTCCTCCAAGCTTCCCGACCCGCCGCACCGTAAGCGTATACCCCTTTGGTCAGTTCTTCTGGCAGCCTCATGACTTTAACCTTACGCAATGACGCACAACTTCGATGTCACGGACAACAGCTCTAGAACAACCTCATGCGATAGACTGCATTGCTTCATCAATATACATCTTTGATCAATGACCGATTCGGCGCTTCATTTCCCGTCTCATCGACTTTTCCTTCCTCCGTTATTGCCAGTCGACTGCTGGATTTTCACCGAGATATTTTGCGATCCAGACTTCACGACGCTCCGACGCACGCTCAAAATCCGAAATATCGTCATAATTCAAATCAATCGAAAATTCGCCATCCCCGGACAACCGGAACGTCGCCCCGGTCCAAGGCTCGCGACCGGCTTTTTTAAATAACTCATGAAGCTCCGAAAATTTCCCCTCAACATCATCCAACTCGACGTTCAGGTACTGAAAACGACCGTTCGATTTCTTATAGAACATCCCGCAAGAAGATACGTCATCAACCATCTCAATGCGCACCCATGCAATACTAAATTCATCCGGGATAGCGTCGAAAATCAACTGCCCAAGTTGTGGGTAAATATCGTCAGCACCAGGAATAATTCCTTGATTCATGCGTTCTCGACTCTCAATTAGGCTCCCCACCAATTTTGTTCCCGAGTTTGATCGGGTCAGATGGAACTCCATCTATCCACCGGCGGATGCAATCACACTCAGCCGCAAGGATTCACCAGCATACGGGGATAGAATCTCCGCTCCACCGACTTCCCTACTCAGTCGAATATTGCCGAGAATTTTCGTATCAACACGTCGTACGCCTTGTCGTAAATGCAAGTACGTTGAGCAAGGGGAGCAACGCGAGATCAAGACAGTCGATTCATATCCCGAATTGACTCATCCCACCACCCGCGCTTGAAAGCCGTCACCGTCAATGCCTTGGGATCACCTCCACGAAAGCCAGATAGACTTACGCAAAGTGTATTGAAAACAATAAACCCGTCACCTTCGTAGGCATCTTGATCAAGCACCTTCAACTCTCGGATTGTTTGATCAGGTTGTTGAAATATCTTCACGCCTTGAATCACAACGTTGGAATAAGACGACGGAAAGCCAATCTCCGCAACACCGCCATCAGTTTGGCTATATGTCACAACTGCCCCGTCCCGCACCTCCGTCTTGTCTCCAAGATAGTTTTTTGATGTACGAGTGGGCGCGCCCCAAAGATTCTCAACATCACTGGCTGACATTCCAAATTTTATATCAGAGACACCACTTTGCGGAAAAATCTCGTATGCCTTGTTTCGATCCATGATTTAACCCTTTGGCAACAGTCCATTTCTTTCCAGACACTTGAAGTACTCGAGCATTTCCAATATTGCCTCATTATACTTCCGGCCATCGTTAATCTCGCTAGCGAGCCTGCGCACATCAAGAATTTCTTTCAACATCGCTTCGCGCCATTTCCCATCACGTAACAGATCGCCGATCATCGCTCGATATGCCTTCCCGGCGCGCCCATTCTGACCGTTGCTAGAGGTCATTGCGTGATCGTCTGGGTCCATTTGAATCGCTGGCCCATCGCTTCTCTTGAGTGGGCTCACATCGTCGGCCGGCATATGGTGAGAGTCTTTCCCATCATTCGCGGGCTTACTTGTCTTGCTGTGCGCGCCGCCACGATACGGTCCCTTCCCCGATCCTTGCTTCAGGTGATCACACGGCCCACCTTTGATCTTGCCACCATCTTTTCCACTGCCCTTCCCACCGTTTGATGCAGCTTCCTTTTCGGCTTTCTCCGCAGTTTCTTTCTCTGCCTTTTTAGCGGCTTGCTCTGCGGCCTGTTTAGCTTCCTGCTCCGCCAATTGCTTGGCCTCTCTCTCGGCCAGTACTTTCGCCTCTTGCTTTGCGACTTGCTCAGCGGCCTCCTTCGCCCCAAGTTTAGCTACGCCTTTCGCCCCGTATTTAACAGCTTTGCCCGCTGTACCCAAACCCGGCACAAGGTCGGCAACAGCCGAGCCGCCGGATATTGCAGCTTGCGCATAATCGCCTTCCGCTGCGTAAATCAATCCGTTTGCACCGTCAAACACGGCGCCAACTTCCGGAATTGCTCCAAGGACGTCGAGACCGCCGTGGACGTAACCCATGGCTCGACTAAACCATCCGGCTTCTGCCGCCGTCTCTGCCACGACCGGCGGATTCGCCGACGCAGCAGGTACGTTTGACATAGCGGCTTGGCCATACAACCTACCGACCGTGTTCCCTTGATCGCTCACGATGTACTCCGCGAGTTATTTTCGCTGCATTTGCTCACGGACCTTGGCCGGCGGATCAGGCGGGAATTTGGCACCCTTCGCTACCATCAGCGCGCGCAGACGCTCGAATTTTTCCAAGCGCTCCTTGCCCTCGGGCGACAACCCTGGTGCGGGAGGCGTCTGTGTCGTTCTGACCGGTTGCCCATCCTTATCCAACGAGATGTCGGTGACCGTGGCCTGCTTGGCCTCCGGTTGCAGTGCGTCGATGTCTTTCTGCACAGAGTAGGCCACGCTCACGCCGTTCGTCGTATGGGCGTTGACATCGGCACCATGCTCAACGAGAAAAATCGCAATGTCCGGTTTGGCGACGTCGAGCGCGGAATCCAGTGCGGTCCCGCCAATGCTGTCGCGATGATTGATGTTTGCGTGATGTTCGACTAGCAGCTTTACTCGCTCCATCGCGCCGTTGCCTTCCATCGCCCGCTGCAACAGACTCGTGCCATCACTATCGACCGTATCCGGCGACAAGCCCCCATCGAGCATGGCCTTCAGGTAGCGAGTGTCTTCATTGGTGATCGCGAAGTACATCGCGCTGCCCAGCCCCCCCACAATTTGAGCGTCCGGTTTTGAGCCATGCGCGATCAGTTCGCTGATCGCGGGGAAATTCTTGGTCGAGATGGCAAACCAAAGCAACGTCATCTCTTGTCGCCCGGGCTTGTTCACGTCGATCCCGGACAACGCCGATTTCAGTTGAGCAACGTCGCCATCGCTGATCGCCTTGGCAGCAGACAGATAGCTGCCGTCAAAATACTTGCTGGGTGAGTTCGCGCTCATATTGCATCCACTTACGATGATTGTTAGTGCAGAGACAGCGGCTAGAGCCATCCACCGCCATCGCGCCGTGTACCTCACGCTTCGGCCCGGCGAAGTTGTCGTATTGGTCCTCAAGGACGCGTCTCCTGAACGATCGTCGCCTGATCGGCTGTCTTTTGTGCTTCGATGCCATCGATGACCTGATTCATGCCATGGCGTGCGACCGCACCACCCGTTCCCGGAAGGATGTGCGGCGTGCCTACAGCTGTAGGCATCATGCCGTGACTGCCTTCCTGAACCTTCGTTAGGATCTCCCCTTCCACGCGGTACGCCTGAATATCGGATGCGACCGGTGTCCCGCCATAGCGCGCTACCGTCGCCGGATTGAGGCCAGCTGCGTTGAACGTGGTCGCAGCCAAGCCACTTGCGCGCGATGCGGCAGAACCCATGCCGCCGCCGAGCGAATGCCCCACAATATCCACATCGGTTCCACTCTTCTCAAGCGCTCGCCCGATCTTGACTGCACGATCGTAATAGGCTGAGTCCTTATTGGCTCCTTGAGCGATGTTATTGGCCCAGTCGGACCACTTGTACTTGTCTGTTCCCTGAAAAACCACCTGCGTCTTGAAGTCGTTTCCGAAAACTGCCGGATCGGGCTCATAGACCTGTGCACGAAAGTTTGTCCCCGGTATCGAAAAATCATTGGGCTTCAACTTGAACTGAGCCAGCTTCGCAGGGTCGCTGCTGACGTTCGTCCATCCCTCTGGCGCCGCCTGCCCCGGGTGGTAAACGTTCTCAGCCAAGCGCGCCTTTTCGACGGCCGTATTGTTTTGCTCAAAGCGATTTGCCGCCGCTTCGAGTTTGCTCCGCTCCGGTCCCGGCGGCATCGAAGCAGCTTTCTCCCGTGCCTCGGCAATCTGGGCCTTCCGACCTCGCCATCGGGCAGCCTTTGCTTCCTTTCCGACGTAATTGCCGTTCATCCAGAACTGATCGCTGTGACGCACGACCATCTTGCTCTCGACCCGAACGGTCTTGCTATGGTCGATAGGCCAGCACTTGGCGCCAACGGTTCCGCTTTCGACTCCATGTGCCACACCGGCCTGATCGCCGATCGTATCCGGCGCGAAACTCGAATCGAACCGCACGATCGGATTGCCGTTCGCAAAGACCGTCTTCGACGTCATCTGACTGTCGCCAAGGCTCGCTGTGACAGGATAAGGTACGGGCGGCGTGCTACTCCCCATGGGGGTTTTGCATACGTCCGGCATCATCGACACGATCGTCCACTGGCCATCCTTGCGAGCCATTACGTTGTCTGCCACGCATCCTCCGGTTCGCTGGTTGTTTTCGGGACAGCCATTCGCAGCAGAGGCGCATGCCGATCGAGTTCGAAACGTGCCTCGCACACGCGCACCACCGGCTGCAACGGAAAAACCGCCCGCCATGTAGCCGATACGCGCATTTCCTCGGTATCGATCAAAAGTGTGTCGAGCTTCATCTCGAGTGGCACGATTTCCCCGCTCTTGAAGCGAAGCGCCACAAGGGCGCGATGCCCCGGAAGCCTCGCACGCAAAAAGCCTGCACGCGTGTGCTCCGGCAGCGCGAGATTGGCAAGCTCGAAGGCGAGTCCCGGCGCAGGCCATTCGATCTGCTGATCTGCCGGCGCACCGTTCCAATAGTGGAAGTCATGATCCACCGGATGGTACGGCCATCTTGTCTTATGCCAGGTCTCGTCGTAAGTCCCGGCAAACTGCAAACGGGGTGTCCAGGCGCGACCGACAACACCCAATCCGACCGGCGTCGTCGCATAGCGGGCTACGACCTCTTTCATCTGCTTGGCATCCAGCCCCGAAGCGGCGTGCTCGGCAACGTCGAGACTGGTTATCGGAATGTCCCATGCTTCTATCTGCGGCGCCGCAATTTCGGCAATCTTCGGTAACGGTCCTGGAATCGATGATGCACACAACGAAGCCACGACCGACTTATGGGTCGCCCGATCGAGGAAGCGCTTCTCGACCCAACCGCGGCCCAGCGGGTTGGTGAAGCAGACTTCGTTCAGCTCAAGATCCGCGCTCGCCCCCTTTGCGCTCTGCGCAAGGGCAACGCGGCTCGTGCCGCCGTATGCCTGCTCCCAGCGCACCGGAACAGCTCGTGTCGGCTCAGGTTCACCGAGCTTCCACCCGCGCCAGCCCTTCGTAAACGAGCGCGGCCCCGTTACGCGCAGTCCTTTGTCGATGACAATCGTGCCGGCATCGAAGACCCGTACGCGGGCGGGCCACGAAGCCGCAGGCGTGCCATGCGGGGCGTGTGCCGTCGCCCGAACCAGGACGTCACACTTCGGCTTGAACGGCGCGAGATCGCTCTCCCATTTCACGCTGCTCGCACCCGTTTTGCCTTCGTATTCGTCTGCCATCGCCAACGGCACGGCGTTGTCACCGCTCAGCAACACGCAACGATGTGTATCGCCATCGGGGTCGAACGATTGCGCCGGCTCAAGCCGATACGCTGCCTTGAGCGCCACCACGTGGATTTCGTTGCCCGGTACGTCGACGGCATTGAACGCCATCGCATGTAGCGGCGTAAGGTTGCGGAATTCCATCACTGTCGCGCTCAGTTCAGATCGACGGTCTTGCCATCAACCGTCACCGCGTCGGAACCGAGAATGTCAATGCTCGTCCCGCTAATGGTGATGTGTCCGCTGCTTTCGAGAACGATCGACGCTTTACCGGTTCGCAGTTCAATGCGATCGCCCGCAGTAACCGTATAGGTCTTGCCCACCATCGTGGTTTTCGACAGCCCCACTTCCTCGGCGCTGGCAAGCCCGGCCGCGGTGTTGATCGCGCCCGCTACCGTCACCGTATACGCGCCGCCAACGGTCAGTGCTTTCGCCAGCCCCACCGTCTCCGTCGACGTCAGTGCAATCAGGAGATTCTCCATCCCCTCGATCGTCTCGTTCCGGTTGCCGCCGACCGTCAGCGTCTCGTTGTTGCCAACGGTCTCGGTGCGATCCACCCCAACGTGAATCGTCTCGTTGTTGTCGACGGTTTCCGTGCGATCGTGGCCGACGTGCACCGTCTCATCGTGATCGATGTTCTTGGTGCGATCGTTGCCAACCCAATGCGATTCATTGTGCTCGACCTCGATGCGCTGGTCCTTCTCGGCGTGTAGCCAGACCTCTTCCTCACCCTTCTTGTCCTCGAAGCGAATCGCATTGGCCGTATTGACGTTACCGGTCTTGGTCGAACGCGTCAGAATCCCGCTCTGTGTCGCGTTGGCTGGCAATGCCCACGGCGGCATGTTCTGCGAGTTGTAAACGCGCGACGTCACGAGGGGACGGTCCGGATTTCCGTCCAGGAAGCTCACGACCACCTCATCCCCGATTCGCGGGATCTGAATCATCCCGAAACCGCTACCCGCCCACGGCTGGCTCACGCGCACCCAGCATGAACTCCCTTGGTCGCGTTTGCCGAGACGATCCCAGTGGAACTGCACCTTCACCCGGCCGAGACTATCCGTATAAATCTCCTCGCCTTTCGGACCTACGACGATCGCCGTCTGCGGCCCGACGATCGTCGGACGCTCCCCTTCGAATGCCGGACGGTACGGAATTTTCTTGCGAATGCAGGTGAAGCTGCACGAATACGCCGAACTCCCCTCACCGGGCTCATAGTTGTTCGTGCCGGTGTGTGACACAGTCAGCAACAGGAATTGTCGGTCTTCCTGTTTGGTACTGGCGTGATCGTAGTGGTCGTCCAGCTCGAAGTATCGGCACGGCATCATCCGACGACCCGTCGTTACCCCGACGAACGTCTTGCTGTGCGCAGCCAGCGCTTCCGTCCGGAAGCGCGTGAGCTCTTCACCTCGATCGCTGTCAGCGAAACCATGCTCGCCGAGGTAGTCGTAGATCTCGTAGGACGGTACGTCGCCTTGATTGACTTCCGTTCCACCCGACACGAATCGCCGGGCATGGGGAATCTTGTAGTCGAAAGTTTTCAGTCCGACCGTGTCCGGTGCAAGCTGACGCTGCGCTTGAAATGACGTGATGACGGCAAGATTGTCCATCGCCTCGCCCTGGTTGTATTGCAGCGATGGACTGCGCCCGTCGATCGGCTTTGCGGTCACCGAGTTATCGGCGATGATCAGCTTGTGCCCATCCTTCGCATGCTCGAAGTAATAGAACAGGCCGTCCTCGCGCATCAGTCGCTCGACGAAAGCAAGATCCGTCTCACGGTACTGCGTGCAATAGCTACGATTCTGCGTTCCCTTCGAGAGCCGGAACTCGAACGACGCGAGCTTGCCGTATTCTCGAAACACACGCGAGAGAATCGCCTCTGTGTTCTCTTCCTGAAAGATCCGAATGTCCTGCCGGCGAGAGAGCATCCAGAGCCACGGCAGGATCGTTGCGCTGTACATCGCAAAACCGCCATCGGTATCCAGATGCGAAAACGCTGCGACGTATCCGTGGAAGTAACGCTCTTCGGAGCTGGCGAGCACATCGGTCAACTGCAACGTGATTGTCACAGGTTGGCCGATCAACTTCTTCAGCTCGATATTCTTGTCCTGCGACGCGAGCCGGACACGCATCTCAAAATTCTGAGATAACCCCTCGGTACAATGGAAATCGACGAGTACGAGATCCGATCGACCTTTCAAAGGCGTTTCAATCGTAAACAGGCGATTGCTCTGGAGCTGGAAGAAGCTCGCAATTTCGGACATTTGCATATTTAGCCTCGGAATCTCTCAGCAGAGGGGCAGCTTTTTGTCGGCGCGGCCATTCTAATATGTCCGCGCGCCATTTGGACTAGATGTTGGCTCCGGAAAACGGGGACCGATTATCGCGGATTATTGAATATTTTCAGCGAATGGACCACCTGCTGTCACATTACGAACGTGAAATCGGACTGCTCGCACACAGTCTGGCGGACTTTACTCGACGCTTTCCGAAGATTGCAGCACGCCTCGGCATGTCTGGCGGCCACGTCGAAGACTTGCACGTCGACCGAATGGTACAGACGTTCGCGCTGCTAGCCGCTCGTGTCGATGCGAAGCTTGATGACGATTACCCGCAATTCACCGAGGCACTTCTCGAAATTGCCTATCCGCAGTATCTGCGCACGGTTCCGTCATGCGCGGTTGCCTCGTTCGACCCATCGGTTCTGTTCGGTCAGCTTACCGAACCGCTGACGATAGCGTGCGGCACGATGCTGGACGCCAATGCTGCACCGTGCCGCTTTCGTACAGTCTACGACGTCACGTTGTCGCCATTGCGCATTCACTCCGCACGCTATTCACCAGCGACGCTTGCGCCAGCAGCAGCGCGCATCCCGGCAGAAGTGACGGGGATCATTTCGATTACCTTTACAAGTGAATCCGCGTCGCAAGCGTTCGATGACGCCATTCCGTCCGCGCCAGTGCGGGTACATCTGTCCGGAGAGCGGCCGCTCGTCGCCGCGCTTTCCGATACGCTGTTGCTTCGTGCATCGGCCGCCTACGTGGAGGTGGACGAAAGCGGACGCTGGACCCGCTTGTCGAAAGTCCCCATTGAGCCGGCCGGATTTGCCGATGGCGAGCGATTGTTGCCGAACGAAGACGATACAAGCGCACAATCGTTCAGGCATCTGATCGAGTATTTTGCCTTCCCCGAGAAGTTTGATTTCGTCGACATCGACCTGGGTCGAATGCGTCGCGCCGCGCGCGCCGAAGCAGCTCGACGACTGACGCTTCACATCGCCGTGCAAGGGACCGCCCATGATTCCGGCGCCGCTCAGATCCTGGCAACGCTGAACATCAGCACGTTCCGATTGTTTTGCACACCGGTCGTCAACCTGTTCGAACGCGCGGCAACGCCTATCCAGCTAACCAGTCACGATGCCACCTATCCGATCACGCCGACCCCGTTGGCAACCGGCATTCCGCTGAGCGTCTACTCGGTTGAAGCCGTGTATCTGGGCGAGCGTACGAAGTCGAGCGAAGACAAGGCCGCTATCGCTTCACACGCGGCACCGCGCACGCAGGTGTGGCCGTATCGTGCATTCAGTCACGCGCGGCCCATGGATTCGTCCGCCATCTATTGGCTGGCCTGCCGAGATCGAGAAGCCATGTCGGACGGCGCGCTGGCGGAATCGCAACTGATGTTGGTCGACTTAAAGGGTCAAACCGCTCATCCACGACACCCTCAGGTCGATGTCGATGTCCTCGCAACCAACGGAGCAATGCCGTCCCGGTTGCCGATCGGTGCCCCGGATAGCGATCTTCTGTACGAGGGTTCGGCATTGGCGTGTCCGATCATGCTGCTCTCCCGCCCCACCTTGCCGGCTGCCTTGCCGCGTGGCGGTGCACTTTGGCGCGTCCTGTCGGCATTGGCGCCGCATCCGCTCGACCTGACGCGGACCGGATTACCCGCGCTGAAGGAGTTTCTCCGTTTCCATGCTCCGCGTTCCAGCGTGGTTGCCCAACGTTGCATCGACGCGATCGCATCCCTCGACTACAAACCGGCGCTCAGGTGGATGCCTCTCGACAATCACTTCCCGTCATTTGTTCGCGGTGTGGAGATCCTGCTTTCGTTCTCCGAGGCTGCGACACGAGATGTCAGCCTGCATCGGTTCTCGGCTGTCATGGACCGATTCTTCGGCCCGTACGCTCAGTCAAACAGCTACGTTCAGCTCGTCGTGTTATCGGCCGAGAGCGGCAAGGAGCTTTTGCGGTGCGCTCCACGCGCTGGGACACAATCGCTGGTATAGGTCAGTGGAGATAGCCAGCCAGAATACCGCCACCAAAACCGGCCTGAAAGCCAGCCGTTAGACCATGCATGAAAAGCAGCGCCGGAGCGTCCGAAATGGCCTCTGCCAGAATCATCGACATGGCTGGGCTCGTCAGGCCCAACGCAAGCAATGCCGGATTGATGCCCAACAGCATGACGGTCCCGCCCTGCGCGACAACTGCCCCGCCGTAGCCATCAAGATAGACGGTTCCGCCTTGTAAATCCGATCGCGCAAGCTCGCTGCCCTTAAATGCACTTGTCATGTAAATGGTTCCATGACTCGGGAAATCATACGTCGAACCAGCGGCACTTGCGTCGTGGCTACCGAAGCTTGGCAATTTCAACTCGGGAATTGTGAATCGCGGCAACTTGATTTTCGGAATCTTCGCACCCCAGCCGTACCCAATACCCACACCGCCATAGTAAAAGCTCTGCGAATGCGCCTGGGGATCGGTGAGAATGATATTCCCACCGGTCGCGACTACGATGTCAACGCTCACCCCACCGCCCGCGCCAGTGTCATATTTCCACTTGCTCTTCCGAAGATACGACATACGCCCTCTCTCTTCTGCTTCTCGTTATGTCCGTGACGGCAGATTCATAATCCCGCACACGATTGCAACCGCACCCATGAAGGCAAAAACAATCGTCGAATCCCAGATCGCGGCGAAGACATTCATCGTTGCGCTGCCATCAGGATCGTCGGCCTGGTATCGCACCTCGACCCGTTGACCGAGCTCCACTTTCGTGACAATCCCGCCTTGCGGATACGAAATCTGCTGTCCTGTCTTGGTGGTGAATTGAATCTCGGGATGGTATCCGCCGGCATTGAGCTTAACGACGAGGCCCGGCACCACAATCGACGTTCGAAGAAACTCTCTAGTCGACTGTGCGCTGATCGCAGCAGCGACAAGAAGGCCCACCCCAATCACAATGGCACTGATGCCCTTAAACATGACGCCCTCGTTTACATTCCCTACAATTATTCGGGTGCTCTATGCTGATCGTATCAGCCTGCCAAATTCTAAAACATCCTCACCTGGACGCCAGACTGTCCGCCTGGTGCGCTATCAGACCTTGGTCGGTAAGTGGCGGCGCTTGCGAATGGTCGTCGGATTTGTCGTCATCTCTAGATAGGCGCACAGTCAACACCAGTGCAGTGCCCGTTTCGGATCGTATTCGACGGCGCGAACCAACGATGCCCGATATGGCATTCCCACTCAAGCCTCGTGCTGGCGTTCACATACTCCGTCGAGACGCATCGACCGCCGCGCTCCCTTGCGATTGTTCGCATCAGCTTCAACCCTAGCTTCCGGCCGTCGTACGCACACACACGGCACCACCTCCCCGCAACGATTGCTCCCGGCACTGCCGACCAGTGATGACCATGTGCGCATGCCCATTCAAGTTTCGTCGCGGCGTTCTTGTAGGTCCGAGACAGGCATTGATGGTGCCCCGCCCAAGATGACCAGTGGGAGCAATGAGTTTGACAATGCGGAGGAACTCTTCGCATTCCTCGGGGAGAAAATCGTGGCAAGTGGTACCCGTCGCCTGCCTAGCCGGTATCGGTCTTGCGATGTGCATAGCCGTATTTAGGCCAGGCCCAAGACGGGACACTGTGTTTTATGGCATCCGACGTGACGCCCGGAAATCGTTCTGGCAGCGGAAGCGTGATGACATCCTCGCTAATTTGATAGCGGCCGTCATAGGCGCAGTGCTGGGCGTTGGAGGAACATTGCTAACGCAAGCGCTCAACAGATGATGACGCGGCCTTCGGCAAAGTATCGGGCGGTCATCGGGTAGAATTCATTCACACTCGGTTCACGCCGAACAGCGAATGGAGCCAACTTAACAGCAGTCGCTCGCGTGACTAAGTGCCTGAATAAGCGAAGAGTTCTGGCCCGCCCTACACGATTCGAACGTGTGACCTACGGCTTAGAAGGCCGTTGCTCTATCCAACTGAGCTAAGGGCGGTCGGGGAGAAAAGACACGGCGTGACGCGGACCGCATTCGGCCTCGGGCTTTCGCGTCATGAAGCAGCAGCAACACCACCCACTACCCCATAAGAACTCAAACCCCGAAACCAAAACGGGCCCGGCAAGAAGCCGAGCCCGAAATTATACCCGATCATCGCACCAGATCACGCGAGACCGGCGCCCGCGGCATCAAACCGGCTGCGGATGCAGCATGAACCAGCCGAGGCAGAACACGCCGGCGATCACGCAATACACGCCGAACGACGCGAGCCGGCCGCGCCCTTCGAAATAGCGCATCAGAAACCGCACGCCCAGATAAGCGGCAATCGCCGTCAGCACGCCGCCAAGCAGCGCGTCCATGAGTTGGTCGCGCGCATGAAAGAGCTTCGGCAACTCGAGCACGCCCGCGGCAAAGATGATCGGTGTGCCGAGCAGGAACGAGAATTCCGCCGCCTTCTCCGCCGTCAGCCCGGCCACGTTGCCGGCGATCATCGTCAGCCCGCTGCGGGAGAAGCCCGGAATCAGCGCGCCGATCTGCGCGAGGCCCACGAAGAACGCCTGCTTGAAGGTCATCTTCTCGGGCGGCTGATGCGCGCGGCTGCGCTGGATGCGATCGCCGACCCACAGCAACACCCCGTTGACGATCAGCGCGATCGCGACGATCCGCAGATCGTGAAACACGCGCTCGATGCGCTTCTCGAGCAGCAGTCCGACGATGCCGGTCGGGATCGTGCCGATGATCAGCGCCCACATCAGGTGGCCGTCGTCGTTCTTGCGGCCGCCGAGCTGCGCGAAGAACCCGCCGATCAGCG
>Ga0182007_10001025_pt1 | contig 15274 bp, 15 predicted proteins | sample Sormic07211113_1_FD_123023 | JGI IMG/M metagenome (GOLD analysis project Ga0182007, IMG submission 123023) | Rhizosphere microbial communities from Sorghum bicolor, Mead, Nebraska, USA - 072115-113_1 MetaG | ecosystem: Host-associated > Plants > Roots > Rhizosphere | place: USA: Nebraska... | reverse complement strand
GGTCGCTGATCGACCATCGCGGCGAGCCGACCGACGATCCGGCCGTGATGCACGAGCAGCCGTTCGGCGCGCTGCTGCCGTTCGGGCTGCACAAGGGATATGCGCTCGCGGCGATGTGCGAGATCTTCGGCGGCGCACTCGTGGGCGGGCATACGACGTACGGCGATACGCTGCAGAAGACGAGCGCGATCGTCAACGGGATGCTGTCGGTGCTGATCGATCCGAAAGCGTTCGACGCGGCCGATGCCGAACGCGAAGCCGATGCGTTCGTCGCGTGGGCGAAGGCGTCGCCGCAGGCCGGCGATACACCGGTGCAGATGCCCGGCGAACCTGAAGAAGCGAGCCGCGCCGCACGCGGCACGACCGGCATTCCGGTCGACCGCGCGACGTGGCGGCAGATTCGCGAGAGCGCGGCGGCCGTCGGCATCGACGCGGCCGCGCTCGATGCATGGACGCAGCGCTGCGAGGTGCCCGCATGAGCTGGCAGGCGGAGAAGGCGCACGGCGAGGAAATCGCGTACCAGCTTGCGCCGCTCGGTACGGTCGCCGTTGCGCGGTTCTTCAGCGGGGCGGCGTTGCGGCTCGATGGCGTGATGTTCGGCTTCATGTCGCGCGGGTCGCTGTTCCTGCGTGTGGACGACGTGAACCGGCCGGCGTTCGTCGCGGCGGGGATGGGGCCGTTCTCGTACGCGCGGCCCACGCGCACCGTCTCGCTCGAGGGCTATTACGAGACGCCGGCCGACGTGCTCGAGGATGCGGGCGCGCTGTTCGACTGGTGCCGCAGCGCGTATCGCGCGGCGCTGCTGGCCGGGCCGCCGAAGCGCAAGGCGAAGGTGGCGTCGGAGACGGTGTCTGGGGTGGGGCCGAAGGCCGCGTCGAAACGTGCAGCGAAACCGGCAGCGAAGCCTGCAGCGAAATCGGTAACGAAACCGGCAGCGAAGCCTGCGACGAAACCGGCAACGAAATCCGCGTCGGCACGGAAAACGAAGCCGGCGGCGCACGCAGCATCGAAACGCGCGTCCGCGCAGAAAGCGAAACCGGCATCGCAATCGTCGACCGCGCGGGCACCGAAACCCGCGACGAAGCGCAAGCAGGCGTAGTTCCCGATCACGAGAAGCGACAGCGTCGCGGTTTTCGCCTTCCTTACTTTTTCAGGCGTGCCCGTCGCGGCCGACCAGCACGCTGCGCGACCAATGTGCCCGCACGATCCGGTGCGCGAATGCATCGAGCTTGACGCACCGCACGTCCCGCATGCTTCACAACGGCGGCCCCGGCGTTTATGATCGGCGCGGGTTGCGCCCATGCCTCGCGCGACCCACGCCGGCCCCGCCGCCGGCCCCGCGAACGGCGCACCGGACGCCGCGCGGAACGCTTCCCCACCCATCATTCCAGACGGAGACAGCCGATGCTCGTCCTGATTCTCGGTTTAGCGATCTTCCTCGGTGTGCATTCGATCCGGATCGTCGCCGACGGCTGGCGGTCCGCGACGATCGAGCGGATCGGCGAGAAGGGCTGGAAGGGCGGTTACGCGATCGCGTCGATCGTCGGCTTCGTGCTGATCGTCTGGGGGTACGGGCTCGCCCGCGCGGGCGCGACGCTGCTGTGGGTGTCGCCGGTCGGTGTGCGCCACCTGACGGGCATGCTGACCGCCGTCGCGTTCGTGCTGATCGCCGCATCGTACGTGCCGCGCAACCGGATCAAGACGCTCGTCGGGCATCCGATGCTGGCCGGCGTGATGGTCTGGGCGGTTGCGCACCTGCTCGTGAACGGCACCGTTCACGCGGTCGTGCTGTTCGGCGCGTTCTTCGTGTGGTCGATCGTCGATTTTGTCGTGTCGCGTGCGCGGGATCGCCGCGACGGTGTCCGCTATCCGGCCGGCGCGCTGGCCGGCGACGTCGCGGCCGTTGCGGCCGGGCTCGTCGCGTGGGCCGTGTTCGCGCGGTTCCTGCACGGCCCGCTGATCGGCGTGCGGCCGTTCGGCTGAACGCGCACGCCGGGCCGGACCGGCTGCCGCGGCAAAGGCGCGCGTGCATCAGATCGGCTTGACGAACAACCCGACGGTCAGCAGCGCGCCGATGCAGACGATCGCGATGCGCAGCACGCGTTCGTTCACGCGATGCAGCGCCCACGCGCCGAGCAGGCCGCCGACGATTGCGCCGGCGCCGAGCGCGATCGCCGCGCGCCAGTGCAGTTGGGGCGACGTCACGAACAGCACGACGGCCGATGCGTTCATCACGCCCGCGAGCGCATTCTTCGTCGACATCGCGTGACGCGGCGGCAGGCCGGCCATCGTCAGCGCGGCCATCATCAGGAACCCGATGCCGCCGCCGAAGTAGCCGCCGTAGACCGCGATCAGGAACTGCGAGACCCCGGCCGCGACGGGGCCGAGATGTTGCGCGCCTGCGCGCGGTTTGCGAAAGAAACTGCCCCACGCGAACACGACCGTCGCGAACAGCACGAGCCACGGCACCAGGTGCGAGAAGATCGACGACGGCGTTTTCAGCAGCAGCAGGCCGCCGAGCGCACCGCCGGCCACGCTGATCGCGAACAGTGCGCGAAACGGCAGCCTGCCCACGCCGCTCACCATGTTCCGGCTCGCCCAGCCGGTCGTGACCTGGCCGGGGAACAGTGCGACCGTCGACGTGATGTTGGCCGCGAGCGGCGACATGCCCGACACGATCAGCGCGGGCAGCGTGATGAACGAACCGCCGCCCGCGAGGGCGTTCTGCAGGCCGGCCCAGAGGCCGGCGAGGATGATGAGAGCGAGCATCGGTGCGCAACGGAAGAGGTGGCGGGGCCCGCTGCCGGACGAGCGCGGGCGGGGTGGCCGCACGATGGTAATGCAGGATGGCGGCCGCCGGAAGCCGGTGCGGGGCGCGTGCGCGATGTCACGCGTCCGGTGGGGCGTCTTTCGCTGGCGCGGCGCTGTCGTGGTCGTCGTCGACATTCGGGTAGACGATCGTGCCGTCGGGCCGGACGACTGCGCCGGCCGTGAGCCGCGCGGGTTCCACGCGGTTGCGCCCCATGATGTGCAGTACCGTTTCGCCGCACGCGATCAGGTAGTCGGACACAATGCGTCGATGACAGCGCCACCACACGGCTTCCGAACACATGATCGCGCAGCGCTGCTCGTGCCCCTGGGCGATCAATCGGTCTAGGCCCGCGTGAAATTCGGGCGACAGCGCGTAATCCGCGTAGCGGTGAAAGCTGCGGTTCGTCCAGAAGTCGTTGACGTCGTCGGGTATGCCGCGCGACTTGCCGCGCAGGCCGCCGAGTTTGGCGATGTGTTCGTACGCGATGTCGGCGGCGGCGAGCGTATCGGGCAGCGTCGCTTCGTTGAACTGCGGGTTGGTGCGCGAACGCGTCATCTTGCGGATATCGGCGAGCAGCGTGATCTCGACCGCATCGAGCAGGTCGACGAATTCGTCGAGTGTGCGGTTCGAATGGCTGATCGTGTAGAACGGGAGCGTCATGCGCGGTCCTTGCCGGCGATCCGTTCGAGCATGCGGCCGCGATGCGCGGCGACAGGGTCGGTCCGGTCGCTCTTGATGTGGTACTGCGGATCGTCGGGCGACGCGCGATGGCGATGGCCGTTGTAGTCGACGTCGGCGGTGTGGATCGCGATGATCGTGCCGGTCACGTAGCCGGCCTCGGAATTCCAGCGGACGTTGCCGCCCAGCTTGAATGAGGTGGTCATGCGGCGGGTCCTCCTGGCGCGGTTGCCGTGTCCGTCGATCCTCGCGACGTGTGTCGTCATGCCGGGACGAACGGCGTGTCCATTATCGGCCACGACCGTTCGCGGAGAAAGACATAGACGGCCGCGCGGCGCTGTGTTGCCTGCACAACGAGACCGACGAACCCATGTCGCGCGATTGGGGGAAATGTCCCGATCGGTGAAATCGGAGACGGAGATCGAAGGAATCAACGACGTAATAGGTGATTTCGCACGTATCTCGGTGCGTTGAGAAGCTTGCGGAGATGCTCGGTGGAATCGCGTTTAAAGACGACGTCTCGGTAACCGACAGCAGGCCGGCGCAGCAACAGCTGGCCCCCCTTGATCGTGCCGACGCACCATATTTGACTTTAACTCGAAGCGTGCCCGTGTCGGGCGCACACAAAAAGCCCGGCACAAACCGGGCTTCATCTTCAATTATTGTCTTACACCGACGCTATACATGTCCGGAAATTGACTCGTTCTGCCCGCGAAGGCGCTAGGATTTGCCATTTTCACCATGTCGATGTAGCTGGACAAACTGGATACAAAGGATCGTTGTGAAAACTCCCCTTGTGGAATCATGGCGACTTCATTCAATGCACGTCCGTCACCCATGATGGCCGCCAAGGCATAACCTGCATACAAGCTTTCTGGATTTTTGCCATTCTGATAATTTCTCATCCCCCAAATATATCCGATGAAAGGCGAGCCGCTCTTCAATATGGTCTGTTCAGCCATACTGTTCCTTTTTACCAGCGATCCATCCTGGCCATTTATTTTCAAGTCATTGAAGTATGTGTCAGGGTTTTTGTTAAAAACTTCTCGTATGAGATAAAAGTAGCTGGCTTTGAAGTTTCCTTCTTCAACCAATTTCCCCAAATCTTCAGAGCTCATTTGGTGAGCGGCTATAACATCTTCGGGGAGCGGGTAGCCATTCTTTACTAACCATGCATACTGTCCGGGACGGTTGAAGGCAATGATATTTCCATTGAAATTCTTGTAGAATTCATCCATGATTACACGATCTGACCCATTGAAAGAATTTTTCAAATCTTCATCCGTCTCGAATTTATCGGGCGCGGATGCCTCCGCGAGCTGAAACTTTTTCGGAATCGAGATTTCTCCCTTCTTCTCGGCAACCGGCTGTTGGTTGCCGAAATTGATTGCGCCGCTTTCGGTACTGATTTTTTCGTCAACAATCTTCGCGGCAGGCGCGGGTTCCCGTGTCGATCGGTAGCCGAAGTACGCAATCAACAAAAGAACTACTGCAATTAATAATTTAACTGTATTATTCATTTTCGTCCCTTAAAGCTGGCACCAATTATATTGCAGGAATTGACTAATGTGCCCACGCATGGCTCCGTACATGGCACACTTGTACTGATCCTGTGCTTCTTCCCATGCCGATTGTCCATGGTCACGAACGGCCTTGGAATAGATATCTGCTGCGGAATTGCAGAAACCATTTCCACCGCAGATTCCGCGCATATCGGAATCGAATTTGTCATCGCATTCGCCCTTTCTGATCCCGCTACCGTAACATACGTCATGGGCATTGCATGCTCCAGTAAAATCGAATCCTCCGATGCTGTTCGGAATAATATGCCTTATCCAACCATTGGCGGGGCCGCATCCGTTCTGAAGTTTGGCATAATTTGGCCAAACAAGCCGAACGCCTGCCCGGATCGGCTGGTTGCGCGCCAATTGCTGTTCGATACTGAAGCGACCGATGTCAGGCGGATTGTTTAGGTCGCAACTTTTGACATTCATCAAATCCATTTTGAGGGATCTTGTGAAATCGCATTTCATTTTCGGTCCGAAAGGGATGTGGGCTTGCGCGAAAACAGATGGCCCGTTGGATGGTGGTCCAATGTCACCCATAAAATCAGAAGGCATCCCCTTCCAACTAGATGCATTGATGTTGATGGGTGGTAGCATGTTTTGTGCGAATACACTGTTTTTAAATATCGTTGAAAAAAGAGTGGCAGCCGCTATTTTGGTGATTTTTCTCATGAATTTATCTGCATAATTTATAATAAAAATTCGCATAATTGGTCACCCCACTAATTTCATTTGCCCTCCTGGGTGTTGAAATAATTTGACAAAAAATATCTTTCGCCGTGATTGGCGAGAGATAAGTTTTTTGTGGGGGGGTTAAACGGTCGGTTGGTTGCCGATTGACCTAGTTATGTGAATTTTTTTGATGAGCGGTCGATAAAGTCGGTTCTGTCGCAATAAGGGACGCCTGGCAGGCTGTCGACGAACCGGATGACATCCGGGCCTTTGACGGTGCGGACATGCGTCGCGCGAATCAGCTTGTTCAGTCCGAAATCGATCACGCTGATCGCGCACTGCGTCTGGTACCTCGCGGCCGTAGATCGCCCGTCAATCGCTTGAGGGTGCACGCTCCATACTATTATTTACATAGAACTGCGAAACAAGTTGGTGAATAAGGCGCCACGAGAGTTGTTGCTTTATCTAACACCGCGAAGTGTCATGCAGCCTTGGATAGGACATCCCTCAACATCAAGGTAATTCCGAGATAGGCCGATTGGATCCGCACGGTCCCATGCGAATTGCGCAAGTCAAAGTCCATGCCTCCAAAGATCAAAAACCCGTTCGGCATTATTACAAGATAATTTCGCAATTCTTTCGTTGTGCTTTCGCATTGTTAACCGATTTCGGATGGTGTTGCAAGCGGAAGATGCTTTAACCCTACCGAGGTTGCGGTCCACGGGCACGATCGATGACTTGAACCCGGCAGAATTGCCAGGCGAGCCTCCAGCAAATCGCGCGGACGGCGCTAGGAGACGGGTTCATAGAGATTCATCTGGGATGCTAACTTTTTGGTCAAGCTTTTAGCGTCGGACACCGAAACAGTTCACGGTCGAGGCGATGAGCAGGCTGGCACTCGTGACATTCTGCAGGCGGTCACAGGTGCCACCGACATGACTCGATGGCGTTTGGAGCAACGCTCAATGCTATTCCGGCGATGCCGGGTCGAGATGGCGCGGTTGCACACGTGGCTCAGCAGGCTGCCCCGGACATAGGCTACGACTGCCGAGGGTGCCGACATTGCTTGAAGAAACGTGGCATCACGGCACGGCTCGCCCGCTAAGATATCGAGAGCAAAGAGCGGCTGGGACATCATTGGTGGATTATCGGAGCAATCCTTTCCGGTTTGCCGGGCGACAACACTACATCGTAGCGGGCAAGCGCTCGGCGATAGCGGTTACAACGAACCCCTGAAGGTCGCAACCGAAAGAGCGGTGTTAAGTTTGCAGTGGCGCTAGCCCGACAAATATTCGAATTTTCTTGCTGAATGTGACAACCGTTTGGCCCGGCTCGGTGCGCCGGTGAGGTCGGTGGCGGGGCGCCCGTGAAACAATTGATCGGGTGATGCCACAATTTTGACCAGGGTCAAGACTCGGGCAGCGCGGATCGGACCAAACGTCACCGGACAAGTGAAATATCGATCGAGTCACAAAAGGGGCAGGCCGGACAATCCAGCAGGTTATCTCATATCGCGGGAAGACCTGCGCGAATCCGCCGATCGAATAGGTTTCGTGAAACGTATGCGAGCCAGCGCGGAATATCGGTGTGAAAGTCAATAGAAGCGTCTAAATGTTCTGATATTCGATCGCGATGTGCGGGAATGTGCGGTGCTTCGCGCGGAAGCCGTGCCGGCCGGGCATGCAGCGCCCGGTGACGCCCGCCCAGGCTTTGCCGCCGCGGGCCCTGCTTCACTGCCGGCTTGCGTGCGCGATGCGCGGATCGACACAGTCGAAAACGGTTTTGTTTTATTGTTCATTCGCGCGCATCGTTTCATTTAAACCCGATACGCATCGCGTCAGGTTGCGATTTATTGCAGCGCGGTGCACAATCGTTCACAAGTGCAATAAATCCGTAGCGGATTTTCTCAGCGGCACGAATACTCCCCGCCATTCGCTGCCCGCCATTTCGGCGGACGCACGATTCGTGCGTCGGGCTCGGCGGCGCGACTGCCGATTTCCGGTCTATCGCGAATCACGGAGCACATGCGCCCGAGGCACGATGCCGTCGGCCCATCGGCCGGCCGGTCCCGACAGTACAGCAAGAGCGCAACATGGCGACTTCCATCGACCTCAATCTTCTCGTCGTTCTGGACGCATTGCTGTCCGAGAACAGCGTCGTGGGCGCGGCCAACGCGCTCGGCCTCAGTCCGTCCGCCCTCAGCCGCTCGCTCGCACGCTTGCGGGTGATGACGGGCGATCCGTTGCTGGTGCGGGCCGGGCGCGATCTCGTCCCGACTCCGCGCGCGCTCGAGTTGCGCGACAGGGTGCATGCGCTCGTCGTGGAGGCGCATTCGGTCATGTGTCCGTGCGAACGGGTCGACATGAGCACGCTCAAGCGCACGTTCTCGATTCGCGCGAACGAGGCATTCGTCGAGACCTTCGCGCCGGCGCTGCTCGAACACGCGTCGCGCGCCGCGCCCGACGTGCGGCTGCGCTTCGCGCCGAAACCCAACAAGCATGTCGACGCGCTGCGCAACGGCGACATCGATCTCGAGGTCGGCGTGATCGGCCAGGCCGGCCCCGAGCTGCGCGTGCAGGCGCTGTTTCGCGACCGCTTCATCGGCGTGGTCCGCGCCGATCATCCGCTGGCGACCGGCGAAATCACGCCGCAACGCTTCGCATCGTTTCCGCAAGTGAGCGTGTCGCGCCGCGGGCAGTTCAACGGCCCGATCGATACGCTGCTCGATTCGCTCGGCATCGCGCGCTCGGTGACCACCGTCGTGTCGAGCTTTCCGACCGCGCTGTCGCTCGCGCGCAGTTCGGACTTCGTCGCGAGCGTGCCGGAGCGGCAGACCGAACGGTCCCGCGTCGGCATGTACAGCTTCACGCTGCCGTTGCCGATCGCGGACCTGACCGTTTCGCAGATATGGCACCCGCGTTTCGATCGCGACCCCGCGCATCGCTGGCTGCGCGATTGCGTGCGCGGTATCTGCGCGCCGCGCGTGGCCGAGGCGATCGCACCCGCTTGTCATGCGGTCGCTTCGATGTGACGCGTCATGCAACTCTGGTGGCGTGCGTCAACGTCATTGATACATTGCGTCTCGTGCATCTTCCGCAGCGTAAATCGATTCGGTATGCTCGAATCCATTGTGACAACGCCGGAGATAATGCGTGGGACGATCGTTGCATGTGAATTCGCCGAATATTCGTGACGCCTTTAAATAATAAATATCCAATCCGAGGGGTATGTGAATTGAGGTGAACGGTGGAAATAACGAATCTGAAACATTGGCGTCTTATTCTGGATGGAGAAACGAATGATTCAGTGTGCGGCGAATATAGCGGCTCCCGTGGATGTCGCGCTGAGCATGCGCGAATGCGAGGTGTTGCGATGGGCGGCGGAAGGGAAGACCGCCTATGAGATCGGCATCATTCTCGGCCTGACCGAGCGGACGATCAACTTCCATATTTCGAGATCGATCGTCAAGCTCAACGCGTCCAACAAGACCAATGCGGTCGTGAAAGCCGTGTTGATGGGCCTGATCGTGTTTGCTTGAACGGTACCGGGGCGTCCGTCGCGGACCCCCGGTTGCGGCATCAGATCGCGCCCTGGAACGACAGCACGCGCGTTCTGAACTCTTCCGGCACCGGCACCGTGGTCTTGCTGCCGTAGTCGAACATCACATGCGTGGAAACGGCCCGCGCGACCACGGCCGGATCGTCGGCCGAATCCTCGGTGCCCGCCTGCCCGTCGCGCACCATCAGGTATTCCAGTTCGAAGCTCTTCGAGCCGAAGCGCGTGACGCTGCTGCGGACCGTGATCGTATCGCCGTACTGCGCGGGCTTCAGATATTCGCACGAGGTCTTGACCATGATGTGCGGCAGCTTTTCCGAATAGGGCAGCTCGAGCAGATCGTGCATGTAGGTCAGGTATGCGTGCTGCAGATAGTCGTAATAGACGGGGCTGCTCACATGGCCCATCGCGTCCGTTTCCCGATACTTCACGTCGATTCGGGTTTCAAAATATTTTCTTGTCATTACGAGGCTCCTTGGCAGAACGGCTGGTGAGAACGTTTTTGGCAGGAGTTAAGTTAGACGTGAACCGCATATCGGAATACTGTCGGAAATCACAGATATCCACTATGTGAAATGCTTCTGAGATAAATGACAGTATCACCGGGGATTTGACCGCGCTCTAATTGGCTCCGTAAATCGGCATCCGATCAGCGAGAGTGGAGCGTTAAATGGAAAAATCCGTTGAGGCAGCGTTGACGCAAGGCGTGGCGGTGATCAGTGCGCAGCGGTTGCGCACCGAGTTGCCCTGCGATCCCGGCCTGGCACGGTCGATCGGCGATGCGCGGCGCGCATTGGCGCGCATCATCGCGGGCGACGACGACCGGCTGGCGCTGATCGTCGGCCCGTGCTCGATCCATGATGCGGACGCCGCGCTGGCGTTCGCGCGCCGGCTCGCGCCGCTGCGCGAGCGGTACGCCGACGTGCTCGAGATCGTGATGCGCGTCTATTTCGAAAAGCCGCGCACCACGGTCGGCTGGAAAGGGCTGCTGAACGACCCGTATCTCGACGGCAGTTTCCGGATCGAGGACGGCCTGCGCGTCGCGCGCAAGGTACTGCTCGGCATCAATGCGCTGGGCTTGCCGGCCGCGACCGAATTTCTCGATCCGATGACCGCGCCGTATCTCGACGACCTCGTGTCGTGGGGCGCGATCGGCGCGCGCACGACCGAATCGCAGATCCATCGCCAGGCGGCATCGGGGCTCGACCTGCCGGTCGGCTTCAAGAACGGCACCGACGGCAACGTGAAGGTCGCGATCGACGCGATCCGCGCATCGCGGGCGTCGCACAGCTACCTGAGGTCGTCCGTGTCCGGCAGCGTGGAAATCGCGACCACGCGCGGCAATCCCGACACGCATATCGTCCTGCGCGGCGGCAAGACGCCGAACTACGACGCCGCCAGCGTCGCGGCCGCCTGCGCCGCGCTGCGCGACGCCCATCTTCCCCCGTATGTCGTGATCGACGCCAGCCATGGCAACAGCGGCAAGCAGACCCGCGCGCAGATCGACGTCTGCGGCAACGTCGCCGCGCAACTGCATCGCGGGGAGCGCGCGATCGTGGGCGTGATGATCGAGTCGTTCCTCGTCGAGGGGCGGCAGGACCTGGTGCCGGGCACGCCGCCGGTATTCGGCCAAAGCATCACCGACGCATGTCTCGGCTGGGATCACACGGCCGAACTCGTCGAGCAGTTGGCTGCCGCGGCGGTTGCGCGGCGGCGTTCGCCAGCCGGCTTCATCGCGCACGGCGCCGCCGTCGCGATGCAGGCCGTTTCTTACTGAATGAAAGGAGCTCTCTTGAACTCACCCATCGACATCGCCCGCGCGCTCGACTGGAAAGGCGACGGCGCCAGCCGCACGCCATACGAGGCGTATACGAGTGAAGCGCTGTACCAGCGGGAACTCGAGCGCCTGTTCTATGCGAATCACTGGTGCTACATCGGCCTCGAAGCCGAAGTGCCGTCCCCCGGCGATTTCCAGCGCACGGAAGTCGGCGAGCGATCCGTCGTGATGACGCGCACGGAGGACGGCGAGATCGTCGTCTTCGAAAACGCGTGCGCGCACCGCGGCATGCAGTTCTGCCGCGAGCGCTCGGGGAAAGCGAAGGATTTCCACTGCCCGTATCACCAGTGGAACTACGACCTGAAGGGCAACCTGATCGGTGTGCCGTTCCGGCGCGGCGTGCGTCAGGGCGGCACGATCAACGGCGGCATGCCGGCGGATTTCGAGCCCGGCAAGCATGCGCTGCGGCGCCTGCGCGTGTCGACGCGCGGCGGCGCCGTGTTCGCGTCGTTCGACGAGAACGTCGAATCGTTCGAGGACTTCCTCGGCCCGCGCATCCTGCCTTACTACGATCGCCTGTTCCACGGCCCGAAGCTGACCGTGCTCGGCTACACGCGGCAGCGCGTGCCGAGCAACTGGAAGCTGATGGTCGAGAACATCAAGGATCCGTATCACGCGGGGTTGCTGCATACCTGGTTCGTCAACTTCGGCCTGTGGCGCGCGGACAATCCCGCCCGGCTCGTGACCGATGCGCATCACCGGCATGGCGCGATGGTGTCGATCCGCAGCGGCGGCGGCGGCGGCGAGGTGACCCACAACGTGACGAGCTTCAAGGAGCGCATGACGCTGCACGACGACCGCTTCCTCGATGTCGTGCACGAACCGTGGTGGGGCGATCCGACCGTCGTGATGCTCACGCTGATGCCGAGCGTCATCATCCAGCAGCAGGTCAATGCGCTGTCGACGCGTCGCATCCGGCCGATCGGCCCGGGCGTGTTCGACTACGTGTGGACGCACTTCGGTTTCGAGACCGACACCGAGGAGATGACGCGGCGCCGTCTGCGCCAGGCCAACCTGTTCGGGCCGGCCGGCTTCGTGTCGGCGGACGACGGCGAGGTCATCGAATGCGTGCAGCAGAGCTTCGAGCAGATCCAGCACGGCAACGTTTACAACGAGCTCGGCGGCCGGCAGATCGACGAGCAGACCGAACACATGGTCAGCGAAACGCTGGTGCGCGGCATGTACCAGTACTGGCGCCAAGTGATGGAGGCCTGAATGAGCACGATCACGACACGAACGGGCCGACCGTCCGCCGAGCCGCACGCGGGCGGCGCGAACTTCGAGGATTTCTATTCACTCGTCCAGTTCAATGCGCGGTACGCGGCCGTGCTCGACGGCGGCGACTGGGACGCATGGCCGGAATTCTTCGTCGAGCAATGCCGGTACACGGTGGTGCCGCGCGAGAACCACGAGCGCAACCTGCCCCTCGCGGTGATGGACTTCGAGAGCAAGGGCATGCTGAAGGATCGCGTCTACGGGATCAAGGAGACGCTGTTCTTCGATCCGTACTACCAGCGCCACGTGATCGGACTGCCGTTCATCACGTATCTCGACGACGCGGTGATCGAGGCGGAGACGAACTACGCGGTGCTGCGCACGAAGACCGAGCAGATGAGCGACGTGTACAACACCGGGCGCTACCTGGACCGGATCGTGCGTACGCCGCACGGGCTGCGTTTCGAGTCGCGCATTTGCGTCTACGACAGCGAGATGATTCCGAACTCGCTGATTTATCCGATCTGAACGAGGTGCCGAAAGTGACTATGGAATGGATCGATGCGGTCGCGCCGGAAGCGGTGCGCGCCGACGGAATACTCGGCGTCTGGGTGGGCGGCCGCGACATCGCGCTGTATGCGGTCGGCGACGAGATCTTCGCGACCGAGAACCAGTGCACGCATGGCGACGCCCGATTGAGCGACGGCTTCCTGCTCGACGACGAGATCGAATGCCCGCTGCATCAGGGGCGCTTCAGCGTGCGGACCGGCATTGCGCTGTGCGCGCCGCTGACGACGTGCGTGCACACCTATCCGGTGAAGATCGAGAACGGCCGCGTGTTCGTGCAGCTCGCGTCGGCCGATGCGGCGGCGCCGGCGGAGGCGCGATCATGAGCGCGTACGTAGTGTTCGATATCGACGTGCACGACGTCGATGCGTACCAGGCCTACCGCCGGCTCGGCGCGCCGACGGTGGCCGCGTACGGCGGGCGCTTCCTGGTGCGCGGCGCCGAAGTCGAGACGCTGGAAGGAGACTGGGCGCCGAAGCGCGTCGTCGTGCTCGAATTCGAGTCGGCGGAGCGCGCCCGCGAGTGGTATCGGTCGGAGGGCTATCAGGCGGCCAAGCGTCTGCGCGAGCCGGCCGCGCGGACGATCGGCATCCTGGCCGACGGCTACGTGCCGGCGGCCGGCGATCCGCGTTAAGCGAAGTTGAAGTTGAAGTCGAGGGGGTGCCGCGCCGTGTCGATCGGCGCGGCACCTTTTTTTCATTCGGGGCGCCGTCGAATGCGGCCCGCGCCGTCGATTCATCGATGACGGCAATGCGATCCGGCGGAGACTTCCGCCGCCTGTCGTCCGGTTACCCGGTTACCCGGTCGATCGCTCCGCCGGGCGACACGGCTTCCGGCGGTTTCCGTTCACGACGTCACGCATGACGGTAGCGGATCGACCAGACCGCCAGCAGCGTCGCGCCGAACAGCAGCAGGCAGCCGAACGAGAAATCGTTCAGCGCGAGCATGTGCGCTTCGACGTCGATCGCATGCGAGACCGACGCGAGCGCGCCGGACGGCGACAGCCCCGCGTGATTGAGCCGCGCGAACCAGTCGCCGGACGCGAAATCGTACGGCGTGATGTGGTCGACGAGATAGGTGTTGTGCACGCGGGAACGACGCTCGAAGTAGGTTGGCGCGACCGAGGTCGCGACGCTGGTGCCGATCCGGCGCAGCGCGTTCTGCAGCCCGGATGCCGCGGGCAGCCGCTCGCGGGGCAGCCCGGCAAGCGACAGCGACACGAGCGGCGTGATGAAGAACGCGGTGGCGGCGCCCATCAGCAACGAATTGGCGGCGATGTCGCCGAGGGTCACGTCGCTGTTGAAATGCATGCGCCAGAACGACGCGGCGCCCCAGCCGACGAGCGCGACGGTCGCGAGCAGGCGCGGGTCGGTGCGGCCCTGGAAGCGGCCGAGCAGCGGCGCGATCACGATCCCCGCGACGCCGAGCGGCGCGGTGGCGATGCCGGCCCAGGTGGCCGTGTATCCCTGCTGGGTCTGCAGCCACAGCGGCACGAGCACCAGCGCGCCGAAGTAGAGCCCGAAGCCGACCGTGATCGCGAGCGTGCTCGTCGTGAAGTCGCGGTCCGCGAACAGCCGCAGGTCGACGATCGGATGGTTGTCGGTCAGCTCCCAGAGGATCAGCGCGACGAACGACACGATGCTCACGACCGCCAGCATGCGAATTTCGTCGGAGGCGAACCAGTCGAGGTTCTGGCCGCGATCGAGCAGCAACTGGAACGAACCGAACGCGGCGGTGAGCAGCAGCAGCCCGACGACGTCGACCGGCAAGCGCCGCGTCGCGTTGTCGCGTCCCTTCAGCAGCCGCGCGAGCACGCCCAGCACGAGCACGCCCGGCGGCACGTTCACGTAGAAGATGTACGGCCAGCTCAGGTTGTCGGTGATCCAGCCGCCGGCGATCGGCCCGAGCACCGGCGCGACGAACGTCGTGGTCTGCCACACGGCCAGTGCGACGTGGCGGCGCGCCGACGGGAATACCGCGAGCAGCAGCGCCTGCGACAGCGCGGTGATCGGGCCCGACGCGGCGCCCTGGAGCGCGCGAAACAGCAGCAGCGACTCGAAGTTCGGCGCCATCCCGCACAGGACCGACGTGAGCACGAACAGCAGCACCGACACGCGGAACAGCCGCACTTGGCCGAAGCGCTGCGTGAGCCAGCCGGTGAGCGGCAGCGTGATCGCGAGCGGCGTCGCGAACGAGGTCAGCATCCAGGTGCCCATGTCCGGGGCGACGCCGAGATCGCCCGCGATGGTTGGGACGGCGACGTTCGCGATCGTCAGGTCGAGCGTCTGCATGAAATTCGCGACGCTGACCGCGATCGCGACGAGCGCCAGCGGCATGCCGGCGAGCGGCTCCAGCGGCAGTTTCGGCGCCGCG
>Ga0182007_10001024_pt1 | contig 15276 bp, 9 predicted proteins | sample Sormic07211113_1_FD_123023 | JGI IMG/M metagenome (GOLD analysis project Ga0182007, IMG submission 123023) | Rhizosphere microbial communities from Sorghum bicolor, Mead, Nebraska, USA - 072115-113_1 MetaG | ecosystem: Host-associated > Plants > Roots > Rhizosphere | place: USA: Nebraska... | reverse complement strand
GCGTAGGTCGCGCGCAGCGGATTGATCTTGCCCTCCATGGGGCACAGTTCGGCGCCCAGCAGCTGGTCCGACAGGGCGGGCGAGAGCCGGCGCAGTTCGCTGCCGTCGATCACCTGGGCATCGATGCCGTGGCTGCGTTCGAGCGCGGCCTTGGCCTCGATGAAGCGCATGCCGGCCTCGCTGTCGGCCACCATCAGGCCACCGGTGATCTTGATCTCGAGGTCTTCGCCGCAGTCGGCCTCGATGGCCTGCCACAGCCGCACCGACATCGGCCCGAGCGGCAGGGTGGCCGCGGCCGGGCCGCCGCCTTGCTGCGCCTTGGCACCGAAGTCGAAGGACAGCAGCTGCACGTGCAGACTGCCCGCGTTGGCGCCCGAGGCCTGCAGGTTGACGTCGTCGCGATCGACCACGGTGACGTCCTGGCCGGCCTTCGACAGGTAGTAGCCCAGGCAGGAGCCGAGCACGCCGGCGCCGATCACGAGCACGTCGGTGCGGACCGTGCCGAAGGGGGCGTGCTCGACCGGCCGAGCGAGGTTCGGCGTGATCGCGGGCTTGTGTCCGCCCCATTCGGGCTTCTCGAAGCCGAGCGCGCCGGCCGGCACCGGCTTGGCCGGCGGCCGGGGCGCGAAGTACTGCTCGACCTCGAGCGGCCGGCCCGTCATCTCGCTGACCAGCTTCGCCGCCGTGACCGCGCAATAGCGGCCCTGGCAGCGTCCCATGCCGAGCCGCGTGTTGCGCTTCAGCGCGGCCAGCGTGTCGCGGCCGGCGCGGATCTGTTCGCGCACCGAGCCGAAGCTGATCTCCTCGCAGCGGCACAGCAGCGTGTCGTCGCTGACCGCGGCCAGCGCGACGGGCGGCGCTTCGTAGAGCGACCACAGCGCCTGCTGGAAGCATTCGGCCTGGCGCAGCCGGCCCTGCGCCTTCAACGGGTCGGACGCCCGCAGGCCGAGGTTGCGCGCCGCCGCCACGCCGGCCAGCGTGCCGCGCGCCAGGGCCACGCGCGAGCCGCCCATGTCGGCACCGTCGCCGACCACGAACACACCCGGCAGGCTGGTCGCCCCGTCGTCGCCTGTGACTGTCGCGAGGTAGCCGAGGTGCCGCTCGGCAACGCGGTGCTCGCAGCCCAGCATGCGCGCCAGTTCGGTCGAGGGGATGAAGCCGTAGCCCAGGCACAGCGTGTCGGCCTCGAAACGCAGCGCCGGGGAGGGCGTGGCTGCGCCGTAGGCGTCGAGCCGAGCGGCCTGCACGGCCTGCAGTTCATCCGTGCCTTCGGCTGCGACCACCGCATGGCCCCACAGCAGCGGCACGTTGCGGGCGCGCAGCTGGCGCATATAGCTCCAGCCCTGGCGCAACAGATCGGGCGCGGTGCGCGCGGCAGCGAGCAGCTGCCGCCAGTCGCGCATGCTCGGGCGGCTGGCCGATTCGAGCACCGCCACGACCTCGGCGCCGCCGGCCAGCAGTTCGGCTGCGAGCTGCAGGTTCAGCGGTCCGTTGCCGGCGATCACCACGCGGCGGCCTGGCGCGACCCGGTAGGCGCGTGCCAGGGTCTGGGCGGCGCCCGTCGTCATCACGCCCGGCAAGGTCCAGCCGGGGAAGGGCACCGGCCGCTCGTAGGCGCCGGGCGCGATCACCAGTTGCCGGCAGCGGATGTGGGTGGCCCGGCCGTCGATCAGGGCGCTGACTTCGTTCGGCGAGAAAGCCGCCCAGACCTGGGCGCCCTGATGGATTGCCACGCCGGAGGCGAGCACCTCGCGCTCGAGCGCGAGGCCGTCCGCGAACTGCCGGTCGGGCGGGCTGGCGGCCCGGTGCGACGGCGCCAGCGGCTTGTAGAACTGGCCGCCGGACTGCAGCCGTTCGTCGAGCACCAGCACGCGGGCCCCGGCGCGCCGGGCCGCGAGGGCCGCCGACAGGCCAGCCGGGCCGGCCCCGACCACCAGCACGTCGACCTCGCGCTGCGCCGGCTCGGCCCCCGCATCGGGTGCCAGGGGCATCAGCGGATCTTCCGGCATCCCGGCCGGCATCGTCGAGCGGATCTGCTGGCCGTGCGCCACTTTGGTCAGGCAGGCACGCTGGCTGGCCTGGCCGTCGATCGTCACCAGGCAGTCGAAGCAGGCGCCCATGCCGCAGTAGAGGCCGCGCCTACCGCCGTCGCGCGTGGGCCGCAGCTGCCGCAGGTGGCTGGCCGCAAGCGCGGCGGCGACGGTCTCTCCTTCGAGTCCGTCGACGGGCTGGCCGTCGTACCAGAAGCGGATCGGGCGTCCGCCGGTGGCGATGGAGGAATGGGTCAGTCTGGCGCTCATGAATTCGGTGCGAAGCAAAAAAACCACTTTGACATGGTTCAATGTATACGTATACTAACCGTATACAAATACTTCGTCACCCGATTTTTCACCGAGGACTGGCAATGACAGCGTTCCGAGGCACCTATACGGTGCTGATCACCCCCATGACCGCCGACGGAAAGCACGTGGACGTGCCGGCCCTGAAGAAGCTGGTCGACTGGCAGATCGAGGAGGGCATCCACGGGCTGATCCCCCTGGGAAGCACCGGCGAATTCCTGTCGTTGACGCCGGACGAGCGGCAGCTGGTGATCGAAACCTGTGTGCAGACCGCTGCAAAACGCGTGCCCGTGCTGATCGGCACCGGCGCCGAATGGACCGACGAGTGCGTGCGGCTGAGCCGCGAGGCCGAGACCATGGGCGCCGACGGCGTCATGATCATTCCGCCGTTCTACAGCACCCCCACCGACGACGAGCTGTTCGAGCACTACCGCAAGGTGGGCGAGGCGATCAGCGTGCCGATCATGGTCTACAACAATCCGGCCACGGCCAATGTCGACCTCAAGCCCGAGCTGGTGGCGCGCCTCTCGCGCATCGACAACTGCAAGTACATCAAGGAGTCGACGCTCGAGGTCACCCGGGTGCGCGACATCATCGAGTTGTGCGGCGACCGCATGACGGTGTTCGCCGGCATCCTGGGCTACGAGTCGTTCTGGCTCGGCGCCCAGGGCTGGGTCGCGGTCTGCTCGAACCTGATCCCGAAGATGTCGGCCCGCCTGTTCGAACTCGTGGCCGACGAGCAGGACATGCCCGCGGCGCTGGCGCTCTACAAGGAGATGCTGCCGATCGTGCGCTGGGTCGGCGGCCACCGCTACGTCGCCGCGTCGAAGGACGGCCTCACGATGATGGGCCTGCCGGTCGGCAAGCCGCGGGCGCCGCGCCTGCCGCTGCCAGAGGCCGATGCGGTCGACCTGCGGCGTGAACTCGACCGGCTGGGGCTGCTGGGCTCCATTGCCGCGTAGTAGGCGCCCGATCCCGTTCCCACCTTTCGCTTCGTTCCATCTCCACCAGGAAACCACCATGAAACTGCTTCCCGCTCTCACATCGGCCACGGCTCTTTTCATCCTCGGCACGGGGCTGGCGAACGCCCAGGCTTGCAAACCGGCGGTGCCCGACTCGGCGCTGGTCAAGAAGGGCACCCTGACCATGTCGGTCAACCCGACCCTGCCGCCGATGCAGTTCGTCGACCAGACCGGCGCCCTCAAGGGCATGCGCGTGGAGCTCGGCGAGGCGATCGCCAAGCGCCTGTGCCTGACGCCCGAGTACGTGCGCATCGAGTTCTCGGCCATGATCCCGGGCCTGCAGGCCGGGCGCTGGGACGTCATCAACACGGGCATCTTCTACACCGACGAGCGCGCCAAGCTGATGCAGATGCTGCCCTACGAAGACCAGGCGATCAGCATCAGCACCGCCAAGGGCAACCCGCTCAAGATCACCAAGCCCGAGGACCTGTCGGGCAAGAGCATCGGCGTCGAGATCGGCGGCTTCGAAGAGCGCAAGGCGCGCGAGCTCGACAAGCAGCTGACCGACAAGGGCATGAAGGGCATGACCATCCGCACCTTCGAGAACTTCGCCATGGCCTTCCAGGCGCTGCGCGCAGGCCAGGTCGAGGTGGCGCTGTCGATCGACTCGACCGGGGCCGAATACCAGAAGCGCGGCGACTTCGACCGCGTGCTGAACGGCCTGTTCCCGACCCCGGTCGCGCTGGCCGCCAAGAACAAGGAACTGTCGGTCGCCATGGCCAAGGCCCTCAACGACATGAAGGCCGACGGCAGCTTCCAGAAGCTGTTCGACCAGTACGGCGTGAAGGCCATCGACGGCGCCGTGGTCGTCAAGGGCCCGGCGAGCTGATCGGTCCGCACCCACACCATCGAGTCAGAAAAGGGAAGTCCATGGGACAAGGCTGGAGCTGGTCGGGGTTTGCCGACTATCTGTTCAATCCGTACATCCTGAGCGGCGCGCTGACCACGCTCTGGCTCACCCTCGCGTCGATCGCGGGCGGCCTGGCCGTGGGGTGTGCGCTGGCCTTGGCCCGACTGTCGCGCCACCCGTGGCTGGCGGCGCCGGCCCACTTCTACATCTGGGTCTTCCGCGGCACGCCGCTGCTGGTGCAGCTGATCATCATCTACACCGGGCTGCCGCAGCTCGGGCTCAAGCTGTCGGTGGTCGAGTCGGCGCTGCTGGGCCTGATCCTGAACGAAGCCGCCTACCTGGCGGAGGTGGTGCGCGGCGGCATCCAGTCGGTGCCCGCCGGCCAGACCAACGCCGCGCGGGCGGTCGGCTTCAGCAGCGCCCAGGCGATGCGCTACATCGTGATGCCGCAGGCGATGCGGCTGATCATCCCGACCTTGGGCAACAGCATCAACGGCCTGCTCAAGACCACCTCGATCACCTCGGTGATATCGATGGAAGAACTGCTGCGCCGCACCCAGGTGCTGATCCAGGAGAAGTTCATGGTGCTGGAGCTGTTCGTGGTGGCCGCCATCTACTACTTGCTGATGACCACGGTGTGGGACTTCATCCAGCGCCGGATCGAGCGCCACTACGGACGCGCCTACGGCAACGCCAGCACCGGCGCGCCGGTGGTGCCAGACGCCGCGGTGCTCGAACAACGCTAGCCGGAACCGCGCCATGAACACCTACGACCTGATCCTTCGAAACGCCGACATCGCGACCGTGGGCGACCGCTACCGCGCCGACATCGGCGTGCGCGACGGCCGCATCTGCGCCATCGCGCAGCAGCTCGACGGCAGCGCCGCGCGCGAGATCGATGCCGCGGGCCGGCTGGTCACGCCCGGCGGCGTCGACGGCCACTGCCATTTCGACCAGCCGACCAGCGACGGCTCGCGCTTTGCCGACGACTTCTTCACCGGCACCCGCTCGGCGGCCTGCGGCGGCACCACCACGGTGCTGCCGTTCGCGGCGCAGCAGAAGGGCCACAGCATCCAGGAGGCGGTCGACGACTACCACCGCCGCGCCGAAGGCAAGGCGGTGATCGACTACGCCTTCCACCTGATCGTCGCCGATGCCACCAAGGACGTGACGCAGCGCGAGCTGCCGGCCCTGATCGAGAAGGGCTACACCTCCTTCAAGATCTACATGACCTACGACGACCTGAAGCTGGCCGACCGGCAGATCATCGAGGTGCTGGCGGTGGCGCGCAAACATGGCGCGATGACCATGATCCACGCCGAGAACAGCGACTGCATCGCCTGGCTGACCGAGCAGCTGCTCGATGCCGGCCTGACGGCGCCGCGCTACCACTCGAGTTCGCGGCCGATGGCGGTCGAGCGCGAGGCCACCCACCGCGCGATCGCGCTGGCCGAGCTGATCGACACCCCGATCCTGATCGTCCACGTCTCGGGCCGGGAGGCGGTCGAGCAGATCCACTGGGCGCGCGGGCGCGGGCTGCCGATCCATGCCGAGACCTGCCCGCAGTACCTGTTCCTGAGCGCGGAAGACCTGGGGATCGATCCCGACGACCCGATGCATGGCGCGCGCTGCATCTGCAGCCCGCCGCCGCGCGACAAGGGCAACCAGCAGTTCATCTGGAACGGCCTGTCGAGCGGGCTGTTCACGATCTTCTCGTCCGACCACGCGCCGTTCAACATGCAAGGCAGCGACGGCAAGCGGGTGGCCGGCGACGACGCCTCGTTCGACCGCATCCCGAACGGCATTCCGGGCGTCGAGACCCGGCTGCCGCTCTTGATGAGCGAAGGCGTGATGGCCGGGCGCATCGACATCCACCGCTTCGTCGAGCTCACGGCCACCAACCCGGCGCGCCTCTACGGGCTCTATCCGAAAAAGGGCACGATCGCGGTCGGCGGCGATGCCGACTTCGTGGTCTGGGACGTCTTCGCCGAAGGCAACGAGAAAGTCATCGCCAACGACATGCTCCACCATGCGGCCGACTACACGCCCTACGAAGGCATGAAGCTGCGGGCCTGGCCCGGCGTCACGGTGTCGCGCGGCCGGGTGGTCTGGCAGGACGGCGTGTTCTCGGCGGCGGCCGGCTCGGGCCAGTTCCAGCCCTGCCTGCGGCCGCGCGCGCCCAATGCGACCAACCCGCTCGACAAGTGGCTTTGAAGTTTTCGCGTCGCACCGCATCGGCCTGCTAAGCTTTTCCCCGTCCCTTCGTGGAAACCGTCCATCTCCGCATGCCAAGCCTCCCCAGCCCCGCGCAACCCGCCACCATCACGATCGCACCGCTCGAGGTGCGCTCCGCCAGCCTGGCCGAGCAGGCCTATGCGAGCCTGCGCACGCTGATCCTCGACCGCAAGATATCGCCCGGCAGTCCGCTGCAGGAGGGGCGTCTGGCGGAAGACCTGCGCATCTCGCGCACGCCGATGCGCGAGGCGCTGGTGCGGCTGGCCGGCGAGGGCCTGCTGGTGCGGCGCGACGCGCGCTCCTATGCGGTGCGGGCCCTGGGCACCAAGGAGTACTTCGACTGCATGCGCGCGCGCGAGGTGATCGAGTGCGAGGCGATCGTGCTGGCGGTCGGCAAGATCACCGATGCCGAGATCGACGCGCTCGAAGCCGACCTCAAGGCGCTCGACAGCGGCGACCACGACGAGACCGACCATTGGCATTTCGACGACCGCTTCCACCAGCTCATCTCGACGGCCAGCGGCAACGTGGTGTTTCCGCGGCTGGTCGAGGAGCTGCGGGTCAATGCGCGGCTGTTCCGCCTGCACAGTCCGCTGCATCGCCAGCGCGAGAACCACGACGAGCACGGCGAGATCATCCAGGCCTTGCGTGCGCGCGACCCCGAGCGCGCACGGGCCGCGATGCGCGAACACCTGCGCAGCCTTCAGGAAGACGTCAAGCGCGCGATCATCGAGTGAGGTCCGAGCCGAGCGGCGGCGCCACCTCCTCCAGCGGCTTGCGCTCGGCATCGACGGCGTAGCGCAAGGCCAGCAGGCCCGCGAAGATCACCAGCGCAGCGCCGATCGCGTAGCCGACGGCGACCGCGCCCCGGCTGCCGGTGTCGATCAGCGCGCCGAACAGCACCGGCGCGACGAAGCCGCCGGCGCCGGTGCCCACCGCATAGAAGATCGAGATCGCGACCGCGCGCATCTCGAGCGGAAACACCTCGCTGACCGTGAGGTAGGCCGAACTGGCGGCCGCCGATGCGAGAAAGAACACGGCCGACCAGCACAGCGCCTGGCTGCGGGCGTCGAGCCATCCCTGCATGAAGGCCCAGCCGGTCAGCGCCAGGCCGACCCCCGACAGCACATAGGTCAGCGCGATCATCCGGCGCCGGCCGACGCGGTCGAACAGCGGGCCCAGCAGCAGCGGGCCGAGCACGTTGCCGAGCGCGAAGGGGAAGATATAGAGCGCGACCCTTTCGGCCGGCACGCCGTGGAAGCGGGTCAGCACCAGCGCGTAGGTGAAGAAAATCGCGTTGTAGAAGAAGGCCTGCGAAATCATCAATGCCAGCGCCACCGCGCTGCGCCGCGGGTAGCGCCGCAGCAGCACCTGGGCCACCTCGCGCCAGGCGGGGCTGGCGCGGCCGCCCAAGCTCAGGTGGCCGACCGCCGGCGCGAGCGGCCCGTGCTGTGCGCTCACCTGCGCCTCGATCCGCTGCACGATGCGCTCGGCTTCCTCGGCGCGGCCGTGCGCGATCAGCCAGCGCGGGCTCTCGGGCACGTCGCGCCGCACCAGCAGGATGGCCACGGCCAGCAGCGCGCCGAGCCCGAAGGCGGCGCGCCAGCCCCACACCGGGCCGAGCACCTGCGGATCGAGCAGCCACAGGCTCAGCCCGGCGCCGAGCGCGGCGCCGATCCAGAAGCTGCCGTTGATCGCCAGGTTGACGCGGCCGCGCACCCGCGCCGGGATCAGCTCGTCGATGGCCGAATTGATGGCCGCGTACTCGCCGCCGATGCCCAGGCCGGTGGCGAAACGGCACAGCGCGAAGAAGACGAAGTTGGGCGAGAAGGCGGTGGCCAGCGTGGCCGCGGCATAGACCGCCAAGGTGATGAGGAACAGCTTCTTGCGACCCAGACGATCGGCCAGGCGACCGAACACCAGTGCACCGATCACGGCGCCGCCGATGTAGAGCGAGCCGGTCCAGCCGATCTGCGCCCCGCTCAAGCCCAAGGTGTCGGGCCGTTCGAGTACGCCGCCGATCGATCCGACCAGGGTCACCTCCAACCCGTCGAGCACCCAGGCCACGCCGAGCGCGACCACCACGCGCCAGTGCCAGCGCGACCAGGGCAGGCGGTCGAGACGGGCCGGGATGTCGGTGCGGGTCATCGCGGCCAGTCTAGAGAGTGTCGCTGCGCGCCCCCGTCGGACGGGAACCCTACATCGACCAGATGCGCGGCGGCTCGCCGGTCATGTGCCAGAGCTCGGCCCGCCACGCCTTCCAGACCTGGCGCAGCAGCTGCATCGCCGGCTCGACCACCGGGGCCAGCACGCGCAGCACGATGATCTCCGGATGCGGGCTGGTGGCGCCGGCACGCGCGTTCAGCTCATGTGCTTCGATCAGTGCGCGGGCGGCGTCTAGCGCCGCATCGCGCCGCGTGCGCGACAGGGGCGTGCCGGCAACGAAGAAGATCGACGCCAGGCAGCGCTGGCCCGCCAGCCCGAGCGGGCTCTGCAGCAGGCGTCCGTCGGCGGCGTCGAGGCGCCCGCGCTCCAGCCATCGGCCCGGCGCCTCGATGTGCTGCTGCAGCGTGCCGCGTTCGAAGGGCTTGCCCGCGTTCGGCAGCCCGAGCGCCGTGACGTCCCAGCCGATCAGCTCGGCGCCTTCGGCGACGCGCAGGGTCAGCCGGTTCTCGGCCCGGCAGCCGCTGAAGCAGATCGCCTCCAGCGGCAGCCATTCGAGTCGGGCACCAGTCTCGAGGTGCAGGTCGGTGCGCTGCAGCGCCAGCTCGCCGTCCGAGCGGTAGAAGCGCGAGGCGCCGGGCGTGGTGATCAGTCCGTGGCTGCCGGCCGCGGCCCGCACCCGGATGTCCAGCGTGTCGCCGCCGACCAGCCCGCCCGGCGGGTGCACCAGCACGTTGTGGCAGACCGCATCGCCCTCGGGGTAGAGGCTCTGCAGGATGCGCAGCGGGCCTTCGTGGCGAAAGCGGGCCACGCTGCGGGCGTGTTCAAGTTGGTAGTCGAGGTCGAGTCGCGCGTGCCAGGGCATGGGCACCGAGTGTAGGGACTCAGAGCAGCGACTTCTCTTGCGCCCGGGCCAGCGCGCCGATCCGGTTCTTGACGCCCAGCTTGGCGAAGATGTTGTGGAGGTGCCATTTCACGGTGGCCTCCGAGAGGAACAGGCTCTGTGCCAGCTCGCGGTTGCCGAGGCCGGCCTTGAGAAGCCGCAGGATCTTGATTTCGCGCTCGGTCAGTTCCTCGGCCTCGCTGCGCTCGTGCGGCGGCTCCGGCGCCGCGGCGGCGACCGGCGTGCGGCCCGCCGCGGCGAGCAGGCGGCGCAGGTAGTCGTCGACGCCGGGCGGCGCCAGCGGCCGCCGGGCGGCGATCGACTCGACCAGGTCGAGCAGCTGCGGCTCGGCATCGACCAGGCTGCGCAGCAGGCCGCAGCGGGCCGCCAGGGCCAGCGCATCGTCGAGCGTGCGCAGGGCCAGGGCCTGGTCGTGCGAGCGCTGCTGGTGCAGGGCCCGCAGCAGCAGCAGGCGCGCCTGCTGCGCCTGGTGGCCATCGCGCTGGGCGCGCCGCAGCGCATCGTTGAGGGCGCCGGCCACGGGCGCGCCGCCGCCTTGGGCCAGCCGCAGCCGCAGGATGGCCAGGCCGACGCTGTCTTCCTCGGCCGCCACGGCACCGGCCGGGGCCGCGCCGCCGTGGCCGATGAAGCCGTAGGACTGCGCGAGTTTGAGCGCATCGTCGAGCGAGGCCACCGAAAGGCGCAGCACGCAGCGCTCGGCGGCCAGGATGCGCGCCAGCCGCGGCAGCCTGAGCCGGTGGCCGAGCGATTCGCCTTCGAGCAGGCAGCTGTCGGCGCCCGCCAGGTCGCCGCGCTGGCGCAGCAGCCGGGCCCGCGTGAGGTAGCCGGCGGCGCTCATCTCGACCAGCCCGTGCTCGTCGATGAAAGGCAGGGCGAGGTCCAGGTAGCGCTGGGCCTGCGCGAGCTCGCCCTGCTCGTAGCAGACCTCGGCCGCGAGCAAGGTCAGCATCGACCCCGCGTAGGAAGCGACGCCCAGGCTGGGCTCGACAGTCGCCAGGCCGAGGCGGGCCTGGGCCATTGCCTCGGCAAAGTCGCCGCGCCGCATCGCGATCACCATCGCCAGCGCGCTGGCCCAGGCCAGGCCGTAGTGGGCGCCGCATTCCTCGAAGGCGCGGCGCGCGATCGCGAGCGCCTGCAGGCCCTGCTCGAAGGCGTCGGTGGCCGAGCAGCCGGCCGCCAGCACGTTCGCCACCACGCCGGTGCGGAAGGCTTCGGCCCGGGGCCAGGACTTGAGCCAGGCCTCGCTCGCGGATTTGGCCAGGAGCGGCTGGTCGGACAGTGCGAAGTACACGCACCGGATCATCTCGACCACGCAGCGCACGCCGTCGTCGCCATCGTCGGCGCAGGCGCTTTCGAGCGCGCGCAGTTCCTGGTCGGCCTCGGCATGGCGTCGGGTCAGCACCAGCGACCAGGCATGGCCGGTGCGGATCTTGGGCCGCGCATGAACCAGCGCCTGCGGCAGCCGCGTGAGCCAGCCGAGCAGCGTCGCGTGCTCGCCGCGGTACTGCACCAGCTCGCCCGAGAATTCCGCCACCAGGTCGGCGGCGCGTTCGATGTCCTGGCCGTCGAAGGCATAGCGCACCGCCTCGTGCGGCAGCCGATGCCGGTTGAACCAGTCGCTGGCGCGAAGGCAGATCGCCCGCGCCGCCTCGCCCGGGCGCTCCTTGCCGCGCCCGCGCAGGTAGTCGGCGAACAGGTGGTGGTAGCGGAACCAGGTGCGCGAGCGGTCGAGCCCCGAGAGAAACAGGTTGCGGGCCTGGATCTCGGCCAGCATCGCATGGCTGTCGTCGCGCCGCAGCACTTCGTCGCAGAGCTCGGCGCAGAAGCGGTCGAGCCCCGCCGTGTCGAGCAGGAAATCGCGCAGCGCGGGCCGCAGGCTGTCGAGCACCTGCTCGCCGAGGTAGTCCGTGATGTCGCGGTCGGTGCCCGAGAACGCCGCCAGGAACGCGCCCCGGTCGCCGCTCTCGCGCAAGGCCAGCGAGGCCAGCTGGAGGCCGGCGATCCAGCCTTCGGTGCGCTCGTGCAGCGTCTGGAGCTGGCTGCGCTCCAGCGGCGCGCCGCTGACGCGGCCGACGAAGTCGGCGGCCTCGTCGAGACCGAGCCCGAAATGCGAAGCGTCCAGCTCGAGCAACTCGCCGCGCAGCCGCAGCTGGCTCAGCGACAGCGGCAGCCGGGTGCGGCTGGCGATCACCAGGCCGATGGTCGGGGGCAGGTGGCCGATCAGCCATTCCAGCTTGCGGTGCACACCGTCGTCGTGCACCAGGTGGAAGTCGTCGAGCACCAGCAGCAGCCGATGGTCGTGGCCCATGAGGTCGTGCAGCAGCGAGGCGACCACCGCATCGGGCGAGGCCATCGTGCCGCCGTCGGTCTGTGCGAGCGCGCTGCGGCCGAGCCGGGCATCCGCGTGGTGCAGGGCGGCGGCGACATAGCGCACGAAATGCAGCGGATCGTTGTCCTCGGCGTCGAGGCTGAGCCAGGCGCAGGTGATGCCGTGCGGCTCCAGCTGTGCGACGAACTGGGCCAGTGCCGTGGTCTTGCCGTAGCCGGCCGGCGCGGTCGCGCTGATCACGCGCTGCATCAGGCCCGCGTGCAGCCGCGTCGAGAGCGCGGAGCGCGCGAGCAGGCGCAGCGACAGCTGCGGCGGCGCGAGCTTCGATTCGACCAGCACGGCCGCCGATGCGGGTCTGTCTCCGGACTTGCCTGTCGCCCGCGCCATGGGGGTTCCTTGCTGCAACGAGGGGCGATAAGTGTGCCTCATCCGGTGCGCCAGGCAAGCGTCCAGTGCACCGGCAGGGCGGCCAGCCCGGCCTCCGCCGCCCGCATGCGCGCTTCAGCGTCCGGGCCGCCGGGCCGTGCGGCGGTGATGCGGGCTTCCAGCCCGTGCTTCGGATGCGGCTCGACCGCGACCTGCACCTCGACCTCGCCGCAGGCGGCGCGCACCGCCTCGGCCAGCGCCCGCGCGATCGCCTGCTGGCGCAGCGCGGGCTTGAAGATCTTGTTGACCGCGGTCAGCGGCATCGCGTCGAGCACCACCACCTCGACCGGCACCGCCGCCCGCTCGGTGATCGTGCTGCGCGCATGCGCGAGCAACTCGGCCGGATCGCACCGGGCGCCCTTGCGCAGGGTCACGTAGGCCATCGGCAGTTCGCCGGCGTGCCCATCGGGCTTGCCCACGGCGGCCGCGATATCGACCGCCGGATGGCGCATCAGGCCTTCCTCGATCATGGCCGGGTCGATGTTGTGGCCGCCGCGGATGATCAGGTCCTTGGCCCGGCCGGTCAGCCAGAAGTAGCCCTTGGCATCCTGCCGGCCGAGGTCGCCGGTGTTGAGCCAGCCGTCGGCCAGGCAGACGCCGCGGTTGTCGCTGTCCTTCACGTAGCCCGCGAAGACGAAGGGGCCGCGCAGCAGGATCGTGCCGATCTCGTCGACCGCGGCCTCGCGCTCGACCTCGCCGTCGGCGCCCAGTTGCGCCACTTTCATCTGCTGGTAGGGCAGGCGCAGGCCGATGGAGCCGATCGCGCGTTCGCCGTCGCGCGGGTTGATCGAGCTGACGCAGGTCGCCTCGGTCATGCCGTAGCCCTCGAGCAGCTTGAGGCCCGTGGCCTGTTCGAAGCGCTGGAACAGCTCGGGCGCGAGCGGCGCGGCGCCGCAGATCGCGAAGCGCAGCGAGCCGATGTCGGCGCCGTCGCGCGGCACGTTGAGCAGGGCGGACAGCACCGTCGGCACCGCACTGAAGAAGGTCGCCCGATAGCGCTCGACCGACCGCCAGAAGGCCGCGAAGGTGCGCGGGTCGCGATAGCCCGAGGGCGACAGCAGCACCACGTGCGCGCCGACGCCGAAGGGCGCGAGCCCGGTGATCAACATCGCGTTCGAGTGGAACAGCGGCAGGCCGCACAGCAGCGTGTCGCCGCTGCCGATGTCGGCGACGGTGGTCAGCGACCAGGCATTGGCGGCTTCGTTGAAATGCGTGCGGCGCGCCAGCTTGGGCGTGCCGGTGGTGCCGCCGGTGTGGAAGTACGAGGCCACGTCCTCGCCCCCGGGCGGCGTGCCCAGCAGCCTGTCGCCCGGCTGCTGGGCCAGCAGGGCGTCGAAGTCCAGCGCCCAGGGCGGGCACAGGCCGAGACCGCCGATGCGCAGGACGGCGCGCAGCGTCGGCACGCGCTCGCGCAGGGCCTCGACCTTCTCCCAGATGCCGGGCTGCGCCTGCCGCCCCAGCGCCACCAGAACCACGGTGCCCGCGGCGTTGAGGATGCCGGCCATGTGCTCGACTTCGAGGAACGGGTTGACCGGGTTCACGATGCCCGCGGCCTCCGCGCCCCAGAGCGTGAAGTGCGTCTCGGGCAGGTTCGGCAGCAAGTACGAAACGACGTCGCCGCGCCCCACGCCCAGGCCCGCGAAGACATTGGCCGCCTGCGTGATGCGCTGCAGCAGCGTGGCGTAGTCGAAGCGTGTTTCGCCGTCCGCCGGATCGCCGGTCGGCACGAAGGTCAGGGCCGGTGCGCCGGGCGTGGCCGCGGCCTGCCGCGCGATGGCGGCGTAGCTCGACACCGGCCGCTCGAGGCGGGCCTCGATCGGCACTGCCTCCAGCGCCTCGACGTCGGCCAGATTGCGCAGGGGCGTCCGAAGGCTCGTCATCTGCGGCGGCCGCTTCAGGTCTGGACCGTGAGTTCGGGCTTGGCCACCAGTCCGAAGCTGCGCAGCACCCCAAGCAGTTCATGGTGTCCGAAGGCCTGGCAGCCCGATGCGAAGCCGACCCGCTTCGGCGGCTGCTGCAGCAGCGAGTAGGCGGCGTGGGCCTGCAGCAGGCCGGTCTGCTTGTAGTTGCAGTTGCCGAAGATGACGCAATGCGCGCGGCCCAGAGGCCCGGTGGCGTGCACCGAGTCGACCGACTTGTTCAGGCGCGGGTTCTCGCGCGGGGGCATGCTGTTCATCACGCCGGCGGCAGTCTGCGCCAGCGCGGCGTAGCGCTCGTCCGGCTTCATGCCTTCGGTGGCTTTCAGCGCGGCCGCGACGATCTGCGGCACGCCCAGCATCAACGGCTTGTTGAACACGCCGCCCAGCACCTTGACGTTGGCCACCCGCGGGTCCTTGCGGAACCACACCGGATGCGAGGTTCCGCCCCAGGGCAGCGCCAGCGCCATTTCGTGCTGGCCGGGAATGGCCAGGCTGTAGAGGCCGGCGTCGGGCTGCCACTCGACCATCTTGTTCTGGTGCAGGAAGAAGGCCTTCGACGTCGCGGCATTGACCAGGATGGTCTGCGTCGACGCGATCGTCGGGCTGCCGCCCCAGAACACCGCGATGTCCAGGGTGTCCAGGCCCGGTGTCTCCAGGCAGAGCTGCGCCGCGATTTCGCCGGTGGTGTACATCTGCGCCAGCCCGGGCGACAGCAGCAGCCCGGCCTGCGCGAACCTGGCGCCGAACTCTTCCTCGAGCGTGATCAGCCAGTCCTGCTCGCCGGTGGTGTCGGTGTAGTGGCACTTGGCGGCCAGGCAGGCCTTCACCACTTCGGGGCCGAAGCGGGCGAACGGGCCGACGGTGTTCAGCACCACCGAGGCGCCGGTGAAGAGCTTGGTCAGCGCCTCGGTGGTGTGCGCCACCTCGACGACTTCATGGTCCGCGGTCTCGATGCCGGCCACGTTGGCCTTCATGGCCGCGTCCAGCTTCTCGGCGCTGCGGCCGGCCGCGATGAAGGGCACGCCGTACTCGCGCAGGTATTCGCAGATCAGCCGGCCGGTGTAGCCGCTGGCGCCGTAGACGATGACG